>Ga0307377_10000107_pt1 | contig 118997 bp, 106 predicted proteins | sample TR3MG_FD_202535 | JGI IMG/M metagenome (GOLD analysis project Ga0307377, IMG submission 202535) | Soil microbial communities from Risofladan, Vaasa, Finland - TR-3 | ecosystem: Environmental > Terrestrial > Soil > Coastal area > Acid sulfate soil | place: Finland: Risofladan, Vaasa...
CGGTCCACAGCTGGAGATCCGGCAGCCTGGTCCGGTCCCAGAGCGGATCGATGGTGGTCAGGAGGCGTGCGAAGGACGTACGGATGCCGGCACGGGGTGCGCGCCAGAGCTGCTCGAGCCGCCTGCGGCTGTCCTTCTGCGCCTTGCTCATGCGCCCCTTGCGCCTGATCGTCACATGTGTAAGTGCATACAGGAATTGGGAGTCCTTGCCGACCAGTATGTTGATCTGGTTGGGATGATACTGGGAGCGGTCGAATGACTCGAATCCGTCAGCGACCAGGTGTTCGCCCAGGGTGAGCGCGGCGATTAAGTCCGTGTGCATGGCCAGGCACGCGCGCGCGAGGCGGTCGATGCGGTTCTGGATGGAGGCGGTGGATGCTCCGAGGTGGCGGGCGATCGACGAGACGCTTTCGCCCTGGCTGATGGCGCGCTGGATCTCGCGGGCATCCAGGGTGCGCTTGGTATAGTAGCCATAGGCGAAGGTCCGCACGGAGTACCCGCGGTTGCATGCGGTACACTTGAAACGGGGCACCTTGCCGACGACCGCGGTCATGTAGGAGCCCGCATGCTTCCAGTGGCCGGCGTAGAGCTCCGGTGTGTCGTGGTGGTGCGGGCAGGCAGGATTCGGGCAGAAGGGTGGGTTCATGGATACCTCCACCACCTGCTACGTGCACACGAACACCGGTGCTTGCAGAGGATGCAAGGTTCGACGAACTAACTAAAGTAAGCGCCGGCACGGGCCAGTTGCTATCTGCGGGGAGAACTCCAGGCGCCTGATACCAACAGGCGCGGAGAGAATCCATCGGGCAGGATATCACCGCCGCCGCCCACGCTCAACCGAAAGCCAGCTCCAAGGTCGCGGGACAGCGTAAGGCCCAGCCGCAGCAGCATGAACTCATAGGAGACGCTCTGCGCCACGTAGCTGGTTTCCGTCAGGTTTATGGACGGGTCACCGTACAGCAGCAATCCGGAGCAACCGATATCCAGCAGGCCGGGTACGCGCGTGGTGGTCACCAGCTCATACGACAATCGCGCCGGACCGAATGGCGAGCTCAGCGGAAACAGCTGGTTGCCGCCATCCGCCCGGAGCCTGTATATCGCCCGGCTCAGCGCCACATCATCCTGGAAAGAACCCCACAGATACTGCGTGGCTACGACTTCGGCATCGTAGTCCATGGATGCCGAGCCAAAATGAAACACCCCGGATACGCCGCCCTGAATGGCCCATATTGTCGGGATACCGCTGTCATTGATGCCAAACAGGTTGGCGTTGACCTCATCAAGACCGAGCACCAGGTACTGGCGGTGCTCCGGGATCGCGGTCAGTTCAAAATCAAAGAGCAACGTGAAATTGTTGGCGCCTACATCTGCGTTGTGCACGCTGAATATCGGTAGTATGTCGCCAAGCTGAAACACGTTGTACGGCCTTGAAAACAGCGTCTGCGCGCCAATGCCCACCTTGAAACGATCTTCCGTCCAGGAGAAGTGCCTGGAAGAAAGCAAAATGTCGGAGATGCCAAAATCATAATTCAGATCGGTGAAGAACGACGAGGCCAGATCGCCTATAGCTCGCCGATTCTCAAGCGTCGCGACCACCTGGCTTATTTCAAGCTTGCCTATGGGCAGACTATAGAAGACTCCATCCAGATATGGCACATGCGTATCGATCTGCAGCCCGCTCAGACGCGACGGCCCGAAGTCCACCTTCTGCCTGCCAAGTCGAACCAGGCCATCGAGCAACGGGGCATACAACACTCCGGCCGCCACCATGTTGTTCTCGGCGGCGAGGGGATTTCCGGAATACCCGAACGGTATGTTGGACTCGCCGGGATTCCTGAATTCCGATATAAGCCGTACGGTTAGGAGCACACCGAGCCCCGAGCCGTTCTCGATTCCGGTAGTCATCTCCGCGAAGGGCTCGATGCTCCGGATGCTGTCTATGGTGCCCAGCGGATTTGGCTGATCGCTATACACGTATTGAGCGGTGATATCCGACTCAAAGAATATGGACGCATCGGTGGCGGTGGATTCCTGCGCCGGAACAAGGACACAAGAAAGCAAGAGCATGGCGACAACGACGAAGGGGCGCACCCTGGCGCCTGACTTGCTCATGATCATGGTAGTGGATCTCCTGTTTCAGGGTATTGAAATGCTATTAGAAGGGAACCTTGAGCAGCAATGATCCAATGAGGCCAAAGCGGTAGCCATCCAGACTCTGTACCTGAATATCTTCATCGTTCGTGACCGCGCTGATAAGTCCATAATAGCTGCCGATAGTTCCGTACATATAGGGAAGGCCAATCGAGGCGGTAACATATTTCCACGGATTCCAGCTCAGGGCGGCCAGTACCGTGCCCGAACCATCGGCAATCGAATGCAGCCATCGAATGCCCACGTCTATCGGGGTGCCGGCAATATTCTTCTGGCCTATCGCGACGCCAAACTGCTGGTCGGTAAGCCCATGCTCGTCACCCTTCAGATAGTATTCGCCATAGAGTTTCAGGTCGTCCCATTCACGGAAGAATCCCGCGACGCCTTCATAGTAGCCCAGATCCTGTTGATAGTTGCCTGTCATATCGATGAATAGATCGGTCTTCCAGGCTACCTTTTTTATCGACACGAGGCCTTTGTAGCCATCGGCGTATCGATACCGGAGCGCGGCACTGAGAAACGTATCGAGCACGATCGCGTCTGTCTTGGCGGCGTATGACAGATCGCCATACGACTCGACATGTCCCGAGCCAAAGGCATAGGCGGAAATTCCATTAAGCACCGTGGGCATGGAAAGCCGCATTGAGAAACCATCGGCGCTGTCCGACAACAGATCACCAGGCGTAAAGAGCCGTCCCTGTCCCCAGGTTGACAGGAATTGGCCAATTCTGACAAAGACCGTGTCCTGCACCGTATAATCACAGTACAGCTCGTCTACGGCAAAGTTGTCCCACGAGAATGGCGAGGTCGCCGGCGTAAAGCTTGTGGAGAACTCGCCCCGAATATGAGCTACGCTGCTGGGCCTCATATCGAAGGCCGCCACAGCCTCCGCATAGGCACCGATGCTACTGGCAAACCCATTGCCCAAATCATCCAGCGTTGGCCATCGCACATACCCGACAGCCGCTCCACCCATCGCCTTGAAGTAGCCGCTGGTCTTGATCTTCTCTTCCGTGTCATAGAGCGATCGATAATCGATACCGCTGTCGACCACCACCGTGTCTGTCGGTGGAGTGTCGAACAGGGAATCGACATTGTCCGGCGGTGGGGCGTCCTGGGCGGAAACACTGACCAGGCTCGCAAGCAAAGCGGCGAGGAGCAGGCCGCCACACCGACGCGTCATCATCGGCTTACCTTTTCAAGGTATTCCTTGGTGTAGGTTGAATCGGGCAGCCTCTTGAGCGAGGGTTTGGACACAGTCACCGTGGTCCTCTCATATTCAATCTTTCCGGCTATGGTCCTGAATTTCAGATTGTCTATGATGACCATCGTCAATGGAAGCCATCTGTCTCCCAATTTCTGGTAGCTTGGTATGGCTGTGGTGCGCATCAACTGGCCGGAGAGGCTGTAATCCTCCATCTTGCGGACCAGCCCTTCCTCCGATATCCAGAGCTTGACCCTTGGAAACGACACGCGATCGTTATTGGCCGACAGGTCGAGTACCGAACAGTCGAACTTTCCGAGTTGTTCCCGTGTTGTTGAGGATATCCTGTAGTCCTCACTGAAATTGAAACGATTGAAATCCGAGTTCCTGAAACTGGAATTCTGGAAGCGCTCCTTGGCGCTCGTGAAGGTAAAGCTCTTGCTTACCGGATCGTAGAGCCACAGGTTGTCGCCTTCCTTGAGATACCCCTTGCCCTTGTCGGCGATGGGTTCAAGAATCAGTATAAGGAATTGGTTAGTCCTGTCGCGACGAAACATGGCCGCGACCGTGGTGGAGGTGGAACCGCCGGGATCGCGCTTGTCTATCCGGTACTCGGCCGATACATCGGTATCGACGAAGCTTACAAGCGAATCGACCCGTTTCAGAAGCGAAGTGCCGCTCGTCATGCCTTGTGGCCACACGGTCATGGCTGCAAGCATCATGGACAGCATCGCCAGGGTATAAGTCTTTTTCATGGGCGTCCTTATCGTCAAGAGTGTCATAGACAGAACCACAAAGCATCAGTAAGAGTAACGCCCGACTCAGCTATTTGTCCGCATTGCGTCGGCGGGCTTTATGGCTCCCGCGTTTCTGGCCGGACCATAGGCGGCTATCATCACCGCTACTATCATGGCAAGCAGATTCAGCGCTGTCGCCGATCCATCCACGAAGAAGCCAAGATGACCGGCGTTGGTAAACATGGCCGCGGCCGCTATTGCGCCAAAATTAATCGATCCCAGGATCCATAATCCCGCGATGCCGACCACCAGACCGATCACCGATGCGGCAACGGCGAGCATCGCGGCCTCGCATACAAACAGCGCGATCACTGACGGCCGCTTCATGCCGAGCGCCCGCATCGTGCCTATTTCCCTCGTGCGTTCATAGACGAGAACCCGATAGGTGTTCAAAATACCGACCATGACGATCAGCACGAACACAAGCAGCACAAAATAGCTGATCGCGGTAAACGCGTCGAGTATGTCGGTAATTTGGGCCAGATGCGCGTCCAGGGTCATGATGGCCATGGTCTCTTCCTGCAAGCCGCTACTCAGCGCGTCGCTCCTGTCCGATTTGCTGGAGAGTACGGGGAAGACGGCCATCTCGGCGGAAAGCGCCGCGTGCATGTCTTGCGCCAAACGGACCAGATCCACACCGTTCCTGCCGTATACGGCAATATCGGTAGCCGCGTCCGCGGGGCGCCCGAGCAGCGCATTCAGGTCCTGATTCCGCAGGTAACCGGCAAAACCGAAGAGGCTTGTCTCCTGGAATATCCCCTTGATGACAAGCGTGGCCGTGTTGTACTGCCCCGTATCGGTGGTCAGGAAAAGCTCTATCGAGTCGCCTACCTTGGCGCGCAACAGATCGGCGGCGGTCTGGCTGACCAGAATGCCCTCGATACCACCATCACCGAGCATGGCATCAAGACTTCCACTCTGGAACTTCATGCCACGCAATTCCTGGGACTCCGAATCAAAATCGATACCGACTAGTCTGCGCTGCCGTATTGACTCACCGCCAAAGAACAGCTTCGCGTCCTGTCGATAATACACCGTTCGCCGCGATATGGTCCGGATGCCTCCCACGGTACGGTGCAGCACGTCTATGAGCCTGTCTGGATCGGATATGCGCTGTGCCCTGTCGGGAGTATACCCGGTAATGCTTATATGGCCCGCAAAGTAGCGCGCGGCCTTGTCACGGACCGTGCCCAATGCACCCGCGGTGGCTCCGCTGATGATGGTAATCAACGCAAAACCAAGCGCCACGGCAATGCCTATGACGGCGTATCGCTTGCGTTGAAGTACAAGATTTCTAAGTGCCAAGAAGAATATCATTGATGCGGCATCCTGAAGGACGAGTCTACCATATCGTCAACGGAGGTGACTATCATCACTTGTTTCAGGATCCGTTCATCGCGCTTACGGGCTGTATCCGCATGGCCAGCGAAACCGGGTATATCCAGGCCAGAGCGCCGACCAAGGCGGCCATGCCAAGATGCATCAGAGCGCTCCGCATGCTTACGACCGGACGTATGAGGTCACCGCCGAACAGCGATACAAGCAGAGGATTGCTGATCCTGATGCCAACACGGGCCGCATAGAGCGATATGGCAATGCCGATGACGATCCCGATCGCGGCGGCCGCCATGGTCAACACCATGGATTCCGCTATAAACAGACTGCGTATGAAGCCCGCCCTGGCCCCTATGCCGCGCATCGTGCCGATCTCGGCCGATCGTTCCAGAACCGATATCACAAGGGCGTTCATGATGACAAGTATGGCGCCAAGGATGACAAAGCCTATGCCTATATAGAAGGCTCCCTGAACGGCGAACAGTGCCTGCGCGCTGGAACCCGCGGCTGTCCGCCAATCCAGAACGCGGACACTCCAGCCGCTCGAGGCAGCCAGATCGCGCATGGACTTGATCATCCGGGCCGCCTGCCCATCGTGCGCCTTGAACAGCGCAAAGCTCCACGCTGCCGCGTCAGGGCTGACCACCAAGTTCCTTTGAGCCGTATCGGCCAAGGCGCTCGCAAGCGCATCCAGCGATAGTCCGTCTTCCACCGGAGCATTGACCTGATCGGTGGCCGAACCGAACAGATCATCCAGGTTACCGGAAGCATTCGTAGTAGTCGCGGGTGATGAACTAGAGACGTAACCCAGCGTGTAGTCAACAAGACCGCGCACAATGGTGGGATCGGTCAGAACAAGGCGATCCATCACCTCCGTGCCCGCGGGATAGGCATGAATGCCGGCAAAGTGCCCGGCGCGCACCTTGAAGCTGCCGTTGGTATACATGCTGAATGTTATCGGCTCACCCGGTACCAGCGAGCGTCCCAGCCGCCTTTCCAGATCCGCCGCCAGACTCGAGTTGATGAAAACCCCTCCGGCCGACAAAGCCTGTATGTCTCCGCTCTTGATTACAATGTCGGAGCATACAGAAAAATATGTGGCGGGATCGACGCCGAATACCGGCACATTGATGGAGGCTCCTCCCAGTCGCATCTGAGCCGCCGCGGATACCAGCGGAGTCCAGGCTTCAAGCCCATCAATCTCACCAAAGCGGTCCGAGATGGCCGAGAATCCACCGATGGCCGGAATGGATTCATAGTCGCTGACTATCGGCACCTCGCTGCCAAAGAGTCCATACGACACCTCTTCATACGCGCTCATCACCGCGTCGCCAGTCACGCTCCGCACAAATGTGGATTGCAGCCCCTGGTTTGTGCTCTCGAAAATGGCGTTCGCCACAAAGAGGATGGCCACGCCCAGCATTATCAGCAGGCCAATGGTCAGGCTCTTTCTGGTATGCCTTGTCAGATTGCGGATGGCGAGTTTAAGTATCAGCATCGACTCTCCGTCTTGAGGCTCCGGTATTCAATCTCTTCAAGCAGACTGCGATTGACGGCGAGCAGATCAGCCAGAAAGGCGGTGATCATCGTCTGGAAGCCGATCCCGAGGAGAATTGACGCGAGGATAAGCGACTGGACGTGTCCGCCGCCGGATCCGCTGAACGCGAACCAGAGATACCGTATGCCAAGAAGGATTCCGGTCAGGAACACAATCAGTCCAATCTTCATGAAGAACCTGAAAGGCTTGTAGACGACGAATATCCTCAACATCGTCATGATGGACTTCTTTACATAGCTTGGAATGCTCTTCACGAGCCGCGATGGCCTCAGGTCGGCATTCACTCCTATGGGCACATTGATGACCATCATGTTCTTCATGCCCGCCTGGATGATCGTCTCCAGGGTGTAGGTGTATTCATTGAATACATGCAGACGCATGGCCGCGTCCCGGCTTACGGCGCGGAAACCGCTGGGGGCGTCGGCCACGTCGGTCTTGCTGACAGCGCGAACGACGGCACTACCGAGCCATTGCAGGGCCTTCTTGATCGGAGAGAAGTGCTTGATTGCTGATATGGGACGAGCTCCTATGACTATGTCGGCGCGTCCATCCAGAACGGGGGTGGTAAGTAGTGGGATGTCGCTTGCCTTGTACTGGTTATCCGCGTCAGTATTGACAATGACATCTGCGCCGAGTTCCACCGCGGCGCGGAGACCGGCCATGTAACCCCTGGCAAGACCCCTATTGCGCTTGAAGTTGACAACGTGATCTACACCACACTGCCTGGCCACCTCCACGGTGTTGTCGGTACTACCGTCATTGATGATCAACCACTCCACGGAGTCAAAGCCCGCTACATCACGTGGCAGCTCGGACAGGGCGATCTTGAGCGTCGCGGCTTCGTTGTAACAGGGCATCTGGATAATGAGTTTCATTGCGATCCTTCCATCAGTACGACGATTCTCATTCATCCTCTTTCATGGTCGCCTGATCCGTGAGCGCGGACAGATCACCCAGAGAGGCATATTCCACGCTAAAAGGCAACCGGCGAGCCAGGAGTACGCGGGTTGCCCCGTTCAATGTTCCCGTCCTGGACAGGACCAGACAGGGCACGCCGTTGGAGCTGATCGGTACCGGTTCGGGGGCCTTGCCGTCCCTGAAAACATCCAGCCCCAGATAGAATGACGATGCCGTCACCAGGGCGCTGTAGCCAGCAAGCCCTTGCGTTGCGACAATGGGTATTCCCTCCGAGTAGGCGCTGTCGATCAATTGCCGGTAGTGCTCATTCAGGAAAAAAGGGTGCCGCTGCGGGACCAGGGGCGAATGCGCGTACTGCCGGAATCGCGCGGGCAATGCCGGGACAGAAAAGATGCATAGCATGCCAACAAGACCGATCGCCATCAAAGCCAGATACGCGCGCGCGGAGCCAAGCAACGCCATTGCGCGGCCACTCCCGGGGATTCGATGTGTCAATCCTTCAACGATGTAGGACAATGCGAGAAAGACCGGGACAAGCACGACGCTGAAATAGCGATTGATGAAACTCTCGGCGGGCGTAATGGGGTGCAGCCCCTTGACCGCCACTGTAATAAGGAAGAAAAAACTCAATGCCGCGAGCATGAGTCCCTGAACCCTGCGATCGCGCCCCCGGACCAGATAGAATATCGACGCGATACCAAATATGGCAAAGGGCAGGCTCCAATAGAGCTGCAGGTTCTCCGGTGCGTAACGACGCAACAGGTCTATGATATGGGGTACCGTAAAGGAATCCGCGTGGAAATGCTTCTGCATTATTATTTCCAGCTCGCCAAATCGGTACCGTGTGAACAAGGCATAGAGCGCGGTTTCCGCGATGAATAGACCAAACAGCATACCGGCCAAGGTCAAGGCATGATCGCCGCGCCGCTTATAGAACAGGACAGCCGCGAGCAAGCCGGGCACAAGGAACAGGTTGGTTACATTCGTCAGGTACGATACGAACAGCCACAAAGCCATCCAAAGCAGTGGCCGGACGCTATCATTGCGCTTGTCCATGTAGGTTATGAAGTACATAAAAGCCAGAAGCATGTACGTAATGGAGAATATTTCCGGCCGTACCTGGCTTCCAGCCCTGATCATGTAAGGAAACAGAGTCAGAGACAATGAAAACAGGAGCCCTGTCAGACGGCCGCGAAGTCGAAGCCCTATCATGTATGCCAGTGCCGCCTGCACCATGCAGTTTAGTATTGGCATCACATAATAGATATTTGGATGCGATCCAAGGATGGCTTGCGCCGCGGCTACAGGAAGAATCACCCCAAAGCGCGTAGTGCGATGAGAGAGCTCGGGATATGGAAATCCGCGAACCATGGCCCGTGCCGACTGCCAATAGTCTCGCTCATCTACGCCGGTATTGATCATCATGATGGTCGCGAGCCTGAACAGCAGCGTAAAAAACACCAGCGCGATGATGACCGCCCGGTCATCTCTTGAAATCGTCGGGAGCCTCATGTACGGTGTCTCCTTGATCTGTCCGATGTCACTATATCATGAGCCTTCCGCATCTCGGAAATGTACCGAGCGGCGATGCGTTTCCAGTCAAACACGGCAACCGCGGCTTTGACGCGATCGCGATCGGGCCGCGCTGATTCTATGGCCGTCACGAATGAGTCCGCGTCCAGCGGCCGCGCCAGGTTGCCTGTCTCACCGGGGACCACGGCATCGGGAATGCCATCAATATCGGAGGCGACCGACATCAGGCCTCGCGTTGCCGCTTCAGTCAATACAAGACCGAACCCCTCCACATCGCCAGATACCGGAATGTTGGGCATTATGAAGAGCCGCGCGGCGCGCAGAAGCCATTCCTTCTCGCCCTCGGATATCAGGCCGAGCAGGAATACCCGCTCCCGCAGCCCGCACGCGACTATGGCCCGCTCCAGTGCGGGCCGCTCAGGACCATCTCCGGCTATGAGATAGCTGTAGGAGGCATCGAGTCGGGGCATTACCTCGCGTATGAACCACTCGTGCCCCTTGCGCTTGACCAACCTTCCTATGGTGCAGAGTATACCGCCCTCATCAACGACGCTCCGCAGACTTGAAGGCCTTGCCGCGACGACGTCGGCCCCGGCGTCACTCGTGATGCCATTGGGAATGACGGAGATCTTGTCCGCCGATATTCCGCGGTCCAGACAGAGCCTGCGGGTGTTACGGCTAACGCATATCACCCTGTCCGCCGTCCGTATGCGCGGGACCACCACTGCCCGGTAGACCGGATTGGCATAGGTAACATCCAAGCCATGAATCGTGATTGTCACGGCGGCGCCACCACAAGCCCTTGCTATGGGTATGAGTATTCCGAGAAGCCCATCGCCAAGATGTATGATGTCATACCTTCGGCCCGCAACCAGCAGCTTCGCGACCGCGGCGATGAGAAAGAAGGGAAGAGCCTTGTTCCCTTTTCTGTTGGCAAACAGGTCGACCCGGGCTTGCCCGGAGAGCGCGTCGTATAGCTCTCTGGAATACTTCTCCATGCCGCCCGTGATTGGCGGAAACTTTCTGGTAATAAAGAGGACTCTCATATCGCCGCCTCTGTCGCCGCGAAGAGTCTGCGCCCTCCGACGCATGCCCCCAGAAACGCCAGATCCATCAGCAGGGCGGTTACCCGGAGCACGATCGCCGAGACCACAGCCAGCTCGACAGGCATGGCGATGGACAGAAAGAGCACTATGAATCCTTCCCTGACGCCAAGGCCGCTCGGGGCGAAGAGCGCCAGGATACCCATGGTCCCGGCAATGCTGATTCCCGCCGTGGTAAAGGCAAACAACGAAGGTGACAAGTCTGGAATGAAGGACTTCAGGGAAAAGAAGTATGTCAATCCCAGCAGAATATAGCCCAGAGAATACAGGCCGGTCATCTCGCCGATAGCCAACCAGGTAACGCGGAGATTGTGCTCCACCTTCCGCCGTGCCAGCCGGAAGAACAGTGTTGTCAGCACGTTGAAGACCGGTGGAGTCAGGGCCACGACCAGGCCGACGATAGCCACGAGGATCAGTGTTCGTATGCTTCCGGGAAGCATGCCAAAATGCCCATCCAGCAAGACGATCGCCAGGCTGATTATCAGCTGGGTCGCCATCTGAACTCCGGCCTCCAGGAACGATGTCACGCCGAGCTGCGACACCGGTATGCCATAACGGGAGGCGAAATGAATCTTGCCCGCTATCCAGACAACCTTGCCGGGAATGTATCGTCCCATCCACGACTTCGCGTATACGGCAAGCAGATTCCAGCTTGCGCGCACCGAGGAATTAAGCCTGAACAGCATGCGTATCCATATAAACGCGGAAAGAAAGAGGTAGCATACTCCCGCCGCCAGCGAGATGATCATGTACACTGGGTTGATCTTCAGGTCGGCAAGTTTGGCCCAATCCAGGCGCGAGGCATAGACGGCACAGAAAGCGATCACGGCGACCGCGAAGACCAGATTGACCACCATGCGCACGGCGGAAGATTTGCCGATCATTCGCGCGCCTCGCTCCGCGCGCTCGCGCGCGAGTGTGTATACGTACCATACCACCGGGCAAACGCTTCCAGTCCCTGCCTGATGCCGGTTCGCGGTCTCCATCCAAAGTCCCGCCCCAGATCATCGATATCGGCTTCCGTCGCGTACACATCTCCTGGTTGCATGGGCAGGTATCGTTTTCCGGCCTTGGCTCCCAATGCCCGTTCAAGCTCCGCGATGAAATCAAGCAATCTAACAGGCTTGTTGTTGCCAATGTTGTAGACGCGATACGGCGCGCTCGAACTCGCGGGATCAGGCAACGCGGGATTCCAGCCAGGGTCCCCGGTCGGGATTCCATCCAGCACGCGCATTGTTCCTTCTATGATGTCGTCGATATAGGTAAAATCGCGGAGCATGTCCCCGTTGTTGTAGACATCTATTTCCCGGCCCTGGATTATGGCTTCGGCGAACTTGAAGTATGCCATGTCCGGCCTGCCCCATGGTCCATAGACGGTAAAGAAACGAAGGCCGGTAGTCGGCAATTGAAACAGATGGCTATAGGTATGGGCCAGGAGTTCGTCGGCGCGCTTGGTGGCCGCGTAGAGGCTGGCCGGGTGATTGACCGCCGCATGGGCCGAGAATGGAAGGTTCGTTCCCAGCCCATAGACCGATGAGGATGACGCGTATATCAGGTGCGGAACCGCGGCCTGGCGGCAACACTCAAGCACGTTGACGAATCCCACGATATTGGCGTCGATGTATGCCCGAGGATTTTCTATGCTGTAACGGACGCCCGCCTGAGCGGCCAGATTGCATACTCGGTCAAAGCGGTGAACCGCGAATACCGCTTCCATCGCCACTCGGTCCTCAAGCGATACGCGCCGGAACTCGAATTCAGGATAGCGGGCGCCGTGGGCAAGCCCCGCCCGCGCGGCGGCTTCATCGACCCCAAGCTCGGCAAGACGGCTATATTTAAGCGCCGGGTCATAGTAATCATTGATGGAGTCCAGGCCCACGACAGCGTCGCCGCGTTCCAGAAGCCGCCTGGCAAGATGAAAGCCAATGAAACCGGCTACGCCCGTTACGAGTATCTTCATGATTCCAGCTCCCGCAGCGCGGTTTGGTATGCGTCCAGGACGAGTGTCTCTTCAAATTCATCCCGCATCTTTTTCCTGGACGCGGCACCCATGGCGGCGCGGCGGTCCCCGGCAAGTCCAGCCATCATGAGCATCGCCCGCGCCAGATCTTCCGGATCACCGGGGCGGCACAGGAAGCCATTGACACCCTCCACTACCGGTTCACGAGTGCCGACCGAATCACTGGCAATCAGGGGCTTGGCCATGCTCGCCGCTTCGAGCAGCGAGCGGGGCACACCTTCCCGATATCGCGACGGAAGCACGACGCAGTCCGCCCGGGATATCGCGTCGCGGATATCCTCCACCCGGCCCAGCCACTCGATCAGCCCTTCGCGCAACCATCCATCAAGGTCAGAACGGGGAATCATGTGCGTGTCATCCGGGTCGTGGTCTCCGGCCAGCAGAAAGCGTGTGTCTGGGTGGTGTGCCTTGACGATACGGGCCGCGTTGGCGTAATCGGCAACGCCCTTCTCCACGAGGAGGCGAGCGGCAAGAAGAAATGTAAAGCCCGCCTGGTTCCCGCTCCGCGGGCGCGGCGCGAAACGTTCGGTATCAACACCCGAGCCGGGAAGCAACCCACAGGCCGCTTGCCTGACCAGGTGATACCGCAGGAAGAGGGCCTGGTCATCGGGATTCTGGAAGAACACGCGTTCTACGCGGCTGAAGGCAAGCTTGTACAATCCGCGGACAAACCATTGCAGCAACGAATCCTTGGCGAACGCCGCGCCGAGGCCTGTCACGTTGTCAATGGCTGGCGTTCCGACTATCCTCGCGGCGATAGAACCATAGATGTTCGGTTTGATCGTGTATTGAAGCACGGCACGGGGTTGAAGGCGGCGGTATAGCGTGATCAGCCCGAAGCAGTAGGAGATGTCCCTGAGGGGACGAAGTCCCTTGCCGTCGAGCGGAGTATGATGGAAGATTACGCCTTCCTCGGCCTCAAGCCTCGATGCGTAATCGTCGCGCGGAGCCGCCACGTGTACCTCATAGCCCAGTGCAAAAAGCCTTCGAATCAGCGGACGCCTGAAATTGTAGACGTAGTACGCGGTATTATAGACTATCAGGATCCGTTTCACGCCGATCCGCTCCCACGCGGCTCTGATTCCACGCGTCGGACAAGCTTCAGTACGACGACCAGACAGCCGCCGCCATATACGATGGTGTAGGCACAGAGCACCCAGGGCAACAATCCGAGACCATAGGCCAGGGCCGATATGGGCACCAGAAGACCGGTGATGCCGATCGTTTCTGAAAATCGCTTCTCTCCGCCAATGCTCGCGCGCTCGGTTTGGCCGCCCTTTACCGCGCGATAATTCTGAAAGACAGCCCGCATCAGCAGATTTGCCGCAGCGGCAACGCCGCCAACCAAGGTCCACCCCCCCGCGGGCCAGGGAAGGACCAGCCCGGCACCCGGCAGCACCGCTCCAACGGAGGCGTCCGCCGCCACTCCAAGCCCCAGGAGTAGTGTGGCATAGGCCGTATAGCCTCCCAGCGCGTCCACCCATTCACCCCAGGGACTCGCCGTGCCTAGAACTCGAGCCATGTTCCCATCCACACAGTCAAGAATCCCAAAGACAAAGAAGAACGAAAAGCCAATCCAGGCCGCTATGGCACCGCCCGCAGCCAAACAGACAAAACCCGCGACGCAGAGCGCGGCGGACAGATAGGTAACCGCGTTGGGCGAGAAGCCAAGCCTCAGGAAGAGCCAGGCTCCCGGGTATGACAGTGGCCGGAGCACGAGTCTGGTCCAGGGACCATCGGACTGGCGCTTCTCCGGAGAAAGCGAAGCCCTGATTTCCGCTAGCGTATGGCTCCGACGCATCGCTCTGGTACCTCCCCGTTCTCTAGCCACGGCAGGCCTCTATTTCGGCGATTGTCCGCTCGAAGCGGGCGGGCATCTCGGCCAGTTGGCTGCGGTACGATTCATACGCGTTGCGGGCGACGCGCGACCGTTCGGCCTCGTCGTCCAGGTAGCGCATCGCGGTCTCGACGAGGTCGTCAGCCTCCCAGGAGAACGGCGCGTAGGTCTCCCCTGGACTGAACACGTCCGGCCAGGTTTCCAGGTGCGACATGTCCGGCTTCAGGAGCAGGGCCCCCGATAGAACCGCCTCAAAATCGCGAAGGCAGAGTTCGCCCCAGCCAAAAGGAGACAGCACAATACGCGATCTCGTCAGCTCGCGGTTGTAGCGGTTCTGCGATACCGAACCCGTAAGGAACAGGGGGTTCCCCTCGATCCGCTCCATTACCAGCTTTCGCTGATAGGCGATGGAAGGCCGGGGAGCGGGGGCGAGGCGCGCGTGGACAGGGATTGTTCCAGGATTGCGCGACACAGGATCGGCGGGGAGTCTTCCGCGACCATAGAAGAGCGGCGTGACCTTGAAGCCAAGCGCCATGCTGGCCGCCACCCCAACCCGCTGCCGAAGCTTGCCCCGCGGATAGTCGCCGATACCGATGTTCCAGGATAGGCGGAGCTTGGCCAGCATCTCTGGCCTCGTCTCTACCGCGCGCTGGCGCGGCTCCGGATCAGAAACGCCGTAGCGATCGTGAAAGAAGTCAGAATACAGTTCCTTGCCGTACAGGCTCTTGCCGTAGAGTGAACGGTCCCTGAACAGCGCCTTGGAGTAGAAGAGATCCACAAAGGGCAGCACCTCTAGGCGGGGAATGCCCCCGCCCGCGTCGTCATGGAAGAAGGCGATTCTCTCGTACTTGTCCCTGAGCCTTCGCATCAGCGTAAGGTCCACGCGATCCGGCTTGATGAAGCTTCTGACCATGACCAGGGTTCGGTTCTTGTCCCTTTTCAGACAGTCTTCGGCGGAGTCGAAATAGTCGAATCGGCCGGGCCGCCCGGATTGGAGGAAAGGATAGAGCGAATGAAAGCACGCTACGCGGTCGTGGATTGATAGTACCGAGATATCGCCCATGGTCCCTCTCGTCGTTACTTTGTTGCGAAATGTCCGGCATGGCGAATTGCCATCACCGCCGCGATTGTATAGAATCGCCTCATGATAGTCAGTACCCGAAGGCCCCGTATCGGGGTATTTACAAAACCGCTGGACAACTGGATATCCGGGTCCGGCCACCACCTCAACGAGATGCTTTCGCGGGTGCTCGACATCGCCGCCGACCGCTTTGATTTTACCTTCATACACTACTCGAGGAGTTCCAACCCGATATACGGACGAGCGCGGGAGCTGCTCATACCCAGGAATCCCGTCGCGGCGGCGGCATTATTGCGAAGAGAAGACTTTGACCTGCTCCACTATGGTCCGCTTACGATCTTTTCTCCGCTCATCGGTATCAAGGCCAGGAAAGTCGCCACGATCCACGGCGTGGAACAACTGCTCCTGCCCCACTTTCATGGGCCTCTTGAACTTGCCCACGAGCGCGTCATCGTGCCCATGTACGCCAGAAGAATGGACGCGCTCATTACCGTATCAGAAACCAGCGCCCGGTATTTCGTCGAGCATTTCGGTGTGAGGCCCGAGCGAATACAGGTCTGCTACAACGGCGTTGGCCCCGCCTATCGCGTCCTGGAGCCAAGGCGGGACGAAGCTTTCCTGGATTCGAAAGGTGTTCGGGGTCCGTTCGTCTTTCATATCAGCCGCTTCTCGGAACGCAAGAACCCGTGGACGCTGCTCCAGGCCTTCGCGCGATTCGTCTCCACGCGCCCAGGAAACGAACAGTACTCCCTGGTCTGCGCCGGAACGGGATGGGATATGGACGCGGTGCGGATCCGCGCCGGGGCTCTGGGGATAGCGGACAGGCTTGTCACACCAGGCTTCGTCAACGAGGAAGAGGTGGTTCGCCTCATGAACGCGGCCTCGGCCTTTGCCTTTCCTTCGCTCGCGGAAGGCTTTGGCATGCCCAATGTCGAGGCGATGGCCTGCGGCTGCCCGGTGGTTACGACCCGAGCCTTCGCCGTGGGCGAGATAGTCGGGGACGCCGCCATCGTGGTGGATGACCCGCATGACGCGGAAGCCTTTGCCCGTGGGCTCGACTCGGTGGTCAACGAGCCGGCGATACGGGAACGGCTCCTCGCGGCGGCCAAGGCGCGCCTGCCGCTATTCGATTGGGACGAGTCGGCCCGGAAGCTCCTCGGAGTCTATGAGCGGCTTGCCGGGAGACGGTCCTAGAAGAGATGGCGTTTTGGTTGCCGTGACAACCAAATTTAATAGAATATTGATTACCAGAGTGTACAAATCAATAAAACGGCATATATTCCCAAATTGAACAAATAATGAACTTTGCTTCAAAATTTGCTCCGACCATTCCGAACATCTCAAAGCTAAGCGAGCGGATCGGAATCAACCGGCAAACCTTGCTTTCATATATACGATACCTTGCGGAGGCGAAGCTTGTGCGATCCCTGTTCAAGCGGACGCATGGTAGTGGCGCCCTGCAGAAACCGGACAAACTGTACCTTGAAAACACCAATCTTATGTATTTATTCAAAGGATCGGCCGTCGATGCCGGAAATATCCGGGAGACCTTTGTCGCGAACCAGCTTGCCTATACGCATGAACTCGCGTTTTCCGAAGCCGGCGATTTTCTTGTTGATGGGAAATTTACCATAGAGGTTGGTGGAAAGAACAAGACCCGCAAGCAAATACAAGATCTCACCGAGGCGTATATCGCCGCAGACAATCTTGAATACGGCAATGACCGGAAAATCCCCCTCTGGCTTTTTGGTTTTCTATACTGAAGCCACGGCGGAATAACACCCAAGTCTTATAGAAGCCGCATGGGGATATACTTCAGTGGCCCCATACATTATGCAAATCTGAATTCATAGTTTCGTTTTGCATAAACCAAGGAGCCGCATCAGTCGCCAGAAGGTTTCCGGAGTGCAGAGGCAATACGCAATGCGGCCTGTTCCCAAGAATGGCTCTTGAGGAATTCATCGGCCGCGCTTGGATCCCATCGCTCAATCGAATCAAGGGCCGCCGCCAGGTTGGAGAAATCCTGGTTGACGACCGCGCCCAGCCCGTAGAGTCGGACGGCCATACCTACAAAACCCGTATCGATCGCGAGCACGGGCTTATGCATCGCGGCCGCTTTATAGAGCGTGTACGACATGGACCAATCGCGGTAGCCGCGCCACATAAAATCAAAGCCGTCAAGGAAGTCAACTTCATCGAGCGGAATATAGTCGCCACGGAACAAGATGGAAGGCTCTTTGTCCAGACCGAAGTATGGCTCTCCGCCATCGTCGTACTTCCCGGCGATAAAGGGGCCAACGACAATACCAGCGACGGAGAAACCCAATCGTCTCGCTTCGCTGACCAGCTCGCGTGCCCGGCGGAAATGATCATACTTGTCGCCAGGGCGCCCGATGCAGCTGAATGACAGAAATCGCTGACCATTTGAGAGGGCCATTCCTCGGCGTTGGTCAACGAAATCTATTATTTCCTTCAAGAAGGTCTCGGTAACGCTTGAAACCCTTTGCATTGCCGGAGGACCAAAGCATAGGAAGTCGAACTTTTCGGCATGGGCAGGAAAGACGCTCCTGGCAAAGGGAACTAGCCCTTCGTCCATGACAAAGATCCGTTCGGCGGCCTTCGCGAACATCCGCCTCCGGAGCTCGCTGAGCGCTGGATGATACCGTTTTGTTTCACGGTCTACATTGTGGCAAATCCAGAAGATGCGCACACGAAAGACCCCGCATATCAGCAACGCGGCGATCTCTGCCAGCATTCTGGCCACGGTCTTGGGAAGTGATCGATAGTCGTTCAGGTACCGAAAGAAGACCGCCAGCGGCCGGCTACCGTGAACGATGGCCTTCATCAGGACGATAGGCGTAAGGACGGGGGAATCATGGACAGCCCTTGAGGCAATTCCGAGCCTCAGAAGCGCGGCCGACCAATGGGACGATTTGTCGTCATTACTCTCAAAAAGAATCCACGTTCCCGGGCGTGCGGGCATACCTCCTCGGTCCTTCATGCCCGATTACCGCCTGCAAACCGATGGACAATCCTTGTCAGGGCCTTCCTGAACATGACAAGCATGGTGACAGGAGAGAAAAGGGTAAGGAGTAGAATGGCTCGATCTCGTTTCCATACGCGCTTCAGGACAGCGGCCACCAGGTGCGGGTCCGCCGTTCCCAGGGCGCGCATCATCATGCGGCGGGCATAATTGACCGAGTTTCGCCTGAACCATCCATCCACCCTGTTCTTCTCACCGCCAGTCAATACCCGCTTTGCATAGTCGCCGACGCTTGAAAAGAGCTCGAGATTGTCAATCCAGCTAGCCACATTCAGATTCGTGGAGAGGTTGTCCCCGTGCCGTCGCCAGACGCCAATGATTCTGTCCAGATGAATCAGCTTGTTGTTCAACATGAGCCTGAAGAGCGATTCATAATCGGCGCTTATGATATCCTTGACATAAAAACCAATCCTGAGGGCTTCGCGACGATCATACACGGTGGTCATGTGCCGCAGGCGCATGGGATTCCTGGGCATCGAAAAGAAGAATTCGTTGCCATCAAGCACCTTGATATGGCCAGGCCCCGGATCGGTAATGACCTTGTCAGCTTCCGCGCCATCGTCCAATCGCGCATACTCCGAAAACGCCAGAATCGATCCCGCATGTTCGGACAGAGCGGACAGGCTGTCCTCTATGAACCGCGGGTAGATATAGTAATCATCACCATCCAGATTGGCCGCCCACGCTCCGGTAGCGTGTTCATACAAAGCCTTGTGGTAGTTTCTGACACGGCCTATATTGCGCTCATTGCGGAAGTACTTGATCCGGGGATCGGCGAATCCCGCGACGATTTCAGGGGTCTCATCGGTTGACGCGTCATCCGCCACGATGATCTCGAGTTGGGTATAGGTCTGGGCGAGGACGCTTCGTATCGTATCCCCGATATAGGCCGCTTGATTGTAGGTCGGGATCATGATGGATACGACGCCAGGGCGGAATTCAGGCATTTCGTGACTCGTTTCTTCGCTGAAGCAGCGTATCCATTACGCCAACCTATCGATCGTCGCGGGATTGTCTTTCATCGAGGTACTGATCCATGCCGCTGTCAGGGCAATGCCTTCACGCAGCGAGGTCTCCGGCTTCCATCCAAGTTCCGTTCGCGCGAGGGTATTATCCAATATGCTCGCAGGCACGTCGAAGGGCCTGCCCGGCAAATAGCGCCTGTCGACCGCATGGCCAAGATGGCGTTCGAGTCGCGACAGCAAGTCATTCAAGCTGACGCCTGTGCACGAACTGATGTTGAATGTGGTCGAATTGCCGTCATAGGCAAAAGCCCGGACAAAGGCATCGGCGACATCGCCGATATAGATGTAGTCTCGGATTGCGCTGCCATCGCCCCAGATGTCGATCATCTGGCCGCGCAGCGCGCGGTGCAGGAATACCCCGACCGCTCCCTGGGCTGTCTCCGCGCGCTGCCGCTCGCCATAGGGATTCGCCACACGGAGTATCGTCGGCTTGAGTCCGTGCACACGCTGGTAAAGCAGCAGATATTTCTCGATGGCGAGTTTGGTGATGCCGTACGAAACGAGCGGATTTGTCGGATGCTCCTCGTCGATCGGCAGATACCTCGGCTCGCCATAGACGGTTCCGCCTGAGGATATGAATACGATCCGTTTTATTTGGAGCACCACCATCGCATCGAGCAGGTGCAGGGTGGAGACCAGGTTGCTCTGGACGTCGAATACCGTGTCTTCGTTCGAATTCTTGGGCAAGGTGGTGGAGACGAGGTGCAGGACCGCATCCATGCCCTCAAGCGCCGTGGCGACATCATGCGGACTCTGCATGTCGCCCGTGGTCCATTCGACGGGCTCTGATTCTCCGAACGTTCGATAGGGAAGAACGCGCGTACGCTCGAAGATGCGCACCTCGTGCCCGGCCAGGAGGAGCCGGTCTACAATCGCGGAACCAATGAAGCCACCGCCGCCAAACGCCACAATTTTCATCGTTCAAGCATCTCCTTGGCCAATTTTTCCCAGGCCTCTGGCCAATCAAAGACAAAGTGCGTACGTCTTGCCTCGCAGAGCGATCGGAGCCTGGCGTAGTGGCCGGGTTCCTCGAGGCACCGGCGCAGGATTGATGCTATCGCCGAGCTGTCTCGAACGGGGAACAGGAGGTCGTCGTTCGCCAGCATCTCCGGTATGCCCCCGACCCTGCTGCCGATGACTGGAATACCCGCATGCAAAGCCAGAAGGATCACGTCAGGGTAGCTGTCGAACAGCGAAGGCGCGACCATGAGGTCACATTCAGCCATCAGGGGAAAGGTACTCGGAACCCTGCCATAGAATCGAACCGCTCGGGCAAAGCCTCCGGCCATGGCATGATGCTCGAACCGCCGTTTCTGCTCGTCGCTACCGGGACCGGCAACGTGCAGTTCCAGTTCCGCATGCCCTTCGCGGTGAAGGATCGCGACGGCTTCCATAAGGTACCCGAGCCCTTTGCGCTCCCCCAACGTACCCATGAAGAGTACCTTCCGGAGCGAGCCGGACGCGTTGATGCCTCGTGTACCGTCGATGCATCGAGGCTCGCCGATATTGCCTCCGATGATATGGAGTTTTTTCGTGGCTCCCGAAACGCGGGACAAGAAGTCATCCCTGTCGCTGGCGCTCTGCAGCACGATGGCATCGCAGTTCCTTGCTATGCGCTGCTCATATGCGGCATAGTGGAAATACTCATACACCGCGCGGACGAATGCCCGGGGATGCAACTTGTTCTCCCTGAGCGAGATGATCGACTCGCGCACCGCGTTGCTCTGGATGCCAAAGACGATCGGTATGCCCAGACGTTTTTTTACCGTGATTGCGGCCTTGAAGTGCGTTTCGCTGAAGACCACGAGCAAGTCGGGTTTGTAGGGAAAGGTATTCTTTCGCAGCCACTCTTCTACCGCGTGCTTGAAGACAAACGAGGCCGGCGGCAGCTTTTTTCTCCTGTATGGCGCCTGAATTCGGATCGCGGCAAACCATTTTGGTTCGTACGCCAGATCCGCATTGAGCAATACGGAAACGGAATTCCCTCGGCAAGCGAGACCCTCCATGAGTTCCAGGCAACGGATATGTCCACCAGTCCTGATCTCGTTGCTGAGGAAAATACCGAGAATAGTCATACAAGCTCCTTAGGGAGTGTAACCAATGATTTTCCTTTATGATGTGCTTTTTCGGAACCGATTCTTTTAAGCATAGATGGCACAAACCTGAACCTTATCCATGATGGATACACGGCAAGGAATGGATACTTTTGCCATTTAGACCAACTTAGACGCTTGAAGATGAATCGCTCATACCAGGTGAATCCATCAATGTGCAGTCTGACATATTCACGGTACAACTTGTCCGCTTGTTCAAAAACTCAATTATACACAAAGCATGAGCGTAGTACTTTCTTCACAATCGAATAGAGAGTAATAGGAGAAAGGATAGTTAGTATATATAAATTTCTGTCCTTCTTGCAAATCCCGCTTAGGACAGACAGAATGAGAATCGGATCCCGCGACACTATCGCCCTTACGATAATCCGTCGGGCATAGTGTACAAAGTTGCGGATAAGCCAAGCCTGAATGCGAAACACCTTACCACGCGCCATGGTCATTCGGGCAAAAGATGCTACACTTGGATAGAGATCGAGGTTGTCTACCCACTGCGTAGCGTCCTTCTGGGAAGAGAAATTGTTCCCATGTTTTCGCCAGACACCGACGATTCGATCTACATGGATGATTTTTTTGTCAATTATCATTCGAAAAAGGGATTCATAATCCGAGCTTATGATATCGGCTCTGTAAAAATCAAGACTTAGTGCAACTGGCCGATTATATAGAGTCGAAAGATGCTGGAGCCGCAGAGGATTCCGTGGCATTGAAAACAAGAAGGAAGTCCCGTCATATACCCGGATCCGTCCACTTCTTGCACGTACAATAGACGTGTCGATCTCTTGCCCTATATTTAGCTGATACTGATCAGCGAACGCAAGTATTGCCCCTGGATTAGATATCAGCGCCGCTACGCATTCCTTGATAAACTCAGGATAAATAAAGTAGTCATCTCCATCGAGATTGACGACCCACTCGCCGGTTGCATATTCATATAGGGCACGATGATAATTGCCAACGCGTCCCAAATTCGATTCATTTATAAAATATTTTATTCTGGGATCATCAAATGAAGCGACAACGTCGTGGGTGTTGTCCGTAGACGCGTCATCGGCAACGACAATCTCGAGATTGCAGTATGTCTGGCTTAGTACACTCTCAATAGCATCCTTTAGCATAAACGCTTGATTGTAAGTTGGTATCAAAACGGACACTCGTGGATTCATGGACTCGTTCATATGCGCTCTCTTCTCGATTGCTTGAATGTGAGCCACGTGATGAATCGCTCCAGTTTATTACCGACCAGACTAGAGAGTGCCTTTATTACACTATTTCTACACTTCATGACGAGAAAAACCTTTTTATGATGTACGCAAAAGAAAAAGAATGCTCGAAACCGAATCACTTTCGTACAATAGGAGGAGTAATATTCCATGAGTTTCTTGGCCAATTTTTGGTGTTGGGGTCTTAGTCTTTCTCCGAGGGATTCGACTATATCGCAGATTGATCTAATTCTTGTACCTGACTGAGCAAGCTTAGCCTCGATTTTTTCCGCTCGACTGTAATTCTTTCCCACATTCGATTTTTTAAATCCAGCGCCAAATACATTGGATGAATGTTGCCTATACTTGGTCAAGACCCCTGGATAACCACGTACCCCACCGGTCGTAGCGGCAACGAGGGCTAGCCAGTAATCGTGGGGGATATTCCGCGGGAAAGGAATAGCTTGGGCAAGCAGGTCCTTCTTGAACGCAATGGTGCATCCGGTAATGAAATTGCCGTTAAGCAATGCACCAAACGCGTCCGTTCCGCAATAAGACTTTTTGAGCGTGTTGAATGATGGGGCCAAGGACTCGCCTTCGCTGTCGACAAGTTCGGCGTCGGAGTGAACAAGTAGCCCGCTGCCGAGAAAAAACAACAACGTTTCTATCTTTTTATTCATCCAAATATCGTCTTGATCGGCGAGGAATATTGTTTCTCCAGCACATGAGACCAGAGCGCGCTGGAAATTACCGACATAACCAAGACGATCTTTATTGAGCAGAACCTTGATCCTTGAATCTTTCAGCGCGTATTCGTGGAGTATTGAGGCGGTACGGTCAACTGAAGCGTCGTCGGAAACAACGATCTCAAAATCCGTGTATGTCTGCGCGAGTATTGTATCAAGCTGCTCGTGGAGAAAACGTTCCCCGTTGAAAGTTGCCATCGCGACCGAGACGAGAGGCGAATCAGACATGAGGAGCCTCGGGCAACTCGCTTAGATTCACGTGGTCGAAGCTTGCGCGAATCTCTTCGATAGATACACCCCTCTTGGGGATTAGCTCTTTTTTTGCGAACGGGAAACCGTATTCCTCGATCAGGACTTTCCAAGTATCGATGGTCGGATTCAACTTGCGCAATGGCTTTGGCTTCGCACTAGGGATTAAATCCTTGGCACTGATCATCGAGTCTAGCTGATGTTTCGCGGCCATCTTCCGGGACAAGCCGATTTCGTAGAGCCGTATTATGGTAGGCTTATGGCGGTGAACGGCTATCGAATTAATGAAGTCATGGAATTCCTTACTCGCCACCGTATGCCCGGAAAAGCGCAAAAAATAGGACTGGAGGTGGTAACCATGTCGGTAGCAATCGGTTAAACCAAAGATGCCCGCGCCCGAGCTAAATGCTACCTCTATTGCGCGTGGAATAAGCCGTTCATCGACCAATACACTATCATTCGCCCAGAATATGCAAGGATGGGACGCGTATGCAGGATATGCGCGACATCCAGTTTTCCACGAATAGAAATCATAGCCAAGATTCTTCCTGGTTATTACTAGTCCGCAATATGTAGAAGCTTTATCGATTTCAGTCTTAGGCATAGTCTCACATGTGGAAATTAATATGATATCAATACCGCAATTACTAAGGGAACGTAAGTAGGACATAACATTTTCGTCAATTTTCTCATCTGAAGCATAGTGCGCCAGCATGCATATTGGCTTGAGTATGGAGAGGCTACACATATCGCTCTTCCATATTATGAATTTTGAGGCTTCTATCTCGTCCCGTATCTTGTCGGCCACCAACTCATCATGCATATATGCTACGATGGACTTGGCAGTCCTCCTAGTGCGTAGTAGGGTAGATTTTACTTTCTTAAATAGCATTGCGAGAAAATACATTCTACCTACTTTTATATCTGCTATCCCGCCGAGTACATCGGTTCATATCAAGTGTGTAATTCTTAGACAGCGTTTCAACGATGCATAGTCTTTTATTTATTTATTACATCCGACTGTGGTTGATTGGCTGGATTAATAAAACCCAGACTTGAACAAATTGCCTGGAACCTGTCGTTGAACTTCTTTAATACAACCCTGCTACTGATCGTAGAATCAATAGACTTCAAAGCCGCTCTCGACTTTTCGCTGTAGTATTCGTTGTCAAAGCGAAGCCTTTTCAAGTATTCCGCCGCTTCTGCTACATTGGCATCTGCCCAATAGTTACCTTTGTCATAATGACTTCCCAGATTTTCTTGAATTTGAACAAGATTGTATGAAACCAAACAACTGTTGGAAGGAGTCATAAATTCCATGTTACCGGACCAAGCGGGAGCGATACATGGAATTCCGCATGCCATGGCTTCGGCTAAAATCAAGCCATACCCCTCAGCCCGATGCAGGGATATATATACATCCGTTGATGCAATCAATGCGTCAATTTCTTCTCGGCTCATGGTAGCCGTAATGATGGTAGTTCTCTCGTTGAAGTACTTCGACAGATTATATTTATCTTCGCACGCTTTTGTATAGTTATTTATTTTAACAGTAAGGAAAGAGTCAGGATCGTCCCCCAAGGCCAAGACATAAGCCTTGAGTGCAGCCTGGGGGTTCTTTCTTTCAACGTAGCTGTCACCATCGAACATGACAAGAGTTTTGAATATTTTGCGGCTAGATGGATCCCTAGGTACATCCGTTTTTACGTCTATAGGTATGGGCATGATCGTAATGGGTTTGATCACAGATTTGGACATCGTATCATATTCATATCGAGAAGTAACCCAAATTTCGTTAAAGATATCAAATACAGGCAACCATCGGTCAGGGAATGTTGGCAGCTCCCAATTTAAACGACAGATGGAATAACTGCCACGCGTCTGACGTTTGAAATATCCGATATCTCTTAGTATTCCATCAGGGTTTACAGAAATGAAAGTTATATCTGCTTTCCCTTTTATATTTATCAAATGATTGAATTCAGCACCAGATGCATCTTTCCGTTTGTCTCCGCTACGAAGAGTATAATCAACTACATGCACACTGTTCGAGAAATTGCTCCTTAGAGCAAGTCTTAGGAAAGAGCGGAAGGCTTCACCGATACCAATGGGGAGGTTCAAATATCCAATGAATGAAATTATGGGGCTTCGATATTTTCTACATGCAACGACTCGTCTGAGTTGATAAAGTTTTATAAAAAGAATCCTTTGTGCTTTTTTGATGTATCTCATAATTTTCATACGCAAACTTCGCTACTTCCCAAAGTGTTTGAGGTCATGGTTTCCTATCTTGGGTTTCAATTATGCCCCGTAATGGTTTTCAAATTTATCTACTCCCCAACCTTTTTTTTTCTGAATGGATCTAAATACATCTACAGTCGCATATGCACACCGCTCTGGCGTGAACAGTTTTGCTCTTTCTATCCCATTAGCTACAAGGGCTGAGTAAATCGAACTATCGCTAATCAAAGAACTTAATGTCGCTGCAATTTCCTTTATATCAGTCGGGTCTTCCAATAGCAAAGTAGCGCCCTTGCCAATCTCTGCTAGTGACGAGTTATTGGATGTTACCACCGGCGTTCCACATGCCATACTTTCAACTACTGGAAAGCCGAAGCCTTCATACAATGAAGGATAGATTGTCGCAACTGCGGCTGAATAAAGTGCCGGAAGATCACCCTGTGGGACATAACCTAGAAATTTTACATTTTTTGATTGTTGCTTGATTAACTCATGCAGACCGGAATTCATCCAACCACCGGCTCCGACAACTACCAACACTTCATCACCATCATATTCTGCCATCGCCCGAATAGCTGAGTCCAAGTTCTTTCTGGGTTCTAAACTGCCGACATATAAGAAAAATCGCTTTGGTAAGCCATACTTCTTAGACACAATGGTCTTTTCTAACTCACTCCGAGGGGAAAAAACATGGTCATCCACACCACAGTAAGCGACTGATACGCGCGTTGGATCAACATTGTAATAGGCAATAAAATCATCCCTAGTATTATTCGAAATAGCTACAAAATGGCAGTCGGTCTTGATTGCCCGCTCAAAGTTTCTCTGGCATAGTTCTATGTTTTCGTATGTGTGAAATTGTGGATGTGTGGCGAAGGTTATGTCATATACCACCATCGCACTGGCAGTATCGATGGTTTCAGGGTAGCTGTTTGCTGTGCAATAAACTAGATCCACGCCAGGTACATAATGGTCTGCATTTTCGAAAGCCGGTAAAGGCCCTCTATATAGCGTAAAGCGATCATCTTTGTCATAATTCAAGTCGAGTGTTTTTTTGTATTCAGGATGTACGAACCCACCAAAGCCTGGTAAGAGGATGTAGTCCATCGGGTTTTCTACAAGCGTCAAATGGGTCAATCCAGCAAGGAGGCTTGCAGTGTAACGCCCAACCCCTGTCACTTCATTTCCAACAACACGAGACACATCTATAGCAATTCGGTATGGCATAAAACGCTTCGTTGGACTGACCTCTGATGATGGCACTTCTTTAAATATTCTTTCCTTCTCGATTTCCTCCAATCGCAGACGCATCCTTTTACCAGTCACAGGCAATGACCATTTTTCTGATACATCTCTTGCCGCGCGTGCTCCTTTTTGCCTTGCTTCTTCTGGATTCTCATAAACATGCCGTAGTAGGTTTTTTAAGTGAAACTCATCAGGCTCCGCCCACAGAAACCCTTTATAATAGGGACACTTTGCCACTGCATCCACTAGTTGAACCTGCAGAGGATAACTATTTGCATCGGTCATAAAATACTGCTGGGCACTCCAATAACTCGCTATCACTGGTAGTCCACAAGACATAGCTTCAAGAATGGGCATGCCCCAGCCTTCTCCCCGAGTCGGCAGGACGAAACAATCAACTGATCTGTATAATTGGGAAATCTGATAATATGGCAAATATTCATTTTCACTGAATACTATCCTCCCTCCTCTAGGATCAAGTTGAAGTGAATCAATAATTTGTTGAGGAGACACGCCAGGATCAGAATTCGAATATTTGCAGACTAGAACAACTGGCTCATCATACCGGAATGCATTATTAAACGCTTTTAACAAAGTTTCTGGTGCTTTACGTTCTCCCCACTCAAATATGGAAAGAAATGTATAGATTTCCTTTATAGGGTAACCTTTAATTTTTGGGTTGAAATAATTGTTATCAATAAGTCCTAATGGCATCACTTTGATAGGAACAGTCACACCACTGCGGCGAAAAGTCCATGCATTAAAAGGCGAAGGTACCCATACTTCATCCATCAAATTGCACTGCCGCGCCCATTCTGAAGGTATGCCTGTCGTTTCTAGCATAGTATAACCGATACGATATTGCCCTTCCACATTAGCAAAAGCATCCCCTTGGCCATAGATAATGTGTGGAACATTTTCCTTCGGTTTGTGATTCTTAATTACTTCTATACGACTACTACCTGTATTCTTGTTGCGATCTTCAACTACCGGAAATACAGTTCCAATACCATAGAGATATTCATATGCCACTCTTATTTTGGCATCTTCTAAAGAAAGCGCAAGTAGCCGACTGGTTATTGCATAACCAACTGGACGAGAAAAAGTAGAATCTAAAATCACATCCATATTAAGGCGTGCATCAAGATACCTCACCCATTTCCTTAAAAATATCTTTTGAGATACCAAGAACAATTCGTTTGGTTTTAGGTTATTAGCATCAGTTGAACCATGTTCACGATGGCAAATGGTCAAATCACCACAATTTACCACCCTAAATCCTGCTACAATTGCCTTCAGGCAATAATCTGTATCTTCAAAATAAGAAAAGTAATCTTCATCTAGATAACCGATCGTATTTATTACTGAGCGTTTAATATAAACACAGGCAAAAACTACTCCTTCGACATCGATATCTTGATTATATTGGTTAATATCCTTTTCACCTCCGCCTAACTGTTGCCCCCAATAAAAATAATCCGGCATATAAGTGCCACAATGCTGTAAAATATTACCTGTAGTTCGCCTTATTCGACAACCTACTATTCCAATCTTCTCATCCCTATAAGCAGATTCTTGTAACTTTTTAACCCACTGGTCGTCATCGATTTCAGTATCATTATTCAGCAATATCACATCATGATCTTGAGCAATATACTTCAATGCAACATTATTCCCACCCACAAAGCCGAGATTTTCTGTATTAAACAAAGGAGTAATCCATTTAATGGATTTCAGATATTCAACAGTACCGTCTTGGCTACCGTTGTCTACAACGACAAAATCAACATTGCTTTGCTCTTGTATACGGTTTAAGGATTCTAGACAAGCTTTTGTATACTTAATTCCATTCCAAGTTAAGACCACGACAGTAACAGGTTTGTGCATTCTAATTTACCCCTTTTTATATGATCTTACACTAAGAGCCTTTACATTTTTTACGAATATTTTCCATAAATTTCTCAGCATCTATTTCCTTTGCTATCACTATCATGCTTCTTTGAGATTTCGAAAGATATTTTTTCACGCTCTTTGGTAATATAGCTTTAAGTATATATTTCATAACGTTATACACTAATATGATATAATATTTTATAAATTTTTTTATTTTCCTTTTCCCGTTTCTTAGCTTTATATTTAGCATTCGTAGCGGCGCTGTTATCCTCATTGATCCACTTTGCAGAAGCGTGAGCGCTTTCACTTCCGCCTGCTGCGCTTTCACTTCCGCCTGCTGCGCTTTCGCTTCCGCTTGCTGCGCTTTCACTTCCGCTTGCTGCGCTTTTAGCACAGCGTTAAAATGTGAAACTGTAGTGAATTCATCGAAAACACAAGGTGGATATAAAAAATATTCTTTTAAACCATTATGCTCTTTTGCAAGATAGTAACGATTAATTCCATCAAAATAGACATATTCATATGCTGATCTTAACAGAATCGGTTCCCAGTTTTGATATGAAAGCTTCTGTGAGTTGGGCTCGGTAGCCTCCGCAACAACAATCCAGGGTCTGTATGAACTAAAATCAGATCCCTCCAATACTTCTTTCTCAAAACCTTCAACATCAATCTTTAAAAAATGGATTTGTTCTACCTTATTTTCAATAAACACATCACTTAATGATCGAACTTCAACTTTATATGTTTCTCCTTTTATTCCATTGTTTGATAGCTCACTACGTAAACCTTGGTCGAGTGTCGACCAACCACGAATTTCTGTATCAAAAATCTCTGCTGTTCCAGTTTTCTCACCAGCAGCTATCGCCAAATTGATATCCCTTGGACGATCATTACATAGATTAATCCAATGTCGTTTGATAGGCTCGATATTTATACCGTTCCACCCCGCTTCATAAAAAGCTTTGGTTACAGAATCTACGATGGGATCATTGGCTCCAACATCAACATAGAATCCATTTGTTACATTTTTTAGAGCCCGCCACAGCATGACATCTTCAAAATTCTGCGCATACGAAATAAATGGCATATAATTAACACCTCATGACACAGAGTTAAAGTAACTTCAATTATCGAGCACAACAGCAATCAAGGGCTTAGAATTCTGCATTTTTCTACAAAACAATACACCGAATTTTATATTCTTCCTTGTAAAATCCATTTTTTATTGCTAGACCACAGATTTATCACCAGTGTCTGACATCCAAACGCAGATTCTATATATTGCCTCATCTTCAAAGAAAATGTAAGCATACCCCATCATGAAGAGTCTACCTGGTAGCTTTTCTCGAATAATCCAAACTATCCCTCAAAGTTGCATCAATTCCTATTTTTGGAATCCATCCCGTTGAAGTATTAATCTTCCCAATATCTGCCTGTATCCTGATATTTTCCACCGGTCGCATCTTGTCAGGACTGACTTCGTATGATATTTTCTTTAATGACAAGTGCAACAAGTCAACAAGGATTTGCCTGATGCAATAATCATTTCCACTTCCTACATTATATACTTCGCCCGAGACACCCTTGTGTAACAAAGCCCGATAGGCGTCGACCACATCCCGTACATCGGTAAAATCTCGGTACACATCAAGGTTCCCGACACGGATGACAGGTTCAGAAAGGCCTCGTTCGATATCAACGATCTGGGCACAAAAATCAGGTACCACAAACCCGCGGCCCTGCCCCGGCCCAAAATGGTTGAAGGATCTGGTCAGAATGATATCCATGCCATAGGCCTTGGCATAGAGGATGCCAAGCTGCTCCTGGGCGTACTTGGATACGGCATAGGGATTCATCGGCGCGGGATGCCGGGTCTCCGCTATCGGATTCTCCGCTTCCTCTACTTTTCCATATTCCTCGCTCGAACCGACAAGCAGGATCCGGGGCCGCATCTCAAGATGGCGCACCGCGTCGAGCAGGTTGATAGTCCCCTCGATGTTGATGCGCATGGTGGGTACGGGATTCTCCCAGGATCGCGCCACCGAACTCTGGGCCGCGAGGTGGACGATCCATTCGGGCCTTGCAGCCTCCAGCAATCGCCGTAGCGATCCGGAATCAAGGAGGTCAATGCCGCTGTGTTGATGTCCCGGCGGGACCGCCGGGATCGACAACGCCGGTTCCACGCCGCAGGCATGGACATCGTGCCCGTCAGCCAGAAGATTGTCTATCAGGTGCTTTCCAACAAAGCCGCTGGCCCCGACGATCAGGACTCTCACGCGCCGTTCTCCGCAAGGTCATGTTCAACCATCATCCTGACAAGTCCGGGAAAGTCCACTTCCGGGCGCCATCCCAGTTTGCCCCTGGCCATCGCGGGGTTTGAGTGGAGGATCTCCACCTCGGCAGGCCTGAAGAATGCGCGGTCGACTTCCACCAGCGTCCTGCCGCTGGACTTGTCTATCCCTTTTTCTTCAACTCCGGCACCCTGCCATTCCAGCTTGAAGCCAGCATATTCAAATGCCAGTTCCACGAATTCGCGCACCTCGTGGGTCTCTCCGGAACCGAGGACAAAATCCTCCGGGATTTTCTGTTGCAGCATCAGCCACATGCCCTTTACATAGTCACCGGCGAAACCCCAGTCACGCTTTGAGCTCAGGTTGCCAAGCTTCAGGACATCCTGCTTGCCCGCCTTGATCTGCGCGGCCGCATGGGTGATCTTCCGTGTCACGAACTCGAGCCCGCGCCTTGGTGATTCATGGTTGAACAGTATTCCGGAACAGGCGTACATATTGTAGCTTTCCCGGTAATTCTTGGTTATCCAATGCCCGTACAGCTTGGCCACGCCGTACGGACTCCGCGGGTAGAAAGGCGTCGTCTCGGTCTGGGGTATTTCCTGGACCAGGCCGTACAGTTCGCTCGTCGAGGCCTGGTAGAAACGACACTCCGGCTTGACGACACGGATGGCTTCGAGCATCCGGGCCACCCCGATTCCGCCTATATCCGCCGTGGTAAACGGCTGGTCCCAGCTTGTGGCGACATACGACTGGGCGGCCAGGTTGTATACCTCGTCGGCATCGGAGATCTTCATCGCGTTGATCAATGAAATCTGGTCGGTCATGTCCCCGTAGATGAAGTGAACCTTGCCCTCCAGATGTTTTGAGTTTCCAAGATCGTAGGTGGCCTTCCGCCGCATGAGGCCGTACACGTAATAGCCCTTCCCGAGAAGGTACTCCGCCAGATATGAGCCATCCTGTCCGCATACCCCAGTGATCAAAGCTTTCATTGCAGTCCCCTCGAAGCCTTTATTGATTTTCGCGGCAAGCATTGTTGCCACGCACACGATTTGTAGCCGGCGTACTGACGGTCAAGAAATCAACCTAGCGTATTCCTTGACCACTTCCTGTATGTCTTTGGATTCGAAGCATGTCCTGCCTTTTTCCAGTATCAGCCCCACGTTGCACAGCCGTTCAACCGCTCCGGCGTTGTGGCTTACGAACACGATGGTCCTGCCCTGGTGCTCCGAGACGTCCTGCATCTTCCCCAGGCACTTGGCCTGGAAGTTCACGTCGCCCACCGCCAGCACCTCGTCCGCCACGAGTATCTCCGCCTCCAGGTGGGCGGCGACCGCAAATGCGAGGCGGACGTACATGCCGCTGGAATAGCGCTTGACCGGCGTGTCGATAAAATCCTCTATCTCGCTGAACGCGACGATCTCGTCAAACTTCCTTGCTATCTCCGATTTCCTCATGCCCAGGATTGCGCCGTTCAGGAACACGTTGTCCCGTCCCGTCAGCTCCGGATGGAAGCCCGTCCCGACCTCGAGGAGGCTCGCGATCCTTCCCTTTACCTTGACCGTTCCCTCGGTAGGCGCGGTTATCCTTGACAGGATCTTGAGCATGGTGCTCTTGCCCGCGCCGTTGCGGCCCATGATGGCGATGCGGTCCCCGGCCTTGACGTCGAACGTGACGTCCTTGAGCGCCCAGAAGCGGTCCTTTTTGCCGAATTTGGAGTCCTCGCCTATCTTGGTCCAGGGGTCGTCTTTCTTCCGGAGCCGCGCCATCCAGCTCTGGAAGTCGCGATAGAGCCGTCCGTTGTTGATGAGGCCCAGCCTGTATTCCTTGGATATTCCTTCGACCGTGATTGCAGTGCCCATGTAGTTCCGTTCCTTTAGACCACGTCGATAAAGGTGCGCTCGTTGTGGTTGAATATGATGATGCCTCCGAGGAAAATCACCGCCGTCACGACCATGCTCGCAAGGATGGCCCCGGTGTCGAAGTTGCCATGCCCCAGCAGCGCGGACCTGAAGGCTTCTATGATGGGCGATACCGGGTTCAGGGCAAGGAGTCCCCGCCACTTCCCGGGTATCTTGGAGGCCGGGTAGATGATGGGCGTCGCGTACATCCATAGCTGCATGCCAAAGCTGACCAGATGCTTGAGGTCCCGGTATTTCGTCGTAAAGGACGATATGATGATTCCAATCCCGATGCCCAGGGTACCAAGTTCCACGACGAGCAGTGGCGCCAGGAGCAGCCCCCAGGTCGGCGTCACCGCGACACCCGTGGCCGCGTAATACACGTAGAACGCTATGAGCAGGACCAGCTGAACGCCCAGCGTGACGAAGCTCGTGATCATGTACGAGATCGGCACGGTAAAGCGTGGAAAGTATATCTTGCCGAAGAGCCCCGCGTTGGCCGCGAACGTCTCCGACGATTTGGTCAGGTTGTTGGCAAAGAAGGTCCAGAGCATCGTCCCGGAAAAATAGAAGAGCGGCTGCGGAATACCGTCGGTGCCCAGCTTGGCGATGTTTCCGAACACGAACATGTAGATCAGCGTCGTCATAAGCGGCTGGATCATGAACCAGAGAGGACCCAGCAGCGTCTGCTTGTAGACGTTCGCGAGGTCCCGTTTTGCAAGGAGCCCGATGAGGTCGCGGTAGTGGAAGATTTCTCGCAGATTGAAATCGAAGAACTTGTCCTTGGGCTTGATGATCAGATCCCATTCATCGCTCGGCTTGTCCATCATTATTCCTTTTGCATTGAGGTATCAATGAAAACAGTTTCTCTTCTGCTGTAAAGTATTATTTATATTAAATCCTGTTTCGTCGATAAAGAGAGTACGGTCCCTCGAGAGATGCGTGTCAGGCACAGGCCCCGGCAGGGGGCATGAAAACACCGGATTTTCCGGCGCACATCTCGATTGCACAGTGCGGAAGCTCGATACATATTTCACAAACGTGCGCATACGCAAAAAGGTATCGTGGTTCCTCACTCAAGGGGACACAGATGTTGAACGTATCAGCGGTCCAGAACTATCTGCCGGCGGTACACAAGCCGTACATGGTTCATACCACGTACAAGGAAACCATTGGCTTTGATGGCCTCATAGACCGCATGGCTTCCGGACGTACCACCATTACCAAACCAGATCTGGCCGGAGCCTTCGAGCTCCTGTCGGAGGAACTCCACAAGGCCGTTGCCGAGGGGTATGTCGTCAAGCTGCCCTTTGGCTCGCTCTACCTTTCCGCTTCCGGCACCTTCGACCGCCTTGATCAGCCCTTTGTCTACGGGCAGGAAGGGTCAAACCACGACCTTCGCCTGCACTTCAGGGCCAATCGCGCCGAGGAAATCGACATAGCCCGGGATGCCAGAATCCAGCGAGAACAGTACCAGGACAAGACCAGCCCCATCGTGTTCTCGGCTACCTCCATCCAGACAGAGGAGGAGCTGGTGGCCACCCGCGGTGACTTCTTCCGCATAGAGGGCAACCACCTCAAGTTCGACAAGACCAATGCCGAACTGGGCGTCTGGTTCAAGAACGGCGATGAACACCGCTCCGCCGTCTATGCCACCATCAACCCTGGCACCGTGGTAGCGCAGATTCCCGTCGACCTGCAGCCTGGCCAGTACAGCCTTATCATCCGCACGGCTCCCAATGACAAGGACATCAAGGAGTCGCGCCTTGCCGCACCGGTATCCATAGTATAATAATTCAACAAAGAGCCTGGCGTCCGTCCATTCCGGGCGGACGCCCCCATCGCCTTCACAATCCTGTTATGATTGATACCCGAAACCTGGTATGATTCGTACCCGAAACCTAATAGGATTCGTACATGAAACCTGGTAGGTTCCATACCCAAAACATAGTATGTTTCATACCGCAAACATAGTAGGATCCATACCCGAATCATAGTAGGATATTCCCTGGACATCATGCGGTTACGCGGTTGATGGCCTGGCTCTTGTTTGGGGTATCTCGCTAAAGGTAATTTCGATCCCCTCTTGATTGATGTTCAGGTTGCCCTCGATCGAATCAAGCATATCCTGTATAAAATCGTCGCCCTTTATGAAAGCAAGGTCATGCTCGACTGCATGTCCCTCAATATGAAAGTCGAGCCTTCCCCTTTCTTTGACTATCAACGCAAACTCGGTGGCGTTCTTGTTGGGACAGATGCTCTCGCTTATGGCGTCTATGATGAGCAGGCAGGATGTAATGGTCTCGATGTTATAGCTGATTCCCGGATCTATCTCGATACGCACTAATCGATTGTGCCGCAAGTGCTGATATTCGTTGAGCACTCGCGCCAGGGTGATGTGCTTCATGTCGTGGAAATTATAGACAATGTTGAAAATCGCCGACATCGACATCAGTTTGCTGGTTATGGCATTCTTCAATTCTTCGGCGGAGTCGCCGTCCCTCGATCCAAGATTCAGCAACCCCAATACAGTCTGCAGATTGTTCTTGATCCTGTGGTGCAGTTCATGTATCAACTGGTTCCGGATTTCGGCTTCCTTTCCGAGTTCCGCTATCACCAGATTCTTCTCGTTGATCTCTTTTCTTACCAGGGAAAACAGCAGAACGCTGGTAGCAACCACGAAGGCCAGTCCCTTGAGCGAAGAGAACAGGCCCATCTGGACAATGCTGACCGAGAAGAACTCAACAATCCTGTCAGAGAACAATATCCAGAATGTTGCAAATATGGCATAGAGACCAGTGACCCTAATTGCCTCATGCATGGATTATTGACTCCTTGACCGTGCCGCCCGATACAGCCACTGCCACATCGATATCTGCCCTGACATACCCCTTGGCGGTAGTATACGCCCTCTCGTCCGCTTTTCAACCAACAAGCGCACCAACAAGACGCTCGTTGTCATCGCGCCCCCTGACGGCGAGTCGTATGAATTGCCCCGCCGGGAAACCGGCCTTGCCGACAAGGTCCTTGATCAGTATGCCATGCTCGGAAAGGAGTCTCTCCGCCAGCGCCTTGGAACCGGTACCGTCGACGATGCGGCACAGCAGGTAGTTGGCCTGCGACGGATAGACGTCCAGCCTGCCGGTGCCGACGAGCCTGGCGGCGAACCGTTCCCGCTCCGCCGCCAGGGAATCGCATGCCCCGCGGTAGTCGGCCTTGTACTTGTCCACGATCTGCAGGAAGAACTCTCCCATGGAGTTGATGTTCCAGACTGGAACGTCCTTGCGGATCCTTTCGATAAGCGCGGGGTCCCCGCTGGCTATCACGCCAAGCCTGAAGCCAGGCACACCGTAGCTCTTCGAGATGCTCTTGATGATCGCCAGTCCCGGCCGCGCGCTCAAGTAGGAATCATCGAGGAGGGTAAACCTCAGCCCCGGCTCCGCGAAATCCGCGAATGACTCGTCGACGATGACGCGCTTTCCCTGTGCCAGAAGGCTTTCAACCAAGCCCTTGGTCTCCGCCTCCGCCATGAAGTGACCGCTGGGGTTGTCCGGATTGACGAGGACAAGAATGTCCGCGTCGGCCATCGCCGCCACAAGATCCTGAGCGGTATACGCGAACCTGTCGCCGCTCGGGACAAGCCGAGCTCGGCCGGGTCCGAACCGCGCGGGATACTCGTTGAATGATGGCGTTGGTATGGCCATGGTTCCTGGCCAGAGCCTCGCCAGTGAGTCGATCAGCTCGGCGGCGCCGTTGCCCACGGCGATATGGTCGGGATCCAGACCGAACACCTTGCCGGCCAGCACGCTCTGGACGCGGGCTCCCGAGGGGTACTGCGTGACAAGGTCGGCGAAGCTGGACTTGATTTCGTCGAGCATCCGCTCCGGAGGAAAATACGGGTTGACGAGGTAGCAGTAGTCCAGCATGCCCGGGAAACGCCAGTAGCCGCCATAGCGGGCCTGCATCATCGCCAGCCGCTCCGCCGGCGGCGCGAATATGGTCTCCGCGACCGCCAGATCATGGGGATCATCTATCTCATACCAGCGCCTGCCGCTGACCGGGTGCGCCTTGAGCCTCACATTGTCAAGGAACGCGAGCACCTTGAGCACCTGCTCGTAGTAGATATTGTCTCCGAAGGCGGCCAGATACGCGTCAAGGAAAGGCAGGTAATACTTCCGGGAAAACTCGGCGGAGAACTTGTAGATGTTCACGGTCTTGTAGTAGTCCTCGACGTTACGCCACTTGAAGTCCCGCTTGTCTACCACGGCGACTATGTCACGTTGTTCATCGACCAGGGTAACCGTTCCATCCATCCATGCCTCGAACTTGGAGACCATGGCAAGGTTCGGTTCCGGGTCGACGACGATCTCTGACAGCAACTCGGGCTCGAAGACCAGGTCGCTCTCCAGGAGCAGCGTGTCCTCCGCCGCGAGGTATGATCGCGCCAGCCACAGCGAGTATATGTTGTTCGTCTTGTCGTAAATCTCGTTGGTTACATAGACCAGCTCAAGGCCACCGAACTTGCCCGCGAGGAACGCGCGCAGACGTTCCGCGCGATAGCCGACGACCAGCACCACGCGCCGTATCCCCGCGGCCTGGAGCGCGGCGAGGCTCCGCTCTATCAGCGACAGTCCGTTGACGTGAACCATGCACTTGGTGCCGTCCTGAGTGTACTTGCCCAACCGCTTGCCCATGCCCGCGGCCAGGATAATCGCCTGGTTGATCACGGCTATCTACCGCCCCACCCCGAAGTACCGGAAGCCCTTGCTTTCCGCCTCGGCGCGCTTGTAGACATTGCGCAGGTCAAAGAAGTTGTGCGACTTCATCAGCGACTTTACGCGCTCCAGGTCCAGGGTCCGCAGCTGGTTCCACTCGGTGACCAGAACCAGCGCGTCCGCGCCGGCGAGCGCGTCGTATTCGTCCTTCGCATAGGAGAGTGAGTCCTTGATGCCGGCCAGTCTCCAGGATGCTTCCCGCATCGCCTCGGGATCCCAGGCCCTGATCGTCGCTCCCCGGGCCGCGAGCCCCTCGCATATCGCTATTGCGGGCGCCTCGCGCATGTCATCGGTATTTGGCTTGAAGGCAAGGCCCAGCACGGCGATGGTCTTTCCCTTGAGTGAGCCGGCGCCGCCCATGCCGGCCTCGATCTTGTCAACCATGCGTGCCTTCTGACGGTCATTGGCCGCTATGGTCGTTTCTACGAGGGACAGAGGTTCACCGTAATCGCGACCGATCATCGCCATCGCGTGGGTATCCTTCGGAAAGCATGAGCCGCCATAGCCAGGTCCCGCGTGCAGGAACTTGGAACCGATCCGGCCATCCCGCCCCATCGCCTTGGCGACGTCCTGGACATTGGCGCCAACCTTCTCGCACAGGTTGGCCACCTCGTTGATGAAGGTGATCTTTACCGCGAGGAACGCGTTGGACGCGTACTTGATCATCTCCGCCGTCTCAAGCCCGGTCTCGATGTATGGCGTCTCGTTCAGGTAGAGGGCACGGTAGACTTCCTTCATCAGGTCCCTGGCGCGTTCGCCTTCGGCGCCTATGACGACGCGGTCAGGATGGGTAAAGTCCTGTACGGCCGAGCCCTCGCGCAGGAACTCAGGGTTCGATACGATGTCGAAGTCGATTGTGACTCCGCGCCTCGCCAGTTCATCCGCCATCCAGCCCGCCACCTTGCGGGCAGTGCCGACAGGGACGGTACTCTTGTCCACCACCACCGTATAACGGTCCATGGACCGGCCTATCTCGCGGGCCACGGCCTCGACGTACTGCAGGTCGGCACTACCGTCATCCGCGGGGGGGGTCCCGACCGCGACAAAGACAACCTCGCTGGCCTTGATGGCCGGCGCCAACTCCGTCGCGAACGACAATCTGCCGGCGGCCACATTGCGCGCCACAACGTCATCGAGCCCCGGCTCGAAGATGGGAATCTTGCCCTGCCTGAGCGATTCTATCTTCCGCACATTGGTATCGACACAGATGACCTGGTTGCCAAAGTCCGCCAGGCAGGCTCCGCTGACGAGGCCGACATAACCCGTACCCGCTACCGCTATCTTGCTCATCCGATATGCTCCTTGTGCCTCTAGCGCCCTATCCGGCCCAGCACGGTCATGATGGTCTTGAAGAAGATCGACGCGTCCAGGCTCGGCGACATGTTCTTGATGTAATAGAGGTCGTACTGCAACTTCTTGTAGGTATCCTCTACCGATGGCGAGTGATACTCGCCGGAAACCTGGTCCCAGCCGGACAGGCCGGGTTTGGCCAGCAAGCGCTGTTTGTAGAACGGCACGGCCTTCTCGAGCTCCGCCGCCAGTTCCGGACGTTCCGGGCGCGGACCCACGAAACTCATCTCGCCCTTGATGATGTTGATGAACTGAGGCAGTTCGTCCAGTCGGGTCTTCCTGAGCACGGTGCCAAAGCCGACAACCCGGGGGTCCTTCTCCCCGGTCGGGGCAAAGTCATTGCCGTCGACCCGCATGGTCCTGAACTTGAGTATGGTAAAGGGCATCCCACCCCGGCCCAGCCGGGTCTGCTTGAAGAACACCGGCCCCGGAGAGCTCAGCTTTATGCCAAGCGCTATGAACGGCCAGAACGGCAGCGATACCAGAAGAATCGGAAAGGAGATGAACAGATCCAGAACGCGCTTGATTATCTCGTAGGCCCTGTTCTCCTGAGAGTGGATGTTGTCAAGAAACCAGGTCTCGTTGATGGCTCCAATAGGAACGCGCCTGAAGACATTCTCATAGAAGGCGGGCAGCGTCTCGTACCGCATCCGGTGCTTGAGGAGCCCGAACAGGAAGGCCAGGGTCGGTTCGGAAAGGCGCTTCTCATCCGCTATCACGACCAGGTCCGCGTCGCTTCCGAGCAGGGCCTCACCCAGCACCTCCGAGTCCTTTATCAAAGGAACGTCACAGGGGGCCGACCGCGCACGCTCATCGTACGCGAAAACCACATCATAGCCCAGAAACGGTTTGGCGCTGATCTCCCTGATCAAGGCTCGTACCTCGTCATTTATCCCGATAAAGACCGTGGTCTTCTTGTAGAGCGAGCTTCGGAGCACCTTGCCAAGCAGATAGCGCCACCCCAGCATCAGGACGAATACCGCCACGGCATGAAGGAACAAGACAGTCTTGGGCGATATGAGCTGTGCTGGTACAATATAGAAATAGAGAGCGGTAATCAGCGTCGCCATGGCAACCGCGGCCGCCAGGCGCCCCAGAAAATTCACATCATCGAACGGGGTCTCCAGGGCATAGAGTCTCATCGTGTAGAAGATGATGATCCATATCGGCATCACCGGTGAAAACGCCACGCAGTGTGCCCATACCCGGGAGAGGCTGGGCACCGAGGCGACGCGGAGCGCCAGCGACACCCAGATGGCCGAGTATAGCAGGATGAGGTCGACAATGAAGATGCCGAATTGCTTCATCTTTCTGGTTATGCGCATTTTTTTCCATTCAGCCTGAAGTCGCTCTGACTCTGAGCCGACACAAGAATCCTAACGTTGATCATAATTCTTCCGCACCCACTGCGTGTACTCGCCGGAGCGGATGTGGTCTATCCACGCGGTGTTGGCTATGTTCCAGCGAACGGTCTTCTCCAGGCCCGAGGCAAAATCATGCTCCTGTTTCCATCCCAGCTCGCTCTTCAACTTGGAGCAATCGATGGCGTAGCGACGGTCGTGCCCGGGCCGGTCGGTCACATGGGTGATGAGCTTGCGGTACTCGCCGGCTGGCCTGCCGGTCGCCTCGGCCACCTTCTCTATAAGCACCGACAGCAGCTTGATGTTCTCCCACTCGTTCTCGCCGCCGATGTTGTACGTCTGGCCACTGCGTCCGTTCCGCATGATGGTCCAGACCGCCGCGTTGTGATCCTCGACATACACCCAGTCGCGTATGTTCTTGCCATCGCCATAGACCGGCAGGCTCTTGCCTTCCAGCATGTTCAGGATCATCAGCGGAATCAGCTTCTCCGGGAACTGGTACGGCCCGTAGTTGTTGGAACAATTGGACAGCGTCACCGGCAGGCCGTAGGTATGGTGGTAGGCCATCACGAGGTGGTCACTGGACGCCTTGCTGGCGGAATAGGGCGAGCGGGGATCATAGGGCGTTGTCTCGGTAAAGTACCCGGTATCGCCCAGCGATCCGAAGACCTCATCGGTGCTGACGTGATGAAAGAGCACGTCGTCCCGCCCCTTCCAGGCGGTGCGGGCAACATCGAGCAGGGTAAAGGTGCCCATCACGTTGGTCTTGATGAAGGCTTCTGGCCCCAGGATCGAACGGTCCACGTGGCTCTCCGCCGCCAGATGGCAGACCGCGTCAATATCGTACTGCGCAAACACGCGCTCGACCGCGGTCCGGTCGCATATGTCGGCCTTCACAAAGCTGTACCGAGCGTCAGGTCCTTGTCCGAAACGCTCCTCGATGTCCGCAAGGCTTTCAAGGTTGCCCGCGTATGTCAGCGCGTCGAGGTTCACGACGCGCCCCTGGAATTCCGGGCGCCCGAACAGGTAATGGATCAGGTTCGAACCGATGAACCCGGCGCCGCCGGTTACCAGGATGTTCTTGAAGGATCGTGCCATGGTGTTAGTATTCCTTTCTTGGTGCTCACTGAACCTCTGTCCCCAGATTGCGAGACCGGAGCGTCAGATCCCGCTCAAAGTGAGCCCGCAGGCTCGCCTTCCACTCTGGAACGCCAATGCCGGCGCCGATGATCTTGTCCTTGGACAGCACCGAGTAGGCCGGGCGCAGCGCCTTGGTGGGATACTCGGCGGTGGTCAGAGGGTTGATCCGGCAATCGTGGTCGAGCAAGCCGTACTCGTGTCCCAGCCGCTGTATCTCTCTGGCAAATTCATACCAGGTGATCTGGCCCGCGTTGGTGTAGTGGTATATGCCATACCCGGCCGGCTCCCGCTTGATGATGGTGACAATAGCCTTTGCAAGGTCGAAGGCCCATGTGGGCGTGCCCCGCTGGTCGGCTACCACGCCGATGGAGTCGCGCTCGCGCATCAGCCGGAGCATGGTGGACACGAAATTCGGGCCATGCTGGCCATAGAGCCACGCCGTGCGCAGGATAAAATTACGGGGACAGAGGTTTGAAACCAGCGCTTCGCCCTCCGCCTTGGTACGCCCGTAGGCACATTGGGGATCGACAGGGTCTGATTCCAGATAGGGGCGGGTCTGATCACCACGAAACACATAATCTGTGGATATGTGGATAAGTCTGGCGCCCGCCTCAGTGGCTATCCTGGCAATGTTTCCGGCCCCCGTGGCGTTGATGCCGCGCGCAAGCTCCTCTTCGCCCTCGGCCTTGTCTACGGCCGTATATGCCGAGCAGTTGATTATCCAGTCCAGCTTCCGGCCATCACCGCCCGCGGGCGCGCCCGCAGGCGCTCCCACAGACGCGGCGAGCCGGGCGCGCAAGGCATCCGGATCGCGTATGTCGGTCTCACGATCGCTGCCGGACCAGGACAAGCCTTCCTGGGTCAACAGGTTCGCAACCTCTGTCCCCAGCATGCCCTTGTCGCCAATGAGCCATATCATCGGATAACCTCCACCGCTTCCTTCAGGAAGGGCAGCGCCGCGTCCTTCCCCGAGATATGTACGTCCGCCAGGGGCCAGTCGATCGCGAGGTCAGGATCATCCCAGCGGATACCGAGTTCGCTGGCCTTGTCGTACTCCGCGTCGCACTTGTATTGCAGCTCCGCCTGTTCGGACAGGGTGACAAAGCCATGGGCAAAGCCCCTGGGAATGAAGAGCATGGCACGGTTGGCTTCACCGAGCTCAAGGCCAAACCAGCGGCCGAAGGTGGGCGAGCCCTTGCGCATATCGACCGCGATGTCCCACACCGAGCCGCGCGTTACCCGTACGAGCTTGGCCTGGGCATGAGGCGGCAGCTGCATGTGCAGGCCCCGCAACACCCCACGGTCGCTGCGCGAATGGTTGTCCTGGACAAAGGCCTGGTCTATTCCGGCAGCCCTGAATTCGCTGGCCTTGTAGCTCTCAAAGAAGAAGCCACGATCATCATCGAACACGCGGGGCCGTACGATCAACACTCCTTCAAGGGGCGTCTTTTCGAAACTGAATGGCATCTGGTTTATCCTGCTCTCGATGATGATTACGCGCGGGCAAGCCGGGCGGTTTCTTCCGCGACAACCTTGAGGAGGTATTCTCCATAGGTCGATTTCTTCAATGCGTCCGCAAGCGATGCCAGGCCCTGCAGGTCGATGAAGCCCATGCGGTACGCGACTTCTTCTATGCAGGCTATCTTGAGTCCCTGCCGGTCCTCTACCGTCTTGACAAAGTTGCCTGCGTCGGCGAGCGAGGCATGGGTGCCGGTATCGAGCCAGGCAAAACCGCGCCCCAGCAGCTCCACGGTCAGTTTTCCCTGGCGCAGGTATTCCTTGTTCACATCGGTTATCTCGTATTCGCCTCGGGGGGAAGGTTTCAGGTTCTCAGCGACGTGAATCACTTCGTTGTCGTAGAAGTACAGGCCAACCACCGCGTAGTTTGATTTGGGAGCCTTTGGCTTCTCCTCAATCGACAGCACGGTATTATTGCCATCAAATTCGGCCACTCCATACCGCTCCGGGTCGTTCACATAGTAGCCAAAGACCTTTGCGCCGCTCGAGATCTCAGCGCACGCCTGCAGGGTCTTCGAGAACCCTTGCCCGTAGAAGATGTTGTCTCCCAGGACCAGACACACGGAGTCTCGACCAATGAACTCCTTGCCCAGAACAAAGGCCTGCGCCAGTCCGTTGGGCACCTCCTGAACCTTGTAGGAGAGCTTCAGCCCGAGCTTCCGCCCGTCACCCAGAAGCGCCTGAAAGCGCGGCAAGTCGAGCGGCGTGGATATTATCAGAATTTCGCGGATGCCGGCGAGCATCAGCGTCGAGAGTGGATAATACACCATCGGTTTGTCGTAGACAGGCAACAGCTGCTTGCACACGACCTGCGTCACCGGAAAGAGGCGCGTCCCCGCCCCGCCTGCCAGAATGATACCCTTCATATTCCGCTGTCTCCTTTTGTACTGGCTCGCGACCTGTGTGGCCGCAAACCTCTGTCCCCGATGCCGAGCATCAAACCTCAGCATCAAACCTCAGCATCAAGCCTCAGCATCAAGCCTCAGAATCAAACCTCTGTCCCTCGATTTCGCGATACCAAACCTACAGCAGACCCGGTTCTACGGTCTTGAGCGCGTCCACCGCGTCCTTGACCTTCTGGGTTGAACCACGCCTGGCCACAAGCAACGCGTCAGGAGTATCGACGATGACAAGGTCCTCGACGCCAACGAGCACGATGCGCTTGCCTGAGGCGATGACCAGGTTTCCAGCCGAATCGATCGAAAGGGGCTCAGGGGAGCCGATCGTGGCGCCGGAAGCATCCTGGGGACAGAGCTCATCATAGAGCGCATCGTAACTGCCCAGGTCGCTCCAACCGAGCGACGAGGGACAGAGGACGCAGGAGACGCGGTCGCTCTTCTCCATGACCGAGTAGTCCACGCTAATGGATGGAATGGCCGTCATGCCGTCCACGGTGGGCCGCAGAGGCTTCTGGGTAGTGGCTCCTTCGTATGCCGCGACACATGCCGCGTACACCGCGGGAGCATGTCGTCGAAGCTCGTCCAGGAACACCCCGGCCTTGAAACAGAACATGCCGGAATTCCAGTAATAACGTCCGGCCTCGACATAGCGCTTCGCTGTCTCCGCGTCGGGCTTCTCCTTGAACGAGACAACCCGCTCGCCATCGGTTTCTATGTAGCCATACCCGGTCTCTGGATAGGCTGGAGCGATGCCAAAGGTCACCAATCGGCCAGCCAGCGCAAGCTCTGTCCCCCGCTCGACCACGGCCCGGTAGTCATCAAGCCCACCGATCAGGTGATCACTCGGCGCAACCAGGACCACCTCATCCCGAGGCAGCATCATGCAGGCCAGGGCAATCGCCGGGGCGGTATTGCGCCCCACGGGCTCGATCATGGCGCCATACTCCTGGACGCCCAAATCGGCGAGCTGCGCCTGCGCCAGCAACCTCTGTCCCTCATTCCCTGCTATGACAAACCCTGAACCCAGAACCAGATTCCGTGATACCGCGCGTTCAAAGAGGGAAGCGCCTGGCACAATGGAGGCAAATTGCTTGGGTTTGGCCGCCCGAGACAACGGCCATAGCCTGGTTCCAGATCCGCCGCACAGGATAATCGTAGTCATGAACGCCTTCTTTGTGAATTACTGTTTACTTTTCTCATGCTTTCTCAAACCTCTGTCCCCAAATTTCAGCCGTCAGACCCCGGCAAGCACGCGCGCAAGACTTTCCTCGGGGAACCCGGAAAACGGGCTGGATGCATCTGTTTCCGGCGCGGTCATTTCAGGGTGGATGATAACAGTACCCGCATCCCCCGCCAGCCGCTGGGCTTTGGCGGGATCGACAGATTTGATGAAGAGCAATCCATGTCGTTCGCACGCGTATTCGATCAGGAAATCGATATCGGAGGCTCCGGCGAGGACAATCCTGGTCACGCCATCGCGCTTCTTGCGCATCACGAATGATTCGATCATGTCCCGGTACAGGCCTGCCGCGCGCGCGGTCCGCCTGAAATAGCGATAGGTTCGATGCGCGATCTCGTTGACGCCTTCGGGTGTCAGCGCGTACTGGATGTTCCGGGAATTCAGTCTCTTCAGCAGGACCCACCCCTTGTCCGAGAACCGCCGGAGCAACGCATTGGTCATGCCCAGTGACAGACCCGCTGCCGCGGCCAGATCCCGCTGCGTGACATCCTGAGACCTGCGCTGGGACGAGTATATGCTCTCGAGGATGGCCAGCTCGGCATCATCGGAGATGATGGCCGAAGGATCGGGTAGTGAGTCTGTCATGGTGGTGGAGCTTCTTATGGAAGGATATGGGAATTCATTTCGCCAAGGACATGGCGAATTTTGTGCGCAGAACCTGTCGTTCCTGGTCAGTGCAAGGCGGACGAATCACGCTCTTGCCTGGCCCGGGAAGTCTGTTGTCTCTATCGAGTGCCTTCTCGAATCGAGGTGTTCAATCAACGAACAATTTTAGCACGCTGTGTCCGGGAATTCAAGTGAATTTGAGGGACAGAGGTTTGATCCCGGCATGCATAGCCATGATGTGTGCCATAAAAGAACGGCCGCCCTGATCGGGCGGCCTGAGCCTGTATGCATGATGCGCTATCGATGCCCTCGAAATGTCACCCGGACCTGCTTGTACAAACCCTCACCTTCGCTCTTCGTCTCGATGTCGACGATATCGTTGAGCGTCGTGTGCACGATCCTGCGCTCGAAGGGGTTCATCGGCTCAAGCAGTACGGAGTTCCTGGTGCGCCTGACGCGCTCGGCCACTTCGTACGCCATTTTAACAATCGCCTCTTCGCGCCGAATTCTGTAATTCTCGGAATCAATGATGATCCGCAGGTCTTCACGGCCCAGTTTGCCGGCGTATACGTTGGCCAGGAGCTGCAGGGCGTCCAGATTCTTGCCCTTCTTGCCGATCAGGATCGCCGCGCTCTCGCTCTCGATCCTGATGCCCAGCTTCAGTTCCTCTCGAAACAGGATGCTGGCCTTGCAGGTGTATCCCATCTTCTCGACAGTCATCCGGACAAACTCCAGGAGCTGTTCCTCGAACTCACCGGCGGCCAGCTGGTTAACGACTGGCCGATGTCGCTCCACAACGGGCGCTTCGGGCCTCCGTTCGGCCTTTCCAGCGGGGACAGAGGTTCGGGATTGCACCCTGATCCTCGTCTTGCCCTTCTTGAGGAAGCCACCGCGCTGTGACTCCACAATCTCGACATCAAATTCGTCGCGGGCCAGGCCCAGTTCGCGGGCGGCGATCTCGATGGCCTCTTCTTCGGTACGGCCTTCGAACTCGTATTCCATATAGATCTCCTATCAGAGAGTGGTTTTCGCTTAATTGCGCCCCTTCTTGACGCCTTTTCCGCCCTTGGTCGCTATGACCTTTGGCTGGGGTTGCGCAAGGCGCTGGGCTGTGCGCTTCTTGTGGATAACCATGTTGATCACGATCTGCTGCAGGGTCGTCAGAATGTTCGAGGCGATCCAGTACACAAGCAAGCCAGAAGGCACATCATACAGGATGAAGAAGAACATGATCGGCATGCCATACATCATGAACTTCATCTGGCCGGCGCTCTGACCGGCGCTGGTCGGCTGCTGCATGAAGCGGCCGTACAGCAACTGGCTGATCACATAGATGATCGGCAGGATGCGGATGGCGGAGACGCGCCAAATGACCAGATTGATCGTCTGGAACGAGTATACGGCTTCCGGTAACGAGAGATCGTTGATCCATCCAGGGATGAACGAAGCGCCGCGCAGATCGAAGTGATTGTTGAAGAGGGAGTACATCGCGATGAAGATCGGGAACTGGATCAGAAGCGGCAGACAGCCCGACAGCGGGTTGTAGCCCTCGCGCTTGTAGAACTCCGCCATTTCCTGGTTGAGCTTCTGTGGATTGTTCTTGTACTTCTCCTGCAGCTCCTGGATCTTTGGCTGCAGATCCTGCATCCTGGCAGTAGACTGGCTCCCCTTGAAGGTGAGCGGGAACATGATGCCGCGGACCAGAATAGTCACAAGGATGATGGCAATACCATAGTTGCCCACGAGGCCGTAGAACAGGTTCAGGCACCACTTCAATGCAGTCTCGAGCCAGCCCAGCATGTTGTTGCCTTCCAGAACAGCTTCCAGGTCTTCGCCGGAGCGCTTGAACCCGTTGGCTGTCGGATCATCGTACCGTGCCAGCTCCCTCGAGCTCTTTGGACCAGCGTATATATAGAAGACATCAGTCTGGGCACTGCCACTCAGGGCGGGCCGGCTGAATGCCATCGACGAAATGGAAGGCATGCCATCGACGACCGTATTGGTATACGTGTCTGTGTACTCAGGAACATCAGGAATGACGACAAGCGCAAAGTATTTACCAGAGATGGCAGACCAGGTCGCCTTGCTGTCAGGCACGATTTGCACTCCGGTCTTGGATATCTTCCGCTTGCCGCCCTCGTAGCTGATTATCTTGCGCCAGTCCGCGTTCTTGGGCAATTGATCATAGCTTGGGCCAATCTGCGGTCCTACCATCAGGGTATACGCATATCCGCCGGATCCGATCCTGGGGACAGAGGTTCCGGAAGCCTGAATGGAGACCGACAGCCTGAACATGTAGTCGCCATTCTTGAATTCATAGCGTTTCTTGAGCACAAACGGCACATCTTCTCCGCCGGAATCCTTGGCAAGAAACGATCGATAGAACTCGATGACCCCATCTTCAGGCATCGAAACATTCATTAATGAACTGATGGGTACGGAACCCGCGTCGCCAAGTGCCACCGAGAAGCCGGAAACCGATCCGTTCCTGGGCAGGAACATGTCGACCGGATCCTTGCCATCGGCATGCTTCTTCAGCTTCAGCGAGGTCAGCTCACCGCCGCGATTGGTGAACGAGGCGTCGAACAGATCCGTAGAGATCCGGTACTGCATCTCCTGGCTGGGCGCGCCTTCAACAGGCAACTCGGCCAATGCGGTCTGAACGGCACCCGACGCAACAGGGACAGAGGTTTGCTGCGGCGTTGTGGCTACTGTTGCAGGCTGTGTAGCAGATACTGGAGCCTGGGGGGGAAGGTTCTCCCGCGGAAAAAAGAAGTTCTGGATAGCCATGCCGGCTGTTATGACAACAACCATCATCACAATGGCTATCATCGTCCTCGCGTCAAACGCGTTGTTTGTGTTGTCGTCGTTGATACTCATGATACAGGATCAAAGCCTCCCGGATGGAATGGATTGCATCGAATAATGCGCCTGATGGCAAGCGCAGCCCCGCGAGCCGCACCATTTCGCTCGATTGCCTCGAGGGCATAGGCTGAACACGTCGGATAGAATCGACAGGAACGTGACTTCAAAGGGGACAGAGCTTTTCTATAGAAGGTGATTGCGGTCTTGAAGAACGACGAAAGGATCGTATTCATCGACTCATACTACCACTTTTGCACGATGGACCAAGGTCTCAAGCTGGCTTTGGCGCACACCCATGCTGTCCTGGTCCGGATAGATCAGAACGACGACATCGAGACCTTGAATGACCGTGGATTTCAACAGACGCCAACACTCTGAAACAACCCGACGGGCACGATTTCGTTCCACCGCATTGCCGTACTTGCGTACTGTAACAAAAACGGCGCGGGTTTCCGCGCCGCCGTTCCGCAAGACGTTAAGACGCATTCCCTTGGTGGACCAGCGGCTTCCCTCATTGAACACCCTGGAAATATCGCTTCGCGTCCGGATACGCTCCCGCTTCCGAAAACGGAAGTCAGCGGCGCTCCGTTCGTCGTCCGACACGGGAATCAGTACTTCTTCTTCTCGTTGGAAATACTGAGCTTGGTCCGGCCCTTTGCGCGTCGCCTCTTCAGCACAAGCCGCCCACTCTTTGTTTTCATGCGGGCCCTGAATCCAAATTTCCTTACACGTCGAGTCCTGCTGGGCTGATACGTTCGTTTCATGACAATGTCTCCTCGGGATATATTCCCACGGACAGGTGAACCTATCCGAGAGCGTTCTTGACTACCTTAGCCGCCGGATTATAGGCATTCCAATGAGTTTGGTCAATCGCCGCACGGAGAGTCATGCAGCTCATGCCCAGCGAGTAGATGCATCAAACCTCTGTCCCCATGAATCCGTCGATGGCAAGATTCATTCGGCGATGAAACGCATTCGGAATTGATTGACATTATGGATATATTGATTACAATTAATAATTGGTTTTATGCGTCTAATATGAACAGTTGTGGCATGAAGGTGGGCAGATGGCGAAATCTCCTCAAAAAATCAGAATTTTCTCCGCTCTCGAGGTTGCCAACCTTTGCGGCGTTGTCAATCAGACTGCGATCAACTGGATCCGGAATGGCTACCTCAAAGCATTCATGACGCCGGGGGGCCAGTACCGGATTTACCAGGAAGATCTGGTAGCCTTTTTGCAGGACCGTTCCATGCGCGTTCCGCCAGAGCTTGAACTACCCCAGAAACCCGACGTCGATTGGAACATGATGGCCATCATCGATGATGATAGATCGCTGAACGACATCATGAGGCGGTTTTTTGAGCGACTTGATGCCTCCTTTACCATAATTCAGGCGTTTGACGGATTCGAGGCTGGTGCCATGATGGCCGAGAAGCGTCCTGGCTTCGTAATTCTCGATATTGATCTGCCCGGTCTTGATGGAAACCAGATTTGCCGGAAGGTGAAGACTGAACAGAGTTTCGGAAAACCGTTTGTCATAACCATCACTGGACTCGCTAACCCTGAAGTCAGGGAGCGCGCACTTGCCGCAGGCTCGGATGCATTCTTCTCCAAACCACTCGATTTCGACATGCTTGGATCGCTCGTGGCCGATCTGGCCGGGAAGGTTCGCTAACTATGGATGATAAAAATAACGGGCTGGTTCTCATCGTGGAAGATGAAGATTCCATCAGGCTGACGCTCCGCGACTATCTTCGGAAAAAGGGTTATGAAGTGCTGGTTGCCTCTGATGGAGTCGGTGCTATCAAGCAACTGCTTGATTATGATGTCGACATCATTCTTACAGATTACCGGATGGATGTCCTGGGCGGTGATTACTGGATCAAATTCCTGAAGAAATACTGCCCCGAGAAACGTGTCATCATCACGTCAGGCTTCCTCAGACCTGATTTTGATATTCCCTATGAGGTGATCTACAAGCCATTTGACTATTCAGACCTGGAAAAGCGTGTGAGAGAAATAATTGCAGCAAGCAAAACAAGCGCCAAGTCCTGAGCCGGAGAAGGATGTTGCCATCCTTGCGCTCGTTCGAGGCCGTGTGCAGGGAGTAGGTTTCCGCTATGAGGCGCGCTCCTTCGCGCGAGCACTCGGAATATGCGGCTGGATAACGAATCTTCCTGATGGCGGGGTGGAGACCTATGCCGAAGGACCGTTGTCAGCCATCACCAGATTCAGGGAATGGCTCTCGCATGGCCCACCCGGAGCCAGGGTCAGTTCCGTTGATGTATCGGAACGATCTCCCAAGAATGAGCTCAGCAGTTTCATCATTGAATGATGCCGCTAGCCAACAATCGAGAATCGCCATAAAGAATTAGGGGACAGAGGTTTGTTCGAGAATCGCAGCAAACCATGCCTTGGCAGCAATTATTCTGTCTGGCGGGCCAGAATCAATCGAACAGCCTGGATGCTTCAGCGACCGACGGGAGTCGAACCCGCGTCACGAGCTTGGGAAGCTCGGGTAATACCGTTATACGACGGTCGCGCGCAAACCGATACGGGACGAGTGCAAAAAAAACGCCGCCGAAGCGACGCCACATTTTCCAAACGCGCATATTTATGCATTGCGCTAGGCCCGTCAGCTGGAACGGGGATTACCCGCGTTCGAAGCGACGGACTGAAATAAGGCGGCAACCTAAAATTGCCGGAAAAGTGATCCATACAATCACCTTTTAATAGAATACCGCAGACAGACCCCAATGTCAAGTCGGGCGATGCTGCCTGGCCAGGAGTGTCGGTATCCGACCAGGAAACAAGAGCCGCCGCAACAAGTCGGGCTCATCCACAATTGTGCGCCAACCCTCATGCTCATGCGCTTTTCCAGAAAAGGCATAGGGCTCGGAGCTCGTCACAAGTCCTGCCACAACCGGATTATCATCTATATATGCGAATGTTCTAAGGAAATCAGTCAGGCTGAACAAGACGATGGAAAAGAAGCGCTCTCCCCAAACATGTCCGGTAAAGCGCATAGCCTTGTTGAAGCGCAGCGCAAAGACAGAGTTGATCCACTGCATGATCGCGGAGAGGTTTGCATTATGTACCGGCTTAATAAGCAAATGGAAATGATTGCCCATGATGCAGAAATTCTCCAGACGGAATGAATATTTGCGTCGTGCTTCTTGCAGCACACGAAGAAAAAGCTGCTTCATGCTACGGTTATTGAATATCATCTCGCCTCGATTGGTTCTGGTGCTCACATGATAGTAAGCACCAGGCACTATCATTCGATTCCTACGCATACAGTAATAACGTCACCTGAAGCATGGCCGCTTGAAGTGCATTCTGAAATCCTCGCAGAAAACCTCTGTCCCCAGAAATGGGATGTGCACGGTAACCACTTATCCACATCTTATACGCATTCCCACAACATTGTCACAGGATAGCCCTGCTGCGTACCTTTCCTATCCAGATCTCTGCACCAAAAGAACGTCCACAGAAGCCTGCCGCTTCCGTGGACGCCCCGAGTCCTGGCAATGTGAACCTCTGTCCCTCTGGCTTTTTTTATGCTTCGGCCTTTTCTGGTTCCACAGGGTTTCCAAAAACATCGGTCTGAATCAGCTCGTAGCACTTGGTTGGGCATTTCTGCACACATATGCCACACGATGTACATTTCGTGTAGTCAGTTACAGGGATGCCATTAACCATAGAGATGCACTGCTCGGGACACGCCCTGACGCAGGCTTCGCACTTGATGCAGCCAACCTTGCAGCTCTTGATGACGGTCGATTTAACGACAGCCCTGTTGGAGCACAGCACGATCGACCCCTTCCGCGCTCTGGGGACAGAGGTCAGTATTTGTTGCGGGCATTCCTTTATGCATAGTCCGCAACCGGTGCATTTGTCGTAGTCGACGTGCGGCAGGCCATCCTCGCCCATGTGCAGGGCATCGAACTGGCAGACCATTGTACAGTCGCCAAAGCCCAGGCACCCGAACGAGCATTGCTTCGTTCCGCCTGCGGAAAGCTTGGCGGCGCGGCAGGTCTGCACCCCGACATACTCTCCCTTCGACGGCGCGACGGCCTTCGTGCCCTGGCAGAGCAACACCGCGACGGTATCCTCAGCGGAGGCGCTGATTCCCAGGAGCGATCCCAGGGCATCGGCAACCGCCTTGCCACCCGGAGCGCACTTGTTCAACGGCGCGTTACCGCCAGCGACCGCTTCCGCATAGCCATCGCAGCCTGGATACCCGCAGGCGCCACAATTGATGCTCGGCAGCAGGTTGCGGACCTTTTCAATCTTCGGATCCACTTCGACCTTGAACTTCTCCTTGAAGAAGCCAAGCGCTATGCCCAGAATGAAGGCAAGTGCGGCGGAGAAGCCGAGGGTGATCAATACTATATACATCTTCGGATCCTCCTACTTGATCATCCCGGCAAAGCCCATGAAGGCTACCGTGATAAGGCCAGTGGCGACGAAAAGGATTGGCGTTCCCTGCAGGAACTTCGGTATTGGGCTGTTCTTGATTCGCTGCCGGATGCCGGCAAGCAGGATCATGGCGAGCAGGTATCCACCGGAAGCACCAACGGCATAGACCAGCGCCTGGATGAAGCTGTAATCCTTGGAGATATTGTCAAAGGTTACGGCTAGAATGGCGCAATTTGTCGTGATGAGCGGAAGATAGATTCCCATGGCCAGATACAGGCCAGGAACATTCTTCTTGAGGTAGAACTCGACAAGCTGCACGAGTGCCGCGATGACGAGGATGAACACCAATATCTGCAGGAATGATATGCCGAGCGGAACAAGAATGAAGTGGTAGATGGGCCATGTCGCGGCGGTCGCCAGAACCGTCACAAAAGCGACGGCGAATCCCATGCCTGTGGACTGCCCGACATCGGATGTCATTCCTACATAGGAACACAGGGCAAGGAAGCGCATGAGAACCACATTCTCCACCAGCAGGGCGGAGAGGAATATCGTGCCAAGGTTCATGCTGCCTCCTTCGCGGCGGCGCTTGCCGTCTTGAGCTTGTTGAGCCAGATGTTCAGCGATATGAACAGCGCAAAGACGATGAACCCTCCAGGCGGAAAGGTAAAGAACAGGATTGGCTGAAACGATGACGGCATTATCTGGATTCCGGCGATGGTTCCCGCACCCAGCAATTCGCGTACGGCCGCAATGCCGATGAGCACCCAGGTGTACCCGAGGCCCATGCCAATGCCGTCAAAGATGGCATCGAGCGGCGGCTGCTTGTAGGCAAACGCTTCTACGCGGCCCATGATGATGCAATTGACCACGATGAGCGGAATGAAGACGCCCATCGACTTTGAGAGCGCTGGAAAGTATGCCTTCATGGACAAATCCACGATCGTGGTAAAGGCCGCTATTACGATGATGAATATCGGGATGCGCGCATCGTTCGGAATCAGCTTCCGGAACAGCGAAATGACCAGTTCAGCAAACACGTTGACAAAGGTCATCGCAAGGCCCATGCCGATGCCGTTGGCTACCGTAGTCGTGACAGCGAGTGCCGAACACAGGCCGATCATCAGCATCAGCAGAGGGTTCTCGGTAATGATCCCCTTGAGCAGTATATTAAGCAAGCGCTTCATTGCACACCTCCGGCTACATTGGCATCGAGCCAGGCAGCACCGGCGTCGCTGGCCTTCTTCATGATGTTGGTCAAGGATTTGCTCGTGATGGTGCTGGCGCTGATGGCGATGACATCCTGTTTGACCACGAAGGGATCCGATACAGCCTTGTCGGTGAATTGCCCGATGAACGTCGTCTTGGAACTCTTGTTGACGAAGTAGGCTGGATTGACGGCGTTGGCGCCCAGCCCCGGCGTGTCAGACAGGGTCAGAATGCGAGCGCCAGCGATGTGCTTGTCGGTTCGAACGCCTATCAGCATCGAAGCGGCTCCACCGTAACTCTTGCCAACGGCCTTGATAGCGACGCCAAGAATATCGGTGCCACGAAGCGCCTTGTACGACTTGTCGAGGACGACGCTCGTATCGGATGACGCTATCCCCGGCTCTATTGCCGGGAAGCTGTCGGCATCGGGGAACAGGTCCTTGAGCGATGCAGCCAGCTGCTCGGATTCCAGTCCGGCGATCTTTGGTCCGGTTATGGTGTAGACAAATGCGAGGGCGACACAGGCGCCGGCCGCGAACAGCGCGAGCGTGATGCCAAGCCTCAGAATATCTTTTTTCACTTTGCGGCCCCCTTTGCCACCGGCTTGGCGGCCGGCACGAAGCCGTATTTCTTGACCCTCAGGTTGTCCATGAACGGCGAAAGCGCGTTCATCATCAGGATTGCGTAGGTCACGCCTTCGGGGTATCCACCAAACTTTCTGATAATCGCGGTAACGAGCCCGGCTCCGGCTCCGAAAAGCGCCTTCCCGAGCGGGGTCAACGGAGACGATGAATAATCCGTCGCCATGAACACCGCGCCGAACAGGACGCCGCCTGATAGAACGCCAAAGACAGGATCCATGCCCAGGATCCAGGAGGCGACGAAGGCGGTGCCGACCATCGCAAGTGGCGTTATGAACGAGATGACCCGCAGCGCCAGAAGGAATATGAAACCCACCAGAATCAGCAGTATGGAACTCTCGCCGATACAACCGCCCCGGTTGCCCACGAAGAGCGTCCAGAGCGTCGAGCTGTATTGCGACGCGGCGGCAAGGCCATTGTCAACGAAGCCCTTGCCGACATCGGCTATGGTCCCACCCATCTTTACGATGTTGAGCGGCGTGGCGCCTGTCGTGGCATCGATGATTCCCTTGAACGGGACATGCCAGGTGGTCATCGCCGCGGGGAAGCTCATCAGCATGATGGCGCGGCCAATCAATGCGGGGTTGAACGGATTGGCTCCCAGTCCACCAAAGAATTCCTTGGCAAGCACGATGGCGGCAAAGGATCCGATCGCGATCATCCAGAGCGGAAGGGACGGAGGGCTGATCAGAGCCACGAGCATACCCGTAACTACGGCGGACAGGTCATCGATATGGATGGCCTGCTTGGTAGCCGCCCTGAACGCGGCCTCGGACACAACGGCGGTGAACACCGATGTCAGTACGACAAGCAACGCCGGCACGCCGAAAAGGACCACACCGTAGATGGTAACTGGCATCAGCGCGATTATCACCGAAAGCATCAGCTTCCGTGGCGTAACGCCGGTAAAGACGTGAGGGCTCGATGAGAGGAGCAGGTTATTTGCCGGCACGCTGAGCCTCCTTCTGTTTCTTGGCACGAACCAGCTGCTTTCCGACCCGGAAACGCTGTACGAGCTGAATATGCGCTGGACAGACGAAACTGCAGGTACCGCATTCGATGCAGTCGAGCACGCCTATCTTCTCCGCCAGGTCAAGATCATTCGCGATGAGTGCTCCATTGAGCAACGCCGGCGAGAGGCGGCATGAACATGCGCGCATGCAGCGTCCACACCTGATGCATGTTCCTTCCGCATAGACCTTGGCTTCGGCAGAATCCATCAGGAGCAGACCTGATGTGTTCTTCTGTATCGGTATCTGCAGCGACGGTACGGCTGGTCCCATCATCGGGCCGCCCATCACGATGCGGCGCAACCTGCTTTCGTCGTAGCGAACCACATCGGGGAACAGGTCCTGTGCCAGCGTTCCAACTGGTACCACGAGGTTTTTTGGTGTCTCGCACGCGCCACCCGTGACGGTAAGGCCCGTATCGATCATCGGCTTGCCCTGCCTGAACGCTTCGGAGACCGACTTCAGCGTGCCGACGTTGCTGACCACGCAACCAACATCCATCGGCAGGCCACCCGAGGGCACTTCCTTGCCGGTTATCGCGGTAATCAGCATCTTCTCGCCGCCCTGGGGGTACTTCGTGGTAAGAAGCTGAACCGTAATCGCGGCGCCATTGGCACGGGAGGCTATGGCACGCTCGAGACCCGCAACCAGATGTGCCTTGTTGTCCTCTAGTCCGACGACACCCCGCTTGGCACCCACGATGTGCATAACGATGGCCATGCCATCGATTACGTCCTCGGGGGTCTCTTCCATCACGCGCTCGTCGATGGTCAGGTACGGCTCGCACTCGGCCGCGTTCGCAATCACATAGTCGACGGGCTTGTTCGGCGGAGGCGCGAACTTGACGTGGGCCGGAAAGCCAGCGCCACCAACACCGATGATGCCGGCATCGTGCACACGCGCCAGCGCGGCCTCTTTGGTACAGGCGTACGGGTCAAGCACCACCATGAAGTCGGTCTCGTCTTCGGCCGCCTGCTCGATGATGATCGCGAGCCCGTCCAGGTTGTTGGCCTGCATGCGCGGTTCGATCTTCTTGACGGTTCCAGTAATCGAAGCGTGCAGCGGTACGGTCATGCGGCCTTCCGCATCCGCGATCCTCTGTCCCCGCTTTACCAGATCTCCAACCTTGACGAGCGGCTGGATCGGCGCTCCAAAATGCTGGTTGACGGGAATAACCACCTGTTTGACGGTGCGCAGCACCTCGATGACGTTTGGCGCGCTTCGCTCTTTGCGCTCTGGGGGATGCGTTCCGCCCTTGAATGTTTTGGTCGACATGGCGAGGATGTGCTCCTTCTTCCGTTATGGCCGCGGAACATTGTCCGCTTGGGTGGCCTGAGGTCGATGAACGGATACGGTGTGATTGTGTTTGTCCTATCCAGACGAACGTGCAGCATGAGTTGCCAGATGGTTCTGTACGTGGATTCCAAACAAACGCGCCGTATCGTACTCCGCTTCAAAAAAACCGTCAAGCGTGGCAAATATATAGGATTAATTCGATACTATATGGACGATTAGAACCATTTCTTGCGCTTGAAGAATAGTACCATCCCCATCGCTATCACCAGCATCACCCCCATGACGACAGGGTAAGCCAGAGGCTGGTCGAGTTCAGGCATATGCCTGAAGTTCATGCCATATACACCCGCTATGAATGTCAGCGGCATGAAGATGGTTGAGATGACGGTCAGGACCTTCATCACCTCGTTCATCCGGTTTGATACCGATGAAAGGTAGACTTCCTGGATGCCCGAAGCTATTTCACGGTAACTCTCAAGCGCCTCAATGACCTGAATCGTGTTTTCCAGAAGATCGCGCAGAAAGGGGTTGATCGACTCTTCAAGCAACGAGGATTCGGTATGCAGGAGCACGCTGACTGTCTCGCGTACTGGCCATATCATCCGCCTGAAACGATTCAGGTCGGACTTGACATCCTGCAGCCCGGCCATGAACACGGGAGCCTCGCGCGCCGAAGCGCTTGTCGACTCGAATTCCTCGAGCCGCAAACCAAGCCATTCGAGTACCGAAAAGTAACTGTCCACTATCACATCCATCAAGGCATAGGCCAGAAACCCTGGCCCCGAGCGTCTCAGCCGGCCCGCTCCGGTTCTGAGCCGCTCGCGCACCGGCCCAAAACAATCACCTGGGGTCTCCTGGATAGTCAGGACCGCGTTTGGGGTAAGGATAATGCTGACCTGCTCATATTCGATAGTGTTGTCCAGTCTGCGCGTCAGCATTTTGGTAATAATGAAGAGATAGTGATCAAAATCCTCTATTTTGGGCCGATGTTCGGTGTTCAAGAGGTCTTCAATTGTCAGAGAATCGAGTCTGAAGAACCCGCCAAGTCGCTTAATGACATCCTGGTCGGCCAGGCCATTGATATTGACCCAGTTGACCATGCCATCCTCGACCATGGCAAAGACCTCTTCGATATTCTCCGGAGTGACGAATGATATCTCGTTCTGGTCATACTGGATCAGCGATAGCGCGGCCTCGGTCGGAGCCCTGTCCCCGATATAGATCGGGGACCCTGGGATCGAACCGGCACTGCCGCTGGATACGCTCTTGAATATCGGCTCGATGGGTCGTCTTGATCGAGGATGTTTTTTCTCCATCGCGCCTCCCCTTTCAGCTGGTGCCCTGTCACGCCATGATGACTACTTTTTTCTGTTCTTCAGGAGCTCCGCAAAGGGATTGTAGCTCGTTCCATCATCATCGCGGTCTTTGTCCTGCTTTTCAATCCTCTGTCCCCGCGAGCCTGAATCAAACCTCTGTCCCCCGTCGGCCTTCCTGGCCACGACAACGCGCCTGGTGCCCGCGGGTGCGTCGTCAGTCCTAGCCTGGCCTGCCGCGGGAATCCGTTCGCTCTTCAGGGACAGGCCAATTCGCTTGCGCGCCACATCAAGCGATATGATCCTGAACTCCTTGACGTCACCAACCTTGAGTACGTCCATCGGATCCTTGACGAAGGTGTCCGACAGTTCCGACACGTGTATCAGCGCGCTTTCCTTGATGCCGATGTCGATGAAGGCGCCGAAGTCAACGACGTTCTTTACCTTGCCTGTTACCTTCATGCCCTCGCGCAGGTCCTCGAAGGCCAGCACGCCCTGCTGCAGGATCGGCTTGGGGTAATCATCCCGCGGGTCGCGGTTGGGCTTGCGGAGCTCGGATATGATGTCGTCTATCGTGGTGTCGCCGGTGCCGTACTTTTCCTTGAGCGACGCCCGCTGCTCCTTGGTTGGATCCTTGCCGGCTCGGACTCCTTCGAGTATCTCGCTGGCCAGCGCATAATTTTCTGGGTGCACCCAGGTGTTGTCGAGCGGATTCGGGCTTTCCGGTATCTTGAGAAATCCTGCGCACTGCTCGTAGCTCTTGTCGCCCATGCCGGATACGTTCCGGAGCTGGTCGCGGCTCGTGATCTTGCCATTGTCGTCGCGATACTTGACTATCTTCTTGGCCAGGGACGAATTGATGCCGGACACATGCTTGAGGAGCATGTGGCTGGCCGTGTTGATGTTGACGCCAACCCTGTTGACGACCGACTCCACAACCTCGTCCACGGTCTCCGACAGGCGTTTCTGGTTAACATCATGCTGGTACAGCCCGACGCCGATGCTCTTCGGGTCGATCTTGACCAGCTCCGCGAGCGGATCCTGGATTCGGCGGCCTATCGATATGGCGCCACGTATTGTCAGGTCAAGCTCAGGGAATTCCTCGCGGGCAACATCGCTCGCGGAGTACACCGACGCGCCATCCTCATCGACAACAGCGAACCTGGACTCTCCGCCCAGTTCGGCGAGCGCCTCCGCGACTATCTTCTGAACATCATGGCTGCCAGTTCCGTTGCCGACAGCGACCAGCTGTATCGCGTAATCCTTGATCGCCTTGACGAGCGCCTTGCGGGCCTCTTCGGGGCGCTGCTCCTGGTATATGACGAAGTATCCCAGAAACTTGCCGGTCTCATCGATAGCCGCGCATTTGGTGCCGGTCCTGATGCCGGGATCCACGCCAAGCACCCGTGTTCCCTTGATCGGCGCCGAAAGCAGCAGGTTCTTCAGGTTTTCGCTGAACACCGATATGCCGTGCCCGTCGGCCTGGTCCATCGCCTCTGACCTGATTTCACGCAAGACCGCGGGCGATATCAGCCGCCTGAGTGAGTCATCGATAGCATCGGCGTGATACTCGTTGCGGGTCGCGTAGCGATCCGCTAGCTGCTTGACCGCGGCGTCCTCGTCGACTTCAAGGCCAACCTCCAGCTCGGCTTCCCGCTCGCCTCTGTTGATGGCGAGCACACGGTGGGGCTTGAGCGTCAGGAGCGGTTCGCGATAGTCCCAGTACATCTGGTAGGTGCTTGACTCCTTCTTCTTTTCGTCACCAACGCCCTTTACGGTCATGAAACCGTCGCGCAGATACAGCTTCTTGACGATTGCGCGATTCTCCGGATCCTGGGATATGCGCTCGGCAATGATGTCCATCGCACCCTTGATGGCATCCTCGGCGGATGCCACGGAAAGCTCAGGATTCTCCGCATCCACCTTGATGTACGAAGGTGCGGCAGCTCGCACGGCAGCGGAATCTGCCGAAAGCATCAGCTCCGCAAGGGGTTCCAGGCCACGCTCGACGGCAAGCATGCCCCTGGTCTTCTTCTTGCGCTTGTACGGCGCATAGATATCTTCAATTTCAGTCAGCGTGGCGCATTTCTTTATGTTCGAGTAGAGCTCTTCAGTCAACTTGCCCTGGGCATGGATAGCCTGGATCACTTCGATACGCCGCGTCTCAAGATTCAGGAGCGACTGGTGCAGATGGACGACATCGCGAACCTGGACCTCGTCCAGCTCTCCGGTCCGCTCCTTGCGGTACCGGCTGATGAACGGCACGGTACAGCCTTCGGCGGTCAGCTCGACAACAGCGGCCGCCTGGCTTGTCCTGATCGAGAGCGAGCCGGCGATTCGGTTGAGGAGGTCGACCGGGGCTATCTCCAGCCCGGCTATGAATTCGTCGTTCAGTTCCATGCTTCCACCTTATTGTTTCTTGCGTAATTCCAGAAGGAGCCCGTCGGGACTGAAGCCACCCAGGTAGGCTATGCGGCCACCGATGCAAATGACCGGCTCGAGGCTGGCCATCGACAGCAGGCGCTCCACATCGGGGTTGCGGGCTATGTTCTCTGGTGTCGATTCCACGAATGCGACCGCGTAACGACCACCGAGTTCGGATTCGGCCAGCAGCACGCTGAATTCATGAACCAGCTCGGATGTCCGGCGCTTGGTGCCAGGCGCGCAGCCACCGCAATCATGCCCTTCGCAGCCGGAGCATATCTCGTCATCGGCCTTGCCATACACTTCTATCTTGATTTTCTCGTTCATACTGGTTCGCAGGTTCGCCACGATACGAAGAAAGCCCACAAAAATCAAGCGGTTTTCCGCCCTATCGCGGCTTGCCTCTGTCCCCTGGCGCCTTGCCAAGGGTCTGTGCGAGCGACGAGAGTATCGACCGGAACCCCTCGTCTTCCACATGTTCAAGCGTTTGCTCAACCGATGGAGCCGGCTCATCAAACCTCTGTCCCTTGTCGATCGATATGCTCCCTCCGGTGGCCACATCGCCAGGCGCAACCTCTGTCCCCGCGCGCGCCGCACCGGCAAGAGCCGTGCCCGGCACGGAGCCGTCCTTGGCCAGCCTGAAGGCTATCCCCGATATGCCCAGCTCCGGGAAGGCAATCCGGATAGTCTCCAGGATGCGATGCTGGTTCATCTGCAGGAGCTGGATCCATCCGGGATGTTCGGCCTCGACAAAGACGATGCCATTCCTCACATCAACAGGGCGCGAGTGTGCCGCAAGGTTTGGTCCTGCGGCCTTGCCCCAGAACCCGAAGAAATTCGACCATCCCTCGACCATGGCGGCAGCCTGGGGCGACAGTATGGCACCGAGCAGGTCCGAAGCCTTACGCGCGCGAAAATCGTCCATGTTCCGTCCAGTATATGATCGTCTCGGCTGTGGCATACGCGGCATAGGGTTCGCCGGGCAGGAATGTAAAGAACGCCTGTTCAGCGCTCGGCAGGTTGTCCATGAAGCGCTTGCGCTTTTCTGGATCAAGCTCAAGCAGTACGTCATCAAGCAGAAGTATCGGGGAACGGCCGCTGGCGATGGTATAGTGCTCAGCCTGGGCTATCCTGAGCGTCAGGCTCAGGAGGCGCAACTGACCAGTCGAGGCCCGCTCAGAAAAATCACCGCGGTCATCGATGAATGAATACCGGTCCCGATGGGGACCGCTCAGGGTTGTACCGAGTACCAGCTCCCGGTCACGGGCCGAAGCGAGGCGGGTCAGAACATCATTGGTCGATTCGCCCAGCCTCCAGGAAGGGTGGTACGATACGCCGACGCGGGTACCCAGCAGCGATACACGCTCGTAGCGCGGGGCAAAGCGCTGGTCGAACTCCGCGGCCAGTCGGGCACGCTCGTCTCGAAGCAAGAGGCCGTAGGTCACCAGCTGTATATCCAGCACGTCGAGGACGTCCAGGCTTCGTTCCTTGAGCGCCACGTTACGGGCCTTGAGCAGCCGACGGTACGATCGCAGCGCATCGATGTAGCCGACCGACACAAGGCTGGCGGTCTGGTCGAAGAAGAATCGCCGGCGTTCGGGCTCTCCTCTTGAAAACTCCATGTCGTCGTGGCAAAAGACAACAGCGGGATTGCGCTCGACCAGTCGCTTGCGGTCGCGGACCGGTTTGTCGTCCTCGCGTATCGTCTTCTGGCCTTCCGCCCACGCTACCGAGCACTGTGAGCCATCGGGGCCGGTGCCGCGGATATTCCACCAGTCATGTTCGAGCAGGGCGGCATCGGCGTCGGTTCCTCCCCGGAATGAAGAGCCGTAGCAGAGCGTATAGATGGCATCCAGAAAATTGGTCTTGCCCTGGCCATTCTCTCCAACGACAAAAACGGACGGAGCGTCCGTCAGAACGGCTCCGTCCGCCAGGTTGCGGAAGCTATGGGTCTCTATCGATGAAAACGACATCGCATGCGCGCCGCGGCCGCCATCAATCCACCTGCATCGGCATCAGGATGTGGAAGTAGTCGCTCTGTGGCTCTGGCGCCAGTGTAATTGCGCGCGAAACATCGGTAAACTTGATGCTGACTTCTTCGGTGTCGATCGCCCTCAGTGGTTCTTCGATGTACTTGTAGTTCATCGCAATGACCGCGTCGTCTCCCTCGTACGCGCACGGAATTTCCTCGCGCGCGGTTCCAATTTCGGTTTCTTCGGATGATATGACAAGCTTGCCGGTAGACAGCGCGAAAAAAGTGCGTCTTGATTTCTGCTCCACGAAGATTGAAACGCGCTTCAGGGCATCGATCACATCCTGCCGCTTCATGACGGCTACAAAATTCTGAGATTCGGGAATGACCTTCTGGTAGTTAGGGAACTGTCCTTCGATCAGTACGGTGCTCAGCCGGTACTGTCCAAACTTTATGAAGAGGTTCTTTTCGTTGACGGCGAGGTATATCTGCCCTTCATCGGAAGCTCGATGCAGAACCAACGATAGAATCTTCGGCGGTATTATGACACCCTTGAAGTCAGGAATTCCTTCAACGATACCGCGCTTGATATAGGCCAATCGGCGACCATCGGTAGCAACCATGATGAACCCATCCGGGGCCCTGTCCAGGTAGACGCCGTTCATGAAATACCGTGTCTCGTCGTCTGAGACCGCAAAGACGGTCTGGGCTATCATGTCCTTGAAATCACCCAGCGGTGTCGCAAAGTACCTGTCGTCGTCGATATCGGGAAGCTGTGGAAACTGTTCGCTGGCTATGGTCTTGAGGCTGAATTGCGCCTTCTTGAAGCTCGGCTTTATGATGACCCTGGTGTCTTTCTGGTCGACCTCGATGGTGCCTTCGGGAATGCTGGCAAGGATTCCCGATAGCTTGTCACAGAATACCGTCAGGTTGCCTGGTTCCTGGACATCGACAGGCATTCGTGTCTCGAAGCCAATCTTGATGTCGGTGGCCCTGATGAGGAGCGAGTTGTCCTGGGCTTCCAGATAGACGTTGGAAACAACCGACATGGCGCTTCGTGACGATATGATTTCCTGGGCAAACGCGATTTCACGTTGCAGCGCGTTCTTTTCGCAGACGAATTTCATGGCTCCATCCTCGCTCTGATTCTTCCGCCAAGAATAGCATGGAACGATGTCTGCGCGCAAGAAAAGGAAACGACTATGCTTCCTGATTGGCCTTATTGAATTTGAATTTATATAAATTCGTAATAATCATAGTAAGGGGTCTGTATAAGTGGAAATCATGGACAAGTTTTTGTCTGACATGCATTTGCCCTGTGTACAAGTACGGGAGAAGACACGCGGCGTTTTGCACATGCGGGGCTTTAAGATGCTCCCGCTCCGTGTAGGCCATAATTATGAACACCCAGGGCACCGTCCATGCACGGCTTACCCCTTGATGCTCATCTGGCGAATCGACTGGATGAGCTTCTGGAGCTTTGAATCGAGGCTTGGATCAAGCTTCAGCTGCTCGTCTATCTTCTGGCACGAATGCATCACCGTCGTATGATCGCGTCCACCGAATTCCAGACCAAGTTCCGTTGTTGAGTACTCGGTGATCTCCCTGGCTATGTACATCGCTATCTGTCGCGGGACGACTATGCTGCGAGTGCGCTTCTTGCCTTTGAGGTCGTTGGCACTGACCTTGTACGCCTCGGAAACAGTCCTGATGATGTGGTCGATGGTCACGTTGCCGTGCCGCGTCTGGCTGAAGACATCCTTGAGCTGCTGCTGCGCCACTTCCAGGGTGATGTTCATGCCGACCAGATTGGCATAGGCGCTGAGCTTGACGAGAGCGGCCTCGAGGTCGCGGACATTGGTCGATATGTTGCGGGCAATCACGTCAAACACTTCAGGTGGAATCTTGAGATTGTTTGTCTCGACCTTCTTCTTGAGAATTGCGTAGCGTGTTTCATAGTTGGGCGGCTGGAGGTCGACGTTCAGGCCTCGCTCGAAACGGCTTCTCAGGCGGTCCGACAGGTTCTTGAGTTCGGATGCGGGCCGGTCACAGGTAAAGACCATCTGCTTGTTGCCGTCGTAGAGCGCGTTGAAGGTGTGGAACAGTTCTTCTTGCGAGCCTTCCTTGTTCTCGAAGAAGTGGATGTCGTCTATCAGGAGGATGTCCACGGAGCGGTAGCGGTTCTTGAATGACGACATGCTTTTCTCATGGATGGAGTGTATGAAGTCGTTCGTGAAATCCTCGGCTGAGACACAGATGATCTTGAGCTTGGGGTTGAGGACCCATGCCCTGTTGCCTATCGCCTGCATAAGGTGCGTCTTGCCCAGGCCCACGTCGCCATAGATCAGGAAGGGATTGTAGGCTGTGCCTGGATTCGCGGCGATGGCCATGGCCGCGTTTGCGGCAAACGAGTTGTTCTCTCCTATAATGTAATTGTCAAATGAATATTGCAGATTGAGCTGGGGGTGCTTCTCTCGTGGTTTGGGTGCTTCTGGCCCGGGAGACTGACGCGCATGCTGGTCGCCCCTGTCCTGTTGTCGAGGCGCAGGGTTGGACTCATTGGGCTTGACTATGACGAATTCAGTAGCCAGTTTCTTGCCTGAAATTTCGAAGAGCTTGGCCTCGATGGCATGCTGGTATGTCTTGGCAAGCTGATCGCGATAGAACATGGAGGGCACGCGGACCATGATGGTGTCCTGCGTGGACGAGTCGTATTCTATATTGAACCACATCGAGTATTCCTGCTGGCTCAGTTCGGTCGAGAACTGATTCATGGCCTCGTTCCAGAATACGCGATAATCCCAACTGTCCATTGAATCCGGCTCCTTCGTACACTTTGCCAACAGGTTATCCACAATCTAGCACAGAACAGCGACGGAGTATATCACGGCTCTGGTCTGGCCAAAAGGGCTGGAAAGGCTCGATACTACTAAAAATCCATATAGTAGTATTTAATAATTCCATACACTAATTATATTTATCATAGATATCAGGAAATTCACAATCAGTACCCGGAATATCGGCAAATGCGTTAATCCTTGTAGTGCATTGGAATAGCGTTTTTTGCACAGGATATGCACAGTGATATAGGGATATCGATTCTATCCATATAAAGGTCGGCAACCTTTACTTTTTATGGCGGGCCGGATATACTGCTTCTTCACGTTATCTCAATCACCCCTGTCTATTCGGAACAACAACTATGGAATCGACGTATTCAGCAACCAGTATCCAGGTGCTCAAGGGCCTGGAGGCAGTCAGAAAACGACCAGGCATGTATATCGGCTCCACCGGCATCGACGGGCTGCATCACCTCGTCTACGAGGTGGTAGACAATTCAATCGACGAAGCGTTTGCCGGTGTATGCGATCGCATCGATGTGGTACTCGAGAAGAACGATGTGGTCAAGGTCACCGACAACGGTCGAGGCATACCCACCGGCATTCATCCCATCGAGAAGGTCAGCGCCCTTGAGCTTGTGATGACCAAGCTGCACGCGGGCGGCAAATTCGACAAAAAATCATACAAGGTCTCCGGTGGACTCCACGGCGTCGGCGTATCGGTCGTCAACGCGCTGTCCGCGTGGTGCGAAGTATTCGTACACCAGGATGGCCTGGTGCACTACCAGATGTACAAGACCGGCTTGCCGGTCGAGGACGTCAAGGTTGTGGGCGAGTCAGACAAGCGCGGTACCGTGGTACGGTTCGCCGCGGACTCGACAATCTTCGAGACGACGGTGTACAGCTTCGATGTGCTGGCCAACCGGCTGCGCGAGCTGGCCTTCCTGAACAAGGGGCTGCTCATAACGCTGACGGACGACAGGCTGTCAGTGCCCAAGGTGCACGAGTTCAAGTTCGAGGGCGGCCTGCGTGAGTTTGTCACCTACCTGAACAAGAACAAGGCCGTGCTGCACCCGGATCCAATCTTCTTCAGCGGTACGCGTGACGAGGTTGAGGTCGAGGTCGGCATCCAGTACAACGACACGTTCAACGAGACCATGTTCGCCTTCGTCAACGGCATCAACACCCGGGAAGGCGGCACGCATCTGGTCGGCTTCAAGAGCGCGTTGACCCGCATCCTCAACGAGTACTTCAAGAAATCGAAGCTGGCCAAGAAGCTGGACGATACACTCTCCGGAGATGACGTCCGCGAGGGCCTGACGGCGGTCCTGTCGGTCAAGGTGCAGAACCCGCAGTTCGAGGGACAGACCAAGACCAAGCTCGGCAATACCGAGGTCAAGGGCATCGTGGATTCGCTCTGCGCCGACCAACTGACGTTGTTCTTCGAAACGCATCCAGAAGTGATAGACAAGCTGCTGGAGAAGTCGGTGCTGGCTGCCAGGGCCCGCATCGCGGCCAGGCAAGCCCGTGAGCTGACGAGGCGAAAGTCGGCACTGGAAAGCTCCGGCCTGCCAGGCAAGCTGGCCGACTGCTCGGAGAAGGATCCCACCAAGTGCGAGATATACATCGTCGAGGGTGACTCCGCAGGCGGTTCCGCCAAGGGCGGCCGCGACCGGACAATACAGGCCATCCTGCCGCTCTGGGGCAAGATGATGAACGTGGAGAAGACGCGCATCGACAAGGTGATAGGCAACGACAAGCTCAATCCGATCATCCAGTCGCTGGGCTGCGGCATCGGTGCCGATTTCGATATCAGCAAGCTGCGCTACCACAAGGTGATAATCATGGCCGATGCCGATGTCGATGGCTCGCATATTCGAACGCTGCTGCTGACATTCTTCTATCGGTACATGACCGACTTGCTGTCGCGCGGGCACGTGTACCTTGCCATGCCGCCGCTGTACAAGATAGTCATAGACAAGAAGATCCAGTACGCATACGACGACACGGAGAAGGACCGCATCCTGGCGGAGAGCGGCAAGGATCCGGAGAAGGTAGCCATACAGCGCTACAAGGGTCTAGGCGAAATGAACCCCGACCAGTTGTGGGAGACCACGATGGACCCGGCCCGCAGACTCATCATGCAGATACAGATGGACGATGCCGTCGAGGCCGAGAGCGTCTTTACGACGCTGATGGGCGAGCAGGTAGAGCCTCGCAGACAATTCATAGAAGAGAACGCGCTGTCGGTCTCCAATCTGGACGTGTAACATGGCAGAATCAACAGGAAGAGTCCTACCGATCGCGATCGAGGAAGAGGTCAAGACCGCCTACCTCAATTACGCGATGAGCGTCATAGTCAGCCGCGCGTTGCCCGATGTGCGCGACGGCCTGAAGCCGGTGCACAGGCGTCTCTTGTACGCCATGGATGAGCTCGGACTGAAGCCGAACGCCGCCACCAAGAAGAGCGCCCGTATTACCGGTGACGCGATGGGAAAGTACCATCCGCACGGCGACCTTTCGCTGTACGACGCCTTGGTTCGCATGGCTCAGGAATTCAGCCTGCGGTATCCGCTGGTGCAGGGCCAGGGAAACTTCGGCTCGGTCGACGGTGATCCACCGGCCGCAAGCCGCTACACCGAGGCCAAGCTCTCGAAGATCGGTGATGAGCTGTTGTCGGACCTGGAGAAGGACACCGTCAAGTTCGTTCCCAATTACGACGAGAGCCTGCGCGAGCCATCCGTGCTGCCCGCCGCCGTGCCGAACCTGCTTATCAACGGCTCGTCGGGCATAGCCGTCGGCATGGCCACCAACATGCCTCCGCACAACCTGAATGAGATAGCGGCCGCCATCACGGCTTACATCGACGACCCGGAAATCACCATCGATGGCCTGATGCGCCATGTGCAGGGACCGGATTTTCCGACCGGCGGCATCATTTTCGGCAAGCGCGGCATACGCGAAGCCTACATCACCGGGCGCGGCAAGCTGACCGTCCGAGGCAAGTTCGTCATAGAGACACTCAAGTCAAGCAAGGAACAGATAGTCTTTACGGAGATCCCGTACGTCGTCAACAAGGCTACCCTGGTTGCCAAGATAGCCGAGCTGATACGCGACAAGGTAGTCGAGGGCGTCGGCGACATACGTGACGAATCCGACCGCGAGGGCATGCGCATCGTCATCGAGCTCAAGAAGGGCGCGATAGCCAAGCTGATCCTGAACCGCCTGTTCGCGCACACGCAGCTGCAGACCACGTTTGGCGTCATCAACCTGGCGCTTGTCGGCGGCATGCCCAAGACCCTGTCCCTCAAGGATCTGATCAAGTACTTTGTCGAGCACCGTGTCGACGTGATTACCAAGCGGACGATGTTCGAGCTGCGCAAGGCCGAGGAGCGCGCCCACATCCTGGAAGGCCTCGTCATCGCCATCGCGAACATCGACGAGGTGGTGCGCATCATCAAGGCGTCGCGCAACGTTGACGCGGCCAAAGCGGCCTTGATGGAGCGGTTCACGCTGTCAGAGGCGCAGACCCAGGCCATCGTCGACATGCGCCTGGGCCGACTGACCAGCCTGGAAATAGAGAAGCTGGAGGCCGAGCTGGCCGAGATACGCTCGAAGATAGCCTACTACAAGGACCTTCTGGCGCATCCCGAGAAGATTCTGAGCGTCATCAAGGACGAGACGAAGGTAATAGCCGACAAGTATGGCGACAAGCGCCGTACGGAGATCGTGCACGACGAGGTCGAAGCCATCAATATCGAAGACCTGATAACCAAGGAAGAAATGGTCATCCTGTTCTCGAACAAGGGCTTCGTGAAGCGGGTGCCGGTCAGTGCCTACCGCAGCCAGGGCCGCGGCGGCAAGGGCTCCAACTCGGCCGCCCTGCTCGAGGACGACTTCATAGAACAGATATTCGTAGCCAACACTCACGATTACCTCATGTACATCTCCAGTGCGGGCAAGGCCTACTGGCAGAAGGTGCACGAGATACCGGAGGCTTCTCGGGCGGCCCGTGGCGCCCACCTGAAGAGCCTGCTTGCGATAGGCGCCAACGAGGACATTACCACGGTGATAGACCTGAAGGGCTTCACCGACGACACGTTCCTGTTTTTTGGCACGCTCCGCGGTGTCGTCAAGAAGGTGGCCACCAGCCAGTTCGTCAACGCCAAGACCAGGGGCATCATCGCCATAAACCTCGACGAAGGCGACCGGCTGGTCTCGGCGTGCAGGACGCACGGCAAGAACGAGGTGGTGCTGATCACCCGCCAGGGGCAGGCCCTGCGCATATCGGAGACCGATGTACGCGTGATGGGTCGCGGCAGCCACGGCGTTCACGGCATCAGGTTGACCGATAGCGACGAACTGAACGCAATGCTCAGGGTCAACGATGGTGAGCAGATGCTGCTGATAAGCGAGCACGGCTACGGCAAGCGCATCGACTTCGACAATTTCAACCCGCATGGCCGCGGAACCGGGGGACAGAGGATATACGAGCCAGACGAAAAGTCAGGTGAGATCGTCTGCGCCATCACCGTGCGCGAGACTGACGATGTCGTCGTGATGACAAGCCTCGGCAAGACGCTCAAGCTGAAGGCTTCGGATGTCAGACTGTGTGGCAAGGCCGCCCGCGGCGTCCACATCGTCAATATCGACAGTCCAGACTTCGTTGTCGGCATGGACAGGATCGTAAACGAGGACGACGAAGTGGGCTCCACAACGGCCGCACCCACGATCGGAGACGCTGACGCGGCCGATTCCATGGGCGTGGCTGAAGATGAGCCGGCAGACGACGGGCTCGGCGATTCTCCCCTGATCGATGAGGAACCCGATTCGCTTGACTGATTGCACCTCATGCTGATACGCCGAGCCGGGGCATCGATGGAAATCCATCTGGTGCCCCGGCTTTTTTGTTTCACGTGAAACAATCCGGGCCGATACCGATTGACTGTGGAAGGCCATGCGACATACTTGAACGCTATGGTCCTAAACGAGGCGTTGCGGGCGGCCATCATCGATTATCGGCACTTGCTTGATCGAGGATACCCGGTCCAGGCCACAATCAAGCTGGTTGGAGACCGGTATCGGCTCGACCGAGCCGCGCGCATCATCCTGTTTCGGGGCGTGCTTGATGAGGAAACATCTGCCACGATTGCTTCCAGGATCGTCCTTGAGCTTCCTCAGAAGGCTTCCCTATGCATCGATGGCTACAATGTGCTCTTTACCCTGGCGAACTATCGTGCCGGGCGGCCGCTCTTCATGGGCACCGATGGTTTGCTGCGTGATGCCGGCGGTTCTCATGGAAGGTTTGCCACGGGAACCGCCTTTGCCGAGGCGCTTGAAACGCTCGTCGACGCCCTGCCGGTCTTCGATCCTGACCGCGTCGTTTTCTATCTGGATGCGCCCGTCTCGACCAGCCACGACCATGCGGCCGCGATACGGAACGCATGCGGAATACGCGGCATTCCGGCAGAGGTGCGCGTGGTATCCTCCGCTGATCCCTGCGTCATAGGCTTTGATGGTGACGCGGTCGCGAGTTCCGATTCCGTCGTCGCACTGCGGGCAAAAGCCCGCGTATTCGATCTGGCCAGGAACATTCTTGAACAAAGGTTTGGCGTTTCTGTTCCGGACTTGCGTCCTGTAATAAAGAGGGTACAATAGGTGCCCAGTCCAGACGACCGCAACCAGAAAGGACACACCGTGCGCGCCACGACCGTTCAGACCATCAAGGGCATCATGCTTGTCAACATCTCTACCTGTGCCTGGGCAACCAACATGATAATAGGCCGCTACCTGCGTGCGCAGATAGGTCCCATTACGCTGACGGCGGCGCGCTATGCCGTCGCGTCGCTGGTCTTTGTTCTGCTGTTGTCCAGGCGGCCAGCCGAGGAGCGTCGACCAGGAGCCGATACAAAGCTGCTTGCGCTGATGGCGCTGACCGGGGTCATCCTGTTTGCCCCGGCTCTGTACTTTGGCCTCCGGTTTACAACCGCAATCAATGGCACGCTCATCAATGGCCTCGGGCCGTTGCTGACCGCGGGCTTCGCGGCCTGGCTTATCCATGAACCGTTCCTCGGCAGGCAGATCGTTGGATCGATCGCCGCGCTGGCGGGCGTGGCTGTACTCCTGCTCGGAGGAGGCGCCGCCGCGGCCGGGGCGTCCTTGGTCAACCCTGGAGACCTCTTGATAGTACTCGCGGTGCTGTTCTGGGCTTTGTACTCTGTTGCCGTCCGGAAGGTTGTCAAGCATCGTTCGCCTGTCTCGGCGACCGGCCTGTCGATGTTCATCGGGCTTCCTGTGCTGGTAGTCGCGGCGGTGATCGAATGCATGTCGGTACCGGTTCTGTGGAGTCCGGCGCTGATCGGCACTATTGTCTATCTGGGCGTCGTGCCCGCGGCGATAGGCTTCCTGAGCTGGAATGCCGGCATCAAGTACCTGGGCGCCGGCGGGGCGATGGTGTTCTACAACACGCTGCCGCTCTATGGCGCGCTGTTCGGATTCCTGTTCCTTGGCGAAACGCTTGGGCCGGCCCATCTTGCAGGCGGCGCGCTTATTCTGGCTGGTGGCCTCGTATCCGCCATATCCAGGCCGAGCACTAAGGCATCCACTCAGGCAGAATGATGAATTCGGGGCGGCGTGATCAGGTACAAATCGCTTACATATAATGAAATAGCCTGATGAGCAATCGCGAGTTGAAACGGCCCGGAACCCGAGGGGATGCATGAACGAGGATTCCATCCTGAATCAGGTGAAGGCGGCGAGCGTGCCCTTCTTGTATTCCTCATAGGCGGCTTCGACGGTCATGCTGCCCGCGCCGACGAAGATCTTCAGATGCGTCCTCTGCAGGACGGTCGCAGCGTTGCCTCCTGGTCCGTTGCCGGTAATCAGGACGTCCGGTCCCAGGTCGAACAGCTTCTGGGCCGTCTGTGGGCCTGCTCCGTGGGCTACATCCCCGACTGACCGATTGTCTACGCTGATCAGTTCCTTTGTCGCGTCATCATAGATGACGATATAATCGGTCCTGCCGAAGCGGGGGTCGATCTCGGCCTTCCAGTCAGTGCCCTTTGCGGTGAATGCAATCTGCATACTATATACTCCTTGATGGTGATGATACGTATCTGTGACTATTTGATGGCGTCCACACGCAGGCGCGCTTGCGCCCATGCGTCCCGCAAGGTATCTCTGAGTCTTCCCGTATCGTATTCGACTATGGTCAGCCCCGCGACCATAGCCTTGGTGACAGCCTCGTCATAGGGAAGTTCAGCCAGGGAATCGATGCGCTCCGTTTCGAGGAAGCGCCGTATCGTCGCGGTCATCTCGGCATTGATGTCGGCCTTGTTGATGATGCATCCGGCGGGGATATTGAATTTCTTGACAAGTTCGTAGACGCGTTTCAGGTCGTGGATGCCCGAGACGGTTGGCTCGGTGACCAGCACTACATAGTCCGCTCCCGAGAGTGACGACACCACGGGGCAGCCTATGCCCGGTGATCCGTCAACCAGTATGTAGTTCTTGCCCTGGTCCAGGGCGGCGACCCGTGCCTGTTTCTTGACATGGGCGACAAGCTTGCCTGAGTTCTCCGACCCGATGCCCAACGCGGCGTGTATCATCGCAAAGCCGAGCCGTGTGCGTGACGAGTACCAGACACCCGCCTTCTTCGGGTGGTTTGTGATGGCTTTGGTCGGGCATATGCGGGCGCAGTAGCCACATCCTTCGCAACTGAGTGGGTCGACGGCATAGACGTTTCCCGCACCATGTATAGCGCCGAACCGACATGCCTGGTAGCAGCGCCCGCAGGAGATGCATGCATCTGGATCGATGACCGCTGTCTCGCCCGAGAAAAAATCCTCTGCCCTGGCCATGTCCGGCTTGAGCAGCAGGTGCATGTCAGCGGCATCGACGTCGCAGTCCGCGGCTACCAGGTCGCCCGCCGCGAGCGCGGAAAACGATGCCGTGATGGAGGTCTTGCCGGTACCGCCCTTTCCGGATATGACGACTATTTCCTTCATACGGGGTTCCCCTCAGGTTTTCCTTCAGGCAGGCTCCGCACGAATGCGGCGATCTTCTCAAGCTCCGCCTTGAAGGCGGGAAGTTCCGTATAAATGCGCTCTCCGCGAGAATACAGCTCCGCAGCGCGGCGGTCGTTGGGCAGCTTGGCCAGTACGGCCAGGCCCTCGGCCTGGCAATAGTCCTCCACCGCGTCGTTGCCTATGCCGGAGCGGTTGATAACCACGGCGATGCGTTTGCCAAGCGTGCGCATCGTCTCTACCGCCAGCTTGAGGTCGTTGAGGCCGAACGGAGTCGGCTCGGTCACGAGGATGACCGCATCGGCGTCCTTTGTTGCCTCGATGACGGGGCACGAGGTGCCTGGAGGCGCGTCGTAGATCCTGTAGCGGGTGCCATGAAGCGTATGGTTGATGTCGGCCTTTGTCTGGGCGATAAGCGGTACCGCCTGCTCCTGCCCTATGTCCAGCCTGCTTTCTATGAAGGTGAGTTTCCCTAGCTTCGAGCGCGTAGTCACTCCCATCCGGATCGGTTTCATCGGCAGCGCGTCTACCGGGCATAGTTCCGAACACGCAAAGCAAGCGTGACACAACTCAGGAAATATCATTATTTCCTTGCCCAGCTTGATGACAGCATGGAAATTGCATACGTGTTGGCAGATTCCGCACAGGGTACACGCGTCGGCGTTCCATTCAGGGATCATCTTGTTTCTGACCTCACTGGAGAGGTCAGAGGCACCCTTGATGAACAGCCCCGAGTTGGGCTCCTCAACATCCAGGTCGACGAGGACGACAGGGTCTGTCTCGGCGAGCAGGGTGGCGAGGTTGGTAGAAACGGTTGTCTTTCCCGTCCCGCCCTTGCCACTGGCAATGACTATATCTGGCATTCGTTGTTCTTCCTTTTCCTTCAGCGTGCGTCCATTTTCAGATCGTCAAGTCGCTTTTGTTCTACAACCAGTTGCAGCGAATATACCACATTGACACGTTATGGGCAAATGCCTATTATAATCGATAAAAGCATATCGAAGGAGGAATATATGGGCAAGAAGAGAATCCTGGTAATAGGAGGATCGGCGGCTGGCCCCAAAGCGGCGGCTAAGGCGCGCAGGCTCGACGAGAACGCCGAGGTTATACTGCTGCAGAAGAGTGCAGATCTGTCGATGGCGTCATGCGGGTATCCCTACTATGTCGGTGGTTTCTTTGATGACAGAAATCAGCTCCTGTGCACATCGGCCGGTGTCGTTCGCGACACCAGGTTCTATCTGAACGCCAAGGCAATCGACGCGAGGACGAACACAGAGGTCACCGTTATCGACAGGCCGGCAAAGACCGTAACATTCAGAAACACCGTCAGCGGAGAAACCGGCACCCTCCCCTACGATAAGCTGATCATAGCGACTGGCGCGACACCTCGGATCCCGCCCATTCCTGGCATCAAGCTCAAGGGAATTACTACGCTGCAATCGATGCAGGACGCGGACTACCTGCGTGCCGTGCGCGATGAAGGCAAGATAAAACGCGCCGCGGTGGTTGGCGGTGGCCTCATCGGCATCGAAACCTGCGAGGCTCTGCACTTGGCCGGCATCGAGGTCTGCGTCGTCGAGATGATGGATCAGATCCTGACCTTCCTCGATCCAGAGATGGCCAGGATTGTCGAGAATCATCTCAAGGCCAAGAATGTCCACGTTGTCACGTCCAATGGTGTCGCTGAATTCCTGGGCAAGGATGGTGCGATAACCGGCCTCAAGCTGAAGAATGGCACCGAGCTCGAGTGTGAACTGGCCGTTGTCGCCATTGGCAATGTGCCCAATGTTGCCATCGCCAGGGACGCTGGCATCGCAATCGGCGCAACCGGCGGCATAGCGACCGACGAGTACATGCGGACTTCCGACCACGACATATACGCGATTGGCGACTGCATCGAGGTGACCAACCGCATAACCGGCAAGAAGATTCTGGCGCCGTACGGCGATCTGGCCAATCTCGAAGGCCGCGTCGCGGGCGAGAACGCCGCCGCCGGCGACACCGTAACCTTCCCTGGCACGATACAGTCGGGCATCTGCAAGGTGTTTGACTTCAACGCTGGATCCACCGGCTTGTCAGAAGCCAACGCCCGCAAGAACGGCTTTGACGACATCGTAACGGTGGTCAACGCCAGTGGCGACAAGCCTGGATTCATGGGTGGCTTGCTGCTCGTAACCAAGCTCGTAGCGGAGCGCAAGACCGGCAGGATACTCGGCGCGCAGGTAGTCGGGCCCGGCGACGTAGCCAAGCAGATAGCTCAATGGGCGCTCGCGATCCAGGGCAACATGACCGTAGAAGACCTCGTAAACGCCGATCTGCCCTACGCTCCTCCCTTCTCGCTCGCGATTGATCATGGCATCGCGACGGCCCATCTCATGCAGAACAAGCTCAAGAGCAGGCTCAAGGGTATCAGCACTACCGAAGTCAGGCGCAAGCTGGACTCAGGCGAGAAACCCTTTATCATCGACGCGCGCGGTCCGGATGAGTTCGAAGCGATGCGTCTGGGCATCGGGGAACACCTCATACCGCTAGGCGCGGTCAGGAAGCGGCTCGGCGAATTGCCCGCCGACAAGAACGCCGAGATAATTTGTTACTGCAAGATATCGCTCAGGGGTTATGAAGCCGCGCTGGCGATCGAGGCGAATGGATGGAAGAACGTCAGGGTGATGGAAGGCGGGATCATGGCATGGCCATACCCGCGGGAGAAATGAGTGAAGGAGACACCATGAAAATTGCCATACCACTTACCGGCGGGAAACTATCTGCCCATTTCGGGCACTGCGAGCGCTTCGCCATCATCGACATCGATCCGGTATCGAGGGCGATCATTGCCAAAGAGGAGGTGGTGCCTCCACCACACGAGCCGGGCAGCTATCCCGCCTGGCTGGCCGAGCGGAAAGCAACGCACATTATTTCCGGTGGCATGGGACAACAAGCCCAGAACCTCTTTGCGCAGAATGATATCACGGTGATCGTTGGCGCTCCCGCTCTCGACCCGGAGGACATCGCGAATATGTACCTGCGTGGAGAGCTGCAAGCTGGCGAAAACGCCTGCGACCACTAGCCTCCAATTGAAGCTTGGGGCGCTCGCGGTACCTACCACCAGTGCGCCTCTGGCTTGCTTGTCGGGGAACGCGCCGATATCATGGTCGCATCATCGATCCGGCTTTTCACTGCATATCGATAAGCTGGATATACCCGCAGAAGAAATGGAAGCCAATCATGCAAGAGAAGAAACCAGCGATTTTCCGTTCGGCGCTCAACCCACGCACGCCTATACTGGTCTCGTGCCGGGACAAGGCTGGAAAAAACAACGCGCTTGCGGTCGTGTATGCGTGCAATTGCAGTTATGATCCGCCCATGGTGATGGTAGGCATCGTACCGTCACGGCATTCGTATGGCATGATCAAGGAGACCGGCGTCTTTGTCGTCAATCTCGTACCCGATTCCATGAAGGATGCCTTCGCGTACCTGGGCTCGCACAGTGGGCGCGATGAGGACAAGCTGGCCGCTCTTGGCCTCAATGTCGGTGAAGGCGTCAAGGTCAATGCGCCTGTCCTGCTCGACTGCCCGGTCTCGATCGAGTGCCGCGTCGCAGGTTCTGTCGTCACCGGTTCGCACGAAATGTTTATCGGAATGGTGGAATACGTGCACGCTGATGCGTCGCTCGTCAACGAAGAAGGCAAGATAGACTGGTCGGCCATCGATTTCCTCAGGCTCTGAGGACTTTTCAGGCCTGTCCCTTTCTCCGGCTGTAATCGGCGATGGCCGCCTGGAGGGCTCGCACGCCGAGCAGGGAGCAGTGTTGCTTGTTGGCTGGAATCCCGCCAAGCGCCTTGATGACGTCATCGTCCGTGATGCACGTGGCCTCATCCAGGGTCTTGCCGTCCGCAAGGACAGTCAACATGCTGCTTGTCGAGATGGCTCCAGGGCAACCGTACGATTTGAAGGATATTTTGGATATTCTGGCGTCGCGCACCGCGATCCATAGCTTCATCTCGTCGCCGCAGCCTGGATCGCCAATGCACGCGTAGCCATTGGCTTCGTCGTCCGCCATCTCGCCCACGTTGCGTGGGTTGGTAAAATGATCAATAACCGCCTCGGTGTAGTACAGCACCGGACCCTCGTACGCTGGCTTGCCGCCGCCCGATTCATCAGCCGCGCTCATGCTTTGTTCCTCTCCTGTTCTTCAATGATTCTTTGATTCTTGGGGACAGAGGTTTGATAATCCTTGCTGAGTATACCATAGGTGACGCGGCCCACCTGGACTTGCCCTATGCTTGCCACCATTCTGGCGACTTTGCTACGGTACCGTCCTCGCGGACGGCGCCGTAAGGAAGGTATTGTACATGTTCGCCTTCGGCGAACTGCGGTTCAAGTCCAGGTGGGGCCCTTCCAAATAGAAAAGACGACCCGTCAGTAAACGGATCGTCTTTTCTATTTGGGCCCACCTGGACTTGGCTTCCGAGCTCGGGCTTCCTGCCCTCGCCCTCCAGCCCGCCTCCGGTGCTCTCGGCGCGTCCATGCGCCTCGCGCTCGCCAGCTCGCGACGCACCTGCGGTTCAAGTCCAGGTGGGCCCTTCCAAATAGAAAAGACGACCCGTCAGTAAACGGATCGTCTTTTCTAATGGGCCCACCTGGACTTGAACCAGGGACCGACGGATTATGAGTCCGCAGCTCTAACCAACTGAGCTATGGGCCCGAGAGCGGGTTTATTATCCATAAACAGGGGAAAAAGTCAACCAAGGCACTGGTAATGCCGATCAACATAACAAAGACTCATACAAGGCGCACGAGTACGAGGTATGTACTGGGCGGAAGGGACTTCAGAATGATAAAGATCCCGGTGATTTCGGGTGACCATACGCTGAACGCGTTTATAAAGGCCCAGTGTCAGGATATGGGCCGCGACTATGTTCCTGTCTTCTTTCATGACAAGGACGAGGTCATAGCCTACCTGAAGTACGAGCTGCCTGAAATAAAGATGATCTATTTCTCCGATCCGACCATAGAGGCCCAGGCTGTGCTCGACGAGATTGGCAAGGATCCATGGCTGCACTATGGCGGAGTCATAGCGATTCACGACAATCTGGCCGAGAAGGAATTGCTTGAGTCGATGGGCGATCAGAACGTGATAGCCATACTGCGGCGGAGCGAGCTTGAGCGGGGCTTCGCGCGGCTCATGAAGATCTTGAAGCAGAACAAGCAGATTCTCTTCCAGCGCGGGATACAGCAGAATCTGCTCAAGAACATCGCCGGTTCCTTCGTGATAGACAATGATCCGCTGGACATCACGACCTATTCCAATCTGGTGACCAACTACCTGTTCAATGCCAACCTGATAAACAAGGATACCAAGGACAAGCTGCATGTGGCGCTGCTCGAATTGCTGATCAACGCCATAGAGCATGGCAATTGCAGGATTGGCTACGACGAGAAGACTGCCTGGCTTGAATCGAACAGGGACATCATGGACCTGATCAGGCAGAAGAATACGGATGCCGCGGTGCGGGCCAAGAAGGTCTACTTCAACTACACGATCAGTCCGGAGTTCAGTCGAATTGTCATCAGGGACGAGGGCGACGGCTTCGATTGGCGCTCCAGGCTTTCGATCACCGAGGAGACGCCAGGCCTGCATGGCATGGGCATGCGCATGGCGTCGCTGTATGTGCGGAATCTTTCGTACAACGAGCAAGGCAACGAGGTCGCCTTCGAGGTGATGCACCAGCACAACGCGTCCAACACGATACCGGCCATATTCGATCAGGCGCAGGAGCGGGTATTCCAGGATGGCCAATACATATGCTCCGAGGGCGAAGAGTCTGATTATCTGTACTACATCGTTTCAGGCACGCTCTATGTGTACTCGAAGGGCAAGCTGGTATCCGCGCTGACGCCTGACGACATCTTCATGGGAGAGATGAGCTTCCTGCTGTCCAATCGTCGGTCTGCCACGGTGGTTTCAAAGGGAAGCAGTGTTCTTATCAAGATATCCAAGCAGGATTTCGTCAATCTTATCAAGGATAATCCGCACTATGGCATCTTCCTCGCGCGGTTGCTCGCGCAGCGGCTGGCCCGCCTCAATCTGCGGACATCGCGCCTGAACACCGAGTACCTGAAGCTCAAGACAGAACTCGCTGAGTTGAAGCCGGAATAGCGCTCTGGCGCGTCATTTGGCTATATGCATAGTTTCTCTTGTCCGTGTGCGCCGGCGGCGGTATGCTGGTGGTGCGCCGCGGACCCTTCTGGCAGAATGGGCCCGAGCGCAAGGAGTCTTTCTATGCCACATTGTGAACCAAGCGCGTACCTCAGGCAGGTGACGCCGCGCCTTCGCGAGGCATTGGCCCGTCTTGGAAAGCGTTACACGTATATTTCGGTGCTCGGTACCGATTCATTTGGAATCACCTATGCCGCGACGCCGGGCGAGCGGACAGCAGGAGATTCCAACTGGGTGGAGCGCGGGTTCGTGTTCCGGGCGCAGCGTGATGGCTGCATCGTCGAGCATGCCCTCAATGAGCTGCCTGAAGGCGATCTTGCCTCGGTGCTCGCCGCCGCCATTGACCCGTTGTTTCATGGGCTCGCCGGGGCGCGCAGGTATCCAGCCATTCCCGATGAGCCGCTCAGCGCGGAACGCTTTGGGTCGTTTGATATCGATCCCTTTACAGCCGATCCTGACCGTGCACTCGATGGTCTGTCCAGCGCGCGCGCTGCGGCGCAGGCCGCATCGCCTGAGATCGTCTTCGCGTCGGCCCGTCTCGAGTCGATGCGGGTTTCGAAGATATTCCTGTCGCCCAACCGCGAACTGACGCAGGCTTTTATCTGGAGCCAGGCGTATCTGGTGGCGGTGGGCCGACGCGGGGATGTGAGCAAGGAGAACTATCAGCCGGTATCCGGATTGGCGGGGCTTGAAATCCTTGGCCAGCTGGAGCACATAGCGCCGGCTTTTGGAGCCGAGACTCTTGAGCTGCTTGACGCGGGCCGCATAGAGCCTGGCGAATATGACGTGATCATGGACCCTGACGTGGCCGGCACGCTGGCGCACGAAGCCTTTGGCCACGGAGTCGAGACGGACATGTTCGTCAAGGGGCGCGCCAAGGCTACAGAATACCTGGGCAAGCCGGTTGCGAGCCCGATTGTGCAGATGTATGACGGTGCCGCCGGCGTCGATCAGTGTGGCAGCTTTCTGTTCGACGACGAGGGGCGGCTGGCAACCAGGACGCAGATCATCCGCGATGGGGTGCTGGTCTCCGGCATATCCGACCTGCAGTCGGCCCTTATGCTCGGCTTTGTCCCTACCGGCAATGGCCGCAGACAGGCCTACGACCACAAGGCATACGCCCGCATGACCAATACCTATTTTTCGCCGGGGGATTCGACATATCTGGAGATGCTGTCTTCGGTGCGCCACGGCTGGCTGTTGCAGAAGCTGAATTCCGGAATGGAGGACCCCAAGAACTGGGGCGTCCAGCTGGTCGTGCTGATAGGTCGCGAGATAGTCGATGGTCGGCTGACTGGCAGGATCGTGTCGCCGGTAGTCTGCTCCGGGTATGTTCCCGATGTGCTGTCCAATATCACGATGCTGTCTGATGACTTCGAGCTGTTTGGTTCAGGGTATTGCGGCAAGGGCTACAAGGAATTTGTCAAGGTTTCGTGTGGCGGTCCGTACGTCAAGACGAAGATGAGGTTGGGATGATGCTGGATACGATACGCTCCGCGCTGGTCGCCAATGGTCAGGTCGCGGATTACAGGATTACTGAAACCGTCAAGCACGGTGCGGAATGGTACTTTGTGGGTTCGAGCCTGGACACGGCGAGATTGGTGACGACGCGGCTCTACTCGGTGCAGCTCTATGTGGATGGTACCGATGACCAGGGCGAGCGGACGCGCGGGGCCTATTCGCTGACGCTGCATCCGACGTCATCCAGCGATGATATACAGGCGGCTGTCGCGCGAGGAACCCGCGCGGCCGCGGGTATGAAGAATCCCTGGTACCCCATCCCTGGGCCAGGAGCGGCGCGGGTCGCTCCGCCCGTCAGCGCATTCAGTGGCAGGCCGCTTGTCGACTGCATGGAGGGGCTTCGCGCGGCTCTCTACGCGGCCGAGGACCACGGTGCGGCCAGGATCAATTCGCTGGAGCTCTTCCTTTCACGCTCTGACCGGCGCATCGTCAACTCGGGCGGGCTCGATGCGCGGTGGACTTCATATTCTGGTTTTGTGGAATACATAGTCAACGCCGCCGCTCCAGGACAGGAGGAGATCGAGCTGTATGGTGACATCGAATTCTCCGAGCCCGATTACCAGCGCCTGACTGACGCGGTGCGCCGAAGGCTGACGCTTGCCTCCGATCGGCTGCGGGCCATTCCAACCCCGGTACTGGCAGGGCTCCCGGTGCTGTTCCGCGACGAACTGGCGGCGCAGATCTATGGGTATTGGTTCGCCTCAACAAAGGCTCAGGCCGCGTATGAGAAGACCGCGGCATTCTCTATGGGGGCGTGCGTCGCGGATGGCACTCTGGGTGGCGACGTTGTCCAGCTGACAGCGGTGCCGTCGATCACGGGCAATCCGCGATCCGCTCCATTCGACGCGGATGGGCAAGCTCTGTCCCCGGTATCATGCATCGAGGCTGGCTGGATGCGGCGGCTCGTCGGACCACTTAAATATACGCATTACCTGGGAATAGAGGCCGTCGGTGACGTGCCCTTGTTCGAAGTGGCGCCGGGCAGCGCCGAACTGAGCGATCTGGAATCGGTGCCGCACATAGAAGCCGCGGCGTTCTCGGATTTCTTTGTTGAGGACGCTACCGGGGATTTTGGCGGCGAGTTGCGTCTTGGCTATCTCGTTGACCATGGCGAGCGGACGCCCATTCGAGGTGGGTCCATAACGGGCTCGATGGCGGAGAACGCCGGGCGGGTGCGCCTGTCCCGCGAGCGCTGTGTTACCGCATCGTGCAATGCGCCGGTCGCGTGCCTGATACCGGTCGCTTCTGTGGCCTCGGCCGGATAAGGTGGCCTGATCTCCGGCATCAGTCAAAAGAAAGAGCCCACCGGGGAGGCATCTCCGGTGGGCTCGGATGAAGCGCCGTGGTGCGCGCCAAGCCCAAGCGTCTGTCAGACTCGTAGTATCAGGCTACATATCCTTCCAGAACCTCGGCGCGGCCGGGTACCGACAGGCGCTTGAGGGCGGCTTTCTCTATCTGCCGGATGCGCTCCTTGGTCAGGTGGAACCGGTCGCCTATTTCCTTGAGGCTCATCGCCCTGCGTCCATTCAAGCCAAAGCGGTACTGAACCACTTCACGTTCTTTTTCCGTCAGGGTTTCGAGCACACCATTGATGTCATCCCGCAGCCCGCGCTCTATCACGTACTCGTCGGGCGTCTTGTAGTTGCTGTTCTCCACAAAATCGCCCAACACGCTGGAGTCACGCTCGTCGAAAACCGGCGTCTCGAGGGATACCAGGTCCCTGGATACATTGACAAGATCGGCGACGTGGGCCGCGTCCATGTCAAGCATCCGGGCTATTTCAGTTATCTCCGCGTCCTCTGACATTCCGGCGCCGATGTATTTGCGTGCCTTCTCGATCTGAACCAGCTCGTTGGCACGATTGAGCGGCAGCCTGATCATCCTGCTCTTCTCGCATATTGCCTTGAGGATAGCCTGGCGTATCCACCAGACGGCGTAGCTTATGAAGTGGTAGCCCTTGTCGACATCGTAGCGCTCGATAGCGTTGATCAGGCCAATGTTCCCTTCACTGATCAGGTCCGACAGCGGCATGCCCTGGTTCTGGTAGCGCTTTGCTACGTTGACCACAAAGCGAAGGTTGCTCTTGACGAGCATGTCCTTGGCGTTCTTGTCGCCAGTGGCGGCCGCCCTGGCGTAGGTGTCTTCTTCTTCCCTTGTCAGGAGTGGTACCCTGTTGATTTCCTTGAGGTATATAGAAAGAACGTTGGATTCTGTTGAACTGTCTGCGCTGGAACTCTTGGCCCGATTTGTTTTCATTAGTTCCTCCTGCCTTATATATAGCAAGAGCCGTGCCAAGTGATTTCCATAGCTTCAAGTTCCAGGCAGAACATCTGTGATATTGGTCGTAATTGTATTCAGCACAAACAATAAGAATACTCAGAGAAGAGAGCGTCAGGACACGCTTCGACGGAAGATCGTGATCATATGAAAAAATATATGTATATTAACGATACGCTCAAGCATGACGGTCCGGCAAAGTGTAGCTTTTCAATACAGTAGCAGGCGAATGGTGCGATTCTGTGTCGTTTCTACCCACGCTCGGATTCGTATGGCAGGCGAGTCCGGCCACAGCACTGCCTGTATGGCAAGCCAGAACCACAGGGGCACCTGTCATCGGCGCCTACGGCGCGGCCGCGCGCAAAATCCGCCTGTATGATGCGTCCGGACGCGGCGTGTTCAAGCGATCGGAGCATCGGGAATTCGATGCTGGTCTCACGGAACAGTCTGATCTTCTCGGTGCATGATGAATTGCCGAGTCCGGTTCTGGACTGTATCCTGACCCATGCGTCGGCGATGATCTTGAGCACGGCCTCGGCCTCGGTCTGGCTTGAGAATCTGCGCGCATGGGTTTTGTCCAGGTAGCGGCGGATGTGAATCGAGCAGAAGGCGCGGTAGTCGTCATGCTCCTGGCAGGCCGCGCGCGGCATGCCATAATCGTTGGCCACATGCAGATACATGGAACGAGCGGTGCCCCGAGGCGCAAGCCGCTGTGCGCTGGCTAGCGCTTTGATGGCCAGGCCATCCTTGCCCAGTCGCCTCAACGCGATGGAAAGCCAATACAGACGACGAGCCAGTTCCGTCCGGTTGGTGGCGGAGCACCCATCGACTGCCTCGCGCAGTGATCGCAGGGCTGCGACCGGTTCATGCGAAGCTAGTGCGCGTCGACCTTTCTGGAACGCGCTTATGGAAGCATCTGGCTTGTTCATCATCAATATAAGGTATCGAAGGAGAATCCCGGAATCAAGTTTTGGTAGCCCGGGACAACAGCAACGCCAGGCTCCTGGGTATCAGCCGATATGCGACCTTGTGCTGCACCAGAGGCTCTAGCCCCGGTTGCATGATGTCGTCAGGCGAATCAAGACCGGTATCGACTACCCGGTGCCAGGCCCAGCCCGGTTGAGGAGGGCACACCGTAAAATCAACGGCAGCCGAAGTGCCGTTCAACATGATGAAGAAGTCGTTGTCGTCGCGATCGGCAACGATATCAGCCTTCGAACCATCGAGTCTGGCGGCCATGGCCGATTCCATCGTATCCCACTCCGGTATGGATCCGTCTGGGGCAAACCAGGCTATGTCCGGGATGGCATTGTAGTTGGCATCCTTGCCGGTAAAGAACTCCGGCCTTCTGAACGCCGGGTGCGAGAGGCGCAGCGCTATCAGTGATTTGGTGAATCGAAACAGGTCCTGATTCTTCTCGATCAGTCTCCAGTCGAACCAGCTTAGCTCATTGTCCTGGCAATAGGCGTTGTTGTTTCCGCGCTGCGTGCGCCCGCACTCATCACCACCAAGCAACATCGGTGTTCCAATGGAGAGCAACAGCGTTCCGATGAAGTTTTTCTGCTGTCGCAGGCGTAGAAGTTCCATGGCGGGATCGGTTGATGGCCCCTCATGGCCGTGATTGTAGCTGAAGTTGGAATCGTGACCATCGCGGTTTTTCTCGCCGTTGCGCTCGTTGTGCTTGCCGTTGTAGCTGACCAGGTCGCGCAGGGTGAAGCCATCATGGCTGGTAATATAGTTGATGGAGTGGAACGGCTTCCTGCCATCACGCAGATAAAGGTCGCTGGATCCGGTCAGGCGGGTGGCTATCGCGGCCACGGTTCCTTCGTCCCCTCGCCAGAAGCGGCGCACATCATCACGGTATCGGTCATTCCACTCGGCCCAGCGGCCGCCCGGAAAACCGCCGACCTGGTAGGCTCCGCCAGCATCCCAGGCCTCCGCGATTATCTTGGTCTGGCGCAGGATCGGGTCTTCGGCGATCTGCTCTATGACAGGCGGGTTTTCCAGAAGACGACCCTTCTGGTCGCGGCCGAGTATCGAGCCAAGGTCGAAGCGAAAGCCGTCTACGTGCATGTCGACCACCCAGTAGTGCAGACACTCGACTATGAAGCTCCTGACGACCGGATGGTTGCAGTTGAGCGTATTGCCGCAGCCCGAGTAGTTCTTGTACCGGCGCGGATCCTCGTCCAGCATGTACCATATCGTATTGTCCAGACCGCGGAATGAAAGCGTCGGCCCCAGTTCGCTGCCCTCGCCTGTGTGGTTGAACACGACATCAAGGATCAGCTCGATGCCGGCCTTGTGAAGCTCCCTGACCATTGTCTTGAATTCGACAACCTGCTCGCCATGGCATCCCGCCGCCGCGTATCGGGCCTTGGGCGCAAAGAACGCGAGCGTGCTGTAGCCCCAGTACTGCGATAACTTCTTGCCGGTGCGCGGGTCCTTGCGGGGATTCTCCTGATCATCGAACTCCTGTACGGGCAGAAGTTCTATGCTGGTAATGCCCAGATCCTTGAAATATGGAATCGCGTCGACGATTCCGGCATAGGTTCCAGGGTGCCTGGATGGCTGATTCAGTTGGGCTGTAAGGCCGCGGACATGGGTCTCGTACACGACACAGTGCCGCAATGGCAGGTTGAGTGGCCTGTCACCTTGCCAGTCGAAGGCGTCGTCGTCTATGACGATGCACTTGGGCATAATCGCCGCATCGTCGAGCCGCGAAAACGACAGATCGGCTTGTGGCGCTGCCGGATCATATCCCCGTGACGCGCCCGTGCCCCAACTCTGGCCGCAGGAAAGGGCCTTGGCGTACGGATCAATGAGGATCTTGTTTGGGTTGAAGCGATAGCCGTTCTGGGGCATGTACGGGCCGTCCGCCCGCCATGCGTACAGAGCTCCCGGGCCTATGCCCTCTACCAGAACATGCCAGATGTCGCCGGTGCGATTCTGCCGAGGGTCGAGCCTGTATTCAAAGATGGGCACACCATCATCCGGTTTCGCGTACAGGCACAGCAGGACGCTTGTGGCGTGTCTCGAGAACACGGCAAAGTTGACGCCGCCGGCGAGCGGTGTCGCGCCGAATGGCCGGGGATGCCCCGGCATTGCGACCATGGTCAGTTCATTCACGCGAGTCCCCCGATGCGGCGATACACAGGATATTCAGTATAATCGCTGATCGGGCAAATAGCACGAAGAAACTACATGGCCATGCCACCGTCTATCTTGATGACCTCGCCGGTAATGTAGGAGGCCATGTCCGAGGCCAGAAACACTATCGTAGAGGCTATCTCTTCGGCACGGCCTGCCCGACCCAGGGGAATCTGCGACATGAGCCTGGTCTTGGCTTCCGCGGGAATGGCATCGGTCATCGATGTCTCTATGAATCCCGGAGCTATGGCATTGACGCGGACTCCGCGGGAGGCGACCTCCTTGGCCAGGCTCTTGGTAAAGCCTATGAGGCCGGCCTTGCTTGCGGAGTAGTTTGTCTGCCCGCCGTTGCCGGTGATGCCCACGACGCTCGATACGTTGATGATGCTGCCGGCCCGGCGCTTTATCATCGCGCGAGCCGCCGCGCGGCACACGACAAAGGTGCTTGTCAGGTTGGTGCCAAGTACGGCGTTCCAGTCGTCCGTAGACATTCTGAACACCAATCCATCGCGCGTTATGCCAGCGTTGTTGACGACAACATCGATGGGGCCGCGAGCTATCGACGCCTCGATGGCTGCTTCCAGGGCGATGGGGTCGGATACGTCGCAGGCCGACCAGCGGAGTTCCCGGCCAAATCCGGTGGCTCGCGCGGCCAGTTTGTCGTGGTTCTCGGCCTTGCTCCTTGACAGGTATTCCACCGAGGCGCCTTCCGTGATGAAGGCCTCGACGACCGCGAGTCCTATGCCTTTCGAGCCGCCGGTAACGATACAGTTCTTGCCTTCCAGCAGGTGTGCGTTCATGGTAGTCCCCTTCGTGGCGCCTTTCGCCTTATGCGACTATCGCCGTGATTTGTTCCATCGTTGAGGCGGGCGCCACGACGAGTTCCGTGTTTACTGATTTCCAGAGTCCCGCCAATACGGAGCCAGGACCGGCCTCTATCATGCGCTCGTAGGCATCGCCGGTGATGGCACTCTCCTCGGCTATCCAGCGGACCGGGCTGATGATCTGCTCTGCGGCGAGGCTCCTGATTTCTGCGCCGCTCGTCACGCGGCCACCGGTCACATTGGAGTAGAAGGCTATGGTCGGGTCGGAGAATGGCTCGTCGGTCAACAACTCCCTGAAGCCATCGTACGCGTAGCGCATGATCGGTGAGTGGAAGGCACCCGAAACCTTCAGCCTGATCGCCCGCTTTGCACCCGCCGCCTTGACCGCTTCTTCGGCCCTGGTCAAGCCATCCTCTGTCCCCGAAAGAACAGACTGGCTTGGGGCATTGTAATTGGCTATCCAGGCGTCGGTGATGCTGGCCGCCGTGAGCGCCGACTCGATCGCTTCCGGCGCAAGGCCAAGTACGGCCGTCATCGATGACCCCCCCGACCGTTGCCCTGCTTCATCCATCAGCCTGCCCCGCTCCGCGACAAGGCGAATCATCTGGCCGAATGGCATGACGCCGGCCTCGGTCATCGCGGCCCATTCTCCGAGGCTGAATCCGGCCGCGCCCGAGAAAGAAACGCCGCGTTCCTTGAGGCATAGCGCCGCGGCCGTATCGACCAAGGCAAGTGCCACCTGGGTGTTTCTGGTCTGCTTGAGGTCATCCTCTGTCCCTGAGAATATCAGCGCGGCCAGGTCTATCCTGGAGGCGTCGGAGGCTTCCTCAAAGAGGCTTCTGACGGCAGGACTGGCATCGTACAGATCCTTGCCCATGCCAATCTTCTGCGCGCCTTGTCCCGGGAATAGTACGCATGTCTTCATGTGCTGTATCCTCCCTTTGACGTTCACTGGTGGAACGCCATTATCATGTACTTCTATGGTATACGGTAGATTCGACAAAATAGCGTATAATGTCAATATGGAGCCAGGCCGATGAGCACGACAGGCGACAGCATCAGAATGATTCTTGGCGCGGTTCCGCACGGGAAGGTAGCCAGCTACTCGGGAATAGCCATGCTGGCAGGAATACCCAATGGGGCACGCACGGTGGCGCGGCTCCTCCATTCATGTTCGTCCTCGGATGGATTGCCTTGGTGGCGAATAGTCAGGGCAGACGGGAGCATCGCCCTGGAACCCGGCTTTGGGTTTGAGGAACAGGCCGCGCGGCTCCGTGACGAAGGTGTTCTGGTCGACGCACGCGGACGCATTGATCTGTCTGAGTACGGATGGCTCGGTCCGGTCAGTCGCTCGTCTTGATGTAGCGCGTCCCAAAGGACTCGTAACCATAGCCGGTCATCGAAGCGCCGAAGCCTGATGGCACGAATGGCATATCGACGACAAAGCGAAGGACTCCCTCGTTGATCAGTTGCTGTCTGGCCATTTCAGTCAATCGGCGGCCAAGCCCCATCCTGCGATGCTCGGGATCAACGTAGAGATAGATGAGCTTGCCAAACGAGCTGTCTGACACAAAGACCTTGCGCGCAACGGCGACGGCTACGATGGCACCGCCGATGGCTTCGGCTATTGCCAACACGAGGCCATCGCGACCCCCGCCAGCGAGCTCCTGTTCCATCTCGGTATATTCGTACTCGACCAAGGCTTCTGGAAACGATGACAGCGCCTCGTCGAGGCCCTGCCTGAAGAGCGGAACACATTCGGGCCAGGCTTCCCGGTCATCCAGCCTGAGCGCAAAATCGCCTTCGAGCAGGTCGTCGGCGTCTTCTGGCTCGGGGCCGAGTCGTTCCAGACCGCGAGCGACGCGGGCTTCATCGTACCAGGCGGCGATGCGTCTGGACATGGCCCCATGTTTGTAGTCGAACCATCGTTTCTCGAGTTCCGGGTATGGCTCCAGCGCCAGCTTGAATGCCTTGAACACGCCGCGGCCTTTGGCCAGGGCTGCGGAGAGGGCGGTTCTGGCCACGGGGTCACTGACGCCGGCGGCAAAAGACTCCATCAGCTCGAACCCGTCGGCGCTGCTCCATTCCGGAGGTTCAATCAGGTCGACGTCGCTGTCGAGTTCACCGAGCTCGGTATCGATGCTGTCATCATTGATGGTGACGATATCGCCAGTCTCTGCGTGTATCATGCATTCCAGTTCCTGATTCTCCATCGCGAATATGATCTCTTCAGTTATGGTCTCATCCAGGTTGAACATCGCTTCCTCCCGCATATGGAATACTAATATAGATCTAACCGGGATTCCTATTGTTTTTTCGGCAGAACGGATTGATACTTGCTTCCGTGTGGGCTCTGAGCCCATATCTCTTTCAGGAGGTTCTATGAAAAGACTAGCGTTGGTAGCATTGTGCGCTCTCCTTCTGGTTCCGCTCTCGATGGGCGCATTCGCCCAGACAACGGACATGAAAGCCCTGATAGCCGCAGCCCAGAAGGAAGGGCAGCTCACCGTCATCGCGCTTCCCCACAGTTGGGTGAACTACGGTGAGATGATAGCGAAGTTCTCCGCCAAGTATGGCATCAAGGTCAACGAGCTCAATCCGGACGGATCCTCCGCCGAAGAACTTGAAGCGATCAAAGCCAACAAGGGCAACAAAGGCCCACAGGCTCCGGATGTCATCGACGTTGGACTGAAGTTCGGTCCAGAAGCCAAGGCCGCTGGTCTGATCACGCCCTACAAGGTATCAACCTGGTCAACCATTCCTGACAGCATCAAGGACAAGGATGGCTACTGGTACGGTGACTACTATGGCGCCCTGGCGTTCGAGGTAAATACCGACATCATCAAGAACGTGCCCAAGGACTGGGCCGATCTGCTCAAGCCGGAATACAAGGGCAAGTTCGCCCTGGCCGGCGATCCCCGAATTTCCAATCAGGCCTTCCTGACCGTCCTCGCAGCTTCGCTTGCCAATGGCGGCACGCTCAACGATGTGGGGCCCGGATTGCAGTACTTCGCCAAGATGAACAAGGCTGGGAATCTGGTTCCGCTGATCGCGGTCACGGGTACCGTAGCCTCCGGTGAGACCCCCATCACCATCGAGTGGGACTACAATGCTCTGGCAAACCGCGATACGCTCGCCGGCAACCCGAACATCCAGGTCGTAATCCCGGCTACCGGCGTAGTAGCTGGCGTCTATATTCAGGCTATCAGCGCCTATGCGCCGCACCCGAATGCCGCCAAACTGTGGATGGAGTTCCTCTATTCCGACGAGGGACAGATTATCTGGCTCAAGGGCTATGGACACCCGGCCCGCTACAACGATCTCGCCGCCCGCAACGTGATACCGGCCGACGTCGCTGCCAAACTGCCGCCCGCCGCATCCTATGCCAAGGCCGCCTTCCCCTCGCTCGATCAACAGGTCGCCGCTGGTATGGCTGTCGCCGATGGATGGGACAAGATAGTCGGCGCCAATATCCAGAAGAGATAAGGAATACGCCATGACCGCTCAAACAGAGCGGGGTATAGCGGCCCTAGAGCGTGCAGACGCTCCAGGGCCGCGTGCGTTCACCCCGCATCCGGTTCAACGGCGATGGAGCTGGGCATGGCTCGGCCTCGTGCCGTTTTTTTTGTTTGCCACGCTTTTCATGCTTATCCCCGCCAGCTCGATTGTGATAGGTTCGTTTCAGACCGAGGCGGGCGCGTTCACGCTCGAGAATCTGGCGCACCTCTTTCGGCCTAACATTATTGATTCGTATGTCGTCACCATCAAGGTTAGCGCGACGACGGCAGTATTTGGCGGGGTGCTCGGCTTTCTGATAGCCTACGCAATATCGCTGGGTGGCCTGCCACGGCCCCTCAAGTCGTTCATGTCGACATTCTCCGGGGTGGCCTCGAACTTCGCAGGCGTGCCTCTGGCCTTCGCGTTCATAGCAACCCTCGGCCGGGTTGGATTCGTGACGGTGTTGCTCAGGACATTCCTGGGCATCGAGCTGTACGACACCGGCTTCAATCTGTACAGTTTCTGGGGTCTAACCCTTACGTATACATACTTCCAGATACCACTGATGATCCTGATCATCGAGCCCGCACTCGAGGGCATGAAGAAGGAATGGCGCGAAGCATCCGAGAACCTGGGCGCCTCGACACTGCAATACTGGACCAAGGTGGGCATTCCCGTGCTGCTGCCGTCGCTGCTGGCCGCCTTCATCCTGCTGTTTGGCAACGCCTTTGGCGCATACGCGACGGCATACGCCCTGACCGGCGGCCTGATCAACCTGGTACCAATCCTGATCGGTGCCCAGGTCAAGGGCAACGTGCTGCATGACGCCAACCTCGGTTATGCGCTTGCGTTTGGCATGGTCATCATCATGACGATAAGCATTCTGGCCTACACATGGCTTCAAAAGATCAGTTCAAGGTGGGTCAAATGAAAAAGCGGACAGGACTCTCCTGGCTCTGGTTCTTCATAGGCATGGTCTATTTCTTTCTGCCGCTGACAGCCACGTTCATGTTCTCGTTGCGGGGCAAGAAGGGCGTGCTGTCGTTTGTGGCGTACCACAATGTCTTCGTCGATCCGGAATTCCTCAAGACATTTGGCTTTTCGCTTGAGATGGCGCTGTTGACCGTTATTGTGGGCCTGGCACTGATCGTGCCAACTGCAATATGGATTCATCTGAAGGTGCCCAAGGCCAAGCCTATCATCGAGATATTCACATTGCTGCCATTTGTGATTCCGCCAATCATCCTGGCCTTCGGGCTTATCAGGAGCTACTCCAGGCCGCCGCTCGCCTTGGTATCGACACCTGTTCTGCTCGTGGCTGGCTACGTGATCATCGCATTTCCGTATATCTACCGGTCGGTTGATGCGGGTCTTCGCGCCATGGATCTACGGGGCCTCTCGGAAGCGGCCCAGAGTCTGGGGGCCGGCTGGGGCACGCTGCTCTTCAAGGTGGTGCTACCAAACCTGCGGACGGCGTTGCTATCCGCGACATTTCTTACCCTTGCCATCGTAATAGGCGAGTTGACCCTGGCCAACCTCCTCGCATGGCCGGCTTTCGGTCCGTACATGGCGCTGATGGGACGCAACCGCGCGTATGAGCCGGCGGCGCTGGCCATCATGAGCTTTGGCATGACCTGGGGTGCCATAGGGCTTATCCAGGTTCTGACCAGGTCGGGCAAGGACAAGAGTACCGGCGTTGGCGTCGGCGCACACTGAACACCTAAGGCAGGAGAACAAGCATGGCTTTTCTTGAATTGCACGATATCGTCAAGAGTTTCGGACACAACACCGTGGTGCGGCAACTTAGCCTGAACGTCGAAAAGGGCGAGTTCGTGTCGCTGCTGGGCGGTTCGGGCTGCGGCAAGACCACAACCCTGCGCATGATAGCCGGCTTCGAGACGCCGGATGAGGGCCGCATCCTGATGAATGGGGCCGATGTCGCAGCGCTGCCTCCCAACCGGCGCAAGCTGGGCATGGTATTTCAGAATTACGCGCTGTTCCCCAACATGAACGTTCGGCGCAACATAGCCTTCGGACTGAAGATCGCCGGCAAGGACAAGGATGCGATAGAGCGACGCGTCGACGAGATGCTCGAAGTGATACACATGGAGGAGTATGCACAGCGATATCCGCATCAGCTGTCCGGCGGGCAGCAGCAGCGTGTGGCGCTTGCTCGCGCCCTGGCCATAGAGCCGGCCGCTCTGCTGCTCGATGAGCCGCTGTCGGCGCTCGACGCCAAGATCAGGCTGCGCCTGCGCGACGACATTCGCGCCATCCAGCAACGACTGGGCATAACGACGATTTACGTGACCCATGACCAGGAGGAAGCGTTGTCCATATCAGACAGGGTGGCGGTGATGAAGGAGGGCGTGATCGAGCAGATCGGCACGCCGTTCGAGATATACAACCATCCGGCCACCTCGTACGTCGCTACCTTTATTGGCACGCTCAATCTGCTCGAAGGCATCGTTGTCGATCAGGCGGCCGGCACCGTGGCCGTAAGCGGCCAGAACATTGCCGTCCGGCAGCCGTTGCATGCCGCCGCCGGAACAAAGGTGCCGCTGAGCATCAGGCCCGAGGCTGTGATGATAGACGGTGTCGGGGAGTCGGGCCAGCAGACGCCTGACGGTAGCCTGAACGCGCTGAAGGGCACCATCGTCGCGGTAAAATTCCTTGGGTCTGTGGTGCGGTTCGTCGTGGAAATCGGCTCGGGCCGGTTGTTTGCAGATTGTTTCAACGCTCCGCACCTGTCTGTTCCCCGCGTTGGCGAGGGCGTGACCATCCGCTTCTCCCGCGAGTCGTGCGCTCCGACAGCTGTCGACGCCGAGGCGCTGAGACAGGCTTCAGAGGACGAGGGTGAGGAGTAATCGATGACCTGTTATGAAGGCGCCATTGTCACATGCGACTCCGCCGGGACGGTCGCTCGATACCTGGTCGAGGATGGTGGCCGGATAGCCTTTGTCGGCGATTCGCTGCCAGAACGATATGCCGCGGCGCCCCGAGTGGCACTTGGCGTCAAGGCCCTTTTGCCTGCCTTCGGCGACACGCATATTCACTTCATGTCATACGCGCTCTTTGCCGCGGGCCTCGATGTGCGGGCCGCTGCGACCATAGCGGATGCCCGCGAAATGATCGCCGCCTTTGTCAGCGAGCGCAGGCCCGGCTTTGTTCTTGGCTTCGGCGCCTCGGCCAACAGCGTCCACGAAAAACGCCTGTTGACCAGGGCCGACCTGGACGAGGCGTGCCCTGATCGTCCGGTATTTGTAGTCAAGTATGACGGCCATGCCGGCATAGCGAACTCGACGCTGATCGGACTTGTAAAAGGCACGCTGGGTTCGCTCCGGGGTTTCAATGTTGAATCGGGGTTGATGACGCAGGATGCTTTCTTCCGCGTCACCGACTTTGCCACCGGCAAGGTATCGCTGCCCGCGACTCTGGGCAACATGCTGGCCGGCATCGATGCCCTGGCTGGGTACGGCATAGGGCTTGTGCACTCGGTGACCGGAGTCGGTTTTCCAGCGGACATGGACGTGACCCTTGAGAGCCTGTTCGCGCGGGGACTGCGCAATCCTATGCAGTACCGTGTCTTCTTCCAGACCATGGATGTATCCAAGGCACAGAAGCGTGGGTTGCCAAGGATTGGCGGCTGTTTTGCCACCGCGCTGGACGGTTGCTACGGTTCTGTTGACGCGGCGATGCTGGAGCCATACGAGGCAGCCGCGGGGCTGACACCGGAAGCGTCGAGAGGCGTGCTGTACTATTCCGACGACCGCGTCAAGGCGTTCTGCGCCGAGGCCAACCGCGCCGGGCTGCAGATAGAGATGCATGCGATCGGCGACGCGGCTTTTGAACAGGCTGTGGCCGCCATAGGGGCAGCAATTGACGTGTTTCCGCGTGCCGACCACCGGCACACGATTATCCATGCTTGCCTGCCAACCGAGCGCGGCCTTGCCGAATGCGCCAGGCTCGGTATCCATCTGGCCGTGCAACCGGCATTTCTGCAGTGGGACCAGGAACCGCTGGAGTATATCGAATCGATCATGGGAAAACGCGCCTACCGCATATCTCCGCTGCGCACGATGACCGACATGGGACTGGTGCTGGCCGGCGGTTCCGACGCCCCATGCACGGTGCCAGACCCTATGGTTGGCATCAAGGCGGCCTGCAATCACTATGTGCCGGAACAGTCGCTGACGGTGCAGGAGGCGCTGAACATGTACACGCGCAACGCGGCCTTCCTGAGCTTTGACGAGAAGGAGCGGGGCAGCCTGGAGCCGGGCAAGGTCGCGGATATGATCGTACTCAATGGAAACCCGTTGACCACCCGGCCAGCAGACCTGGGGTCGATAAAGGTTGAGAGTCTGTTGCTGGGAGGTCTGCCGTACCGGAAGGGCCAAGGGTCCGCCAGCGTCATACTTCGTGGATTGCTTGGCGGCTCAAAGCGAATCTAGCTGTTGGCCGGCGGCAGCGAAGCCAGCACGCGACGCAGGACCGCGTCGACAACCGCTTCGTCGGCCCGGCCTTGGAGCCGGACCATGACAGCCTGTTTTGCGGCTGCGAAGAGCTCATCGTCGCCACCGGGAACAACCGGGGCTGGCGTTTCGGAGTGCGCTTCGACGAACGGCAGCACCCTGATCCCTGCGTTTCTCAGGCGTTCCCGCGCGGCATCGGTAATCGTCACTTCGGGATGAACCACGAGGCTCTGTGGTTTGGCCGCCAGGATGTCATCGAGGTCGGCGCTGGTCAGGATGAGGCGGTGCGCGTCTGGAGCGCACAGTTCCATGCTGCCGTCGCCGGACACGGGCTTCATGGCCGCCGTGCAGGCTTCACCTGCTTGCCCGCTCCGTGAATCGCCACAGACGGCTCCAAGCGATGTGATGAAATCACGCGCGGCGGGCGTGAACCGGGTGCCATGAGGAAATTCAGGCAGGGAGCCTCGTCCGTTCTTCCATGCCTCACGCAATTCCGCTTCGGTGATGATCATGTCATCGGCCTTCCACTCCGGACAGCGATTCCAGGGCGTTGACCGCGGCGTCGCGGGCCTGGAGTATTTCGGACTCGCTGCCAGACAGCCACATGCGCCCGAATCGGCCCACAGCCGATATATGAATCAGCTTGATCGACGCGCCCTTCTCGGCTTCATTGGCGGCGAAGTTGATGTAGGCGGCCGGCGCGCATTCCAGTACCAGCATGGTTTCTCCTGGCACTATCATCGAGCCACGCCTGAAACGGTTTATCAACTGGGCCTGGTACGGGTCGACATTGGTTATCACCTGGACCGAGGCCAGCGTCGGCTTGATACGCCCCGACTCAGCAAGAGCCAGGCGATCGAGGACGATGCGACCCGCCTCCAGTACCTCGGCCTGCGACCTGGAATGAATCTCGAACATGCCAAACTCCCGCTCGACTATCTGGGCTCCAGGCCGCGCCTCCGTGGTCTTGACCGCTATGTCGACGAGTCGGAAGACTTCGTTGCCCGGCGCGACCTCGATGTACAGCGAGGCCATGCCAGCAGTTGGAAGGTCACCCTGGGTAATCGTGCCGACGAACGCCGCGAACTGCGGCTGCATGCGGTCAAGATACGAGTACACCCGTAATTGGAATGATTCTCCCATGACGGATCAGGTGTTGCCGCGTCCGCCGGATGACCCCTTGGTCTTCTGCGGCAGGATCATCTCGACCGATGGATCCGGCCTTGGTATCACATGGACCGATACCAGCTCGCCCACGCGCTTGGCGGCCGCTCCGCCGGCATCGGTGGCTGACTTGACCGCTCCCACATCGCCGCGAACCATGACGGTGACAAAGCCGCCACCGATGTATTCGGACCCGATGAGCGTGACATTCGCGGCCTTGACCATTGCGTCGGCCGCCTCGATGGCGCCGACGAGACCCTTCGTCTCGACCATGCCAAGGGCAATTTGCGACAATTCAGCCATGTAGAACCTCCTCTACCACTATGAATACTATACGTGCCGTTTCTGCAATTCAGCAAGCACGCGTTGAGCTATACGTTCGATCTCTTCGGCCCTGACCGCGGGCGAGGCCGGCTTTAGGTGTTCGGCGTCGGTGCCGCCCTTCATGGCTGGCGCTGGCGCCTCGCGCAGGCCATAGGCAATGGTCTTGACGGTGAAGAGATGTTGCACCCCGATGTTGTCGCCAGTGATGGCGCCGCCAACTCCGCCGGGGCCCAGGGTCATGCACGGTGCGAATCCGGTCGTCGCTCCGGTGGCGCCGAGCGAACTCATCGTGTTGACGACGATGCGGTGCACCGGCTTCTCGAGGCCAAAGGCGGTGATTACCGACTCGTCGTGCGCGTGCAGGGCCACCGAATGGCCATCACCGCCAAAATGTATCAGTTCCAGGCAGCGTACGCATCCGGCCCTCCAGTCGTCGGCCTCGTACCAGCCCAGGACCGTTGTCAGCTTTTCGCGCGATAGCGGCTCGGCCGGGCCGACCGTGTCGAGGCGGGCGATCAGTATGCGCACCGTGTCTGGCACAGCGAAGCCCGCCATCGTGGCCAGCGCCTGTGGCGACTTGCCGACGGCCTTTGCATTGGTCGAACCGTCCGGCCTGAACAGGCAGCGCCTGAGGGCGTCTGCTTCGCTTGCCGACACAAAATAGGCCCCCTGCGCGCGGACGAGCTCGGCGAATCTGGCCGCGACCGGCCTGTCGACGACGGCCGCCTGCTCCGTGGCGCATATCACCGAGTTGTCAAAGGCCTTGCTCGCGACAAGCATCCTGGCGGCAGCTTCCAGGTCTGCGCTTCTGTCTATGTAACATGGCACGTTGCCGGGGCCGACGCCGAACGCTGGTTTGCCCACCGAATGCGCCGCCCTGACCATCGGTGTGCCGCCGGTAGCCAGTATCAGCGACGTGGCGCGATGGCGCATCAGCTCGTCTGTTCCCTGCAGCGACAGGTGCTCCATGCAGGCTATCAATCCGCGCGGAGCTCCGGCGACGACCGCGGCCTCGGCCATAACGCGGGTAGCCTCGAGGGTGCAGCGCGCGGCGGCGGGATGTGGCGACACGACTATGGCATCGCGGGCCTTGACGGCTATCATGCATTTAAAGAAGGCTGTTGACGTGGGATTGGTGCTCGGTATCAGCGCCGCGATCACACCCATCGGCAGGGCTATGCGGACCATGCCGCGTGCTTCGTCGCGGCCAATGATTCCGACTGTCTTGATGTCTCGTATCGCCGCCCACAGATCGGTGGATGTCAGGAGGTTCTTCAGGACCTTGTGTTCAACGATTCCAAAGCCTGTTTCTTCCACCGCCATCCTGGCCAGCCGTTCCGCCGCGGCGGCTCCAGCCGCAGCCATGGCGGCACAGACGCGATCCACGTCTTCCTGTGTGGCATTGGACCAAAGCTTCTGTGCGTCTTTGGCGGCAACGGCCAGCCGCCGCGCTTCCTGAATGGAGACCAGATCGGCATCGAAATCGCTCATCGCATTCATCGCTCCATCATACAGCATATTCAATACAGGATGGGACGCCGGGCGACGTCCAGAACCGTTTCCTGAAAAGCCAGCGCGGCGGCCTCGCACGCCGATTGCTCGCCTGTGAGCATCGCGCCCATGAAGTTCGTCTCCGATGGCGGCGCCGTGTAGGTAGCGATGCTGACATCGGCCGCCTTCAGCGCGGCGTCCAATGCCAGGCAGCCTTCGATCGGTGGTGCCACGAGGTATGCGATGGCCGATTGCTCCGGCAGACCGCTTGCCCCGGCCAGATATGACCCTATCCTGGATATGACATGAGGAAAGAACGCTACGCCGTCATCCTGGTCGGCTGAATACCACAGGGCCCTGGTTTCGAGGTATCGCACGGCAGCGTCCAGCCCCGATCGCATTTCGGCGGGATCGGGCCCGGCCAGCATCGCTATGATCTCGCCTGAATAGGGGCCGGAGGCATGCCGGGCTCCTGCATAGAATGAGTGCGCATAGATGACCGATACTTCCGCCATCTTGGTTGCCTCGTCTATCGAAACGTACAGGGCATCGTCGTTGTCGGCGGTGATGAGCCCGAGACTCGTCTGGCCCGGCTTCAGGCCCAGGACGGCGGCGTATCCGGGGCTGACCCTGGGAATGATGCGCACCGCCAGAGCGTGGGCGCGAATGGGCGTCAGGATGGCCATCAGGAATGCTCCTCGGATAGACGCAGTTTGATGCCCGAAGCCTGGGCTGTGATCATCTTCTGGGCCAGCCGCAGTGCATACGCTCCCGCCTCCAGAGGATTTACTCCGCCGCCATCAAAGATGTTGCAGATTACATCGCGGTCGGCATCGGACAGGCCGGCATGCGGCCGGTAGCCCATGTAGGCGCTCATCGATTCGGCGCGTCCAAGGCCAGGACGCTCGCCGATGAGCAGTATCAGCACCTTTGGATCAAGCACGTCGCCTATGTCGTTCATCACGCCCACGCGGCATCGTTCTATGAAGAAGGGCGTTCCCAGACTCAGTCCGGCCGTCGCGCAGCCATCCCTGATGACCGGGAATATCTTGCTCAGGTTGGCTTCGATGGCGCGGGCGCTGAGGCCATCCCCGACGCAGAGCTGTATGTCGGGGTTCTTGACGCAGCGCGCGGCGAGCGTGGCCTTGGCTTCGGCGGAGAGCCTGCGGCCAAGGTCGGGCCTGCGCAGGTACTCCTCGGTGCCGCCTTCTATCATCGTGCGCACAGCAAAGAGACCGAATTCGGCGAGCAGGCCAGGGTCGACAACGCGGTTCAGCGTGTCCTTGGTAACGGCCAGGTCGGCCTGAAACCTGAGCAGGTCGCTTGTCCTGGGCCGCGTCCCGGCCCTTCCGACCCCGATACGCGCTGTCGTCGTCTCCATCAGCGCGGCAAGCCCGTCACCGTCGAGCGGATGTGCCACGCCGGCTTCGTGATGATTGGCTTCGACAGGGGGCAAAGAGGCCTTCACCACGGCGGGTTTTGCCACCGCAGGCGCCGTCGGTGTTTTTGACGCCGCATCGAGTTCTTTGACGACGGAATCGACCAATGCCGCAAGTGCTTCCGCGTTTATCATCGCGTCACCGTGACAGGAAGAAGCTGGCGTCGCCGGCCCGCTGGGTCAGGCGGCCGTCCCGCATGAGCCCGATGGATTCCAGCCACACCTCGAATTCGGGGGTGGGCCGGAGCTTGAACAGACTGCGCAACGTGGCAATATCGTGATAGGACGTAGACTGGTAAGAAAGCATCGAGTCGTCCGCCATCGGTACGCCCATGAAGTAGTTGCAGCCGGCGGCGGTCAGAAGCACCGCGAGGTTCTCCGACGAGTTCTGGTCGGTGTTGGCGTGGTTCGTGTAGCACACGTCGCAGCCCATCGACAGACCGCTCAGCTTGCCCATGAAATGATCCTCCAGCCCCGCCCGGTGTATCTGTTCGCTGTTGTACAGGTATTCGGGGCCAATGAAACCGACAACCGTGTTGACGATGAACGGCGAATATCGCCGGGCCAGGCCATAGTTCCTGGCCTCCAGCGTCAGCTGGTCCCAGCCGTTGTGCGCGTCGGCAGACAGCGCCGAACCCTGGCCAGTCTCGAAGTACATGTAGTCGGGACCTGCGGGATAGCAGTACTTCTTTGCCAGCGCGAAGGCCTCGTCGAGCATGCCCACCGATATGCCAAAGGATGCGTTGCCTTTTTCGGAGCCGCAAATGGACTGGAAGACCAGACCGACCGGCGAGCCAGATTGCAGGCAGCGCATCTGGGTGGAGACATGGGACAGTACGCAGGTCTGGGTCGGTATGCCCCATGTCCGTACCACGTCGTACGACATGTCGAGGAGGCGGGCGACCGACGCGTAGCTGTCGTCGGCCGGGTTTATGCCTATGACGGCGTCACCGCACCCGTACGACAGGCCTTCGTACATGCTGGCGCGAATGCCCTCCGGAGAATCGGTGGGGTGGTTCGGCTGCAACCGGTTTGACAGGGTGCCCGCCATGCCGATGGTGGTAGCAGCATGCTTGCTGACTCGAATCTTGCTGGCGGCGTAGACCAGATCGAGGTTGGACATAATCTTGGTAACCGCGGCTATCATCTCCGATGTCAGCCCGTTGGAGATGCGGGCTATGGCGCTGCCATCGGTGGTGTCGGCGAGCAGCCATTCGCGCAAGGCCCCAACGGTCCATCCCGATATCTCCCGATATACTGTTTCGTTAATGCCGTCCTGTATGACCCGCGTCACCTCGTCAGCCTCGTACGGAACAGCAGGATTGTCGCGCAGGGCGCCGAGCGTCAGGTCGGCCAGCACGAAACGGGCTGCAGCCCGCTCTTCGGCGCTGTCGGCGGCAAGCCCCGCGAGGCGATCGCCTGACTTCTCCTCGTTGGCCTTGCCCATGAGTACGCGTATGTCGGGGAAATCCCATGTCTTGCCAAAAAGCCTGATACTCAGTGCCATATCCTTCGGTTTCCTCAATGATAGAATATAAGCGTTTTGACCACGAGCGGTACGACGCGCCCGTCCATCAGGGGAGCGCCGATATCGATGTAATCGCCTTCTTCCAGCCCTATCTGGTCAATGATAAGCAACGGCCTGTCGGCGTCCAGTCCCTTTATGGTCTGTCCCAGTGACTGCGCGTAATCATGCTTGGTAATGACGATGAGCGGTTTGCCCGGCGGCAGGCCGCGCGCAAACCCGGCCAAGCCGCTCGCTATGGCGGAAAGCCCGGCGTAGTCCAGGCCCGTATCCAGCTCCAGCGCCAGCGCGAAGCGATCAGTGGCGGGATCCAGGTCCCAGCGTGCCAGCGCCTCCGTCATGGCCCCGGGCAAGGCACCCGAGCCGCCAGCTGGACTGACGACCGGCACATTCTTGAGCGGTAGAATCGATGCATCGGCCCATATAGTCGAGCCGGATAGCGTCAGGGTCTGCGCGCTGGCTCCCAGCACCGTTGCCCGCCGTGTCTCCTTGGGTTCAATTACAGTGTAGCGGGCAAAGCCCTGCTCGGATCGCAGGCTCTCCGCCAGCAACGGTCCCACGTCGCCATGGATAGCCACCTCGGTAACGCTTCGCGGGGACAGAGGATGGTAATAATAGTAGCCGATACCGCCTGAGAACATGATGTTCCTCAGTTTGTCGTCCGGCGGGAGTGGTTGTGTCTGGTACAGTCTGGCGGCCAGAGGTGAGGTTCCTCCCTGGGCAAGGAGCAAGGCCAGCGCGGCCATGGCGTCTGTGGCCTTCTTCAGGTCGCCAAGCGATGGCTTGTCACCTGCGGCCAGGTTAAGGCCAACGGATGCCAGAATTTCGGATCCGGCATGAGTCACCGAACGGATGGTGTCGCCGTCGAGCTCAATGACGCGGCCGCCAAAGTTCATCGCGGCGGAGGCGCCCAGCTGGCCCAGCCGGAAGATCGCGCCGTTGGCGCTGCCACCTCCGATGTCGATGTTGGCCACCGTGGAGAAGTGCTGCCTGGACCAGGCGGCGGCTCCCGAGCCGCGCCCGGCTATCATGCCTTCGGCATTGGGGCCGGCTATCGTGACTACAAAGTCACCGGCCAGACCGGCTATCGCGGAAAGAACCCTGTCGGCATTCTGCTTTCTGGCAGTCTCTCCGGTGATGATGGCGGCACCTGTCTCCACTTGGGATGGCGCTATGCCGGCCTTTTCGTACTGTGCGCGCAATATGGCCGACAATGCGTCGGCGTCTATGGTCTGCTCGTCAATGAGGGGCGTAAAGACGATGTCGCTCTGGTACAGCACGGTGCGGTCGGATATATCGATGCGTGGAATCTGTCCGGCTCTGGCAACCTGGACCAGGCTAAGCTCGCTGAATACGACTTGCGTCGTGGTAGTGCCGACATCGATGCCGACACTTATCATCCGCCTGGGGCTATCCATGTTGACCTATGATTTATGGAAGGTGGCCTTGCCTTCGGTTTCCATGGAGTCGACGACGGCTATGATCACCGCATCGACAGGCAATGATTCGGTCTGTGCGGTCTGCCTGGCTGAGCTACCTTCGGTGACAACGACGACATCACCCTTGCCGGCGTCAACAGTATCGATGGCGACGAAGGGCAGGCCGATTGGCTTGCCGGACAGGTCGGCCTCCTTGACCAGGAGCAGCTTTCGGCCGCGCAACTTTTCATCCTTCATGGTAGCGACGACGGTTCCGATCACGAAAGCTATCCGCATAGACACCTCATCAAGTAAATCATGATTGACACGATATGAGTATAGGGGTGATTGCTCACGGCTACAAGCGAATAAGGGCCCCAGCCGACACCTTGAGCTGCGGTGCCGCGTCGGCTATGCTACAGCTACGATGAAGGCCGACTTGCACATGCATTCACGCTATTCCGACGGTGGTCACTGGCCAGATGAACTGGTTGGCATGGCAGCGACGAGCGGCCTGCAGGCCGTCTGCCTGACCGACCATGACACACTGGGCGGCTACCCCGAGTTCGCTGATGCCGCCGCCTCCGCCGGGCTGACAACCTGGCCGGCGGTCGAGATCGACTGCATTGACGAGTCCATCGGGTACAGAAGCGAAATTCTGGCGTATTTCCCTGATGGAACCTATGCGGCGACCGAGGCACTCCTACGAGCCGGCCGCGCCGAACGCGTCCGCACCATATCGTCACTCTTCGAGCGCGCACGGGCGCTGTTCAGCGCCCCGGAAATGGATTTTGGATCGCTGGTCAGCAGAAGGCAGGCGGGGCGTTCACCTGAGGGCCCCGCGGTCGATGGAACGGCTCTGCGCTATGCCAAGACCGACTTTTTTCTGGCGTTGATAGACGCGGGAGTCATTCCGGCAAACACCAGGTATTGGGAATTCAAGCAGGCCTATTTCAATACAGGGCTGTTCTCCGATGTGCGTTTCAGCAAACCCGAGCTTGCCGATGTAGTCGAATTGATAGTCTCCGATGGCGGCATCCCTGTATTGCCGCATGTCGGGCACGAATTCGGCGATTCGATCAAATCAATGCGCAGTCGTGCCGAGCATCTGGACGCCATTCTGGATCGCTGCAGGGATCTGGGCGTCCTGGGCATCGAACTATACGACTATCGCACCGATGATACGAAGGCGATCAACGCGCTGGTCGCCAGGCAGAGCAGGCGATACGGGTTCTTCAATACCTATGGGTCGGATTTTCATGGACCCGGCTCGAACAAGACGCTATTTGGTTCTTTTCATGGCGATTTCAAGGGTTTTCCGCGTCGCAAGGCGAGAAGAAAGGGCTGACCAGTGGCACATTGTACGGTACCAGAGGCCGATGCGATTCTGGACGCGGAGTTCAGGGTCCATACAAAAGGATTCATCAGGCTGGTTGACTATCTGGGCGGTGATTCACGCATCGTGCAGGCGGCGCGTGTCTCGTACGGCGCGGGTACCAAGACCGTGCGCGAAGACGCAGGGCTGATAGACTACCTGCTACGCAACGAACACACCTCGCCGTTTGAGCAGGTGGTGCTGACGTTTCACATCAAGATGCCGATATTTGTCGCGCGCCAATGGATCCGCCACCGCACCGCACGCGTCAATGAAATCTCCGGCCGCTATTCGGTAATGAAGGACGAGTTCTGGCTACCCGCGCCCGAGGCGCTGGCCAGGCAGAGCTCGGACAACAAGCAGGGGCGTGAAGCCGAACCTCTGTCCCCCGAAGAAGCGGACAGGACGCTGGCCATTCTTGAAAGCGGCCAGCGCGAGGCCTATGCGTCCTACATCAAGCTGGTCGATTCAGGTCTGGCCCGCGAGCTGGCGCGCGTCAACCTGCCATTGTCGATGTATACGGAATGGTACTGGCAGATCGACTTGCACAATCTGTTCCGCTTTCTATCATTGCGGATGGACACCCATGCACAACGCGAGATTCGGGACTATGCTGGCGTCATCTTCGACATCACCAGGAAGGTAGCCCCGCTCGCCTGCGACAGCTTCGAGCGACATTCCCTCCACGGTGTGCGGCTGTCATCGGACGACGCGGCCATCATCAGGCGCCTCTTGGAGCGTGGCGATGATGGCGTGTCGGATCGGGACCGGGAGCGGCTGCTCGGAAGGCTCAAGCCCTGAGGTAGCGTTGTTCGCCCATTCCGTAGAGCCCCTTCGCGTCGACTTTCTCACCGCCATCCGGCGATCGTAGCAGGCCTTCGAACGAGCCAAATGGGACATGGTTGTCCATCGAGGTAACCAGCAGATTGAGCTTGGTGTCATTGTGCCGCTCCGGCTTGAAGGCCAGATCGACAAGCCCCTCGGTATCCTGGATGTGCCACGCGTTTTCAGGCCCATTGGGTGTGGTGACCTTGATGGGCGGCAGCGGAAATACGCGGCTGTTTATCCAGAGCACGTTCTCGTTGTAAATGAGCTGATCGCGGACCTGATTGTCTGTCAGATTGAAGCCGACTCGCCTGCCCTTGGAATCCGTTCCAAAACCGACAACCCGATCATGGCGCATACGGTATGGATAGAAGCCCTTGGAGTCGTCCATCACGCCCATCGAGTCGGGCGCCTTGAATTCGAAGCGCTCACCGTCGGCCTCGAACCAGCCCTGCATCGGCATCAGCACCTTGGTCGAATACATGGCGCGGTTCAGGCCAAAGGGAAGGCACACGGTGGAAGGCGCGCTCTGGCGTGAGTTGTACGCGAACGAGAAGCTGCCCGCAAAGGTTCTGCGACGTTGTCGTCGCATCGAGCTTGTGTCCAGGGTTATGGCGCCGCCTGACAGGTCGTAAGCGTATTCGATGTGCGCGTGCGCGCTGTGATACCCTATGTGTTCGCCATCGAGTCGCTCGTTGATGCCGAAGCGGCTTAATGGCACGATGCGCTTAAGCGTGTAAAAGCGGCCGCGTTCCTTGTCGTAGGCAGAGAAATGCGCAAAGCCGAAGTGCTGGATTTCCTGGAGCATCGTAAAGAAGAACCACCGGCTATTGCCGAATTGGAAAGCCCGCCAGCGCTTGCACCGGTAATCCTTGACCCATCGAGGCACGGCGTAATGGTACGGCCTTTCGACATCGAGCATGTTGGCCCGTTCAACGGGGCCGTTGAAGCAACCCAGTACGAACAATCCGTCGCAGACGATGGAGGCGGGCGGATCGATCAGCTCGCGGTTGTAGGGCTCACGTTCGTTCTGGCTGTCATCACCTGCCATTACAGCAAGCCATCCTTGTACATGCGGTAGAGAATCTGCGTGCCCTTGTCACCAAAACCCTTGGCCGACACCGCATCGAACAGGTGCTCGGCAAGAGCCAGCAGTGGCAGGTGGAGGCCCATCGACTTGGCCGAATTGAGCGCGATGCGCAGATCCTTGAGAAAATGCTTGGCATAGAATCCGGCTTCAAAATCACCGGCCAGCATTCGAGGGCCCATGCCGACGAGCTGCGCGCTCTGGGCGGCGCCTCCGCTGATGCTGTCCAGCACGTGGTGCGGGTCCAGTCCGGCTTTCTCGGCATATATCAGCGCCTCGGTAGCCCCGAGCAACGCTCCGGCCACCGATATCTGGTTGGACATCTTGGTGAACTGCCCGGCGCCGGGTCCACCTTGCAGCAAAGCCGTCTTTCCTACCACATCGAAGAATGGTTTGACACTGGCAAAGGCCGCCTGGTCTCCGCCAACCATGATGGACAGTGTCGCGTTCCTGGCACCGGTATCGCCTCCGGATACCGGCGCGTCGATCGCCGTGAGTCCTCGCGCCGCCGCAGCCGCCGATATTCTGACCGCCAGCGCCGGGTCGCTCGTCGTGTGATCGACGAGCAAGGCGCTGGACTTGGCTGCCTTGATGATGCCGTCGGAGCCCATGTATACCGCCTCGACATCGGCCGGGTATCCGACCATGGTAAAGACCACGTCGGCTCCGGCGGCGGCCTTTGCCGGGGTATCCGCCCAGATGGCGCCGGACGCGACCAGCTTGTCCGCCTTGGCTTTTGTCCTGTTGTATACGGTTACCCGCGCGCCGGCCTTGAGCAGATGTCCGACCATGCTCGCGCCCATGACGCCTGTACCGATAAACGCTATGGAACTACCTGAAACAGTCATGTATATCTCCTTGGACACCTGGTGTCACGCGAATTTATAGCCGAATTTCCTGAGCATGCCCGCGCGTTCCGCCTTGTCGGCATCGCTTTCAACGCCGAGCGGCGATGATCCATCGATGACACCCAGAATGCCGGAACCCTGCGATGTCCTGGCCACGATGGCCTGTACCGGATTGGCCGAGGCGCAGAAGATGTGGCAGACCTCCTGGCAGGCCTTTATCCTGTCCAGCACATTTATCGGGTACACTCCCTGCCCCAGCACCAGGTAAAAGGTGTGGCCGGCGCCGGTAGCCAGCGCGCAGTGCGTGGCGTCATCGATCAGATCAGGGTCTGTACCATGCGTTCTGACGAGGCATGGCCCCGACGCCTCATTGAAGGCCAGCCCATAGTGAGCGCCAGGCACTGAGCTTGCCAGTATTTCTGCTATATCTTCCACCGTTTTGATGAAGTGCGACTGGCCAACGATGATATTCGCGTCCGTCGTCCATGAGAGCTGAACAGCTTCTATCTGCGTTTCCATGAGCATCCTCCGGAAGGCCAGTCTATCCGCGAATCGTTTTGACCGCAAGATCTTGAAATCCAGCGGCTCTTGCCAAGAAAAAACACGATTGGACCTTGAAATGCCATGATGAATGATACATATTACACAAGTATCGAGTAAATTGTGTAGAAAGGTCGAACCATGGCAGATGCGACGAAGGCGCGGATTTTCGAGGCTGCGACCGCGATCATCAGGGATCTGGGGCCGGAAGGGTTGACCGTAGACGCGGTGGCGGATCTTGCAGGAGTAAGCCGCAAGACAGTCTACAACCATTTTGATGGCAAGTTCGCGCTGATAGAACGGGCGGCTTCAATATGGACAGGCAAGACCCTCGAGGCGCTCCAGCGCATTGCCGATGACCCGACCCTGGCCTTTGTTCCCAAGCTCAACGCTATAGTCGAGCGCGGCTACGCGGAATTGCGGGCTGGTGGCAAATTGATGTATGGCAGGGATGTCTCCGCCGGGCTGGAATTGCCCGGCTTTCGGACCGAACTCAAGGCGAGTTTCAGGGGCTTTATCGAAGGCATCGTCCGCGACGCCAAGGCGGCGGGGTTGGTACGCCCCGAGTTCGACACGCGTCGCCTGACCTTCGCGATCATCAACATCGTGGGCGGACTGACCATTCTTGACGGCATCGAAGATGAGTCGTTTTCGAAGGTAGATATTCTGAAAGACTCGCTGAAGGCTCTTGTCGGGGGAATTCTGACAGTAGAAGGCGCAGAGGCTATGCGTGGCTCACCGTTGTTCGAGTAAAGGAACGTGAAAATGCAATCTGAACAGAAATCGGTATCCAGGGCGCGTGGTCGCGTGCTTCGCTGGCTTATACCGCTCCTCATAATTGTCGGCGCGGTCGCCTTCAGACTGGTCACGATGAGTGCCGTTGCCGCCAAGTCGGAAGCAGCGCCTGTGCCGGTACGCACGATGCGACCGGTGCGTGGTGACCTTGTCAAATCGCTGCGGCTTAACGCCCATGTCGAATCGGAGACCATGGTGACCGTGCTGCCGCTTGTGTCCGGAATCCTGCAGGAGCTGAATGTCGACGTGGGGCAATCGGTTCGCAAGAATCAGGTGATAGCGCGGATCGACGCCCAGCGTTTCGAGCTGCAACTGCAGCAGGCCGAGGCAGCCTATCTCTCGGCCAAATCGTCATATGATCGCATCGGCCAGATGTACAAGGCCAACGCGACGACGCAGCAGAATTACGAGCAGGCCAAGACCCAGTACGAAGCATACCTTTCCCAATACGAGCTGGCGCGAATCCAGCTTGACTACGCCAGCGTCAAGAGCCCAGTTGACGGCGTGGTGTTGGTCAAGCATCTGTCCGCCGGCTCCATCGCGGCGCCGGAGCGGCCCATCGTCACCATCGGAGACCTGAGTGACCTGGTTGTCCGCGCGAGCGTACCAGAACGCTACTATGAAGAATTCAGCGCGAAGCGCGACACCATGCGCATAACCATCACGAGGCCCGGCGGTGGCGAGTATCGGGGCTCCATACGGAGCATTAGCCCGTTTGTATCCGCCGAGACAAAGAACTTCGAGGTCGTCGTCTCGATAGGAGGCAACCCCGAGGCGCTGAGGCCCGGCATGTTCATAGCCCTGGAGTTCGAGCTGACGCGCTGGCCCGATGTGTACAGCCTGCCGTTCGAGGCGCTGGGCGGCAACGATACGCTGTGGCATGTCGATAACGGACTGGCTGTCAAGGAAGTGTACAAGCCAGCCAACATGACCGATACGGCCTTCGAGGTGCCGGCTCATTGGGCCGACCGAGACTTCATAGTCGAGGGCCAGTACTTTGCCAGGGATGGCGGGTCGGTCTCGATAATCCAGGCTGAAGGATCCGGCAAATGATACTGTCAGATTTCTCGGTCAAACACCCCGCCATCATAACCATCCTGCTCGCCGGGCTCCTGTTGTTCGGGCTCATCGCCGGTATGTCGCTGCACTCCGAGATGATACCGCCCGTGGCCATGCCCCGGGCAACCATCGTTACCGTATATCCCGGCGCCGGAGCCAAGGACGTGGAACGGGACATCTCGCGCCTGATAGAGAACCAGATGTCGACGTTGCCCGGCATCTCCGACATGTCGTCGACCAGTTCCAATTCATACTCGGTTGTCACGATGGAGTTCCACGCCAACGTCGACGTGCACGCCAAGCTGCCGCAGATACGCGAATTGCTCAACAGCATAGCGGGTGATCTGCCGGCGGGCATCGACGGCAGTCCAGTCGTGTACATCACCGAGGCGAGCGCGTTCCTGCCAATATTCTCGGTCCGCGTCTCCGGCATGATGGATGCCGAAGCTTTGACGACCTACCTTGAGGACCGGCTCAGCCCGGCCATAGCGAGGATACCAGGCGTCTCCAAGATAAACCTGGTGGGCGGTTCCAGGCACGAGGCCAGGATTACGCTCAACGTGGCAGAACTAGAGGCGCGCGGGCTGTCGGCCCTGTCGGTATACCAGGCACTGCAATACAGCAACCTGAATGTGCCTGCGGGCAACGCGACGTACCGTTCGAGGGAACTTGCCTTCACAACAGCCGGTGCCTTCTCCGACATCAATGAGCTCAGGAATCTGACCGTTGGTTACAGCGACGGCTCATACATCTTCCTGAAAGACGTAGCCGACATAGCCTTCGAGGTAGAGCCCCAGACCGTGCGGGTCAGGTCGGGCGGCACGAACTATGTCATGGTCGATGTGCTCAAGCGCGACGAGGGCGATACCGTACGCATAGTCCAGGCGGCCAGGACCGTGTTCGAAGAGGTCCGGCACGAGACCGGCGGCGCCGTGGATTTTGCCGTTATAAGCGATCAGAGCGAGACAACCACCAGGTCGCTCCAGACCGTCATGACATCCGCCTTGACCGGCCTGGCCTTGACCATTTTCGTCATACTGCTGATCCTGCATGATGCCCGCGCGACTATAATTATAAGCCTTTCCATTCCGCTATCCATCCTGTTCGCGCTCCTGGGCCTCTACGGTACGGGCCGTTCGCTCAATTTGCTGTCGCTGTCCGGCATGACCGTGGCGATAGGTATGATCGTGGACAACTCCATTGTGGTGCTGGAGCACACCTTCCAGAAATTCAAGGAGAGCGGTGACAAGCGCCGGTCGGCACTGGAAGGCGCAGGTGAGGTCGGCGGCGCGGTGCTGGCTTCGACAACGACCAGTATATGCGTGTTCGCGCCGTTGCTGTTCCTGACTGGCATCATCGGCGTCATTCTGAACGATCTGTCGCTCGCCATAGTCTTCGCGCTGGCGGCCTCGGCGCTTGTTTCCGTTGTCGTGGTTCCCTGGTTGTCTTCACAGATACTGAAGCGCGATGACCAGCTCCGGCGACCCAAGGCCCTGAAGGCCCTTGAAAAAGGCATAGACCGGTTGTTCGACGCGGTGGAGCTGACGTATCGCAGGATTCTGGAAGCTGCACTCGCCAACAAGCTGTTCACGGTAACCGTTGCGGTATCGCTGCTGGTCGCGAGCATCCTGCTACTGTCGATTCTGAAGATAAGTTTCTTGCCACCGACCGATACCGGCGAATTCGAGATACATCTGGAGACGCCCGCCGGTTATGCCCTTGATCGGACCGCCGGCAAGGTGGACGAGCTGGATGCCCTCGTGGCAAGCCTGGTGCCGGAAATTGAGGCCTCGGTCTACTATATCGGTACCGACAGCGCGCTCGCCATCACAGGCGCTCCCAATAGGGCGTTCGGTCGTATTCGCCTGGTGCCCAGCGAGTCCCGGCATCGCACCATCCAGCAGATATTGCCGCTGGTACGCGACGCGCTATCGAGGCAATTGCCTGATTGCAGCGTTACGGTGCTGAATGGCGGGTTTGACTCGCTGCTGGCAATGGGAACGGGCGGACAGGGATACCAACTTGAGATATACGGTACCGATCTTGACGCAGTCGCCCAGACCGCCAGAATGGCGCAGACGTTTCTGGAGCTCGACCCCGACGTGTTCAAGACCGACATGTCCATGCGCACTGATTCCGAGCAGCTGTATGCGGATCTGAGCCAGGAGTATATGGGACAGCTCGGTGTGACTCCATACGAGGCCGGTGTGACGAGTCGCATCCTGTTTGGCGGCCAGAAGGCGGGCACCCTGCGCGTCGGATCAAGCGATTATCCGATACGCGTCACGTCCGATGTAGCCACACAGCGCATCGATGATGATCTGCTCAACCAGATACAGCTTCGCACACAGGATGGCCGGCTTGTCAGTTTTGCGTCATTCTCAACCGTCGAATCGAGGCCGACGCTTTCGCGCATTACCAGGAAGAACAGGAATTTTTCTGTCGATGTGGTCGGCTACCTGCGAACGGACGACCAGTCGGGCGTCAGCTCCAGGATGCAGCGCGCGATGGCCTCGATGACGCTGCCATTCGGGGTCAAGTACAAGGCGGCGGGTACCAGCAAATTGATTGGCGATTCGCTGTCCAGTCTGTCGCTGATGCTCGCCATCAGCGTGTTTCTGATTTACGCCGTCATGGTGATACAGTTCGAGCGCTTCATGCAGCCACTGATAATCATGGCCTCGATACCGTTCTGCCTGATCGGTGTGGTCCTGGGCCTGTATGCCTTCGGTTCGTCGCTTTCAATAATCGCGATGCTGGCGCTGATAGCCCTGGGCGGTACGGTGGTCAACAACGCGATAGTGCTGGTCGACTACGTAAACACGCTTCGCAGATCTTATGGACTGGAACTGAGGGAGGCGCTGATACAGGGTTCGGCCAATCGCCTGCGGCCAATATTGATGACGTCAATGACAACGCTGTTTGGCGTACTGCCGATGGCGCTGGCTCATGGCAACGGCTCCGAGGTATACGCGCCTTTGGGGCAAGCGATATTCGGTGGATTGTTGTCATCGACAATCATAACGCTTGTGCTGATACCGGTACTGTACGAAATGCTCGAGAAGCACGTGACGTTCGCGCGGATACCCGATGCGTCTACCCTGGAGATTGAACACAATGAATGATGCCGGACTGCGCCGAACCTGGCGCGTGACGATATTCGCGGCTCTGATCACGGCTCTGCCGGCCGCCGTTCTGGCTCAGTCGACTGTACCGCTTGACTCAAGTGTCGACGCCTTCGTGACCGAGTATAGACAGGCCGTCTCTTCGTACACATCGACGCTTGACTTCGCCGTGGCTCCCGAGCCAGCCAGACCTCTGTCACCGGCCGCGACTGGCGCTCATCCACCGTACTCGCTCGATGACCTCCTGGGACTGGCCGCTACCGGGAATCCGGCACTACGTGCCAACGGCGCCGCGGAGGACGCCGCGCGCGCCGACCTGACCAGCGCCAGAGCCAGGCGTCTGCCAACGATTGGTACCGAGACAACCGGTACGTACATAGGAAATCCGAGCGATCCGATAGCCATTCCAGCGAACGCGTTTGCTCCTGACATGCCTGTTGCTCCGATCACGTTGTATGACAGCTCGGGCAATTCGCTGTACGACTTCAAGCTGACCGGCGACCTGCCGCTCTTTTCATGGGGCAAGATAAGCCTGGGAATAGACCTGGCGCGCACGGGCCTGGCCGCGGCCGCGCTGCAGCGTCAGAAGGCCGAGCGTGAACTCGCCGTGAGGCTGCGCGCGAGCTGGGACGCGCTAGCGTATATCTGCAAGGCTGGTGACGTGCTCGACCTGCAGGCGCGTATCGGCCAGCGGCTCGTGGAGCTGGCCCGCCAGAGCGCCGCAGCCGGTTTCATTACCGCTGTGGATCTGGCCAACGCGCGCATCAAGCTCAAGGAAATAGAGATGGCTCAGACCAAGTTGCGCGAGCGTCGCGACCGCCTCTTGTCCGACCTCGCGTCGATGGCCGGGCTTGGATCGCTGACGGTCCAGGATGTCAGCATCGTCGCGCCAATATCAGGTGCCCCACGCTGGACAGAAGAGCAGCTTTGGGAACTTGCCATCACGGGCAGCGACGACCTGGCGCTGGCGTCGGCGCAGCTTACCGTCAAGCAGGGCCAGAAGCGACTCGCCGAGAAAGAGGCGCTTGGCCTCCCGGACATCGGTCTGCATGTGGAGCTGTCGTACGGCGGCCCCCTCTTGCCCTTCGCGCAGGACGACTGGCGCACCGAGGATGACTACCAGCTGACGTTCAGCCTGGGCGCGTCGGGCAGCATTCTGGGTAACGGCGTCAAGCTTGCCCAGAACGTGCGCGCCAAGGCCGAGCTGGCCAGGGCCGAGGCACAATATGCCGACGCGGAGAGATCACTGCGCACCTATATCCACGACACCATGCTGGGAATAGCCTTGGGCAAGGCGCAACTTGAATACGCAGCGCTCAAGCAGGAGGGCTGGACCGCTGACCTGGAACAGCGCAGTGAAGCGTTGAAGGCGGGCGCCGGCTCGGAGACCGAGTACCTTGGCCTGATGATAGAGGCTCTTGGAGGACTGGCAGAGGCCTATGGCACCCTGGCCGATTACCGCTCGGCCCTCTTGTCACTGGACCTGGTATCCGGGTCTGCACCGTAGCCTCTATTTGAAGGTCCGCGTCACCTCGACCGCCCGGGCCCAGCGTTCCAGCAGCCGATCGCGGACCTCGGCGGCCATCTCGGGCATGAAGTCGCGCTTGCGCCGCCAGTTGTGCTCCACCTCGTCCAGACCCGACCAGTAGCCTATCTTGAGGCCAGCCAGGTATGCGGCGCCCAAGGCTGTTACCTCGCCAACCTCCGGCAATATGACCGGTTTGTTGAGTATGTCCGCCTGGAACTGCATAAGGAAGCTGTTGGCGCTGGCGCCGCCATCGGCCTTGATGAATGGTATCGCCGCGCCAGAATCACGTTCCATCGCCACGAGGAGGTCGCGTGACTGGTATGCTATCGACTCGATGGCAGCGCGGACGAAATGTGCCCTCGTGGTACCGCGCGTTATGCCAAGCGTGGCGCCGCGGGCATCCGGGTCCCAGTATGGCGCGCCCATGCCGACAAAGGCCGGCACCATCACGACGCCGCCCGTATCGGGCACCATGCGCGCTAGCCGTTCACTCTCCGCGGAATCGGACAGCACACGCATCTCATCGCGCAGCCACTGGATCACGGCGCCCGCTATGAAGACGGACCCTTCCAGGGCGTAGGTATAGCCCTTGCCCAGATCCCAGGCTATCGTCGTCAGTAGATTGTGTCTTGACTCGACCGGCTTGGAGCCGGTATTCATCAGGGCGAAACATCCGGTGCCGTATGTATTCTTGCTCGCGCCCACCTGGAAGCACGCGTGCCCGAACAGGGCGGCCTGCTGGTCCCCGGCGCACCCAGTAACCGGTATCCCGTAGCCGAAGAGGTCCTTGCGGGTAAACCCGTAGTCGGCCGAGCTGGGCAAGACTTCCGGCAGGATCGATTCCGGAATGTGCAGCATCTTCAAGATGTCATGATCCCAGTGGCCTTCATGGATATTGAACAGCAGAGTGCGGCTGGCATTGGTCGCGTCGGTCGCGTGTCTGCCGGTCAGGTTCCAGATGAGCCATGAGTCAACCGTGCCGAACATCAGGTCCCCGCGCTCCGCCCGCTCACGCAGTCCCGGTATCTCGTTGAACATCCAGACGAGCTTGGTGCCCGAGAAATATGGGTCCAGCAAGAGCCCGGTGCGCGCCCTGATCTCTTTTTCGTAACCGAGCGCCTTGAGATCCTGACATATGGCACTCGAGCGCCTACATTGCCAGACTATGGCGTTGTGCACCGGCTTGCCGGTGATCCTGTCCCAGACTATGGTCGTCTCGCGCTGGTTGGTTATGCCTATAGCCGCTATCTGCGATGGTGTTATCTGCGCCGCGTCGATGGCGCCGACGGCCGCGTCGTACTGGGATTGCCATATCTCGAACGGATCGTGCTCTACCCAGCCTGGCTTGGGGTATATCTGGTTGAACGGAATTTGCTTGATGCCAATGACCACGCCCGTCTCGTTGAATACGATGGCGCGCGATGATGTCGTGCCCTGATCGAGCGCCAGAATATACTTGTCGGCTTGCTGCATGACGATGCTCCGGTGATGCCTGTGATCGCACCAGTATAGGACCGATTCGGCGCTTTGTAAAACGAGGTGCTTGCCCAACGATGGGCTTTTCAGGATACTTGCTGGTACATGCACGGTCCGTTGTGGCCGACGCGTTCCGCCGATTTGATCCGTATTGCGGGCGGTTCGACATCGAGACCATCGGTGTCGGGGAAGACAGCTAAAAGGGAGGAAACCCCATGTCCGACAGAAGAAAGCTTTTCACGTCCGAGTCCGTTGGCGAAGGCCATCCGGACAAGCTATGCGATCAGGTATCCGACGCGGTACTCGATGCGTGCCTGCGCGATGACCCGCATAGCCATGTCGCCTGCGAGTGCTTCGCGACCACCGGCATGGTGCTGGTTGGCGGCGAGATAACCACCAACACCTACGTCGACATCCAGACCGTTGTCCGCGACGTCGTCAAGGAGATTGGCTACACCAATCCCGATTACGGCATCGATTACGAATCGATGGCCATACTCAATACGATTCACGCGCAATCGCAGGACATAGACCAGGGCGTCAGCGGACACGGACTCAAGGAATATGAAGGGCAGCAGGGCGCCGGCGACCAGGGTATGATGTTTGGCTTCGCGTGCAACGAGACATCGGAGCTCATGCCCGCGCCGATCATGTACGCGCACAAGCTGCTCATCAAGGCAACGGAGCTACGCAAGTCCAAGGCCATCACCTGGCTCAGGCCCGATGCCAAGAGCCAGGTGACGCTTGAATACGACGGCCACAAGCCAGTCCGCGCCGATGCCATAGTTGTATCGCACCAGCATGACCCTGAAGTGTCATACGAGGTGATACGTGAAACGGTTATAGAGAGGATAATCAAGCCGGTGCTCGGACCTACCGGTCTCCTGGACGCAGATACCAAGTACTATGTGAACCCGACCGGCCGTTTCGTTGTCGGCGGTCCAATGGGGGATACAGGCCTGACCGGCCGCAAGATAATAGTAGACACGTACGGTGGCATGGGACGGCATGGCGGCGGGGCGTTCTCCGGCAAAGACCCGTCCAAGGTAGACCGTTCTGCCGCGTACATGGCTCGCTATGTCGCGAAGAACGTGGTCGCGGCCGGCCTGGCTGAGCGCTGTGAGCTGCAGCTTGCGTATGCCATCGGCGTACCATTCCCGGTATCGGTGATGCTCGATACCTTTGGTACCGGCAAGGTCGAGGACGCGGCCATAGTCGCCGCGGTGAGGAAGACATTCGACCTGTCGCCGGCCGGTATCATCCGCACCTTAGGCCTCAAGGCACCGATATACCTGAAGACGGCCGCCTACGGTCACTTTGGCCGCGACCACTTCCCCTGGGAACAAACCGACAAGATCAAGGCATTGCTGGCTGCCATAGGCTGAGCAGTCACAGCTATTGTGTATGGCCGCCGCGTTCAGCAAACGCGGCGGCCGTTGCATTATATGTCTTTACAGATTCTTCACCGCCTCGAACAACGTCCGTACGAGGGCCTGCGCATCATCGGCCTTGCACAAGAACGAAAGCGCATCAACATCGCTGCCGTCAACGGCACTCGCGCCGGCACCGATTGCGGCTGCAGAGGCGAGTTGCCGCGCCTTGGCTCCCGTCCCTTCCCTGCAGACTACCGATACCGTGGCGCCCCACTCCGCCTTGTTCAAGGCTACGCCCAGTACTACGGCTGAGTCGGCAGGCATGGGGTCGGCGCTGATCAGGGTGCCTTGACCATCGTCGAAGGTGGAGCGGACGCGGATCTTGACGCCGAAACGCTCACCGAGCAGGGCGGATCGGTCGTGCAGGACGCGCGCACCATTTGATGCCAGGCGGTACATCGAGCGATAGTCAAGCCTGGGCAGGAATGGCGCGTTCGGCACTATGCGGGGATCCGCCGCGGCGACGCCTGGAACGTCGGTGTATATGTCCACATAGTCTGCCTTTGCCCAGGCGCCTATCGCGACGGCGCTTGTATCCGAGCCGCCCCGGCCTATCGTTACAATTCCGCCGTCGGGAGCGACTGCCTGGAATCCGGCGACGACCGGCACGGAGCCCGAATCGACCACCGCCATGATCCGCCTGGCGTCGATATCGCTTATCTGGGCGTCGCCGAATGGACCACTCGCTGCGATGCCCGCAGTGTATGCCGTGAGCGGCACGGCTTTCGTTCCGCGCGCCGACAGCAACGACGCAACGAGGCAGGCCGAGATCGTCTCGCCGCATGAAGCCAGAAGGTCGCGGATCAATCCCGGAGAGGAGTCTGCTGTGCCGCCGCTCTCGTCGAGCAATCCGAGCAGCGTATCGGTAGCATACGGCGCGCCCTTGCGCCCCATCGCTGACACCACGACGACCACGCGATCACCATGGGCGCGCGCGGCCTCGACCTTTTCCAGCATGCGCTCCCGCGCTTCCGGGTTTGCGACCGATGTGCCGCCGAATTTCTGTACGATGAAAGCCACGATGTACTCCTTGACCGATTCTATCAGGAAATCAAGGTTGATGGAAACTGATTGTTAGTTCGTCGAACCTTGCATCTTCTGCAAGCACCGGTGTTCGTGTGCACGTAGCAGGTGGTGGAGGTATCCATGAACCCACCCTTCTGCCCGAATCCTGCCTGCCCGCACCACCACGACACACCG
>Ga0307377_10000110_pt1 | contig 114244 bp, 88 predicted proteins | sample TR3MG_FD_202535 | JGI IMG/M metagenome (GOLD analysis project Ga0307377, IMG submission 202535) | Soil microbial communities from Risofladan, Vaasa, Finland - TR-3 | ecosystem: Environmental > Terrestrial > Soil > Coastal area > Acid sulfate soil | place: Finland: Risofladan, Vaasa | collected...
GGGCTGGAGCGGCTGGGAGGATGGGGGCTGGCTCCGCGTGCGGCGTGCCCGACACGAGGCCGCCCCCGGGACGGGGGCTGGAGCGATTGGGGGGGATGAGGGCTGGAGCGGCTGGGGGGGGTGGGGGGTGTAGCACAATCTGGCAGACAAGGCGAATTGCCAGTGCTCCATTCTCCATTCTCTAATCTCCAATCCCCCCTACCCACAAATCAACACCGGCCTCCCCGACTCCCGCAACACCTGATCCACCGCACTCCCCAGCATCACCTCCAGCACCGGGCTGAACCCGTACCCCCCCATGACGATCAGGTTGCTCTCGTGCGCGTCGGCCGCCTTCAGGATCGCGTCAGCCACCGCCCCGCTCTCCTTTAGGAACGTAGCCCGTACGCCGTGCTCCTCCAGGTATTCCTGGGCGTGTGCCAGCACCTTCGCCGACGTGCGCCCGGTCTCGACCACCGTCACCACCGCTAGCCGCATGCCCCACTGCCCCGCCAGATAGGTGGCCACGTAGAGCGCTTCCTCCGCCTTGGAGCTGCCGTCGTAGGCCAGCAGCGCCCGATCCAGCGGGGATGGAGCACCGGGCACCGCCAGCACCGGCCTGGAACAGCGCCGGATCAACGTGCGGAACCCCGACCCCAGCCTGGCGAGCGGCTCGGGCGCGGGTGGGTGGGCCAGGTTCACCGTGACCAGGTCGGTCCACCGCACCCGTTCGCAGATGCGGGGTGCGATTTCCCCTACTTCGATGGCCAGTTTCCCCGGCATGGAGGCGGCCCGGCAGCGGCGGTTGAACTCCGCCTGCACTGCTTGCGCCCTCTCGCTCTCCCGGTCGGCTTCCGTCGGTACCACGTGCAGGCCGTACAGGCGCGCTTCCTCGCGCCGGGCGATCTCCAACGCCTGGTTGAGCGCGTACCAGCCGCTTTCTTCGCCGCTGACGGCCACCAGGATGTCGCCGAACAGCCGAGTGGGCCGGCGAGCCACCGCCGGCTGCTCCGGTGGCAGGCCGGCCTCGGCCCTGCCGCGCAGCACGGCGCTGAGGATACGTTTGCGCACCCGCGTGGCGATGCGCTTCAGCCGGGACCCCAGGTGGGCGGCCAGGTCAGACGCTGCTCTCTCGGGCCTGATCTCCCACCCCAACTTGTCCTCCAGTTCGGCGCGGTGCTCGGCCAGCCACAGGTACAGATCGGCCTCCGTGCGGCCGGGAAAGTCCCGCAGGATGCCCCGCTCGCGGATCACCTCCACTGCCGGCAGGTAGACCGTGTCGTACCAGTGGGCAACTGCCTTCTCGTACGGGATCTCCCGTTTCTGCTCCAGTCCCATGTAGTAGCGGTGCACGTCAATGTGCTCCTCGAGCGCCGGGTACTGCCCGGGCACGCTCACGCTCAGGTCGGCCCCCGGTCGAAGTTCGTCCAGGCGCGTGTGTTCCAGGAACCCGGCGTACTCGGCCTTCACGATCAGGTCGTCCGGCTGGGTATCGGGCGTGAGCGGAACCCGGGAGCGGACCTCGGTCACGTAGGCCTGGACGTGCCTGGCACCGTACTGCCGGGCCACCGACACGCGATGGTGCCCATCTATCACGAAATAGACCTGGCCGATCTGGTACACCTCCACCGGTGGCAAGCCGGCCAGGTCGGTCACGGCGATCTCGACCTGGGCCCACCGGCGCTGGTCGCCGGGTTGCAGGGGCAGGAAGGAGCGGGTGAAATCGGAACAGCGGCCTACGCTGCCGACGATAGCATCCAGCGGGATTTCTTTCAGGACTTTCCCCTGGGCGGTCCTGGCCTTCAACTTCTCGCGCACGTCCTCGTAACACATGAGGCTGGCCGACTTGCCTGTCAGGCGGGCCAGGACCCGCTCCAGATCGGCCTGGCTACGCGCACGATGAAAGTCCTGGATGGCCGATTGCAGGCTCAGTAGATGCTGTTCTCTTGGGGCGATCATCTTCACACTCCTGACCTGGACGAGCCAGAACCCATTTCTCAACGCAAAGGCGGAGAGACACGAGGGATTACGTGTTACACCAGGCAATTGTAACACGATGAGGACGGCAGGGCAAAACGGCGACCGGTGCAGTTGACGAAGTGACCAGGTCAGGTATACTTGGGAGCATAGGGCATGTTGAAGGAGTGGACGATGCGTCAAGATCTGGAGCGAATCCCAAAGGCCCTCGAACTCTATTTGCAGATCTCCCAGTACCCCATCCTGGGCCACCGCATCCGGGAACGCATGCGGGAGGAACTGTTCGCCCGTGGCGTGATCACCCAGGAGCAGTTCGAGCAGGAGGCCAAGGAGAAAGCCATCCTGTCCCAGCGGCGGGAGGGGCTTTCGGACCCATTCTTCCAGGAATCGGCGGAGGTGTGGCAGGAGCGGCTGGCGCAGATTCGCGACCATCTGACCGATTTCTACTTCGCCTACAATCTGCCGCACGCGCTCCTCGACGAGATCGTGCACGCCGTGCTGGCCGAGCGTGCGCTGGACGAGGAGGCCGCCCTACCCTTCAACCCGGAACTGGCCCCCTGGCCGGTCCTGCTGGCGCAGGCGAAGAAATACACGGCGCTTCCTCCTGAGGAGCGCGCCCGCGTCCGCCACCACCTGGCTGAGGTCACCGTCGTCTTGATCAGGAGGATGATCAGCGACCAGATGGCCTTTGTGACGCTGGCCAAAGAGTTCCTGGACGCGGAGGACTTTGCCGTGATTGACGAGCGCCGCGTCGGCGAGGGTAAGATCGGCGGCAAGGCGGCGGGCATGATGCTGGCCTGGAAGATCCTGCAGCAGGAGGATCCAGCCGACCAGGTGGACCTGCGGAAGCGCGTGGTGATTCCCGATTCCTATTTCGTCGGCGCCGACGTCTACTACGACTATAAGGCCATCAACGGGCTGGGCGAGTTCATGAACCAAAAGTACAAGGCGCAGGAGGAGATCGAGGCGGACTATCCTCACATTTGCAAGGCCTACGTGGGTGGACGGTTCCCCGGCGAGGTGGCGCGCAGGCTGCGGGCGTTGCTCACGCAAGTGGGGAACACCCCGCTCATCGTGCGTTCCTCGAGCCTGCTGGAGGACAACTTTGGATTCTCCTTCGCCGGCAAGTACGAGAGTGTATTCTGCCCCAACCAGGGCACCCCGCAGCAGAACCTGGCCGCCTTGACCAACGCTATCGCCCGCGTGTACGCCAGTGTCCTCAGCCCCGATGCGCTCCTCTATCGCCAGCGCATGGGGCTGGTGGACTATGACGAGCGGATGGGCATCCTGATCCAGAAGGTGCAGGGCCAGCGCTACCACGACTTTTTCTTTCCCACCCTGGCCGGCGTGGGATTCAGCCGCAACCCGTATCGCTGGAACCGCAAGATTCGCCCGCAGGATGGCCTCCTGCGGCTGGTGTGGGGGCTGGGCACGCGGGCCGTCGAGCGGGTGGCCAACGATTATCCGCGCATGGTGGCGCTCGGCCAGCCGCAGTTGAGGCCCGAGGCCAGGATAGACCAGGTCCGCAGGTACTCGCAGCGGTTCGTGGACCTGATTGACCTCCAGGCCAATTCCTTCCGCACGCTGCCGGCAGCCGACGTGCTCCAGCCGGACTATCCCGGCATCGAACTCCTGGCCTCGGTGGATCAACAGGAATATCTGGAGCCCATCTATGCTCCGGGAGCGCTGGACCGCGCCGCCCTGGTGCTGACCTTTAGCGAACTGCTCAAGAACCGCGAGTTCGTGACGCTGATGCGGAGCACCTTGCAGAAACTGGAGCGGCACTATGGCCGCCCGGTGGACGTCGAGTTTACGGTGGAGGTCACGCCCCGCCGCCCCCATCATTTCGTCCTGCACCTCCTCCAGTGCCGTCCCTTGAGCAGCCTGGAATGGGGGGAGAGTCTGCGCATCCCCAGCAACGTGTCGGCGGAGGACGTCGTCTTCCTGACGCGGCGCCTGGTCCCCAGTGGCCGCGTCAGCCGTATCCGCTACGTCGTATACGTGGACCCGGCCCAGTACGATCGGATACCGGACTATGAGACCCGCTTCGAACTGGCACGGGTAGTCGGCCGGCTCAACCAGCGGTTGGAGGGCGAGTGTTTCATTTTGATGGGGCCAGGACGCTGGGGCACCTCAAACGTCGAACTGGGCATCAAGGTCTCGTATGCCGACATCTACAACACCCGTGCCCTGGTCGAGATTGCCCAATCCCGCCACGGCGACGCCCTGGAGGTCTCTTACGGTACCCATTTCTTCCAGGACCTGGTGGAGACCCGCATCTATCCCTTGCCGCTGGACCCCCAGGCGAGCGATACGACTTTCAACTGGGCCTTCTTCGACGGGGCGGCCAATGTGCTGGGGGCGTTGCTCCCGGCGGATGCCGGATACGCCCGCTTCGTCAAGGTGATAGACGTGCCGGCGGCGACCGCAGGGTGCTACCTGGAATTGGTGATGGACGGCGAACAGGATGAGGCGCTGGCGTACCTGAAAAGGTAGAATGCGGAATGCGGAATGCGGAATGCGGATTGGGGATTGGGGATTGCGGATTGCGAATCTGCGTCGGAGGTTTTGGAATGAGGCGCTTTATCGTCTTCATCTGTGTGGGGCTGGGGGTGGGGTTGGCGCTGACGCTGCTGGGGGCACTGGACAGCACGAGCGGTGCACGGCTTGTGGCCCGGGCGCAGGGGGTCCGGTATTATCGCGTGGCTCCCTTCTGCACCGGCATCCCTGACTGCTATACCACCGTGCAGGAGGCCGTAGAAGTGGCCCAGGACGGTGACGTGATCCAGGTGGCGGCCGGCACCTATACGGACCTCCACCTCGATCCCCAAAGGACGATCACCCAGGTGGTCTACGTCCGTAGGAGCGTCACGATTCGGGGAGGCTACACCACTGCGAACTGGCAGGTGCCCGACCCGCTGGCCCATCCGACGGTGCTGGACGCCCGAGGACAGGGGCGCGTGGTGTACGTTGCGAGCAACGTCAGCCCTACCATCGAAGGGCTGGTCATTACCGGTGGCGATGCGACCGGGCTGGGCGGCGGGCCGCTGGGAGAGGAGGACGTCGGCGGGGGCGTGTACGTGGCGGGGGGCAGTACGGTGGTCATCCACGACAACCGGGTGTTCGGCAATACTGCTGGCCAGTACGGCGGCGGGTTGTACCTGGGGGATGCCGTCGCCACGCTCAGTGGCAACACCATCACGTCCAACACCGCCTACCAGGGAGGTGGGCTGTACCTGCTGGGCGGCGTCGCCACGCTCAACGGCAACACCATCGTCGCCAACAGCGCCGATTACGGGGGTGGGCTGTTCCTGTCCTCCAGCGCGGCGGTGATCAACCGGAATACCATCCGTGCCAACAGCGCGATCACTGCTGGGGGCGGCCTGTTGCTGTTGCACAGCAACGACGCCATGCTGAACGGCAACGCCGTCACGTCGAACACCGCCCGGCATGGCGGTGGGTTGTACCTGGAAGAAAGCGCCGCCACGCTGGCCAACAACGTCCTGGCCGGCAACCGGGCCGATCTTGCGGGCAGCGGGCTGTACATTGGGGGCTCCTCCCCTCTCCTGCTCCATACCACCGTCGCCCGCAACAGCGGTGGGGATGGCAGCGGGATTTACGTTACCAGTGGCGTCAGCGGCAGTGAAGCCTACACCGCTGTGGTGGCCATGGCCAACACGATCCTGGTGAGCCACACGGTGGGCATCGTCGTCACCGCCGGCAACACGGCCACGCTGGAGGCCACGCTGTGGGGCCAGGGGGCCTGGGCCAACCTCACCGACTCGGGCGGCGCGGGCACCGTTGTCACCGGCACGCGCAATTACCGGGGCGATCCAGACTTTGTGGCCCCCGGCGCGGGCAATTATCACATCGGCATCGTCTCGGCCGCGCTCGACAAGGGAGTGAACGTGGGCATACGGGATGATATGGACGGTGAACCGCGGCCGCAGGGCAGTCGCTACGACATTGGGGCCGACGAAACGGGACTGGCCTTGACCAAGCGGGCCAGCCCTCCATTCGTGCAGCCTGGGGCACGCATCCAGTACACGATCCGCGTCACCAACACCAGCGTCGTGACCCTCACCACGAGCATCACCGACGTCCTGCCGGGCCACGTCGTACCGGCAGGCGTGCTCACCTGGTCGCCGGTCGTGCTCCCGCCTGGCGCGGTGCAGGTGCGGACGTTCTTCGTCACCGTGGAAAAGGGCTACACCGGAGTGTTGACCAACGTGGTCGAGGCCACCACCGACAAGGGAGCCGGTGGATCCTACACGGAAGTGGCTACCGTCGGCTACCGCGTCTATCTACCGCAGGTGCTGCGCAAGTCGTGAAGGTGGCAGGCCGGGCTCCCACGCCCGGCCTGCTCGGCGGCGTGGAGGCCGCCTCCGCCGAATTTTCGGACGGGGTCTGAGGGGTGGCTATGGGAAGCCGCCCCCAAGTTCCAGCGCGGCGTGCACCCGCCCTCCGGCCCGGGCCAGCCGTTGCCGGGCCTCCTCCGGCGTCGCGCCGGTCAGGCCGGCGACGATGGCGGTCTTGGTCTCGCCGTTGCACCTGGCCAGCAAGGTGGCTGCTTCCTCCATTGAAACGCCGCACGCTGTGGCAATGATGCGCCGTGCGCGTTGGCGCAACTTGGCGTTGGTGGGCTGCACGTCCACCATCAGGTTGCCGTAGACCTTGCCCAGCCGGACCATGGTGGCGGTGGACAGCATGTTGAGCACCATCTTCTGGGCCGTGCCGGCCTTCATGCGGCTCGACCCCGCCACGACCTCCGGCCCCACCACTGGAGCGATCGCCACGTCGGCCAGCCGGGCCAGCGCCGAGTCGGGGTTGCAGGTGAGGGCGATCGTGGCCGCGCCGTGCCGGCGGGCCTCGGTCAGTGCCCCCAATACCCAGGGTGTGCTGCCGCTGGCGGCGATGCCCATCGCGGCGTCCACCTCGTTCACGCCGGCCTCCCGGACCGCCTGTGCACCGGCCTCGGCGTCGTCCTCGGCCCCCTCGACCGATCGCCGCAGCGCTGCGTCGCCACCGGCAATGAACCCTTGTACCAAACTGGAGGGCACGCCATACGTGGGCGGCATCTCGGAAGCGTCCAGCACAGCCAGCCGGCCGCTGGTGCCGGCCCCGAAGTAGAGCAGCCGCCCCCCTCGCTGCAGCCGCTCGACAACGACGTCCACCGCCCGGGCAATCCGCGGCAACTCCCCCCGCACGGCTGGCGCTACGAGCGCGTCCTCGTCGTTGATCAGCGTCACGATCTCCAACGACGAAAGCCTGTCAATATCCCCCGTCCGCGCATTCCGCCCCTCAGTGATGGAACCATCCATCATCGCCACTCGCCATTCGTCATTTGTCATTTGTTCATTTATCATTTGTCATTCGCTCCACCATCCCTTCTTCCAGCCACAACCCCACCGGCGCAGGAGCCAGGTTGTAACGCGACGCCATGCTCAACTGGTAGGCCCCTGCCACCGGGGTGGCGAGCAGGTCGCCGGGGCGAGGCTCCGGGAGGCCGGCGTCTCGTACCAGCACGTCTGACGATTCGCAGAAGCGACCGACGACGGTCACGGGCGGGCCAGCGGGTTCCGTGGCGCGATTGGCCAGGAACGCCGCGTAGCGTGCACCGTAGAGCGCCGGGCGAGGATTGTCGGCCAGGCCGCCATCCACGGCGACGTAGCGGGTGCCGTCGGCGGCGGTCTTGCGGGTGCCCACCCGATACAGTGCTACCGCCGCCGGCGCGATGAGCCACCGGCCTGGCTCGACGATCAGGCGAGGGACGTCCCAGCCCTGCGCCCGGCACCGTTCGATCACGGCCCGGCTCACCGCCACGATCCACTCGTCCACCGGCGGCGCCGGGTCCTCCGGCGTATACGGCACCCCCCATCCGCCGCCAGGGCTCAGTTCGGCCGGGATGAAGTCATGGGCAGCGGCAAAATCCAGCATCCGCTCGATGGCTACGGCGTAGGGAGCGGGATCGAAGATCTGAGAGCCCAGGTGGGTGTGCAGCCCGACCACCTTCAGCCAGGGGCTCTCCCGCGCCCGGGCCAGCGCCTGGGCGGCCGGACCTTCCCGAAGGCTCCCAGCCTTCGGGAAGGTGGTAATGGGCAGGCCAAACTTGCTGCCGGCGTGGCCGGTCTGGCGGTACACGTGCGTGTCCACGTCCAGCGCTGGGGTGAGCCGCAGCCATATTGGCACGTCAGAAACCGGGTTTTTCCCAAAAACCCGGTTTCTGACGAGTGCCTCGAGCCAGTCCAGTTCGTCCAGGTTGTCCACGGCGATGCGGCCGATGCCGTACTCCAGCGCGGCCCGCAGTTCCTCCAGGCTCTTGTTGTTGCCGTGCAGGTGGACGCGGGCGGGGTCGAAGCCGGCCTCCCGGGCCACCGCCATCTCGCCGCCGGAGACGACGTCCACCCCCACCCCGGCTGCGTTCAGGTGGCGGGCCAGGGTGGGGGTGAAGCAGGCTTTGGCAGCGTAGGCGACCTGGCTGGGGCCAGGGTAGTGGCGCACCAGCGCATCTTGCAGTTGCGCGAGCCGTTGCCGGAACGTCGCGCCGTCGTACAGGTAGAGTGGGGTGCCGTACTCCTCTGCCAGCGCGACGGTGTCGTGGCCGGCGAGCCACAGGTGGCCGTCGGCGGTGACGTGGGCGGTCAGGGGGAGGAGATTGCGGAATGTGGAATGCGGAATGCGGATTGCGGATTTGCGATTTGCGATTTGCGATTCGCCATCCGTCATTTGCCATTCCGGAGTGATGTGGCCGAGGATGACGGGGCGGGAGGCGCCGGTGACCTGGGGCAGGTTGCCCGGCCGGCCGTGCCACGTCTCGTAGGCCAGGACGGCGAAGGCCACGGCTTCTTTGGCCTTGCTGGAATAGCCGGTCTCGTCGTAGTGGCGGATGGTGGGGGCTGCGTCGCCAAAAGCGCGGGCCGCGTGCTCGCGGACCATCCGCACCAGCGTGGGATTGTCCGCACCGCCGCCGCACAGGAATATCTCGTCGGGTGGGGCGGGGAGCCAACGGCGATAGGCGTCGGCGATGGAGGCGGCGGTGAAGGCGGTCACGGTAGCGGCCAGGTCGGCCGCGGCCAGGCCGCCGGCCTGGGCCTCGTCCCACAGGTGGGCGGCGAAGGCAGCGCCAAAGGTCTCCCGCCCGGTGGACTTGGGCGGCGGCTGGCGCAGGTAGGGATGGTCGAGCAGGCGGGCCAGCAGCCGTTCGTCTACCTGTCCCTGGGCGGCCAGTTGGCCGTCCCGGTCGCAGCGCCAGGCCCCGCTGGCAGCGCGGGCTGCGACGTAGTCTATCAGGGCGTTGCCGGGGCCGGTATCGAAGGCCACCACGCACTCCGGCCCGCCACCGGCCGGCAGGTAGGTGACGTTGGCGATGCCGCCGACGTTTTGCAGCGCCCGCGCGTGGGTAGCGTGGTGCCACATCAGCCAATCGGGATAAGGGACGAGTGGTGCTCCTTGCCCACCGGCCGCTACGTCGGCCGCGCGAAAGTCGGCCACGGTGGGGATACCCGTGCGGGCGACGATGACGGCCGGGTCGCCGATCTGCATCGTGAAGGGCGGCCCGCCCTGTAGCGCGGGGGGCAGGCTCTCCAGTGTACCCGGCGGGGCATGGTAGACGGTCTGGCCGTGGGAGCCGATCAACGCTACCTCCCCCTGCCTCCCCCTCGCAGGGGGGGGATAGGGGAGGGTGAGGCCGGCCTGGGCGGCGACGGCCAGCGCCGCTTCGGCCAACCGGTGGCCCAGCAGGACGTGCACACGGCCCAGCGCCACCAGGGGCGCATCGGGGCGGCAGAGGTCGAGAATAGCAGCGCGGGTCCCCTCGTCGTAGGGCTGGGTGAGCAAGGCCACCTCGCGCACCCGCAGGTCGGGCGGCGCACCCTCAATCTCCACCAGCGCCGCGTCCACCCCGTCGGCAGAAGTACCGGACATCAGACCGATGACGTACATTTTGTTACGCATTGCGCATTACGAATTACGTGGGCCGTGTTGCGTGTTCCGTGTTCCGTCAGTCCGTGGCCATCATTGGTCGGTCAGGCTCGTGATGACCGTGTCGTGGAGGCAGGGGCGGAAGTCCATGATCGACTGGGGGTCGCGCCCGTAGTAGACACGGTTGGTGAGCAATGCGACGACCAGTTCCCGGTCGGGGTCCACCCACAGCGAGGTGCCGGTGAAGCCGGTGTGGCCGAAACTGCGCGGGCTGAAACCATGCCCGGAACTGGCATAGTCCGCCGAGCGCTGGTGCCAGCCCAGGCCACGCGGGTCCTCGTCACTGCCCACCTGCACGCACACCATCTCCGCCACCGTCTCCGGTGCGAGGAGCCGCACCCCATTGTAGATGCCGCTGTCGAGGTACAATTGGCCCAGCGCGGCCACCTCCGCCGCCGTGGAGAAGAGGCCGGCGTGGCCGGCCACTCCGCCCAGGCTGGCACTGTTCTCGTCGTGCACCTCCCCCATGCAGCGCCGGTGCCGCCAGGCGCAGAACTCCGTCGGCACGATCTGTTCCGGCGCGAAGCCGTTGCCCAATGGGTTGTAGGTCGTCGTCCGCAGCCCCATTGGTTCCAGCACGGCCCGCCGCAGATAGACCTCCAGGGGAACCCCTGCCAGGTGGGCGATGGCCTCCCCCAGCAGGATGAACCCCAGGTCACTGTAGACCACGCGAGCACCGGGCGGATACGCAAAGCCATACTGCCGGTAGATGGCCCCGATCCTGCGCGCCCGCAACGCCGCCGGCACCAAATGGGGTAATGGCCCCCCTGTTCCCCATTCCCTGATCCCTGATCCCTGGTCCCTGGTCCCTGATCCCTGGCCCCTGCTCCCTGCTCCCTCGCGGTACAGACTGCGCCAGGCAGCCAGCCCCGAGGTGTGGGTCAGCAGGTGCCAGAAGGTGACCGTGCCGGCGTCCACCTCTTGCCCGGCGAACTGGGGATCGGGTGAGATAGTGGCCGAAGCCAGCGGGTCCTCGCTGGGGCCGATGGGCCGCCGGCCCGCGAACTCCGGCAGGACCTCCGCCACCGGTGTCGTCAATGTCACGCGCCCGGCCTCGACCAGCCGTATGAAGGCGGTCGCGGTGAAGAGTTTCGTCAGCGAGGCCAGGTCGAAGAGGCTGCCGGCCTGCGTAGGGCGATGGCCTGTGTCTGGATCGAGGTACCCGTAGACCCGTTCGAAGATGGCGGTGCCGCCCTGGCGGATGTGAAGGACGGCAGCCGGGAAGACCCGGCCTACGCCGCCCCGCATACAGGCATCCACTCCGGCCAGGCTCGCCACGTTCGGTCTGCCGATCTGCCGATGTGCCGACTGGTTCACTGGCTCAACGGGCCGCCGTCTCAGAGCGGCGCCGGAATTCCTCCATGTACAGGACGCTCCTGTTCACCCGCGTCTCCTCGGCAGCGAAGGCCATCAGGTGGCTCTCCAGCGACTCGCGACCTGTAGTCAGCGCCTGCGTTCGATCGCGTACGGCGCGCACGAAGGCGGCCATCAGCCCGACGTCGCCGCCCCCGTGGCCGGTGGCACCGATGGGACCCACGGTGGGCCGGATGATGTCCACTTTTCCCGTGCGGTGGTCGTGAACCTGGATTTCCTGTTCGTCAGGGTAATACTGGCCGCGTACCGTCGCGCGCGTGCCGTCGTAGCGCATCGTGCGGCCCTCGCGATGGGAGTGGCCGTGCATCACCAAACTTGCCGAAGTGCCGCCCTCGAACTCCATGGTGACGATCTGGTGGTCCACCACGTCGTTGTCGCAGTGGTAGACGCAGCGGCCATACGGTCCCGTCTTCAGTGCCTGCCAGCGGGCCTCATGACTCGTGTCCTCGGAGAGGACGGAGATCGGCCAGCCGCGATAGTCCAGCGCCGCGTCGAGGCCCGGGATGATGCGCCGGGCCACCCTGGCCAGCGTGGGGTGGTCGAGGATGAGGGCGGCCCCCAGCCGCTCCATGGCCTGCGGCGAGCGACGCGCGATCTGCATCAAGGGTACCAGGTCCAGGTACAGGCGGGGCGCGTACCACGGGCAATCGCCGGCGGCGGGGCAGCCATCGGTGCAGCGCTCCGGTGCGCCGGGTGGGGCGTTCTCTGGCCGATAGTGCATCAGGGAGCCGACAGAACTCAACTGGTGGCATGGCCCTAGGTTCCAGAACAGGACGTCCAGGTCGTGGCAGCACTTGGCCATGATCATCGGGCTTTCGATCTGGCTGTTGCGCCAGTGGCCGCGCACGTACGAATGGGCCATGTGCCAGTACGTGACGTTCTCCCGGTGCTCGGCGGTGACGACGTCCCCCAGGCGGCCCGAGGCGATGATCTCGTGGAGGGTGGAGAAGAAGGCCGTGTAGCGCAGGACGTGGCAGATCTGGAGCAACCGTCCCGTGCGCTCGGCAGTCTTAACCAGTTGCACGCAGTCGGCCAGGGTGGTGGCCATGGGCTTCTCCAGCAGGACGTCGTAGCCGGCCTCGAGGGCAGCGATGGTAGGCCCCACGTGGTTCCGGTCCAGCGTGCAGACGAGCGCGACGTCGGCGATCTGCCCCTGGGCCAGCAGGTCCTCCCAGGTGTGAAACTGCCGCTCGGGCGGGATGGCGTGGGCCTGGGCGAAGCGGTTGCGACGGGCCTCGTGGGGCTCGGCGACGGTGATGAAACGGATTTCGTCCGGGTGCGCCAGCGCGTAGGGGCCGTAGGCTTCAGCGCCCCGGTTGCCGGCGCCGATCAAGATAGCGGTGATGGGTTGGGGCATGGGTACGCTCCTTGAAACCAGAGAAACCAGGTTTTTCCCCAAAACCTGGTTTCTTAACTCTCTGCCTGAGTGCGATAAGCGCTCATCTCCACGATGCTCCCCTCGACGCGCGCCTCTTCGGCAGCGAAGGCCATCAGGTGGCTCTCCAGCGACTCGCGGCTCGTGGTGAGCGCAGCCGAACCAGCGGTGGTCCGCGCAGTGCTGGGATCGCGCAGCGCCTTCACGAAGGCGGCCATCAGCCCTGCGTCGCCGCCCCCGTGGCCGGAGCCCCCTGCCTGAGGGTCAACCTGCTCCATGCGGCCGGTCAAGTGATCGTGGATCTCGATGACGTCGCCAACGCCATAGCCGAACTTAGCCCGCAGCGTGGCCCGCGTGCCGTCGTAGCGCATGGTGCGGCTTTCCTCGTGGGAGTGGCCGTGCATAAACAGCACCCCCGTGGCGCCGCTGGCGAACTCCACATTGACCGTCTGGTGGTCCACCACGTCGTTGTCGCACCGGTAGACGCAGCGGCCATACGGTCCCGTCTCCAGCGCCCGGCGCCGCGCCTCCAGGCTGGTGTCCTCGGAGATGACGGACACCGGCCAACCGGTGTACTCTTGCAGGTAGAGGCGAGGCGCGTACCACGGGCAATCTTCGGCAACCGGGCAGCCGTCTGTGCAGCGTTCCGGCGCGCCGGGCGGTGCGTGCTCCCGGCGGTAATGGAGAAGCGAGCCGAAGGAATTGAGCCGCGTCACTGGCCCCAGGTTCCAGAACAGGACGTCGAGGTCGTGGCAACACTTGGCCAGGATCATGGGACTTTCGGTCCGGCTGCTGCGCCAGTTGCCGCGCACGAAACTGTGCGCCATGTGCCAGTAGACGACGTTCTCCCGGTGCTCGACGGTAATCACGTCGCCCAGCCGCCCGGAGGCGATGATGTCGTGCAGCGTGGAGAAAAAGGCCGTGTAGCGCAGCACGTGACAGATCATCAGCAGGCGGCCACGCCGCTCGGCCGTCTGAACCAGCCGCACGTTCCCGGCCAGCGTGTTGGACATCGGCTTTTCGAGCAGCACGTCGTAGCCCAGTTCCAGCGCTGGCAGCGTGGAATCCAGGTGCATCCGGTCGAGCGTGCAGTTGACGAGCGCCTGGGCGATCTGGCCGCGGGAGTACAGTTCCTCCCACGTGCGGAACTGCCGTTCCTGCAGGATGGCATGGTCTTGGGCGAAGCGCCGCCGCCGTTCGTCGTGAGGTTCGACGACGGCGGTGAAGCGGATTTCGTCGGGACGTTGCAGCGCGTAAGGGCCGTAGGCATAGTAGCCCCGGTTGCCCGCGCCGACCATGACGGCTTCGATAGGGTTAGACACGTGGATACCTCCGGTCAATACCCTCCCGCAGGTTGTTGTGGGCGGGGTTTGCGTTGGATCGGCGGTAAACCTGCGGGAGGGTGGATGCTTATCAGTCAGGCCAGGTCTGCCACAGCGTGTGGTAGCCGCTGGCGTCGTAGGTCTGTAGCAGCGCGTCCACGGGTTGGCCCTTCAGCAGCGCCTGCCGCTGTTCTTCCAGCCAGGCAGCCGCAGCCCGGAAGCGCACGCGCAGACCGGCATAGTAGCCCAGTGCGACGTGCATCTCGCTGCGACGGGCGCGGGACAGCCACAGTATTTCGAACTCGGCCCGCAGGCTTTCCAGTTCCGCGTCGAGCGCTCTGAGCGCCTGGATGTAGTCGTATACACGGTCGGCGTCCAGGTGCGGGTCGCGCAACCCCTGGCGGATCTCCTGAGATAGCGCCGTCTTGCGGGCGGCGTAACCGGTCAGGCGGGCGGCAGAGGCCATCTCCGAGAGCGTCAGTTCGCGAGGATGGTCCGGGGCCAGGTCGTCGCAGATAGCGGCGGCTGCCTCCGCCAGCCTGCGCATCTGTGTGAGCGCCTCAGCAGGTAACGCATCCTCGCCCTCCACCGTCGTGCCGGTCAACGGCTCGTCGAACAAAGCCAGGATGGTATGGGAGCGGTTTTCGCGATGGACGTTGGGCAGGTCATTCGTGCGGGCCAGGTGGTGTAACGCGACCATGATCTCTGCGCACTCCGGGCCGAAGAAGAGCGGGCCGAAGGCCAGGTTAAAGTCCTCTTCGTCCGTCGTGCCACCGGTCCAGCCCTGGACCGCGCCGAAGACGTAGCCGTACCAGGATAGGCCCACAGGCTGATAGTGGCCGTAATCACCCCACTCAGTGTTGAGTACACCCTCGGCACCGGCGGCCACCCCGTCGCGCACAAAGTTACGGATGTTGACGTTCGCCCCGTAGAGCCGCGGGAAGATGCTGTTCCAGGAGCCGACGCCCGGGCAGACCCAGAACCGCCGCCCGGCCTCGCCGAAGACCTTGGCGGTGGGATACTCGTCGGCGGGGTCATAGTGCCAATCGAGTAACGTCACGTCGTCTGGCACCTCGCCGATCAGTTCTGGATGGTGCAGCAGGATGTCGCCCCAGGCCTGGATGCGCCGTCCGTAGCGCATCGCCAGTTCGCGCACGCGCAGGATGTGGTTGAGGTAGACCCGCCCCACGCCGACCTCGTCGGTCATCCCCTTGCTGGCTCCATGCCCCAGGTCCCAGGTCTCGTCGCAGTCCACGTTGAAGGTCGTGGAGGTGAAGGCGGGCAGCATGTCGGCGTAGAGGTCGTCCAGCAGCGTGTACGTCTCCTCAAAGGCCGGGCTCAGCGTCCAGAGGAGATTTGTCTCCGCCAGGTGCCGGTATTCCGGGATGGCCAGCGTGTTGCGGGCGTGGCCGAAGGACTGCAGATTGGGCATCAGTTCGACGTGACGTTCACGGCAGAACGCATCCAGTTCCAGGATATCCTGGCTGCTGAGCGAACCGCAGCCGGCCCCGATCTTGGGATGGTGGGGGAACTGGAAGGTGTGCTCGGTATAGAGTTGCAGCACGTTAAGTTTATAGTGGCAGAGTTCTTCGGCCAGTTGCTTGAGCATTCTCAGCGTCGGGACTTTGCGGCGGGAGACGTCGAGCATGAGGCCGCGATACTGGAGCGTGGGCCAGTCCTGGATGGTCAATGCAGGTATCGTCTGGCAGTGCAGCCGCACCAACTGGCGCAACGTCTGGACGGCGTAGAAGAGGCCAGTGGGCGCATCGGCGTAGAGCGTGATGCGCGCCGGGGCGACGGCCAGCGTGTAAGCCTGGTCGGCGATGGCCTCAGGGGCCTGGGTCCGCACTGGTTCGACGCCGAAGGCCGTTGCCTGCACCTGGCCGCAGACGAGCAAGATGAGATTGCTGGACCGAGGTGGAGCGAAGGCCTTGAGCATGGGCAGTGTCAGGCCGGTGGCCTGGTATACCTCGTCCTGAAGTTGGCGGGCGGCCAAGTATGCGTCGTCGCCAGCCTGGGCTGGGATGACGATGAGGGTCTCGGCATCGAGCGAGAATGTGCCGTCCAGCAGTGACAGTTCCTTGGGTTGGGGAAGCAAATACTGGGTCATTGGATCTCCTTCTGGATGAATTTGGTGAGCCACTCGATCAACTCGTGGGCCTTGTCCGGGGAATCGGCCTCCGCGAAGAGGCGCAAGACCGGCTCCGTGCCGGAGAAGCGCAGCAATACCCAGTTGTCGTGTGCCAGGAGGAATTTCGTGCCATCCAGGTGGGAAACGTGCGCCACCGGGTAAGGGCCAATGTGGTCGGTGGGAGCCTGCTGCAGCAGGCGTGGGACGACGATACGCATCTCGGGGGTAGCCGGGACGTTATCTTCGACGACGTAGAGGCGGCCGGTAATGTCGTAGACCTGCTCCAGCAGTTGGGATATGCGCTGGCCCGTGCGCGCCAGCATCTCCACGACCAGAGCCGCGGCGAAGATACCGTCCTTGCCCAGAATGTGGCCCCGAATCGTCAGGCCGCCGCTCGATTCGCCCCCCAGCAGTGCATCGTGTTTGACCATCGTGGCGGAGATGTGCTTGAAGCCGACCGGGACCTCGTAACAGGTCTCGCCAAAGTGGGCCGCCAGCCGGTCCAGCAGGTGCGTGGTGGCGATGTTGCGCACCACGCCGCCCCGTTCGGCGCGCACCTCGTGGAGATACCAGTACAGGAGGAGCAGGACGTCGTTCACCGTGACGTACTCGCCCCGCTCGTCCACGATGGCGACCCGGTCGGCATCGCCGTCAGTGGCCAGACCCAGGTCGTAGCCGTCTTCCTGAATGTGGGTGATCAGCAGCCGCAGGGCCTCCAGGTTGGGGGCCGGGGAACGCCCGCCAAAGAGGGGGTTGCGGCGCTCGTGGATGAACGTCACCCGGCAGCGTGCCTCGGTGAGGATGATCCCTAACGTGAGTTGTCCCACGCCGTACATCGGGTCCACGATCACTTTCAAGCCGGCGTCGCGGATCGTCTCCAGGTCAATCAGCGACTCCACCGCATCCACGTATGCGTTGGTAAAGTCGCGCCGGCGCACGACACTTGCATCCAAGCCCGTGTCCAGGTCAATCTTCACCACGTCGTCCGGCGTCAGGCTGTTGGTCTCTGCCTCGATCTGGCGCGTCTCTTCGTCGAGCAGCAAGGAGCCGTCGCCGTGAAAGACTTTGAGGCCGTTCCACTCCGGCGGGTTGTGGCTGGCAGTGAAAGCCAGCCCGTAGGCCGCGCCCTGGACAGCGGTGGCATACGTGATCAGGGGCGTGGGTGCGTCCTCGGCCAGCAGGGTGGTGGGGATGTTGTTGCCGGCGAACACCTCGGCGGCCGCCTCGGCCGCCCGGTCGGAGAGGAAGCGACGGTCGAAGCCGATGACGACGCCACGCTTTTCCTGGCCCTGGCGGGTGATCTCGTTGGCCAGCGCCTGGGACAAGCGCCGCACGTTGTGCAGTGTGAAGCCTTCACCGATCACCGCTCGCCAGCCGCCGGTGCCGAAGGTGATCAGGTTCTGCTCCTCGTGCCGGCGGGGACGGTAGAGCCGTTTCTGCAAGATAAACTCGGCCTGGGCCAGGTCGTCGTGGGTGTTGATGCCCAGCACCTCGTCCTGATCGTAGATTTGATAACTCTCCACGCTCAAGCCATAGTGGATGAGGCGATGGACGCAGTCGGTGAGGCGATAAGTGCCATCTATGGGGGAAGGTGGCAGCGTCTCTAGGGCAGGGAAGATGGCTTCGGCGCGGACGACGTAAGCGCCCACGTTCATTTCGCGAATCTGCCGTACCTCCGGCGAGGCCTCGGTCTCCTCAATGATGTCTACGATCCGGCCAACAGCGTCGCGGATGATGCGGCCGTAGGGCAGGGGGCGGTCCACTACCGCGGTGAGCAGCGTCAGATGGGCCTGGCGCAGCCGGTGGCGGTTCAATAGCCCCCGGATGGAGGCCGGGCGAAAGAGGGGCGTGTCGCCGTAGAGGATGAGCAGATCGCCATGAAAGCCCTTGAGGAGTGGGTGGAGTTGCAGGACCGCGTGCCCCGTGCCGAGTTGCTCTTCCTGGACGATGTAGTGATAATCTGGCCCCACGTGCGCCTGCACTTCCTTCTGTGGGTGACCCACCACGATGTAGACGTCGTCGGGCGACACGAGTTGTAGCCCGTTCTGGACGACGTAGTCAATCACCTTTCTGTCGCCGAGGGGTCGGAGCACGATCTGCTCAGCGCCGGTAGTGGCGGTCTCTTTGCCAGCAGCCAGGATGATGGCCTTCAAACCTCCAGATTTCGAACTTGTCATTTTTGCCATTCGTAATGCGTGATTTGCTATTCGCTATATGCAGTGCGGATGCCTTCGGCGACGATACGAAACGGCATGAGCGTGGCCCCGGCATTTACCAGCGCCTGTTTCACGGCGGGCAGGTGCTCTGGTTCTGCGTACGTGATCATGCAGCCGCCACCGCCTGCACCACAGAGTTTGCTGGCGCGCGCCCCTTGGGCCCCGGCAGCGGCGATCATCGCGTCAATCTCGGGCGTGGTGACTCCCTCAGCCAGAACCTTGCGGTTCTCCCACTCCACGGCCAGCAGGCGGGCAAACTCGTCCAACTCGCCGGCGGCCAAACTCTGGTGCATGGCCACGGCCACTTCCTTGATGGACCGCATGTGGGCCACGGTGCTCCCCTCTTTCTCGATGTATCGTTTCAGCATGGCCCAGTTAGTGATGCCGGAGAAGCGGTTGATGTTGGTAAACGTGAGCACCAGCCGTTCGTTGAGACGGTCTATCAGATCACTGCCCTGGTCCAGCCGCTCCAGGCGATGGCCATCTACACCGAACCAGATGCTACACACCCCGCCGAACAAGGGCGGAAAGTAATCCTGTTTGCCGGTGGGGATCCCGATGACCTGGGCTTCGATGTTCGCTCCCAGATCAATCAGGCGGGTCTTACCTAACCCCAAGTGTTCGATCTCGTTCAGCGCGCTAGAGAGCGCCATGAGGAGCGCCGACGAGGCACCCAGGCCAGAGCCGCGCGGTGCTTCGCTGCGCAGGACGATGTTAAGACCGTGGCGGGGCTGATAGAAGCGCAGGGCTCGTTTGACCAGGTCCAGGTCGCCGCCGGGTGGCATGTGGGTTAGGCTGGCAAACATTTCCTCCGCTCCGATGTCTTCGGAGCGGATGGTGATGCGGCTGTCGGACCGCTCTTCCACAGTCACGTGGCCATAGATACTGACGGCGGCATTCACGGTCAGCCCGCCATCCTCGAACAGGTATAGCGGGTACACGTCGAGCGTGCCACCCGCCAGGTCTATGCGCATAGGAACGGTAGCAGATATCTTCAAGTGTGAACCTCCGCGGAACATCCACTTCCTTCCCCCTCTCCCTCCCAGGGAGAGGGCCGGAGTGAGGGTTCTCCCTCTCCCTGCGAGGGAGAGGGCCGGGGTGAGGGTTCTCCCTCCAAGGGCAGCGACACCGGCAGGCCAATCTCGGCGGACCGGTAAGCAGCCAGGGCTACTTCCAGCGCCTGCCGGCCGTCGTGGCCGGTGATGAATGGCTCCCGCCCGGTCACGATCGTGTCCACGAAATCCCGGATCAGGCCCAGGTCTATGTTGCTGCCCCAGTTCACCCATTCGCCTCGGCCGGTCTGGTCGCTGTAGACGGCCAGGTGCTGGTTGAAGGCGTCCACCTGAGCAATGCCCCCTTCTCCCAGCACCTCCAGTTTCACGTCGCCCCAGGTCGGATAACTCTTGGGCCGCGACCAACTGACGTCCAACGTGCCGTACGCGCCAGTCGCCAGCCGGAAGGAGAGCAACCCTGCATCGTCTATGCCCAGGCCAGGATGGAGCAGGCTGTACCCGATTTCGGCGTACACCTCCGTAACCTCGGTGTTCCAGAACCAGCGCAGCAGGTCAATCACGTGCACGGTGTGGTCTATGACCGCCCCACCGCCCGACAGTGCCCTGTCCACGAACCAGCCGCCCGGCATGCGGCCGTGGTTGGTGGTCTTGACGCTGTAGACGCGCCCCAGCGTGCCCTGGTCGAGGATGGCCTTCAGCCGTTGTACCGGCGGGGAGAAGCGCACGGGGAAGGCGATCTGCAGCCGGGTGCCGTGGGCGGCGCAGGTCGCGATCATCGCCTGGGCGTCGGTCAGTGTAGCGGCGATAGGCTTTTCGCACAAGATGTGAGAGGTGCGCGGAGCAGCCAATTCGGTCAGGGCGCGGTGCCGCGCGTTCTCGGAACAGATGACCACGCCGTCCAGTTTCTCGTCCAGCAGTGCTTCTGCACTGGCCAAGAAGCGGGTGCCGAACCGCCGGGCTGCCTCTTCACCCCGCGCCCGGTCGTTGTCGGCGATGCCTGCCAGGTCCACGCCGGGTATCTGCTTCAGGCAGGCGGCATAACTATAGGCGTGCATGTGGGCAAAACTCAACATTCCAATTCGGATGGTCTTCGTCATCAGGCCTACTCCTCAAACTCGTCCAGGTCAACCGGCCGGCCGGTGCGCATGGACTCGATGGCCGCCAGTGAAATCTTGACCGCTTCCAGGCCATCCTGCGGTGAAACCAGGAACTCGTCGCCGCGCTCCAGGCAGTTCAAAAAATGTTCCAGTTCCAGAAAGTATGGATCGTCCTGGGGGGCCAGCGGGCTGTGATATTGTGGGATGCCCGGCGCCTGCAGCGATACGTCCGACTTGAGCGTCACCGTCAGCGGCGCCGGTGCCAGGCTGTCGAACTCGACCAGCCCCTGGTCGCAGGCGATCTCGAACAGGGTGCGGAAACGGCCCGGCGGGTAGGCCCAACTCCCCTCGATGTGGCCGATGGCTCCACTCTTGAAGCGCAAGAGGATGAGCGCGTGGCCGTAGGGCGGGTGTCCAGCGGGGTCGAGGCCACGGGCAAAGACCCGTTCGACGTCGCCCAGGCACCAGCGAGCAAAGTCAACGTCGTGGATGCTGACGTCCATGATCACGCCCCCGCTCTGCTCCAGGTCCGCAAACCACGGGCGCTCCCCACTGGGGGGGACCTCTCTTCCATCCCCCCCAGTGGGGGGTACTGAGGGGGAGCTGCCGCCGCGCACCGTGCGGATGAGGCCGGGGCGGCCCAACGCGCCACTGTCCAGAATCGCTTTGGCCCGCGAGAACTCGTGGAAGAAGCGCACGACCTGAGCGACGAACAACCGCACGCCGGCCGCCTGGCATGTGGTGACCATCTCTTGGGCATCGCGCAGATGGCGGGCCAGCGGCTTTTCGCAGACGATGTCCTTGCCCGCGGCAGCGGCAGCCAGGACGGGCGCTTTGTGGTGAGGGGTTGGTGTGCAGACGTCTACTACGTCCACGGCGGCCAGCAGATCGCCCAGGCTGGCGAAGGCACGCCCACCGAACTGCTCCACGGCCTTTCCTGCGGCACCGGGCGATGCGTCATAAAAGCCGGTCAATTCGACCGGCAGTTGTTTCCAGCGTGCAGCGTGCCAGGTTCCCATCCCTCCGACACCGACGATGCCGATACGTTTCATCTGGATTCCTTTCGTTGGGTCTGGTGACCAATTAGGGCCGCCGCTCCCGAGGCGCGGCGGCCCGCAGATACTTCTATCACGACGACGATGAGGCTGGCAGGCGGCCTTGCCGCCTGCCAGCGCATCTCACCACTACTGGTTGCACGGATAGAGAGTGCCGTCGAGGATCATCATCACAGTAAAGGAGTCAGCGTAGGGGCTGTTCTTGTAGATGGGATCGCCCTCCGGCTTCCAGCCGCAGGTGTGCAGGCCTTCCATGGCCGGGTTGTTGCCGTACCGCTCCCAGAGCGGAACGATGGGCAGCAGTTCGTTAAAGGCCTTGGCCGTCTCGGCCACCATGGCTTTCTGAGCCTCCAGGTCCAGGCCGATGGTCTGGTTCTCGATGTTGGCCTCAAAGTCGAACTCGCCGCAGCACTCGGTCGGCTGCACAAGCGGGAAGGACATGCCGGGACCCTCGGCCGCCTCGACGTTGTGGGTGAAGAGGTCCTGGACGAAGGAGAAGTGCGGATGCGGGTTGCCGGAACCCCAGCCGCGGATGGCCATCTGGAAGTTGCCCTGGTTGACATCGATCGGGTGCTGGCGGAACTCGACGCCGCGCACGACGGTCTTGATGCCAAACGTGGTCAACTGCTCGGCCAGGTTCTCGGCCGCCGCCGACCAGTCGGCGTACTCTGCCGGGACGGTCAGTTCGTACTCCATCCGGTCACCCTTGTCGGTCACCCACACACCGTCGTCCCCCTTCTTGAAGCCCAGCCCTTCCAGGAGGCTGGTTGCCTTGGCGGGATCCAGGTCGTAGGTGTTGAGGACGCTCGTATCGGCCACCCACAGCGGCACGATGTTGTCGCTAAAGCCGGTCATAAATTGCACCGGCTTGCCGGACTCGCCCAGCGAGACAGTGCCGTTCTGGGCACGGTCCATGGCGTAGGCGATGGCCTGGCGCACCTCTTTGACGTTGAAAGGATAGATGGTGTGGTTAAAGTAGAGTGCCGGGCCGGAGTAGATGGGCGGGCGGATGATGCGGATGCCGGCGTCAACGAACGCCTTCTCGGTCGCCGGTGGGAAGCCGTGTGTGGCATAGTCCACCTGCTGCGCCAGGACGATCGGCGTGACGGTCGGCGTCTCGCCGTTGTACATGTAGACCAGGTCGAACTTGACCGTGTCAGCCAGCCAGGAGGTGGGGTTCTTCACCAGCGTCAGGCGGGCCTCGTTGATGCTGGCCATGTCAATGACGTATGGGCCAGTGGCGTTCAGCGTCTCGGGGCGGAAGGCATTGAACTCCTGGAACAGCGCGTTCCACTCGTCCGAATCGCTGTCCTTCCCCTGGGCGAGCAGCGCCTGGAGTTTGTCAGCCCACTCACCGTAGGTCGCGCGGTCCACGATCGCCTCGTTGCGGATGACGTACCGCTCGACGACGGTGGAGGGCTGGGACATGTGGAAGACGACGGTGTAATCGTCCGTCGCCTCAACCTTGTCCAGGAAGCGCCAGACAGTGCCCTTGACCAGGCGGCGGCACAGGAAGGTGACGACCACGTCCTCGGCGGTAAAGTCATCGCCGTTGCTCCACTTGACACCCTGGCGCAGGTGGACGGTCAGCGTCGCTGCCGCCGGGTCAATTGCCCAATCGGTCGCCAGCAGCGGCATCCAGGTGCCGTCGGCCCAGTAGTACATGGCCAGCGGCGGCTGGAAGAGCGCCTGGTAGATACCCAGGGTGATGGCGTTGGTGACGAACATGTTCAGGTGGCCGACCGGAGGCACCGAGTACGGATAGGCACCCGCAAAGACCTGCGGGCCAGTGGGTGCAGCGGTCACCTCGACAGGTACTTGCACGGTCACCTCGACGGGCACCTCGACCTCAACCGTCTGCTGGACTTGCACCTCGATCCTCTCCGGTGTGGGTGCCGCACAACTGGCCGTGAACGAGAGCGCCAACGTAGCGCTCAACACGACCCAAAGCCAATGTCGCTTGTTCATGGATCCTCCTCCTCTTGAGGTATACTAATGTGTTGATTGTTTGCCCGGGTGGGCCTGTAGAACCAGATTGCTCAGTATAGGTTCATGCACACCTCCTTTTCTGGGCAAGTTGGCAACTTGCCCTACGTAAGAAGCTTCAGTGTGACTGCCGCCGCACAACCAAAGCGATAAGCACGATAAAGACCAACCCTACTGCCAGCGTAACTCCTGCGACGACGAACTCGGCACTGCCCGGCTTCAGGCAGAACACCAGCACGATTGACACCAGCGTCATGAAAAAGGCGATTCTGAACACCGCCCGGCTCATTTGAGGGCTGATCATGGCCGTGCTCCTACCCCCCGCGCGGCGATGTGACAGGCCACGTACCGGTTGTCATCCGCTGGCGTCAGCCCAGGCCGCTCCGTATCGCACAGCCCTTCCTCGAAGCAGGGACAACGGGGGTGAAAGCGACAACCGGACGGCAGATTCAGCAGGCTGGGAATGTCCTGGCTGCGCAGCCTGATGCGCTCCTTGCGTCGGGTCAACACCGGATCAGCCTCCGGTACGGCCGCCAGCAACGCCTTGCTGTAGGGGTGCAGTGGATCGCTGACCAACTGCGGCGTGGAGGCGACTTCGACCAGGCTGCCGACGTACATCACGGCGATGCGTCCCTCCCAGGCGAAGAACTTGGCTACTGCCAGATCGTGGGTGATGAACAGGAAGGTGACGCCCAGGCTCTCCTTCAGGCGGGAGAGCATGTTCAGCAGGCCGACGCGGATGGAAACGTCCACCATTGAGACCGCCTCGTCCGCGACGATGAAACTGGGGCTAACGGTCAGCGCACGAGCCACGGACACCCGTTGGCGCTGGCCGCCACTCAATTGGTGCGGGTACTTGGTCAGGAAATCCTCGACCGGCGTCAGGTCTGCGATCTCGAGCAATTCGGCGGCACGCTCGCGCGCCTGCCGATGGCTGGTGGCAAAGCCGTGGTGGAGCAGCGGGGCGCTCAGTGTCTGGCAGATGGTGTGAGAGGGGTTCAGTGAGGCATAGGGGTCCTGGTGGATGAGCTGTACCCCCAGCCGGTAGCCTTTGAAGCCGGCCTTGTCCCGTGCCCACACGTCTCGTCCCTGGTACAACACCTGCCCGGCCGTCGGTTGGAGCAGGCCGGCGATGATTTTGCCGGTGGTCGTCTTGCCGCAGCCGCTCTCGCCCACCAGGCAGACGACTTCTCCCTCGTGGACGCCGAGCGACAAGTTGTCCACCGCTGTCACCTGCTCCCGGCGGGAGCCAAACGTCCGCGTCAGATTGCACGTTTCGATGAGGTACTCGGCCATCAGACCTCTCCTGCCGGCTGGTCGCCGTGTCGCTTCCACATCACGTCGGCCTCGCGCCGGACCCGATCTGAGTGGAAGCAGGCCACAGCGTGGTCTTCTTCGTAGAGTGTAAGCACCGGTTCTTCTCCCTGGCATCGTTCTGTGGCGTAGGGGCAGCGCGGGTGAAACGTGCAGCCGGAGGGCAGATCAATCAGATCGGGCGGCGAGCCAGAGATCGAAATCAGGTCCTCGAATTCGCCCGTGACGGTGGGCACGGCTCGGATCAGTCCCAACGTGTAAGGATGTGCCGGGCGATAGAAAATGTCGTTGACCGGCCCCAGTTCGACGATGGAACCAGCATACATCGTGGCCACCCGGTCGGCCAATTCGGCTGCGATGGACAGATCATGAGAAATGAAGATCATGGAGAAGCCAAGCTGTGCTTTCAGCCGCTTCATCAGGTCGAGGATCGTGCGCTGTGTCAAGATATCCAGCGCCGTGGTGGGCTCATCGAGAATGAGAATCTGCGGGTCCAGCAGCAGACTCATCGCCAGCAAGACGCGCTGGCGCATGCCGCCGCTCAGTTCGTGCGGGTATGCGTCAATGACGCGTTCGGGATCCAGTTGTACGTAACCCAGTAAACGCAGCGCGTTCTCGCGTGCCTGGCCTTTAGGCATGCCGCCGTGGGCCCTGATCGTGTCGTACATCTGATCCCAGATGCGCAGGACCGGGTTGAAGGCGTTGAGCGCTGACTGGAAGACCATCGCGCATTCGCGCCAGCGAAAGGAGCGCATGTCTCTTTCCTTCAGCGCAAGTACGTCTGTGGTGCGGCCGTTACGACGGTAGGTGATCTGGCCCCGGCGGATGGCGGCTGCTTTGACCAGCAGCCGGATCAATGCCAACCCCAGCGTCGTCTTGCCACAGCCACTCTCTCCAATCAGCGACAGGCTCTCCCCTTTGCGCAGGTCGAAGGTCACGCCGCGCACGGCTTTCACCATACCCCGCTCAAGCTGATATTCCACCCATAGGTCGCGCACTGAGAGGGGAGAGGGTGCTGGGCTCTTCTGACTGGCACTCTGGTTCAGGATGGACGCCCTATCGTCTCTCATCAGCAATCACCCGCTACGCAATCGTGGATTGAACACTTCCTCCAACGAACGACTCATCCACACGATGGATAACTGGAACAAAGCGATGGCCGTGACAGGCATCATGATAAAGTAGACACTGTCGCGGAAAAAGATTGCCCCCTGTGTCCAGGCCAGATTGATCATCACGCCCCAGTTGCGGGTCAGGGGCACCAGGCCCAGGAAGACCAGGCCTACCTGGGCGTAAATCGCCGCCGTCATGGCGAAGGTGAAACTGATGGCGATGTAGCTCATCATGTTGGGCAGGACTTCGGAGAAGATGATGTGTCTCATTCCCATGTCCAATCCCACAGCCGCCTCCACGTAATCCCGCTCCTTCAGGGAGAACACCTGGGCGCGAATGGCACGGTAGAGGCCGGCCCACGAGAGTACCGAGAGAATCAGCGCCAGCATCACGACACTGTTGAGTTGGATCAATGTTGCCAGAACGGCCAGCAGGGGAAAGCGTGGGATGGTCAGCCAGACGTCGGCCAGTGCAGTGAGAAAAGAATCGAGCCGGCCGCCGATCAGCGCACTCAGTGAGCCCAGCGTGATGCCGATGAAGGTCGAAATCACGCCCGTGAGGAGGGCCATCTCCAGAATGTCGAGGCCGCCGTGGACGATCTGGGCCCAGATGTCTTTCCCCTGGCTGTCGGTGCCCATGGGATGCTCCCGTGAGGGGGGCTGGTAGATGGCCGTGAGGTCTGCGCGGTTTGCTTCCGGGACGAGTCTTGGCCCCACGGTCGTCAGCAGGACGAAGCCGATGAACATCAAGAAGCCCACGAAGCCGATCTTGTTGCGGCTCATATTCTTCAGGAACGTGCCGAACGCCAGCAAGAGCCCGCCGATCCACTTGAGCGGGGTCCTTGTGCCACGTACGGCTGCCTCTGTCATCGCCTACTCACCTCCACCGATGCGAATGCGGGGGTCGAGCCAACTGTAGACAAAGTCGGCCAGCAGGTTGGAAAAGATGACCGAGATGGTGATCATCAGAAAGATGCCCTGCATCAGCGGATAGTCACGGGTATTGAGCGCTTGCAGGAGGCGAAAACCGATGCCCTGGTAGACGAATATACTCTCGATGAGGATCGAACCACCGACGACAAAACCGAGGTTGATGGCCAGTTCAGTGACGAGCGGGAGCATGGCGTTGCGGCCCACGTATGCGGTGGTGATCCGCGCTTCCGAAAGGCCGCGCGCCCGGGCTACGGTGACATAGTCCTCTCCCAGTGTGCTCATCGTGCTGCTCTTCATCGAGAGGATCCAGGTACCAATCGTGGCGAGCACGTAAGTCGCGATCGGCATGGCCGCGTGAAAGAATATGTCAGCGATGAAGGCCGGGGTGAAACCAGGTTGAATGCCGGGCGATCTGGAACCGCGCATCTGGTTGATCGGGACCAGCCCCCAATAGACACCCAGGTAGACGAGCAGCACGATGCCGATGATGTAACTGGGGATCGAACTGAGGACCGAGGCGATGCCGGATAGAATCGGCTCCCAGAATGCCTCCCGCTTGTAGGCCATCAACATGCCTGACCCGACGCCCAACGTGAAACTGACCAGCAGGCCGATGCCCACACTAAAGATCGTCCATGGGAGAAAAGCGACAATGATCTTCATCACAGGCGTGCCAGGCGAACGCAGGGAAGTACCCAGATTCCCGTGGAGCAACTGGCCCATGTACTCGAAATACTGCTGGTAAAGGGGGGCGTCCAGGTCAATGGCAAAGAGCGAGGCCGCCTGGTCCCTGGCCTGGTCATAGGTCAGGCTATAGAACATGATGAGTTCGTTGATGTATACTTCGACCGGGTTCGAGGGCATCAGGCGAACGAGGAAAAAGATCAGACTGGTCACGAACCAAATGGTAAAGAGCGCCTTGGCCAGCCTGCGCACCAGGAAGTTTGAAGTGACACGTTTGACCCAGTACAGAATGGGCAATCGCTGTGTGGCGATCTTGGGGACAGCCGTCGTGCTGCTCAAGGACACCCCCCTTCCGCATCAAGCACTATCTGATACCCACCGAAGTATATTGTACTGGATAACTAGAATAGAGTCAAGTTTTCTCGATGCTTGCTCGGCCGTCCGTCCCTGGCGCGACTTGACAAAATGGCACAAGTCCTTATAATACACCTGCTAATGATTGGACGAAGTGTTTACTCGACGAAGCGCTGAGCGATAGGCCTCTGCGCTTCTTTTGTGCATGTTGTGATGTCCCCAAGCAGGTGGTGACCATGAATGATCCAGAAGATCGAGTGTTAGAAGCACGAGATTTCCGCGCTTTGCGCATCAGCCTGGCCTCTCCGGAGCAGATCCTTTCCTGGTCCTACGGTGAGGTTACCAAACCTGAGACGATCAACTACCGTCGCCTTCGCCCCGAAAAAGACGGCCTCTTCTGCGAGGCGATCTTTGGCCCCACCAAGGACTGGCAATGCTACTGCGGCAAATACAAAAACGTTCGCTACAAGGGCATCGTCTGTGACAAGTGCGGGGTGGAGGTCACGCGTGCCTCCGTGCGGCGCGAGCGCATGGGGCACATCGAACTGGCCGCCCCAGTCGCCCACATCTGGTACACCCGCCGTGTCCCCAGTTACCTGGGCATCCTGCTGGACATCTCCAAGCGCAACATGGACCGCGTGCTGTACTTTGCCCAGTACGTCATCACCAGCGTAGATGAGGAAGCGCGCCAGAAGGCCCTGAAGCGATTGGATGCGGAATTCCAGCAGCAGCAGGCGCAACTGGAGGCCGTGGCCCAGGAAGGCATCACAGCCCTGGAGCAACAGGTAGCCCAGGAAGAGGCCCGCCTCAACGGGCAGTTGGAGCAGGTCCGGGCGCGGCTCGATGAGGAACTGGCCACTGCGACGGAGCAGGTCATCAAGGAAGCCCAGGCGCTACAGGGCAAGATCGAGGATCGCCAGGGTAAGGTGGTGCGCGCCCCTCTCGTCTTCAAGCCCACAGGGACGGTGATCGTCGAAAAAGCCGCGACGGCCGGACGGGAGCACCTCTACCTGCTCAATCAAACCGTCCAGGATTATCTCAGCCAGTTGGAGGCGGAGGTGCGGACGCGACAGGAAGACTTGACATCACCCCTGAGGGCGGACCTGGAGCATTGGCGTGAGGCGACCAACGACGAAGTCAATCGCATCAAAGATCAATTGGCCGCAGACATCACCGCGTTACGTGCCAGGTTCAAGACCGATCGTGAGGAACTGTTGGGATTGTCTGAACTCCAGTTCTTTAATGAACCTCGCCTGCGGGAACTGAAGAGCAAGTGGGGCCAGGTCTTTAGGGCTGGCATGGGCGCTGAGGCGTTCTATGAGATCATGTGTGGCCTGGACCTGGACAAGTCGGCCGAAGAACTGTGGCGCGAAGTGCGCCAGAGCGTGTCCAAGCAGCGCTCCAAGAGGGCGACCAAGCGGCTGCGCATCGTCGAGGCCTTGCGCAAGAGCCACAACCGGCCTGAGTGGATGGTCCTGACCGTCCTGCCGGTCATCCCGCCCGACCTGCGCCCGATGGTGCAACTGGATGGTGGGCGCTTTGCCACCTCCGACTTGAACGACCTGTACCGCCGGGTCATCAACCGCAACAACCGCCTCAAGCGCTTGCTGGAACTGGGCGCGCCCGACGTGATCGTGCGCAACGAGAAGCGTATGCTCCAGGAGGCGGTGGACAGCCTGATTGACAACAGCCAGCGCGGCAAGATGCTCTCCCGCCGTGGTCGCCGCGAACTCAAGTCGTTGAGCGATATGTTGAAGGGCAAGAAGGGCCGCTTCCGCCGTAACTTGCTCGGTAAGCGCGTGGACTACTCCGGCCGCTCCGTCATCGTCATCGGCCCTAAACTAAAGCTGCACCAATGTGGCCTGCCCAAGACGATGGCACTGGAACTCTACCGTCCTTTCGTGATCAGCAAACTGGTCGAGTACAACTATGCCAGCAACGTCAAGGCCTCCAAGCGGATCATCGAACGTGAGCGCCCCGAGGTGTGGGAAGTGCTGGAGGAGGTGATCCAGGATCGCCCGGTGCTGCTCAACCGTGCTCCTACCCTGCACCGCCTGGGCATTCAGGCATTTGAGCCGGTGCTGGTCGAGGGCAAAGCGATTCAGATCCACCCCCTGGTTTGTAGTGCGTTTAACGCCGACTTTGACGGCGACCAGATGGCCGTCCACGTGCCGCTCTCGCACCAGGCCGTCGAAGAGGCCCGCCAGTTAATGCTGGCCAGCCACAACCTGCTCAAGCCTGCGGACGGTCAGCCTGTCGTCAGCCCAACCAAGGACATGTGCCTGGGGGTCTACTACCTGACGATGGAGGACCCGGCCCGGGCCCACGACAAGCGCAGGTCCTTCGTTGACCTGGACGAGGTGGAACTGGCGTACTCGCTGGGATACATTGACCTGCACGCTCCCATCACCGTGGTGCAGGTCTACGATCGCCGGCCCGTCTCCTCGCGGCCGGTTGAAACTACCGTGGGACGTTGTATTTTCAACCGCATCCTGCCCGATGAACTACGCTTCATCGATCGACCGCTGGAGAGAGGATCGCTTCAGGAACTGGTCGGCCTGTGCTATCGCCGGCTGGGCAGCGACGCGACGACGGAACTGGTGGATCAGATCAAGAACATCGGGTTCAAGTACGCCACCCGTTCTGGTGCCAGCATCGCCATTTCTGATCTGGTCATTCCATCTGGCAAGGCGGCCGTCATTGCGGCCACGGAGAACGTGGTGGCCGAAGTGGATCGGCAGTACCGCCGTGGTTTGTTGACCGAGGAAGAGCAGTATACGCGCACGATTGAACTATGGTCGCGCGCCCGTGAACAGGTCTCGGAAGCCGTATCCATGGCGCTCCCTCCAACCAGTTCCGTCGCCATTATGGCCCAGTCAGGTGCATCCAAAGGAGGGTTCGGCCCGATTGCCCAGTTGGCTGGAATGCGTGGCCTCATGGCTGACCCCTCTGGGCGCATCATCCCAATGCCTATCCGCAGCAATCTGCGCGAGGGCCTTTCGGCGCTGGAGTACTTTATCAGCACTCACGGCTCGCGCAAGGGGCTGGCGGACACCGCCCTGCGCACTGCCGACGCAGGTTACCTGACCCGCCGCCTGGTGGACGTGGCTCAGGACGTCATCATCAACGCCCACGACTGCGGCACCCAGGCCGGCATCTGGATCCGGACTGCCGACGATGTGGGTGGGCAAAGCCTGGCCGAGCGGCTGGTCGGGCGAATGGTGGCCGGGCCTGTCGTGCATCCCCAGACTGGCGAGGTGCTGCTCGAGCGTAACGAGGAGATTGACGAGGCCGTCGCCGCCTTGATTGAAGAGGCCGGGATTGAGGCCGTGTTCGTGCGCTCTCCCATGACCTGCCAACTCCGTCAGGGCATCTGTGCGGCGTGTTACGGTCGTGATCTGGGCCGCGGGGCTAGGGTGGCCATCGGCGCAGCGGTCGGTATCGTGGCTGCACAGTCCATCGGCGAGCCAGGCACTCAGTTGACCCTGCGGACCTTCCACACCGGGGGTGTGGCGGCCGGAGGCGACATCACCGTCGGCCTGCCCCGCGTGGAAGAGCTATTCGAGGCGCGCAAGAAGCCCAAGGGCGAGGCTCCGATTTCTGAAATCGGCGGCACGGTGCACATTGCCCGCGTCAACGATCAACGGACTGTCGTCGTCGCAGATAGTGAAATCGAACGGCTTGAACACGACATCAAACTGGGCTGGAAAATCCTGGTGGAGGACGGCGACGACGTTCAGGCGGGTACTCCGCTTGCCTCGTGGCACGACGAAAAGTACATCATGGCGGACAAGGGTGGCCGGGTGCTGCGTGAGGAGCGACGCGTGACCATCATCCACGAGCGGCGCGAGCAGCGAGAGTACGAGGTTCCTCCGACCGGCCGGTTGTCGGTCGAAGAGGGGCAGCGCATCGAGCCTGGCACACAGTTGGCCCAGGGTGTCTTGAACCCTCACGACATCCTGCGTATCCTGGGCCGTGAGGCCACGGAGCGCTATCTGCTCTGGGAGGTACAGCAGGTGTACCGTTCGCAGGGTGTGAACATCAGCGACAAGCACTTTGAGGTCATCTTCCGCAAGATACTGAGTAAGGTGCAGATCGTCGAGTCCGGCGATACGGATCTCCTGCCAGGCGAACTGAAAGACCGGCTGACGCTGGAGGACATCAACAGCCAGGTGATCGAAGCGGGCGGGCGTCCTGCCAGGGGCTGGCCTGTGTTGTTGGGAATTACCAAGGCGTCCCTGAGCACCGATAGTTTCCTCTCGGCAGCCTCCTTCCAGCATACGATCCGGGTCCTGTCTGGGGCAGCCATTGAGGGCCGGGAGGATCCGTTGCAGGGGCTGAAGGAAAACGTCATCATTGGCAAACTGATCCCTGCTGGCACTGGCTATCGGGGCGACAATCCGTATGCGGATGGTCCCATCGAGAGTTTCGAGGGTGTCTCACTGCAAGCCCTCGTGGCCCCACGCAAGGCGGAAGGGGGCAAGGCCGAAGTGGAGCCGGTGTCCAAGGTCTTCGCCGACCTGGACGACTTGACCACGTTGTAGCCTGAGCCGGAGAAGCAACCTCGAACGCGCGGCAGTGCCAGTCAGGGTGCTGCCGCGCTATCGTTGGCAGTGAACTCGCGGCTGTTTGTAGCCCGTGGAACAGGTTTGACAAAGCGGTTTCCCCGTGTTACCATTGCACACCCGTTGCCATCATGGCAAAGTGGAGCCAGGATTGCGGTGCGTAGCGTTGAGTGGTACGACAGCAAAGTGCGGATGATTGACCAGCGGCTCCTGCCGGCCGAGTTCCGCCTGGTGGAGTACGAGGACTATCGCCACGTGGCCCAGGCCATCCGTGTGATGGTGGTCCGCGGGGCACCCGCGATCGGCGCGGCGGCCGCCTTTGGCATGGCGCTGGCCGGCCGAGCGAGCCAGGCGCAGGATCGCCATGAAATGCTCGCCGACCTGCGCACAGCGGCGGAGACGCTCTGCGCTGCCCGTCCCACGGCGGTCAATCTGTCCTGGGCGGTGACACGCCTGCTGCGACGGGCTGAGGCTGAGCCGGATACGTCTGCTATCCCCGGTGCGTTAGTGGCCGAGGCCCAGGCCCTGGCGGACGAGGATGTCCAGACCAACAGGCGGCTGGGGGAGCACGGCGCGGCACTGCTCCAGGACGGCGATACCATCTTGCATCACTGCAATACCGGCGCGCTGGCGACGGTGGACTATGGCACCGCGCTGGGCGTCGTCCGTACCGCGCACGAGCAGGGCAGACGGGTGCACGTGTTGGTGGACGAGACGCGGCCGCGCTTGCAGGGAGCCCGGCTGACGGCCTGGGAGTTGCAGCAACTGGGCATTCCCTTCACGCTCATCGTCGACAACGCCGCCGGCCATTTTATGCGCACTGGGCAGGTGGACATCGTGCTGGTAGGGGCCGACCGGGTGGCCGCCAACGGGGACGTGGCCAACAAGATTGGCACGTACAAGTTGGCGGTGGTGGCCCAGGCCAATGGCATTCCCTTCTTCCCGTGCGTGCCTACCTCCACGATTGACCTCTCGCTGCCCACGGGGGACGACATCCCGATCGAAGAACGGCCAGCCGAAGAGGTCACCAGCCTGACCTACGACGGCCAGCCCGTCGCGCCGGCCGGGATACGGGTGGCGAATCCGGCCTTCGACGTGACGCCGTATCGCTACGTGACCGGCATCGTGACCGAAAATGGTATCGCCTATCCGCCATTCGACGTGAGCCTGCGACAAGTTATGGGGGTCTCCTCTTGAAAACTGAAACCTCGCCACCTAAAGCATCCTCCTTACCCGTCGTCGTTCTCTGCGGCGGAGAGGGTACCCGCATGCGCGGCGATACGCTGACCAAGAAGGAACTCATCGAAATCGGCGATCGCCCCATTCTCTGGCACGTGATGAAGATCTATGCCGCCTACGGCCATACCCGCTTTGTACTCGCGCTGGGCCATCAAGCGGAGGCGATCAAACGGTATTTCCTCGAATATGAGCCGATGAGTTACGACTTTACGATCCGCCTGGGAAAACTGGACGGATTTTCCTGTCACCAATCCAATTCCGAGGAAGGTTGGGAGGTCACCCTGGCCGACACGGGGCTCAGTACGGAGAAGGGAGCGCGTGTGTACCGGGCCGCGCGCTACGTCGAGACAGACACCTTCTTTGTCACCTATGGTGAGGCGGTGGGCAATGTGAACCTGGACGAACTGCTGGCCTTCCATCGGCAGCACGGACGGCTGGCCACCGTGACCGGCGTGCGCCTGCAGTCCCACCTGGGTATCTTTCAGTTGGACGAGGCGGGACAGGTGACCGGGTTTCAGGAGAAGCCGCAACTGGACTATTGGGTCAACGCAGGCTTCATGGTGTTCGAACGTGGTGTGCTGGACTATCTGGCCGGTGGTGACAACGTCCTCTTGGAGGCAGAAACTTTGCCCAGGCTGGCCGCCGACGGTCAACTGATGATGTACCGCCACGATGGCTTCTGGCGTTCGATGAAAACCTTCAAGGATGCACTGGAGTTGGATGCAATCTGGCGCGAGAATGTACCCTGGAAGGTATGGGAGTGAGAGGCTCTATGACTCAAGACCCAAGACCCCTTATCCGCAATCCGCACCCCGTGTACTCACGGGCGCAATCACGTAATCCGTCGTTCTGGCACGACCGCTCCGTCCTCGTCACCGGTTGTGCCGGCTTTCTGGGCTCCTGGTTGACCATCGCGCTGGTCGAAATGGGGGCCGCCGTCGTCGGCCTGCTCCGCGACGAAGTGCCTTGTTCCTACCTGCGCCTGTCCGGCTACCGGGACCGCATCACCATCGTGCGCGGTGACGTCACCGACTACGAACTGGTCGAGCGGGTGCTCCACGAGCACGAGATTGATGCCATCTTGCACCTGGCGGCGCAGACCATCGTCCCCATCGCCAACCGGGGCCCCCTCTCCACGTTTGAGACCAACGTCAAGGGGACCTGGACGGTGCTGGAGGCCGCCCGGCGATCGCCCCAAATCACGCGCGTGGTGGTCGCCTCCTCCGACAAAGCCTACGGCGTTCACGAGAGATTGCCCTACACCGAGGATGCTCCGTTGCTGGGCTGCTATCCCTACGACGCATCCAAGTCTTGTGCCGACCTGATCGCGCGCACCTACGCCGCCACGTATGACATGCCGGTCGCCGTCACCCGCTGTGCTAACCTGTATGGCGGTGGCGATCTGCACTGGAGCCGCATCTTCCCCGGCACCATCCGCAGCGTCATCCGTGGCGAGCGCCCCATCATCCGCTCCGATGGGACGATGGTACGTGATTATCTCTACGTCAAGGACGCCGTGAACGCCTACCTGACGCTGGCCGAACGCATGGGCGATCCTGGAGTGAAGGGCGAACCGTTCAACTTTGGGATGGACAACCCCAAGTCGGTGCTGGAGACCGTGCAGACCATCATCGCCGTGTCCGACCACCCGGAACTGGAGCCGGTGGTGCTGGCCGACGCGCCGAACGAGATTCAGGCCCAGTACCTGGACAGCCGCAAGGCCCGCCGCGTGTTGGGCTGGGCACCCCGCTACTCGCTCGAGGAGGGCTTGCGGGAGACGCTGGCGTGGTACCGGGAGTTCTTGAGCCGGTAGAGTTGGTGGATTTCGCAGGGAAGCGAGTCTTCGTCACCGGGGCTACCGGTTTCATCGGCCAACTGCTGGCGCGGCGACTGGTCCACGCTGGGGCTGTGGTTGGGGCGGGGGTCTTCCCCGGAGAGCCACCGGAGCGGGTGGCAGGCCTGCCGCAGCAGGCCAGGCACATCATCCTGGATGTGCTTGATGCGACGAGCGTCCGGCGCGCCGTGGAAGATGCTGAGCCTGACGTGGTGTTCCATCTGGCCGCTATCGGCGTCGCCGACCCTGGTGTGGAGCCGAACCTGGCGCTGGCGGTAAATGCCGGAGGCACGTTGCACTTACTGGAGGCGCTGAGAGGGCGAGATGTCCGGCGCGTGGTGCTCGTCGGTACCTGCTACGAGTACGGGGCCCGGGAAGCGGTCGAGGGCCTGGACCCGTTCAACGTCTACGCTGCTTCGAAGGTCGCCGCATGGGCCTTCGGGCGTGTGTACTGGCGAGCGCTCGGCCTGCCCGTGGTCGTCGTGCGGCCCTTCCAGGTGTATGGGCCTGGGCAACCGGCCCACACCCTGATCCCCGCTGCCATCCGGGCGGCACTGGCGGGCGAGGACTTTCCGATGACCCGGGGCGAGCAGGAACGAGACTTTATCTACGTGGACGACGTGGTGGAGGGGATGCTATCAGCGGCTGGAGCGCCCGGAGTGGAGGGGCAGAGCCTTGATCTGGGGACGGGGCAGGTGTATGCAGTCCGTCAGGTGATCGAGCGGATTTGGACGATGACAGGGGCGCGCGGGCAGATGCTCTCCGGTGCGCTTCCCTACCGCCGCAGCGAGGTCATGCACCTGGTCGCCAACGCTGACCGGATGGCCCGGCTGACCGGCTGGCGGGCGCGAGTGGGGCTGGAGGAAGGGTTGCGCCGGACTATTGAGTGGAGCAAGGGGAGGTAAGACGTGGTTACGATTCCTGTGGAGTTGGGTGTAGAGCAGCTTGTCCAGGCTATACAGCGATTGTCTGCCGATCGTCAGAAAGAGGTATTGGAGGCACTGGAAGACCTCTTCTTCGGGCTTCTGATCGCTGAGACAGAAAGTGATGAAATGCTCTCCAGAGAAGCGGCTATAGTCTATGTGGAGCAAGTAGAGGCTCAGGGAGCTCTGTGATGTGGGAGGCGGTTTATGCTCGCACGTTCCTAAAGGACTACGAACGCCTTCCTGAATTAGTCCGGGGGCGCGTGAGGCAGATTGCCTTTAGTGAGGAGATTCGACAGGATCCATTGCTTGGAGGCAAGGTAGTCAAACTCCAGGGGTATGAAGATTACTACCGCATCCGTGTGGGTAACTATCGTATCGGTCTGCGGCTGGATTTCGATCGTCGTCTGATTCAGTTCCGCCGTGTTCTCCATCGGAGTCAAATCTATCGGAGTTTCCCGTGACCAATTCTGACGCCGGCACTCTCCGTCAACAAATCCTGGACCTGGTGGCCGAGTACTACCGGCAGGCGCACACCTCCCGTCCTTTCGTCCCCGGCCACACCCGCGTCCACTACGCCAGCCGCGTCTACGACGAGCGGGAACTGATGGCTGCAGTGGACGCCTGCCTCGACTTCTGGCTGACCGCCGGCCCCCGTGCCGAGGCCTTCGAGCAGCGGCTGGCGGACTATGTCGGGGTGTCGCATGCGCTGGCAGTCAACTCCGGCTCTTCGGCCAACCTGGCCGCCGTGGCTGCCCTTTGCTCCCACCGGCTGGAGCGCCCGCTCGAGCCCGGCGACGAGGTCATCACCCCAGGCGTGGGGTTTCCGACTACTGTCGCTCCCATCGTCCAGAACCGGCTCGTGCCGGTCTTTGTGGACTGCCAGTTGGGCACCTATAACCTGGATCCGGCGCAACTGGAACCAGCCCTTTCGGAGCGGACGCGCGCCATCTTCCTGGCCCACACGCTCGGCAATCCGGTGGAGATGGAACCGGTGCTGGAGTTTGCCCGCGCCCACCACCTCTACGTCATCGAAGATGCATGTGATGCGCTGGGAACCACGTACGACGGCCAGATGGTCGGTACCTTCGGAGACCTGGCCACGCTGAGTTTCTACCCCGCCCACCACATGACCACCGGCGAGGGTGGGGCGGTGCTCGTGCAAGATCAGCAGTTGGCCCGCATCGTGCAAAGCGTGCGGGACTGGGGCCGCGATTGCCGGTGTGACCACAACAGTTCTCCCAACGGTGCCTGCGGGCGGCGGTTCGAGTGGCGCATCCCCGGCCTGGAGGAGCCTTACGATCATCGTTATCTCTACGTCGAGGTCGGCTACAACCTGAAGATGACCGACGTACAGGCCGCCATCGGGCTGGCTCAATTGGACAAACTGCCGGATTTCATCGCTGCCCGCAAACGGAACTTTGCCGGCCTGTATGAGGGGCTAAAGCCCTACCAGGAGTCCTTGCTGCTGCCAGCCTGGAGCGAGCGGGCGGACCCGTCGTGGTTTGCCTTCCCGATCACCGTGCGGCCGGGCGCACCGTTCACGCGCCGGAATCTGACGGACTGGCTGGAGGGCATGAACATCGAGACGCGGCTGCTCTTCGCCGGCAACATCGTCCGGCAGCCGGGATATCGCCACATCGAGCACCGCACCGTGGGCGCCCTGCCGAACTCGGACCAGGTGTTGCGCTCCACCTTCTTCGTCGGTGTATACCCGGGTCTGGACGACGCCCGCATCACCTACATGCTGGAGGTCTTGGCCGAATTCTTTGCCCGCCTATGACCAGCCTGCCAATGTACGAATATACGGATTTACGGACATACAACTTCACTGATCTACCATGAGACTATCCATCATCATCTGTGCATACAACGAACGCAGAACGGTTCTCGAGGCCATTCAACAAGCCCATGCTGTTGATCTCGGATCCGGTTGGGAGAAAGAGATCATCGTTGTGGACAACTTTTCCACCGACGGAACCCGCGAACTGCTGCAAGGGCTCCACCTGCTGGACGTACAGGTCGTGTTTCACCCCCGCAACCTGGGGAAGGGAACCTCGGTCCGCACGGCCATCGCCCATTGTGTGGGCGATTACGCCATCATCCAGGACGCGGACCTGGAGTACGATCCGGCGGAGTACCCGCTGTTCCTGGCCCGCGCCGCCCAGGACCATCCCGCCGCCGTCTACGGTTCTCGGACCCTGGGGGGGCGGGCGGTCTACAAGTACGTCACCAACTATCTGGGGGTTCGCCTCCTGACTGGGCTGACCAACCTGCTCTACGGTACGCACCTCACAGACGTGGCGACGGCGTCGAAGATGGTGCGCGTGGACGTACTAAAGTCCCTCAACCTGACCGGAGCCGGGTTCGACCTGGACTTTGAGCTGACGGACAAGATATTGCGAGCAGGGTACCAGATCGTCGAGATCCCCATTACCTATCGCCCGCGTACCATCGCCGAGGGGAAAAAGATCCGGCCGTGGGACGGGCTGTGGGCCTTGAGGGTCATCGTACGCGATCGGTTGATCCCCAAGGGACAGATCGTGCGACGGGAGGGAAAATGAACGTCATCGTCACCGGCTCCATCGCCTACGACTACCTGATGACCTTTCCGGGCCGTTTCGTCGAACACATTCTGCCTGATCAGTTGCACCGGATCTCCCTGAGTTTCCTGGTGGACGAGATGCGGCGGCAGCGGGGCGGGTGCGCGGCCAACATCGCCTACAACCTGGCGCTCCTGGGGGAGCGGCCGCGGCTGATGGGCACGGTGGGACAGGACTTTGGCGAGTATCGCGCCTGGCTGGAGCAGCACGGCGTGGACACCTCGCTCACCCGCGACGAGGTGGACCTGTTCACCGCTTCCTTCTTCGTCAACACCGACCTGGACGGCAACCAGATTGCCAGTTTCTACACCGGCGCCATGGCGCGCGCGCGGGATCTTTCCCTGCGTGGCCTGCCGGCTGACCTGGTCGTCATTTCCCCCAACGATCCCCAGGCCATGGTCAAGTACGCTGCCGAATGCCGGGAACTGGGCCTGCCGTACCTATATGACCCCAGCCAGCAGATCATCCGCCTCTCGGGCCACGACCTGCGCGCCGGGCTGGAGGGGTGCGACCTGCTGGTGGTCAACGAGTACGAGTTCGAGATGATGCGGGAGAAGACGGGGTTGAGCGCCGAGGCCATGCGCTCTGCCCCCGCCCGCGCCTGCGTGGTCACGCTGGGGGCGGAGGGCGCACGCGTGTGGGAGAAGAGCACCCTGCACGCCATCCCTCCGGTGCCTCCCCGGCAGATGGACGACCCCACCGGCGTGGGTGACGCCTTCCGGGGGGGGCTGATCAAGGGGCTGGCGCTGGGGCTGTCCTGGGACCTGGTGGGGCGGCTGGGCGCACTGGCAGCCACCTACGCCCTGGAGCAGCCCGGCCCGCAAGGCCACTGCTACACGCTGTCCGAATTCGTCGCCCGCTTCCGCGAGCACTTTGACGATGGCGGGACGTTAGACGTGTTACTTGTGCGGTAAGTCGGCGGTCTCAATGACTACGTCCCGCCGCTCTGCAATGAGCCGGTGCGGCGGGACGTTGCTGTCTAACGAGCGGTTTTGGGAGCTTTGACGAAGTCTGAAGTTAGCTCTATAATCTCACTCTGAAGGTGTTGAGGATGGAGGGGCCATGAGCTTGGAGACCGTTTCGGCACACTGGCAGGATACCTTCGAGCGCTCTATGCTCGCTGAAGGAGAATCTACGTTATGAAATGGCAGGAAATCCGTGAGCACCATCCTCAACAATGGATCCTGGTCGAAGCCATCAAGGCCCATTCGGAAGCCAACAAACGAATCCTGGAGCAACTGGCGGTCGTGGGCACCTTTCCCGATTCAGTCGCCGCGATGCAAAGTTACACCCAACTCCACTACGAAGCCCCGGAACGCGAACTGTACGTTTTCCACACCAGCCGCAAGACACTCGACATCACCGAACGCCGGTGGTTGGGCATTGAGTCTTTCTCTCCGATCACCAACTACCGTATCTGAACGGAGGGGAGTATGACTAGAGATGTGTATCCGCTCTTGAAGGAAATCGTCGATGTGCTGGCAGCAAAATACCAGCCAGAGAGGATTGTCCTCTTTGGCTCTTATGCCTATGGGGAGCCCAGTGTATCCAGCGACATTGACCTCTTGATCCTGAAGGAAACCGACAAGTCGTTCCCGAAGCGTTGGGCAGAGGTTTGTGAATTGGTGGCAGATATTGTGGGCACAATCCCTTTCTCGCCGCTAGTGCTCACGCCAGCCGAACTGGAAGCCAGACGCCGCAAGGGGGACCAGTCCATCGAGGGAATACTGACCAAGGGGAAAGTGCTCTATACCCGCTGCTGAGAGCCCTCATATACTCGTTGACTCATTACTATGCCGATAGAAGGAGATTCCCATGCCAATTGACCACGACATCAAGAACCTCGACCTGGCCCCCGCCGGCCGCTTGCGCATCGAGTGGGCCGAGCGGGAGATGCCGGTCCTCCGGCTCATCCGCGAGCGCTTCAAGAGCGATAGGCCCCTGGTTGGCGTGCGCCTGGCCGCCTGCCTCCACATCACCACCGAGACCGCCAACCTGGCCCGCGCGCTCCAGGCGGGTGGGGCGGAGGTGGTACTGACCGCCTCCAACCCTCTCTCCACCCAGGACGACGTGGCGGCGGCGCTCGTCTCGTACTATGAAATCCCCGTCTTTGCCATCAAGGGGGAGGACAACGAGACCTACTACAAGCACATCCACGCCGCGCTCGACCACAAGCCCCACATGACCATGGACGACGGGGCCGACGTGGTGAGCACGCTCCACAAAGAGCGCACCGAACTGATCGGCAACGTCATCGGCGGCACCGAAGAGACCACCACCGGCGTCATCCGGCTGCGGGCCATGGCGCGCGACGGCGTGTTGCGTTACCCCATCGTTGCCGTCAACGATGCGCTCACCAAGCACCTGTTCGACAACCGCTACGGCACTGGGCAATCCACCCTGGACGGCGTCATCCGTGCCACCAACGTCCTCATCGCCGGCAAGACCGTCGTCGTCGCCGGTTACGGCTGGTGCAGCCGCGGCATCGCTATGCGGGCCAAGGGCTTGGGGGCCAACGTCGTCGTCACCGAAGTCAACCCGCTCAAGGCTCTGGAAGCGATCATGGATGGCTACCGGGTCATGCCGATGGTGGAGGCCGCGCCGGTCGGCGACATCTTTATCACCTCCACCGGCGACGTCAACGTGGTGGACCAGCAACATTTTGAAGTGATGAAGGACAGCGCCATCGTCGCCAACTCCGGCCACTTTAACGTGGAGGTCAACATCCCGGCGCTGGAGGGTCTGGCCACAGGAGCGCCACGCCGGGTGCGCCCCTTCGTGGACGAGTACACCCTCCGGGACGGGCGGCACATCTACCTGCTGGCGGAAGGCCGGCTGGTCAACCTGTCCGCCGCCGAGGGCCACCCCAGCGCGGTGATGGACATGTCCTTCGCCAACCAGGCGCTGTGTGCCGAGTACATGCGGAACCACGCCGGCGAACTGGAATGCACCGTCTACCCGGTGCCGGAGGAGATTGATCGGGAGATCGCTCGCATCAAGTTGCACGCCATGGGGGTCGAGATTGACGTGCTGACGCCCGAACAGGAGAAATACCTGTCGTCGTGGGAAGCAGGAACGTAGCCACAGGCCAGAGCCCACACTCCAGGCCCCAGGCCATCGTGTTGCATCCGATTGGCCACGTGGAACGGGATGAGGGGACAGGGCTGGCAGACGACGCACTGCGCGCCCGCCCGGCCCGCATCGTGCTCGATCCCGCCTTGGCTGAGGGGTTGGTGGGGCTGGAGCCCGGCAGCGACGTCGTCGTGCTCTTCTACTTCCACCAATCTACCGGCTACGACCTGCAACTCCATCCCCGGGGCGACCCCAGCCGGCCGCTCCGGGGCGTGTTTGCCACCCGCAGCCAATACCGGCCCAACCCCATCGGCCTGACCGTCGTGCGCGTCCAGCGCGTCGAAGACCACGTCCTGGAGGTCGTCGGACTGGACGCGCTGGACGGCTCACCCGTGCTGGACATCAAACTGCACGCCTCGTACTTCGACGCGCCATATTCCGAATAGACACGTGCTCGGCGCGGACCACAGTCCGCGCCAGGCCCGCCGGACTGTGGTCCGGCGGGAGCAGGCGGCTTCGCTCACGGCGCGTAGCGGAACGGATGGCGCGCGGCTGCCTTCTCGTGGATCAGTTCCTCCACCGTGGGCCGGCCCTCCAGGGCCTTGCGGATGGCCTGGCGCATGGCCTTGTAGTTATTGAGTTCCACCCGCTTGGCGATGGAGGCGGCGGGATGGACGAACACGTTGGCGATCAGCACGACGTCGTCCAGGATCGCCTCGGGCAGGAAGCCGTCTTCGACGCTCAGCCGGATGGCCAGGTTGACCCCGGCGGCAGCATCCTCGTAGAGCAGGCGGTGCTGCTTGGCCGTGCGGACGGTTACCGTCGGTACCAGCAGCGTGCGCGGCTGCTCGTGGATGACGCGCAAGCCCCGTGCCTCCCCCCAGCCGGCCAGCGAGCGCTCCAGTGCGCGACCTACCGGGCCATCTTTTAACCCCAGCAACAGGTCCACGTGGGCCAGTTCCTGGAACGGCGGGCCGGCGAACCCCTCCCCCACCTTCAGTGCGAAGCCGGAGATCGTGCGCGGCGTCTGGTGGATGGCAAAAACCTCTGTTCTCACCTGCCGTCCTCCCAGGTCGTAGGTGACCGGCGCCCTCTTGATCTTGTCTATGCCGGGCAGTTCCAGTTGCAGCCGCACCTCCTCGCGGTCCTCGCGGCGGAAGGCCCCGCCGGGCATGACCGGATGGCGCGAATGGCCGACGGCCACCCCCATCATGCAGAGCGCCTCCTTGACCGCCTGGGTGGAGCCGTTGTTGGCGATGATGCGCACCAGTTTCTGCACCTGCTGCTGCCAGTGTTGTGCCGTCGCCAGGTCGCCCTCCAGCGTGGCGTGGTACACGCGCTGCCACAGGTCAGGGATGACGTTGGCGCTGGCCAGGATCGCCCCATCCGCCCCCGCGGCCAACGCCGCCTGCACGACCTCGTCGTGGCCGACAAAGATGGCCACTTTTCCCTTCACCTTCTCGAACAGCGCCTCCATGAACGGGAGGTCGCCGGAGGAATCCTTGATGCCGATCGCGTTGTCAAAGTTGAGCAGCATGCCCTCGGCCGTCCACCACTGGAAATGGGTCCCGGCGCACTGTGGGATGTTGTAGAGCACGAGCGGCAGCCCCACCTGGTCCACCGCCGCAAAGTGATCGTAGACCTCGTTAAAGGCCGGCTTGAGGAAGTAGGGGGCGACGATCAACGCCCCGGTAACGCCCGCCTCTTTGGCCCACTGCGTCAGCGCCACCGTCTCGCGGGTGGAGGTGCACCCGGTGCCGGCCAACACCGGCACGCGCCCGCCTACCTCGTCCAGGCAGATCTCCAAGACCTGTTTGCGCTCCTCCACCGTCAGGTACGAGAACTCGCCCGTCGTGCCGCACGGCACCACACCGTCCACGTGGGGCAGCACGAAGCGGATCAGCTCGCGGTAAGCGGCCTCGTCAACCCTGTCGTCCGCTGTGAAAGGGGTCACCAGTGCAGGAAAAATCCCCTTGAACCATTCCGTTTTGTAGCCCATGATATTCCCCTCAGTTTCCTAGTCCCTGGTCCCTGGTCCCTGGCCCCTGCTTCCCGAAAACACCTGCGCCAGTGCTGTGCTCGCGGCGGCGTGGACACTTTGGTAGAGCGCGTGGCGGTCCAACGCGCGGGGGTGCACTGTCACCAGGGCAATCATCACCTCGTCGTCAACTGCCGCGGGCGGGATGTGGCCCGCTTCCAGCGCATCCACGATGGCCCGCCCCAGGGCTGACTGCGTGGGGCCATAGATCATGTTGGCCTGGCGCAGGTTCTTCTGCGGCAGCGCCGGCAGGATCAGCGTGGAGGGGCGCACGGTGAGCCCGGGCTCCAGGATGCCCGTCAGCGCCTCCCGCCCGTGCAATGGGTAGGTCAATTGCAGCGCGTAGGCGTCGCCCAGCGCCGTCTCCTTCCCTCCGGCGATGAGGTCAATCTGGACCTTGTTCAGCCCTTCGCCGGCCATCCCGCTGCCCACGCGCAAGCGGTGAATGGCGATGACGTCCGGCGTGATCTCCAGATCGCCAAAGCGGGCCGCCAGCGGGCCCCCGGGATACTCGAAGGGCACGTCCTCGACCGGCACCTTGCCCAGTTTCTCCAGTTCGAGTTGGATCTCGGCGCGGGTCTCGTGGATGAGCGCCCCCCCGGTGGCCTTGAGCGGCCGGCGTGGCGGCCCCATGTCGAGCCCCATCATCTTGAGCGCGGCCTTCACGGCCACCCCTCCACCGTGCCGGCAAAAGATGCGCGACAGTTTCTGCACGCGGCGCTGGAGAGCGCGGGCCTCCTGTAGATGCCCCTCGCCGGCCAGGCGGATGACCTCTTGCCAGACCTCCGGATAGACCTGCGCGCTGGCCAGGATCACGCCGCTCACCCCGCCGGCCAGTGCAGGCAACACGACTTCGTCGTGACCCACGAACAGGTCAATGCGGTCCCCGGCGTATTCCAGCACTTCCATCGTGTAGGTCAGGTCGCCGGAGGAATCCTTGAGCGCGACGACGTTGGGCAGATCGGCCAGGTCTTCGACCACGGTGCGCGGCAGGTAGCGGTCCATCACCTGCGGGATGTTGTAGAGGATGATGGGCAGGTCCACGCCGGTGGCAATGTCATAGTAGTGCTGGTAGACGCCCTTGTCGGAGGGGTGGATGAAAAAGGGGGTGACGATCAGGGCTGCCGATGCACCCGCCTCCCTGGCGTCACGGGCGAGCGCGAGTGCCTCGTGGGTGGAGGAAGCGCCGCAGCCGGCGATGACCGGCTTGCCGCCTCCCTCCTCTACCCCAACCTCGACCAGCCGCCGCTGCTCGGGGCGCGTGAGGTAGGGAAACTCGCCCGTCGTGCCGCTGGTGACCAGCCCATCCACGTGGGGCAGGACGTGATGGATCAGGCGGCGGTAGGCCGCCTCGTCTACTTCCTCCGTCTTGTTCACGAAGGGGGTGACGAGCGCCGGAAAGACCCCCTTCAGCCACGGAAGTTTGATCGGCATGTGCGACCTCCTCGATTGTGTGGTTTTGTCATTCCGAGCGAAAATGGATGTACTCATCCACGGAATCTAGTGGCTCAACCTTAGCACAAAAGCGGCAAATCGGCAAATGGCCTGCCGTGCTGCCCATGAATTTCCCAGGATTCCAGAAAAATTCCTTGACTTTTCACATAAATGTATGGTATACTATGTTCGCTCATGTGGGAAATTAGGTGAAGCCAACTTCAGCACTCCTTTTACCCACCATATACAGTAGCGGAGAATTGCCGATGCCCCATCTGTGGTGGTAGTTTTGCCGTGCCTGAGACCGTTTCACCTAATTCCCGATATGAGCGACTATGTTTGTGTTTATTGCCAGTAGAAGCGAAAGGAGTTGGTACCATGAAACAGAAACTTGGTTTCACGATTGCAGCGTTGATCTTTGTCTTCTTCGCCGTAACAATGAGAACCGCGCAAGTCTCTGCGCAGCAACCTACCCCAATGCCAGGTGAGCCAGTCCCCACCCCTATGCCAGACCTGGAGTACAGAATATATAAGCTTGAAGTAGTGCAAGACCGGACTGTTCAGTCATTGGAATCAATTAACGAGCAGAACAGATCTCTCATCATAGGGGCCGGCACGATTATTGGAGTGCTGGTCGCAATCCAAGGCTTGGCTACTGGTGCTGCTACTACCGCACAATTTGTTCAATTACATCGTGAAGGAAGGCGAGACAGTCGTCAGGCAAACCGCGAAGAAGAGCGGGATCGGATTGATCGTACTGGTGTTGAGCAGGTGTCGAAGGTCATGGATGTAGTTCAGAATACGCTGGCGAGTCGTATCGACATTGAGCATGCGAGTTTCGATCAGGTGTCCACAATCATGGACGTAGTTCAGCGGACGCTAACCAGCCACCTTGAGACAGAAGAGCGGGCGCGTGAAGCGGTAGAGGAGGCTCAAGGACTCGTCAAACAAGTTGGGCAGTTTTATCAAGACTTTCAGATGATTATAAGTAGGGCACGAGCCGATATAGAAAATCGTGCGTCTCAATGGGCAAAAACAGTGGGTCGACACGATTTCAGGGGCATGACAACCGCTCTCAGCAGTTTCGCTGAACAATTTGACAAGTTCAGAACCGAGTTCGAGGCTCTTGAGAAGGTGGAGGAGGGGAAACTGCGTCCTCAATTTAGCCCGCAAGTCCCTTACATTCGTGGTATTGCAGCGCACTACACCAATCAGCCCGAGATCGCGAAACAGTACCTTGAAGAGGTTATTCGGTCTCGAGAACCTCTGCCAGGCGAGGACCAGCGTGCCTGTAGTCGCCGCCGCGCAAATGCATATTACTATCTTGGTCTGACCGAATCCAATTTCGGCAACAATCAGCGCGCGATTGAGCTCTTTGAAGAAGCGAACGAACTTGATCTTGAAGCAAGAGACTTCCTTACCAGGGCTGTTACTGCCGAAGCTTACGTCATGATGAACAGATTTGACAGTGCACGGAAATATGCTGATCAGATTGAAAACCGATTGCAGGACATTGAAAGTAGAGAGGGGCGCTTGCGTAACTTTCATCTGAGGTTGCGAAGTCGTGCCAGGCTCATTAGGGCGAATACAGCACTGTTGGAACGTACACCTAAGTGGGAAGAAGCCCAATTGTTACTTGAGTCGGTGCATGATACAGACCCTCAGTATTACTATGCCATTGTCACTTTGGCCCAGGTCTATTATGAGCAAGGCGAACTAGACAAAGCACAGCAGCTGTTTGACAAAGCGTACATGACCATTGAGCGTTCCGGTGACCTTCTCACAGTGACCGAGACCCGCACCAAGGTTCTGCTGCGGATGGTTGCCGGGATGTGTTGTAAGCATGGTCCTAAGGATGAGGACAGAGCAGACGAGCTTCTTGATCAGGCAGACAACGTTCTCCATAGCCTACCCAGGATAGGCAACCAGAATTGCACAGTGTTCTCTACCTTGAGCAAGCGAAACGAAAGCAGTAATACTATTCGTCGCCATATTGAATTGATCCGAGAGGGCAAAGTCCTCCTTTCATAGCTGCTCAACCATGCATTTAGCTGGATCCATAGTCACAATCTGAGGCTTTGGGCGTGCACAGGATTACTGCTGAGCCACATTGGGGAGCGGGTTAGATGGTCGGCTTGTGGTCTCACCGGCTCCGCTTGCTCCTGTGGCTGGTACTGTTGCTCGCCGTCGCCCTGGCCGCGCAGTCCGTCGTCGTGGCCCATCGCACGCGCACCCGGGGCCTCAGCGCTCACTTTCCGGCTCCCGTGGCCGCGGCCGGCGTGCCGATGCTGGGCGTCAACGTCGCGCTGGAGCAGTACGACGACGAGGGGTTAGAGGCCGCCCTGGCCCGCATCGCTGAGGGGGGCTTTGTCTGGGTGCGCCAGCCATTCTACTGGAGCCAGATCGAGCCAGCGCCGGGCCGCTTCGACTGGACGGTCCCCGACCGCATCCTGGCTGCGCTGGCCCGTCACCCTGCACTGCGATTGATCGCCGTTCTCGACGATAGTAGGAGCACGGTGCCTGCGTCCACTGGGGGCGCGGAGGCTGTGCCCCTGCCCGACCCTGACCGCTTCGCCGTCTTCGCCGGTCGCTTCGCCGCCCGCTACGGCGCGCAGGTGGACGATTACCAGGTCTGGGACGAGCCGAACCTGGCCGGCCACTGGGGCGGCGGTCCCGTCAATCCGCCTGCCTACGCCGACCTGCTGGCCCGCACCGCGCGCGCGATCCGCGCGGCCGACCGTTCGTCCACAAGCGAAGCGACGCTCACGGGCGGCTTCCCTGCCCGCATTCTCCTGGCCGGCCTGGCTCCCACCGTCGAGACCGGTCCTCAGAACCTGAGCGACGTGCGCTACCTGGAGCAACTCTACCAGGCCGGCGCGGCCCTCTACTTTGACGTCGTAGCCGGTAAGCCCTACGGTTTCGACACCGGCCCTGACGATCGCCGTGCCACCGAATCGGTGCTGAACTTTTCCCGGCTCGTTCTGCTGCGGGAGGTGATGGTCGCCCACGGCGATGCAGGGAAAGCCGTGTGGGCCAGTCACTGGGGATGGAATGCGCTGCCGCCGGGCTGGGCGGGCGCTCCCTCGGTCTGGGGGCAGACCGATGAGGCGACCCAGGCCGCCCGGACCGTCGCGGCGTTGGCGCGGGCGCGGGCCGAGTGGCCCTGGGCCGGTGCAGCAATCCTGGAGCATTGGCAGCCTTTCGTAGCCTCGGACGATGCACACTGGGGCTTCGCCGTGTTGAGGCCCGACGGCACTCCCCGCCCGGTCTACGAGGCAGTGGCAGCCTGGGCCGCCGCGCTCCCGGAGGGAGCACGGCCCGGCGGCTATCCGGCGGACAATCCGTGGACGACCTACGTGGGAGACTGGCGCGTGGGACCGCTGGGCGCCGACGCGGGCTCGGATGGCGATCGGGCAACCTTCCGCTTCGACGGGACGTCGGTCGCCCTGACGGTGCGGCGAGGGCCATACCGCGCCTTTCTCTACGTCACGGTGGACGGCGCGGGTGCGGACACCCGGCCTGCGAACGGGCTGCCCCAGGACGAGGCGGGCCGCGCCTACGTCGTCCTGTACGACCGCGCTCCCGCTGCGGTCACGATCCCGCTGGCGACTGGCCTGGCTCCCGGCCTGCACACCGTCGAGGTAGTGGCCGAGCGCGGGCAGGGCCAGTGGGTGCTGGTGGATTGGCGGGTGGGAGGGGAGCCGGTCCGCGATGGCTACGCCTGGCAAGTCGCCGGGTTGGCCGCGGCGGGGCTGGTGCTCGTGGCGCTCCTGGTGTGTGATGCGCGGCGGGTGAATTGGACGGCGTTGGGACAGCGGTTTCTGGGCTGGCCGGAGCAGGCGCAGGTGGCGCTGGCCGTGGCGCTGACCGGCCTCCTGTGGGTCACTGCCGCGCTCAGTTGGGGACGGGATGTGGCCCCGGGGACGGGGGTGGGCTCTCCATTTGTGACGCCCCCGGGGACGGGGGCTGAGAGCGCGGCTGTGATGCCCCCGGGGACGGGGGCTGAGAGCGCGACACTGGTCGTCAGCCTGTTCCTCCTGCCGGTCCTGGCCTTCCTGTTTGGATTGAGGCCCGACCTGGGGTTGGCCCTGGTCGCCTTCGCAGCCCCCTTCTACCTCCACCCCGGCCCCATGCTCTACCGGGCCTTGAGCCTGCCGGAGGCCCTGGTGGTGGTGTGTCTGGTGGGTCAAATCACGCAACACGCAACACGCTCCACGTTTCACGTTTCACGTTTCACGTTTCACGTTTCACGTTTCACGTTTCACGTTTCACGTTTCACGTTTCACGCCTCAAGCCTCGACCACTCTGTCTTGCTGCTCCTGGTGGCCGCCGTGGTAGCGGGGGTGGCGGCGGCTGACCGGGGGGCAGCCTTCCTTGAACTGCGCAGCGTGTTCCTGATCCCGGCGCTGTACTATGTGCTGCTGCGGCAGGCGCGCCTGGATGGCAAGGCCCGCTGGCGGGTGGTGGATGGTTGGGTCCTGGGGGGCCTGGGCGTGGCGCTCGTCGGGCTGGTCCAGTACGCGCTCGGGCGCAACCTGGTCGTGGCCGAGGGGGGCCTGGCCCGCTTGCAGAGCGTCTACTACTCCCCCAACAACGTAGGGCTGTATCTGGGGCGGATATGGCCGCTGCCGGTGGCTGTAGCCCTGTGGGGAGGACGTGGGCGCCGCCGGTTGCTCTACGGGCTGGCCCTGGTGCCGGTCACGCTCGCGCTGGTGCTCAGTTTCTCGCGCGGGGCGCTGCTATTGGGCCTGCCGGCGGCGGTGCTGGTGATGGGCTGGCGGGCCGGAGGGCGCTACCGGTGGGCGGCGCTGGCGCTCATCGTGGCCGGTGCACTGGTGCTGCTCCCGCTCCTGAGCCTGCCGCGCTTTGCCGCGCTGTTCGACCTGCGCGAGGGCAGTACCTTCTTCCGGCTGGCCCTGTGGCGCTCTAGCGCCGGCCTGGTGCGGGAGCATCCCTGGTTCGGCGTCGGGCCGGGCAACTTTGCCGCTGCCTATCGCACCCGCTACATGCTCCCCAGTGCCTGGTCGGAGCCGAACCTGGAACACCCGCACAACATCTACCTGGACCACTGGACGCGGCTGGGGCTGTTGGGGCTGGTGGCGGGGCTGCTCGTGCAGGTGGCGTTTTGGAGGGTCGTTTTTTCGCGCTCTCAGCCCCCGTCCTCGGGGGCGCCACGGGTATCGCGCTCTCAGCCCCCGTCCCCGGGGGCGTCACGGGTATCGCGCTCTCAGCCCCCGTCCCCGGGGGCGCCACGGGTATCGCGCTCTCAGCCCCCGTCCCCGGGGGCGCCACGAGTATCGCGCTCTCAGCCCCCGTCCCCGGGGGCGCCACGAGTATCGCGCTCTCAGCCCCCGTCCCCGGGGGCGCCACGTTCCTTATCCGTCAATCTTGCGCATCCGTGTTCAGAGGTTCTTCGCCTGGGCCTGGCGGGGAGCATGGCTGCGCTGCTGGCCCACGGCCTGGTGGACAATACCGTGTTCTTCCCCGATTTGGCGCTGGTGTTCTTCCTGACGCTGGCGTTGGTGCAATGGGCCGACACAAGCGGGGGTGGTGCTCAGACGTAGCCCGCCTCGTGCAGCCAGGCTTCGACCCGGCGCATCCCCTCGTCGAAATCCACCTGCGGCTCGTACCCCAGTTCCCGGCGGGCCTTGTCTATGGGAAAGCCCTGGTCGGTGCCGAATAGCTCCGCCACCATGCGGGTCAGGAGCGGGCGAGACCTGAGCCGCAGTGCACCGTAGATCTTCTCCATGGCCCAACCCGCCATGTAGGCCAGGCGGCGCGGAATGACGAGGCGGGGCCTGGGCACCCCCACGATGTGGGCCAGCCGGTCCACGTACTGTCGCCAGGTGACGTCCGATCCGTCCGAAGCGTTGTAGGCCTGGCCGGTGCTCTTTTCGCTGTCTGCGGCGCGCAGCAGCACGTCCACCACGTTGGTGACGTAGCCCAACCCGGCCGGTTTGCGCCCGTCCCCGACGTGGATCATGCTCCCGCTCTTGAGCAGTTCCACGATCTCCACCACGAACGTCGTCGAGCGCGGGCCGTAGATGTTGACCGGGCGCACGACGGTGACCGGCAGGCCATGCTCGCGGTGGTAGGCCCAGACCAGTCGTTCCCCTTCGATCTTGGTGTCGCTGTAGGGCCAGCCCCGGAGACGGTAGGGGGCGGATTCGTCGGCGGGATAGTCCGGGTGGCCGTAGACGTCAGTCGTGCTCACGTGAACGAACTTGCTTACCCCGGCCGCGACGGCTGTTTCCAGGAGATTGCGCACGCCGGTACCGTTGGCTGCGCGAAACGCTTCCCAGGTGCCCCAGTCGGCGGCGAGCGCGGCGCAATGATAGATGCGCTGCACGCCCCGCGCGGCCGCCTTCAGGCATTCTGCGTCGCCCAGGTCACCATAGGCCAGTTCCACGTCCAGGTTCGCCAGGTGTGCCGTCCGGCTGGTCGGCCGCACCAGTGCGCGCACCTCCTCCCCACGCGCCACCAGCGCTTCGACCAGGTGGCTTCCCAGGAACCCACTGCCTCCTGTCACCAGGTTTCTCATGGGTTGTTCCTCCTCAAGTTACGCTGCAGGTAGCGTCTCCTATATCCGTTTCAGTTTCCAGTGCCCCTGCCGGAAGCGCCATCCCATCAGCGTCGCTTGCACGATCCAGCCCACAGCCAGCGCGAGCCAGATGCCGTCTGCTCTCATGCCCACCGGCCGCGAGAGCAGGTAGGCCAGGGGCACCTGGATGAGCCACATGGAAATGAGATTGATGACCATGGGCGAAAGTGTGTCACCTGCCCCGGCCTGGGCCGCATCGAACACGTAGTTCAATGCCAGTCCCAGGTAGCCCATGCCGAGCACGCGGATCGCACGTGTGCCGGTCGAAATCGTCTCCGCATTGCGGCTGAACAGCGCCAGAACCTGTGGAGCAAGCAGCGCCAGCAACCCAAGGATGGTTCCACCGACCAGCACGGTTGCGCGGGCGGTGAGGCTGACCGAGCGGGCAGCGCGGTCGGGCTGGGCGGCGCCCAGGTTCTGGCCCACCATCGCCGGTAGTGTACGGGACAGCCCCATGGTCGGGATCAGCGCAAAGTTAGAGATGCGCTGTACGATCACCCACGTGGCCAGTGTCGGCGCACCGTACGCGGAGACGAGGCGGGTGAGGTAGGTCATCGCCAGGTTGGGGGCGCCGCGCTGCAGGATGGCGGGCAGCGTGATGCGTAGAATGCGCCCCATCATCGGAAGATCTACCCTCAGATGGTGCAGGTCCAGGCGTACGGGCGCCCGGCCAGCGGTGAGCATGCCCATTCCCCACAGCATCCCGATCCCATTGGCGGCGATCAATGCCAGTGCAGCCCCTTCCACTCCCAGCCGGCTCACCAACAACGGTTCTGCAACCAGCAGCGTTCCCGTGCTGAACAGTGTCATACCCAACAGCACCTGGGGAGCGCCAGCGGCGGTCATCATGAACCCGACGCTGGGTACCATCTCCATGGCGATCAGGCCGGCGAAGATGATGCGCGCGTAAAGTACGGCCAGCGGCAACGTGGCACTGTCCGCGCCAGCAAGCACCAGCAATGGCCGGGCGAGGGCGGTGCCTGCCAGCCCCAGGCCGCCGGAAGCCGCGATCATCAGAATGACCGCTTGAAGCACGGCCAGGTTGGCTCCGTCCTGGTCTTTGGCCCCGACGTACCGGGCCACCACGGCCCCGCTGCCGAGGCTCAGTGCCATCAGAACGCTGACCATAGTGAAGCGCACGGACATGGTGAGGCCGGCGGCTGCCTGTGCATGGGGGCCGAGTTTCCCTAGCCATAGGGCATCGTAGATGTCGGGCCACATAAAGAGCACCTGGCTGATCGTGATGGGCCGGGTCAGCCGCCAGATGTGTCGCGCCAGGCTGCCCTGCGTGACGTCACGTGGATGGGTGGGGGTCATATTGAGTGCGTCATGGTGTGTTCCCGTTCGGGGATGTTCCTAGAGATATGGTTGCAGCAAGTCCAGGATGCTCGTCAGCGGTGCCACGTCGTCCTCGTCGAATTGGGCCAGTTTGTCTGAGTCTACGTCCAACACGGCGATCACGTGCTCACCTTTGATCACCGGTAGCGCGATCTCGCTCCTGGAGCGGGAGTCGCAGGCGATGTGGCCGGGGAACTGCTCGACGTCCGGCACGACGACCGGTTGCCGGGTGCGGGCGCAATGCAGGCACACGCCCCGCTCCCGCAGCACCTGGCAGGCGAGCGGCCCCTGGTATGGCCCCACGTGCAATTCGTTCTCGCCGGCGACGAAGTAAAAGCCGGTCCAGAAGTGGTGTGGCAACTTGTGGTGCAGCACGGCGCACGTGGTCGCCATCGCCGCCACCAGGCTGGGGGATTTGCGCTCGATCAGGTCCTTCAACTGTGCATAGATGCGTTCGTACCGGCCCGCTCTTCTCGGATCAACCATATCGTGTATTTCCCCATCCGTGGTTTTCCCCCGGCGCGCCCCATCTATCTCGCGACAGACATGGAAAAGCGCCCCGCCGGGAGAGGCGGGGCGCTCGTCGGAGGCGCTACGGCCCTTTGGCACCGGGTCTTCGGGAAGGATTCGGCTTCTTCTTCCCGAACCAATCGGTGGCGGGGAACTCCACCGCGCAGGGGGTGATGCCGAGGACCCCCGCGCTCCAATCTCACACTTCAGAGATGCCGCAGCGCCCGTGAAGGATTGTCCTACACTATAGCACAAAACAGGCTCGCGGGGGTGAGTGATTGGTGAAGGAACGGTGAAGGTTTGGAGCAAGTGGCTCACCGCAGAGGCTCACATCGGTCCAAGGGTGCCGAACTAGTGCGACTCTTCATCCAGTCGCTCGCGGACGCGATCGAGCGATCGCCGGGCAACTGCAGCATCTGGAGAACCAAGTGTTTCCAAGGAGGCCAGGCTCTCAGCGAACAGGCGCTTTGCCTCTCCCAGATCACCGTCTTCCTCGGCCAGCATCCCCAGTTGATGCAAGGCTGTTGCTACACTTCGGCGGTCGCCCATTTGCTGTGAGACATCGCGCACTTGGTCGTATAGCCTTCTCGCTTCGCCAAGATCGCCCTGTGCGTAGGCCAAGTTACCCATCTGGCCGAGTGTGTATGCGACGCCGGCGCGGTCACCCAGTTGTTGCTTGATGCCCAGCGACTCCTGGTACAGCCGGCGGGCCTCGGCATAGTCCCCCTGGTCCTGCGCCAGCATCCCCAGTTGGTGGAGCACGCCCGCCTCGTTCTTGCGGTCGCTCAGTCCCCTGAAGACGGTCAACGCTTCCTGATATTGGTTTCTGGCGGCATCTGGATCGCCCTGCAGATATGCCACATTGCCCAGATTCCACACCGTGATAGCAGCGCCAGCGCGGTTGCCCAGTTGCTGCTCGATGTCCAGCGATTCCTGGTACAACCGGCTGGCCTCGGCATAGTCCCCCTGGTCCTCCGCCAGCATCCCTAGTTGGTGGAGCGTCGAGGCAATGCCGGCGCGGTAGCCCAGTTGCTGCTTGATGTCCAGCGACTCCTGGTACAACTGGCTGGCCTCGGCATAGTTCCCCTGGCGGTGCGCCAGCATCGCCAGGCTGTGGAGCGTCGAGGCGACTCCGGCGCGGTCGCCCAGTTGCTGGGCAATATCCAGTGACTCCTGGTACAACCGGCGGGCCTCGGCATAGTCCCCCTGGTCCTGCGCCAGCATCCCCAGTTGGTGGAGCGTCGAGGCGACGCCGGCGCGGTTGCCCAGTTGCTGTGCAGTGGCCAGCGACTCCTGGTACAAGCAGCGAGCCTCGGCATAGTCCCCCTGGCGGTGCGCCAGCATCCCCAGGTTGTGGAGCGTCCGGGCGATACCGGCGCGATCGCCCAGTTGCTGCACGATGTCCAGCGACTCCTGGTACAGGCGGCGGGCCTCGGCATAGTCCCCCAGGTCCCAGTGCAGACTCCCCATCTTCGCCAGGATGTCCGCCTGTGCATCCTGCTCCTGCGGCCCCGCCCCAAGCAGCCGGTAGTCGGCCAACAGTTGCTCCAGCAGCGCCAGCCGCTCTCGCTTGGCCGCCGCGTCTAGGCTAGAGGTCACCAGGTCCGGTTCGTAGGCCATCTGGCGCAGCGCGCTCTCGGCCATCTCCGCCTCTGGAATGAACTCGAAGACACCGCTGCGCCAGGCCCAAAAGTCCGGCGCTTCCCGCGCCAGCCGGGTCAGCGCATAGTCGGGCAGCCACAGCACCAGCGGGCACCCCAGTTCCCGGTACCGCTCCCGCGCCAGGTTGAGGTGGGCCAGGAGCGGCGGGTGGGGGGTGTCGGAACGCAGCGAGGCCTCCAGCCCATACACGTTGAGGGCCAGCGGCGGGCAAGCGGAGTACGGAGACCGGGGTTCCGCCACGGCGACGGCGGGCTGGGGTTGCACCAGGAGTTCCCGTTCGGCAGGCCCGGCCCGCTGGATGGATGCCCCCAGGCGCGCCTGCAGGTGGTTCAGGAGGTTGCTCACCGGCTCGTCCAAGGTAATTTCCACCAGTTCTACCCCCAGCGGTTCCACCATCGCCCGCAGTTGGGCGGTCAGCGTCTCCCTCTGAGCCGGGACGTTGCATTTGGCCAGCAGGAGCACGAAACGGCCCGGGGCGGCCATGCCGATGGCCCGGGCCAGCGCCGACAGTGTCTCCAGGTTCTGCCGGGCGGCCGGCGTGTCAGGCCAGCCCCAGGGTTTCTCGCTCACGTTTCAGGGCCTCCTGGAACTTGGGCAGGCCGCGCACGGCCGGATGGACGTCGTGCCAGGGGGGCGGGCCATTGAGATACTCCAGCACGCTCAGGTTGTAGAGCATCAACTGGTGGTCGGCGTCGTTCTCCATCACGTGGCGCAGGTGGACGCGGGCCAGTTTGGGGTAGTGCTCCTCTGGGACCAGGCGGCTGTACTCCTCAATCATCTCCGCCTCCGCCCGTTGGGCCACCGCCAGGTCAATCGGCCGTGGCCACTTGGCGGAGGGGGCGTGGAAGCAGGCGTAGGTCACCAGCCGCATCAGGTCGCGCGGGTGGCCACCGCAGGCCCGGCACAGGCGGTCCACCGCCTCGCCGGTGAAGAGGAGTTCCAGGTCTATCCGGCGCGCCAGCATCTCGCGCAGGCGGGCTATGCCCTCGGGGTAGTCGCCCCCTTCCGGCCGGGTGACCTTGACCATCGGCACGACGCAGCACAGAGGAAAGACGGCCTTCAGTTGGGTCGCCCCCGGCGAGTAGACCATCGAGATGGGGACGGTGTACACGACGTGACAGGCCAGCGTCCGCAACTGCTCGCCATGGTCAACGTAGAGCGCCTCGTGGGAGGTGCGGCCGGTGTCCAACTGGCGTAGCGTGATGCGGTCCAGGTTGTCAATCAGGAGTACCAGCCCTCGCCGCTCCTGGCGGCGCAACCGTTCGGTTGCCCGCAGGATCAGCAGGTTGATGTTTTCGATGAGAAGCGAGATTTGAGGGTCGAGTTTGTGGCGGATCTCCTCCCGCACGTCGCGGCCGGTCTTGATCTGTCCCGTCAGGCGGGCCAGCAGGCGAGCGACGAGCGGAATCCCCTCCGGCAGCCCCACCCCCAGCGCAGCCTCAACCTCCAATTCCCGCTGCACCTGCCGCCAGCCCTCCTCGGTGTACAGTACGTCGGCGAACCAGCGCTGGATGTTTTCCAGCAATTTCGCGTCCAGTTCGATGCTGTACGCCTGGCGCAGTTCACTTTCGATGCGCCGGGCGATGGCCAGCAGCAGGTCGCTGTAGACGATGTCGTTGACGTCCAGGTCCTCGTCCGCCTCGAAGCAGATGACGGCGTAGCCGGCCTCCTCCAGCCGCGCCTTGAGGCGCAGCAGCTCCGTGGACTTGCCGCAGCCCCGGTGGCCGGTGAGGAGTTGGGCAGTGCTGGAATCGGCCCAGGTGATCGTCTTCAACATCCGCTGGACCACGTCCCGGTCGCCGCGGACGTCGGTGCAGTCCACGTAGCGCGGGTCGCCGCTGGGCAACGGTACGGCCGGATCAACGGCGTTGTAGGCATCGCGCAGGGTGTGTGCAGGTTCGGCCATCGGGCAGTTCCCTCCAGGCAATAGGTGAGTGGTCCCCAAGGATGGGGGCCGGGACAGGTCGGACGTCGCGCAGGGTGGAAAGTCCCCGCTGAAGCGGGGCGTCCGTACCCTTGTGTGTCACAAACGAGGCCGGGCGGCTACACAGCGCACGCCGGCGTCGTGCAGTACCGGGCGTCCAACATGCGCAGTCCCAGACCCTCCATCGCCGAGACCAGTTTCTCCTGGGGCACGTCCGCCACCTTGATCGTCAGTTCGCAGTTGGTGGGGTCTTCCCCCATGATCGTGCCCAGGGCCAGCACGTTGCCACCCAACTCGGCGATCTTGCCGGCGATCCTGGCCAGCGTCCCCTTCTCCGCCGGGATCAACATGCTCAGGCGCACCCCCTCCTCCCGTGCACCCATCAATTCCAGAAAGAGCTTGAACATGTCGGTCTCGGTGATGATGCCTACCAGTTTGCCGTCCCGCATCACCGGCAGCCCGCCGATCTTGCTGTCTGCCATGATCCGGGCGGCCTCTTCCAGCGGGGTGTCTTCGGTGACGGTGATCACGTCTTTCGTCATGATGTTGTGCATCCTGATCTTGGAGAGCAGGTAGGGAATCTCGTAGATGCTCAACGAGGTGGCGGGTGAAGGCGAGGCGTACAGCAGGTCCTTCTCCGAGACGATACCGACCAGTTTGCCGTGTTTGTCCAACACTGGCAGGCGACGGATTTTTTCGTCCCGCATCAGTTTTAGCGCTTTGTCAATGGACGTGTCCTCGGTCACTGTGATAGGACGTTTGGTCATTCGATCTCCGACGAGCATGGTTAACCTCCTTGGCTTGTGATGGCGTTCCACTACAGGAATGCGTTTATTGTACCCCAATTTGCCAAGTCTGCCAACTGAGTTGACCACAAGCGGAGCCGTATTATAATGAAGGTTACGGCTTTCGATCCGTGCATATTCGCAGGCACTCGAGTCGCTGGCGAGCGCTCCAACTCCAGCCGAGTTATGCTATGATGAATGTGAGACTGCAAAAATGGTGGGGCATCGCTGATCGTCCACCATCAGACCCACATTGCTTTGTAATTCCTTCTTATGCCTTGAAGGATCGTTCCCTGCCCACGAAACCCACCAGAGCACAAATCGAATTGGCGTGTAGATGGTGGGTCAAGTTCCCTCATGCAAGGCTCATCATGTCCACCGGAGACAATCAAAGGTTAGGGATTACTAACGCCAGGGTCATGGCTGAATACGCTGCCAAACTAGGCGTTCCCCGCGAAAACATCATCGAAGAGGACCGCTCACGGAATACGTACGAGAATCTACTGTACTCGTTGGAAATCATCGAGGCAGAACACTTGAGCCAACCAACGCTGGTGACCCTGGATCTGTACACGAGGCGCGCCGTAGCGACGGCGAAGAAAATGGGCTGGAGAGACTTTTACTGGGTCTCTGTATTCTCAGAGGGCCAGCCCGCTTATGGCTACAAATGGCTACAGACACATTCTCGGTCTACCATCTTCTGCTATGAGGTATTCGCCATGCTCTACAGCAAAATTGTGGGGTGGATCTGACACACCATCGTTGAACGTCGGCTTATCCTTTGAGCCCCGTCATCACGACTCCCTGCACAAAGTACCGCTGGGCGAGGAAGAAGACTACGATGATTGGCACAGTCGTCGCCGTCGAAGCGGCCATCAGCAGATCCCAACGCGTGTTCAGCACGCTGCGGAATGCCGACAATCCTATGGAGACGGTGAACCTCTCGGGCGAGTTCAGGTACAATAGAGGCCCCATAAAGTCGTTCCAGGTGCCGATAAAGGTAAAGATCGCCACTGTGGTCAGCGCCGGCTTGGCCAGCGGCATCATAATGCGTGCGTAGATGGTGAACTCGTTACATCCATCAATGCGTGCCGCATCGGCCAGTTCTTCTGGGATGGTGCGGAAGAATTGGCGCAGGAGGAAGATATAGAAGGCTCCTCCTCCAAAGAACGAGGGCACGATGAGCGGCAGGAACGTGTCAATCCAATGCAGCCGGCTGAAGATCACAAAGTTTGGCACCAGCGTGACCACATAGGGCACCATCATGGTAGCCAGCACGACCCCAAACCAGAAATCGCGCCCTGCAAACCGCATGCGGGCAAAGCCATAGGCACAGAAAGAGGCAGCCAAGAGGACGGCCAACTCGTTCATTAAGACGAGAAAGGCAGTATTCCTAAAGTAGATGTGAAACGGTTTGTAGGTTAGGGCCTCCACGTAATTTTCGGGACGGAACGGGTTTGGAATCAACTGAGGCGGCATCTGGAAGACCCTTTGCTGCAGTTTGAAGGAACTGCTGACCATCCAGAGCAGAGGGAGCATCATCAGGACCGCTCCTACAACCAGCACGACCCAGATCACGGCTTGAGTCAACCACCTGCGGCTTGATCTGCCACTCACAGCGCGAGCACCAACAGAACCCTGAGTAGAAAGCCTGTCGTCAGTCGCCGCCACGATTCACCTCCTCAACCCGCTTCCTCGTAATACACCCGGCTGCCTATGCCCTTGAAAACAAGCGCCGTCAACCCTATGATGATGATAAAGAGCACCCATGCCAGGGCAGCCGCATATCCCATGTTGAGGTATAGGAAAGCATTGCGCCACAGGTATAAGACGTAGAAAAGAGTGGCGTTCTGCGGGCCGCCGTTTGTGATGAGATAACCAGCGATGAAGATCTGAAAGGTGCCGATGATGCTCATAACCAGGTTGAAGAAAATGACCGGCGACATCAGGGGTAGCGTCACGTGCCACAGTTTCGCCCACGCACTTGCGCCATCAATCGCTGCCGCTTCGTAGAACTCGTTGGGGATGCCCTGCAGGCCCGCCAGGTAGATCACCATCCCGCCACCCAGGCCCCACAGACTCATCAGGACCAGGGCCGGCAGCGCCCACTCCGGATCCTGGAGCCACAGAATCCTACGCACACCGAAGACGTGCAGGAGCGCATTGAGCAAGCCGAAATCCGAGTTCAGGATCCAGGCCCACAGAACTGCGTTCGACACCGCCGGCACGATACTGGGCAGGTAGTAAACGGTGCGAAAGACGGCAATCCCGCGCACCTTGGAGTTCATCAACAGGGCCAGCAGGAAGGCCAGAACCATACCCAGCGGCACCGCGATGGCCGAGTATACCGTGGTCACCTTCAAGGCTTGCCAGAAGAACCTGTCAGTGAGCAGCTTCTTAAAATTGTCGAGGCCAACGAACTCGGGCGGGGCAATCATGTTCCATTTCTGGAAGACCAGCCAGAGGGAGGTCAACGCAGGTATCAGGAACCAGAACAGGAACCCCAAAATAAAAGGGGCGATAAAAATATAGCCCACCACGTTGCGTCTCCCCGCGGGTTTTCTCAGCCAGCCGACTATCGCGGTCATCATATCCTCCTCAAAGGAGCCAAACTCCAACCAAGATGTGGCCGCGCAGGGTCTGTTCCAGCGTTCGACTGGAATGCCCTGCGCGGCCGGGCTTGTCCTTGCTGGGCCTCAGAGGAGCGCTTCTTGAAGGATGGCGTTGCCTTCCGGTACGATTTCTGACAGCGCCTCCTCGGCCGTCTTGTCGCCAATCCAGATGGCGTCAAACGCGGGAGCGGTGACCGCCTCGACCTGTTGGTAACCCGGTGGCTGATAGAGGATGTGGCCATACTTGGGCACATACTCAGTCACGATCAGTTCATAGCCAGGCGGATGGACCCCTTCGGTGGCACTGACTCGAGTGGTCATCCATTTCGCCAGCCCTTCCTCAGTCATCAGGTTTGTCTGGCTGGGTAGCCAGAGGCCCATTCTCAAGAACTGGAGCTGGTAGTACTCGGTGGCCAGGAAACGCACCCACCGCCAGGCGGCCTCCGGGTGTTTCGAGGCCGCAAAAGCGGAGTGCAGGTGGGCTTGCAGGCCGGTGGCAGGCTGCTTTATCTTGGGCAAGACGGCTGTTCCCAGCGTGGGTACGATCTTGTACATCCAAGACAAGGCCCAGGAGCCATCTATCGCCATAGCGAGCCTGCCGGTCTCCAACATCTGCGTGTTGCTCATTCCCAGTTGGTCCAAGACCGAAGAAAGGGGCGCCACCTGATGCACCAGCGTCAGATCGGCAATGCGCTGGATGGCCTCGAAGGTTGCCGGCTGATCGAGAGCCAACAGGCCGGTGGCTGGATCAACGTACTTCCCACCATTGGACTCGATGGGCCCCAGCAGCTCCATCCACCATTTATCCCAGTAGACCCCCCAGCGTTCCACGTTGTCCACGTCGAAGCCGCTCTCCCCCGGGTGTTTGCCGCTGGTGTCCACCGTCAACTGCCGGGCCACCTCGACAAAGTAGTCCCACTCCCAGGCCTCGTCGGGGTCGTTGCTGGGCGGTTCGATGCCCGCCTCATCGAAGATGTCGGCGTTGAGGTAGATGTGAGAGCCCGTCCAGCAGGAACCGATGCCGTACCAGCGCCCTTGGTATGTGCTGCGCTCTGTTTCCTGGGGCTCGATAAAGTAACCTGGTGCGCCTACGACCGAGTCGGCCTTGAGCATGTCGGTGATGTCGAGCAGCATTCCCTCGTGGGAATAGGTCGCAATGTCCTGGTTCCTGATGAAAGCCGTGTCCGGTGGCGTGCCGGCGGCGACCATGGCCAGCATTTTCTCTGAATAGTTCTCCGGCGTGTGCAGCCAGGTCACTTTGATGTTGGGCTCCGCCCCCTCGAAAACCGTGATGGCAGAGCGAACGCCCAAGTCCTCTTCGGTACCGCCCCAACCCATAAAACTGATCTCCACCACTTCCTCTGGTGCGGGAGTAGCCTGAACGACGACGGTCTTCTCTACTTCCACAGTTTGTTCGACCGGCACCTCGACCGTCCTCTCAACCACCTGCGGCGCACACCCGGCCAGGGCTGCGCCCGCGGCAGTCAGGGCGCTCAGGCGCATAAAGTCACGCCGACTGAGATTCTTCCGACTCATGATGCGTCCTCCTTTTTCGACTTTATCACGTTCCGTGATAAACTTCTCGACGCGTGGGGGAACCTCACACGCGGATTGCACAGGTCGTCTCCCTCATCAGGAGCGGTGACCTGTGCTTGCTTCCACAGGCTGCAACCTCCGCTTTCTCTCCACCTCCTTTCACTCACTCTCCATCGCCCATCCCCACGAGGGACGATTGCCTTTGGATTCCGATTGACCAGGTTCCGGTATTGTGATATGATGAACACCGCTAGAAGGCTATCCCTCACGGCACCACACACTTGTGCAGGGCCAGGCATGAGTATAGTACCACACGATGCGGATGTAGTCTACACCAGAATTGATTCAACTTTGCACCATGACGGAAATGGTCACTTGTGAAGAATTGGAGCAGGAGCTTCTAGAAGCTCTTACCCACCTGTATGATCCTGACTATCAGCCCTCCGCAGCGCTCTGTGCGCTGATAGGCTGCGACCCTCGAGAGGGCGTGCTCGCCTTTCAGACCGCCATCATCCACGTCATTGAAAGCCTCGAACCCTCACCCAATGCGCCACCCGCTGCCCACATCAGGCGAGTCTACGAGGTGCTACACAATCGCTATGTGCTGAAACTCACCCAGGACGAGACCACCGATCGCTTGCACCTGAGCCGGAGCAGTGTCCAGCGCGCACAGCGTGAAGCCGTGCACGTGCTGGCCGGAGTGCTCTGGAAGCGGTACCAGGCGCCGGGGCCGGTGAGTAGGGGTGAGCCCAAGGAAAAGGAAGAGGGAGTACCGGATGTTCAAGCCCCAGATTGGCGCTCTCAGGTGCAGCGCGAACTGGCATCCCTGCGGGCAAAGGCTCCTGATACCGTATCGGACGTAGGAAGAGTGATCAGCAGTGCCCTGGAGTGTGTGAACATCCTGACCTCAGGGCTCGGTGTTTGCGTCGAGGTGAAGTCTGTGCAGCCCGGCCTGGTCGCAGCGGTTCACCCTGTCGTGCTACACCAGATCCTGATCTCGGCCTTGAAGCGATTGGCTCGCTACGTGTCAAACGGACGGATTGCCATCTACGCCAGACTCGAGGACGGGAACGCCAAGATCACCTTAGCGGGCACGCTCGCCACGGGAAGCGAACTCGGTGAGACGGATCTCGTCAAGGATATTCCCGTATCAGAAGATGTATCCATCGAGATTTGCATTGACGGCGCCCAGGCTTTCGTGTGGATTGAAGCGCCTTCTGTTGGCAAAGTCACTGTACTGGTCGTAGATGACAACGAGGATATGGTCCGCTTTTATCAGAGTTCTGCGCTGGGAACGAGATATCACATCGTTCACACCGCCCACGGACAAGGTCTGCTGGAGACCATTGAAGCCACCACACCCGACGCCATCGTGCTGGACGTCATGCTACCCGACATTGATGGATGGCGGCTGCTCATGCGCCTCCACGAAGACCCCGCGACCCGGCCAATTCCTGTCGTCGTTTGTTCGGTCCTCCGAGAAGAGGACCTGGCGCTGTCTCTCGGTGCTGCATACTACCTTCCCAAGCCCGTGCGGCCTCGCGAGTTCATTCGGACGCTGGACCAAGTTCTCGCTCAGGCTGCAGCAGTAACTTCGATACCTCCAGTGAGCAACGAAGAAGCCTGCTGAGTGATAATCCCTCGTCCATCGTAACCAGCAAGAACCTGCTTAGTGGTGGCTGATCTTCAAGATCTTGAGCCGACACGAAAAAGGTGGGGACTTTCCGTGTCTCCCCGTCCTGGGCCATCAATTCCAGCACCTGCCAGCCATCCATATCGGGCATCACGATGTCGAGCAGCATGAGATCAGGTGGGGTGTGGCGCAGTTGATCCAGTGCCTCTTCGCCGCTGGAAGCAGTCACCACCTCCAACGTGCTATCGCAGACATGCAGCATGCGGCTGAAAAGTCGCAGTGCATCGGGGTCATCGTCCACAACCAGGACTCGTCTCACGGGGCTGCCGGTCGCTTGAATGGCCTGCTTCAGGTCAGCCCGCGTCACGGGCTTCACCAGGTGGCCCAATGCGCCAAGGGCTCTGGCCCGCTCAAGGCTGTAAGGTACGGAGCAACCCATAATGGGCGTCCCTGGTGCCTCTTGCCCGATTGCCTCAATCAGTGACCAGGCGGCATCGAAAGCCATCATGTTGAGCATAATCGCGTGAGCCGGGCTCTGCTGCGACGCCTTGACGGCCTGGCCGAGATCCCGGGTGTCCACAAACTCGACCTCGGCGGAACAGTGTGAGAGCATGGTATAGAGGTCGCCTGTCTCATCATAGACAATCAAGCGTGGGTTGTAGTGAGAGTCGGGGAAACTAGGCCTAGACTGGCGCTCGCGCCAAATCCAGTCCTCCCGCATCTGGTATCCTGGCCTGGCAACAGGCGCGATGGGTGAAGATATCGGTAGTTCGAAAGTGAACGTGCTACCAACACCCAGTCCGCTTTCCACCCACATCCGGCCGCCGTGAAGTTCGACAAACTCCTTGCTGATGCTCAAACCGAGCCCGCTGCCCCCCTTATCGCGCCACAGCTCCCTCGTACCCTGGCAGAAAGGCTCAAAGATCCTCTCGACGTCCTTCGGCGGAATGCCTGGCCCCGTGTCTGCAATGCTTACGCGGACATGCTGGTCCTGTCGCGCAATCCCTACTGTGATTCCGCCCTCTTCGGTATACCGGGCTGCATTGCTCATCAGGTTGAGAACCACCTGCTCAATGCGTGTGCGGTCGCAGTAAACCTGGGGCACATCCTCCGGGAGCGAGATGTGCAGAGCCAGTCGTTTCCTTTCCAGCAGTGGATGCACTGCCTCTACGGCACTGGCAATGACCTTCCCTATATCCACTCGTTCTCTGTGGAGCATCAAGCGATCCGCTTCGATCCGCGTGAGATCCAGGACGTCGTTCACCATGTCGGCCAGATGCTCGCAGTTGCGGTGTACGGTCTTGAGGTCCTCGCGCATCCTGGGTGAGGGCGTCACATCGTACATCTCGGGGCTTTCCACCATCAGGTCAATCAGGCCAATGATCATGTTCAAGGGAGTCCGGAACTCGTGGCTGACCCTGGCCACAAACCTCGTCTTGGCCTTTTGGGCTTCCTCGGCGATCAGCCGCAACGCGGTGACTCGTTCATTCATCAGCGCGAGCTGCCGGTTGGCGTGCGCCAGATCATCTAGTGCCCGTTCCGATTCGGCTCTGTGATCGCGGGCTTCCTCCAGAAACCGCTGCCCGCGCTCAAAGTATTCGTCCAGCCAAACACTGCGCTGGTGCACCACATGATGCATAGTAACCATGGCACCGAATACGGTCCAGATGACCAGTACAGCAACGATGGCGCTGGACGAATCAAATCCTGCGGCCGGATAGCGCGCCAGAGCCACGACGAGCAGAGATTCCCCCACCGCAGTGACGGCTGCTGCGGCAACGCTGACCAGGGGCATAGCCAAAGCGGTAGGAATCACTGCCAGGGCGAGAGATGCAGGGATATGCAGCCAGAAGCCCATCAGATGAACGGCAATGGCCAAGGCCAGAATAGTAAACCATCGCCCCACCAATGGCTTCCAACCGACGAGCAACCAGCCGGTGCCTGACAAGACGGACAGAAACAAGAGAAGCGATATGATCCGATCTACCGTCTGCCACGGATAGGACAGTAGCTCTGTGCCCAAGAAGAGCAGGCCCCCCACTGCCAACAGCGCGGCCAACACCAGCCTGGGAGAAATGCGCCTCTCGGCCTCGAAGCCCGAAGTAGAATCATGTATCGCCATCGTTCTCCTTACACCACCGTCAGGTTTTTCAGCGCTCTCTCAGCGCGGCTTCTGGATCGGGAAATAGATGGCATAGTGCTCATCACGGACCTCGTACAGGGGGATGAACCGCAGGTTCTGCGGCTGGTTCCTGGTGCGATAGCCAGGGAGCCACTCGCTCCACTCGCGTTCGTTGTCCGGAGCCAGGATCGCCTCTGGGTGGTCCTGATCCCCATGCAGGCTCCTTTCCTCATCACATAGGCCGGCGAGCACGACAGGGCCATCCATGAAAGCAACCATATCTGGCGCGTCGGGCAACGGGCAGGCCGAGAGCTCTTTCGGCAACTCGACGTGCACGACGTCACGCTTCCAGGTCCGGCGCAGGGTGACGAAGCTGGATGGCCGCACAGCGATATCCTGACGTTCGCCATTGACCGCGATGTCAGGTTGATCCCTCAGCCACCACGGCATGCGAAGTCTCAACGTAAATTCACAGGACTGATCACACTCGATCCTCAACTCGTAGGCTGCGCTGGTCGGCCGTCGAGGCGATGTTGACTGTGGTTCGTTCGTGAGCGTTGCTCTTACTGTCACACCGTTCCATTCCCAGGCAAGCCCACTGGGGATGTACTGCCAGACCACCAGCCCTTCGCTATCGTCACAGTAAATGTTGTTGGCATACATCGCATGGGCTTGTACAAGTGTGCCGTGGCAGCACCAAAAGTCCTCCGTCGGCGTGCCCCATTTCTTGACCGACCCCGCGCGCAGAGGCAGGAAGTAGGCAACCATCCCTGTATCCGGATTTTGCTGGGCCAGGATGCCATTGTACAGGTTGCGCTCCCAGTAGTCCGCGTACGACACATCGCCGGTCCAGCGCAGCAGGTACTCTGCCAGGCGCATCATATTGTAGACCGCACAGTGCTCCTGGTTCTTATCGCCCAGGCGAGCAGAGAACTCACCGGGTGGTGTCCAAATCTCACCGCACGTCTGGCCGCCGGTGCAGTAGGCGCCGCGTTCAGTGACGGCCAACCGCCAGTAGGCTTCGACAATGCGCCGCCAGCGTTCCTCGCCAGTGACCTCCCAAGCGCGGGCTGCTCCGTGAATTTCGGGGATCGTGGTGTTGGCGTGCATATTGGTCAGGACGTCCTCGCCGGCCAACAGAGGCTCGAAGAGGCGCGGCCGGTCGTACCGCTTCATCAGCTCGAGGTGCTCCTTCTTCCCCGTAAGGGCAACCAGATTGGCCCACACCTCCAACATCCCCCCTGTCTCAACGTCGAGGATGTTATCCATCTGCTCGCGAGAGAACTGCTCTGTCCAGCGATAGAACCATCTGGCCCACTTGACCAGTATGTCCAGCGCTTGTTCGTTGCCGGCATAGATAGCCATATCACAGAGCCCCATCAATGTCTTGTGCAGCGTGTAGTGGGGAGCCCAGACGGGCTTCCCCCGAACGACCCAGTCCAGATATTTCTCCGGTATCGAGCCGGCCCACTCCCCGCCGTTCTCCTTCTGGCAACGTGCCAGTTCAGAAACGATCCAGTCCGCCTTGCTCCTGACCTCCGCGTCTCCAGCGTTGGCATAGATGCGGGCCGCCGCGGATAGCCAATGGCCAAGGAAGTGCCCGCGCACCTGGCAGGTCGGCGACTCCCAACCCCAATGGCAGTCTTCCGGGTTGAACCGGGGGCCCCAAAGCCCGGCTTCCATGTAGTGGTTCTGGAGCAGGTTCTCGCTGCGCAGGCTCATCAGGTAACGACGGTTCAGATCGAACCGATGCTGAAACATACTGGGCAGCAACTTGACCTGTCCAGGTGGAATGGGTCTGAAAGTCTCTTCCATAGGTAGATCTTCCCCTTTCGGCACGATCTGTCATCTCGCTCTTAACTCTCAACTGCGCGGGATCCAAACCCGCATCGCACCCGCACCGCGGTTGGCCCAGGCGTGGTAGGGCACGGCCTTGAGCGGAACCCCGCGCTGCGGGAGGCTCTTCGCGGCCACAGGGCGGTAGAGCCGATCCCTCCACTCGCTTACGTCCACCAAGGCTCCTTGGGTCTCGATCACCACCACGCCACCGAGTAGACCCTCTTGCCACTCGGCCTGCATCCTCGCGTTCGGGGCGATGCACACGTCCAGCAAATTCAGGCCTGGCTCCTGGTCGGCACTCTCCAGGCAGTAGACCAGCGGGCCGCGCTCGATGGCCAGGCTGCCACGGATGGCATCAACGCGGGGATGGGGTTCGGTGAGCCTGGGGGCCATAGGCAGATCCAACTCGACCACATCGCCTGCCTGCCAGACACGTTGAACCTGGGCGTAGGAGCCTGCTCCGGGCTGCACAGCGCTTTCTCCGTTCACCTTCACACTTGCCCCCTCACACCACCCCGGAATCCGCAGCGCTAGATTCCACATCGAGCCGTCAGTCTGCTCAAACGTGACCCGAACGTGACCATCCCACGGGTAGTGAGTTTCGACGCGCAGGACGACGTTCGATCCGTGGCCCGTCACGGCTTTGACCACGGCTGGCATATACTGGTGAATCTGAACCCCCGCTTCAGCGACGGTAGCCACGTAGTGACTCACTGCCGCGATCTGGCGCATCACGTTTGGCGGGCAGCATGCGCATCCATACCATTCCGGGCGCTCGATACCTCCCCGGCTCTGCAACGGGTTGACGTAAAAGTATCGCCAGCCATCCAACGACACGCCGCTCAAGAACCCGTTATAGAGCGAGCGTTCAAGCAGGTCGGCGTAACGCGCCTCGCCCGTGGCCAACAGCAAACGCCAGTTCCACATCATGCTGGCGATGGCCGCGCAGGTTTCGCAGTAGCAGCGATCGCTGGGCAGTTCGTAAGCCTCGCCGAAGGACTCACCGACGAATCGAGCGCCAAAGCCGCCCGTGATGTGCATCTTGTGCGCCGTCATATCGTGCCACAGCCGCATCAGCGCCTCGAACAAGGCCTGCTCGCCCGTCTCCAGGTATACGTCGGTCACGCCAGCGGTCAGATACAACTGGCGCACGGCGTGGCCCTCCACCACCGTGGCCTGGCGAACCGGGACGCGGTCCTGGTGATACTCTGGGCCCAAGCGACCATACCCGCGCATCCTCCCACTGCCACGCTGGCTGATGAAGAAGGAAGCCAGGTCAAGGTACCGGCGCTCGCCGGTCTCGCGATACAATTCCACGAGCGCCGCCTCGATCTCGGGATGCCCGGGCGCTCCATCCCGCTTGCCCGGGCCGAATATGGAATCAATGTGATTGGCGAAGCGGCAGGCGACCTCGATCAGCCGCTCGTCGCCCATGGCGCGATGCATCGCCACAGCGGCCTCGAACAGGTGCCCGGCGCAATACAGCTCGTGGTCGTGGTCCAAATCCGTCCAGCGCTTCTCTGGATGTACCACCTGAAAATAGGAGTTGAGGTAGCCATCCTCCCCCTGGGCCGCAGTGATCAACCCGATGACCTGATTCGCCATATCCTCCAACTCCGGTTCTGGGCCATGGGCGAGATCAAGTGAAACGGCCTCCAGCCACTTGTAGACGTCCGAGTCCATAAAGACCGGGCCACGGAACTCCCCCTCGCCGGTACCAGCAGCCAATTTCAGGTTATTGAAGTTGCCTGCGCGCTCCAGTTGTTCATACCCATGCCGCAGGCTGACTTGACGGTTGACCGTCTGCTTCTGAGACCAGAATCCCCCGGTAAGGGTAACACTTCCTAGCGGCAGTGTGCGCCATCGGGCGTACGGACTGGATGCAGTTGACACGTGCATGGTCGAAATTTCCTTTCCGCTCCGTGTGTCACTTGCTATGCATCGAAAGACTGATGCTCGGCTCGACCTTTGTGATCACCTTGCGCTTCATAGCATCGAATAGTACCGCACTACGCGCCAGGTTTGACGTACTCCATGAACATCCGGTACTCCCCTCTGATAGCCCCCTGATTCACAAAGGGTAGCAGCAGGAACGATTGCCCCTCCTGACCCGGCAGCATCGAGTTCGCCTGAGCCTTGGCGAACATAGGGGCCTGGGCCTGGATGTGTCCAGCGACGCGCAGCGCCGGACCCAGCCAGCCATCCGGGGCTGTTTCCTCCACGCTGCTGGCTGGCCGCTCTGGATTGATGTGCAGCACCACGTCCTCAGGGTAGAGCCCCCGGCGTCCGTGATATACGACCGGGTCGGCCTGCGCGTCCTGGAAGTAGGCGTACACCAACGGCCCCCGCACCAGTGCAGCCACGTGGTCACTTGCCTGGCACACCATTGGGAAGGGCAGCGAGAGTCTGATGGTATCCCCCGGCTTCCATTCCCGCTCGACGACCAGGAAGTCGCCGGCCGGGGCGGCGATGTGTTCCCCATCTCCCACCTGGGCCGTAGCACCCTGGGAATACGGCGGGATGCGCAGGTGGAGAGGGAACGTCGCCGCCTGTGCGGGCTGCACGGTGATGGTCACCTCGCCACTGGAAGGGAAATCAGTCTCCTGGTGCAGCGTAACCGCCGGCAGGCCCGTCGCTCGGATGGTGGCTTCGCTTTCCGTGTACAGCAACACGGCAGGGGCACCTTCGCGCAGCCCGTACAGGTACGTTGGCATGCGCCCTGCAATGCGATGGCCCGACGCATTGCAGCAGTTGGGGCCTTCCGGCTCCTGCGCCCTGCCATTCAACGGGGTCATGTAGCTCCAGTTGGACCCATCGGCGAGCTGGGCCGCCAGGAAGTGGTTGAACAGATCCCGCTCGATTTCCGCCGCGTATCTGGCCTCGCCCGTCCACTTGAGGGCCTGTTCCAACAGCAAGATCCAGGTGTGCTGTGGGCATACCTCGACGTCGCCGCGGGGGTGATAGAAACGGCGCGGCAGATAACCCTCACCGGAGCTCATGCCCCCGGTGAGCAAGATCCACTCTTCGGCCAAGCGGTCCACGCTGCCGATCACGATATCCCGGTACTCGGCTTTGCCCGTCACGTTGTACAATGCCGCGATACCGAGAAGCGTCATGTGAAAGGTATGGGCGTGGATGTTCTCGCGCAGCTCATATACATCCTTCTCACCGCTGGCGAACTGCTTCATGGCCCCATAACCGCAGGTGAACCTGGATTCGGGATACGTGGCCAGCCACTCGTCCCACTTGTTTAGCGTCCGTTCGCCCCACTCGATGTACCGGCCGTCGCCAGAGCGCTGGCCAAGCAGGACCATGGGCTCCAGGATCAACGTGCCTTCCCCACCGCCGTGGCCGTTGCCGGGAAAGCGTCCCGCCAGCGGGAATTGCCCCGGGTCTGGCCCCCAGGTGTGGATGATATAGTCACCGAGCCGGTGCGCCATTTCTAGCGCCTGCTCATTCTCCAGCAGATCCGCGCACACCAAAAGCCCGTGCAGCACATAGTACCACTCGTACAGTTGCATACCGCGCACAGGGATCCGGTACCTGCGCTTTGTAATGCCCAGGTAACCATCCTCCTCCTGCGCCCGGGCCAGGCGTTCGAGGACCTCGTGCACCCTCTTGAGTAGTTCCTGGTCGTCCGCGATCAGGGCTGTGTAGGCAGAGGCATCCAGCCATTTGCCGACCTGCTCGCCCAGCCAGAACCAATCACCGTGCTCCTGCCGCTCGTGCAGGCGAATGAATTGCTCCGAGAGCATCCAATCTTTCAAACGTCGCTCGCGATTGGCATGGAAGCGTTGCCCCAGGAAGCCGCCCACGGCGGAGATGTCCTGTGGCGCGATGCTGGATACGATCGTTTTTGTCATAGCGTCTCAGCCTCCTGGCTCTGAAGAGAGAGCCCTCTGCAGCCGTTGCTTGCCCCGGACCACGTGAAATCGCTTACGCAGGCCGTCGCTCGGAATCACCTCGAGGCCCTCGATCCCTTCGGTCAGCAGCCCGCCATAAGCGAACAGGCCAAACAACGGATCATCCACCACAATCGTCGCTGCCGTGCGAAGCGCACCCACATACCCTAGTTCGATCTCGCCATCGTAGAACCACGCCCCTCGGCGGCGGATGTCGCCGGAGGCAAAGGCGGTCACTTCCCGCCAATTTTCCCCCTCGACCCGGTAGCGGACCACCACGTCGCCCAGGGTCTCGCCCTGCCAGATGGTTTCGGTATCATGGGCGTCTTCTCGCAGTTTCAGGCTCGTGATGCCCCCGTGATTCCAGGCCAACACAAAAGTACGCTCAGGTGTTCCTTTGGTCATATCCTTCTCCACGAGATGAATGCCTCGATCCAGGCAACCTCTACCCCGGCTCCAGCACATGCGGAAGTTGCATTCCTTTATCGCGTATCAGTGCCTCGACGTTATCCAGTTCGAGCGGCGCGGTGCTGGTGAGATTCTCAATCCCGTCTTCGGTGACCACCACCGTATCTTCCACACGCACATAGAGTCGCTCTTCGGAAATCCACATCTGCGGGTCAACGGAGAAGACCGTCCCCGGCACCAACGGGCGATGGGTATACCCGCCGTCGTCGTGGACGGCCATACCCACCGGGTGCGAAAGGTGCCCGCGGAACTCCAGCGTACGGCGAGCGCCCTCCCTGTAAACGTCCTTTGAGAACTCCCAGTTCTCCCAGATTGCTTGCATCTCACCGCTGGCCTCGGCCATGACCTGGTCCGGTGTCACGCCGGGGCGGATCCTGGAGAGTAGCGCCTTGTGGTACTCGACGATGTAGCCATACAGTTCCCGCTGCCAGGGAGCATAGGTGCCGTTGACGGGCCACATGCGCCCGATGTCGCTGGTATAGTAGCTGCATTCGGGGGCAACGTCCATCAACACGAAATCGCCGTCCTGTAGAGAGCAGTTGTTCAAGAAGTAGTGAATGTGCCAGATGTTCTCACCCCCGGCGATGATGGGGCGATAGCCTTCACCCTGCGCGCCGTTCACCAGGTAGATATAGTTTGCCAGAGCGCCGAGCTGATATTCGAGGACACCTGGCCGGGTGACTCGCATCGCCTCCCGGACGGCCTCGGCGCACAGCCGGCCCGCACGACGCATCACGGCGATCTCGCGAGGGCTCTTGATGGAACGCAACTCGTCCAGAATCGGCGTCAGATCGCGCACCTCGACCTTGGGAAAGCGTGAGCGCAGGAGGGCGATAAAGCGCTGTTCGCGAGAGGGCTGCCCATCCCACGGGTCCTGCGCGACCATCTGGTCCGCCCACAGCAGGCCAGGACGGGTCGCCGCACGGAGTTCGGCCGGCGCGTGCGGAGTATAGATCACCTTCGCGTCAGCCAGGTGCTCCGAGAGATCCTCGCGACTGTACACCTCGTTGACGCCCGTAATCGTTTTCACCAGATCAACGTCTTCGATGCCTGGGGCAGCCCCCTCCCCAATCTGCGCCTCACCTCGTGCGGGTAGATAGAGCGTGGACTTGCGCTCCGCTCCGTTCATCAAGAGGTAAGCCTGCGGTGTTGCGAGTCCGCAGCAATAGAAGAACTCGTTGAACTGGCGAAACACCACGTATCCGCGCGGCGCTGGGGCACCCTGCAACAGCGCGTGGGCTTCGCTTCCGATGGCATCCAATATCCTCTCACGCCGGGCAATGAACTCCTCTGCAGGGAAATCCACCTGATGCCGCAAGCCAGTCCGCTGGCACTCCGTTTGGGGGTTCATCTTGTTCACATCATCGCCTTTTGCATCGCCTGCCGCCGTCTCCGGGTGGCGCCTTCATCAACAGACAGATCCTCTCGCAGAACCACGCCATAGTCGCGTTCCGCTCCCTCCCGCGTCACGTAACCGTCAATCACATCCTCCCTCACCAAGTGGGGATCGCGTTCCCAGGGATTACCGTATCCACCGCCTCCTCCCGTATGGTACTTGACCACGTCTCCCACTTTCATGGGCAGGCTACTGACCTTGAGCATGTGCCGCTCATCCGGGCGCCCCGGGTTGACGACTACATCGGGGCCGGCGGCATCCTTTCCACCGAAAAGCCCCCACGCTGGCGTGACGGATCGCTCGAACCAGAGAAAGAGCGAAGCCGGCGCTTCCATCTCGTACTTCCGGTAGACGCCGCAGCCGCCACGGTAGCGACCTGGGCCGCCGGTGTCCGGACGGATGCCATACTCGCAGATTTTGATGGGGTATTTGTTCTCGTACACCTCGACCGGAAGGTCTTTAAAGGGGCCATTGACCACGTTGATCAGAGCGTCCTGGCCATCGCCGGTGCTAAAGGCGCCCCAGCCGCCGGGATTCGCCTCCAGGGCAAAGAATCGCGCGTTCCCTTTGCGAGGATCAGTACCATCAAACCAGATCACCATCGAGTCACCGTAATGAGCACCGGTAACCTCGTCCGGCATAGCAGGAGCCAATGCCTTGACGAACAGATCAATGAGCAAGCCTTGGGGCGTGAAATACCAGGCGCAGGGCGCCGGCTCCCTGGCTCTAAAGAGACAGTCTTCGGGCGCCTGGACCGCAAGCGTCTTGAACGTTCCACCGTCAACCGGGCGTTCGGGGTGAATGAGCATTTTGAATGCCATGCGGCACGCCGATATCGTCTGGGCAAAACCGGCGTTGATCGGGCCGCGCGCCATGGCGGATGAGCCCTCCAGATCAGCGGTTATGTGACCGCCCGCTACACTTACCCGTACCTTGATCGGTATAGGACCATTTCCGAGGCCGTCGTCGTCGAGGAACCCGCTGGCCTCGTAGGTGCCCTCCGGGATCGTGGCGACAGCCTCTCGTTCCAACTGCTCCGATTGGCGAAAGATCTCGTCGCGCGCAGCGAGCACGGTTTCGTAGCCAAAACGATTGAGAATGGATTGAAACCGCGCTTCGCCAGTGCGCATCGCGGCCACCTGGGCGTTGAGGTCCCCGATGAGGGCGTACCCAAAACGGCTATTGCACCTCAGAACCTCCATGATGTCCTGGCGCGCTTCGCCCCCTTGATAGATCCGGATGGGAGGCCAGCGCATGCCTTCCTGGTAAATCTCAAAAGAATCCGTCGTCTGACCCGGGTCCTTCCCCCCTACATCGAGCCAGTGCGCGCGGCTCGCTGAGAACCCCACCCGTTTACCTTGCCAGAAGATCGGGGCAAAGATCGTGGCATCGTTCAGGTGAGTGCCCTGCATGTACGCGTCATTCATGTAGAAAATGTCACCGGGCTGAAAGGCGTCCCAGCCGTGTATTTCGGCCGTGAGCCTGACACACACCTCCAGGTTGCCTAGAAAGAGCGGCACTCCAACGGCTTGAGCCAGAACATCTCCATTCTCGTCCAGCAGGGCCACCGCGCAGTCTCGGCCCTCGTAGATAACCGGCGAGTAGGCGCTGCGGAACAGCGCGGCGTTCATATCCTCGGCAATCGAGATGAACGCGTTCCGAATGATCTCGACCGTAATGGGATCAGGTCTTGCGCTCATGGTGCATCACTCCTGACGATCAGGACGTTCCCAAACTGATCCACGCGGCACTGATAACCAGGCGGCACCACGGTGGTCGCGCTGTCTTCTTCAATCACCACGGGACCGTGATAAACCTCATCCACCGGCATCCACTGACGCCTGAGAATGGGCGTTTCGTGCGGCGCACCCTGAAAAATGACCTGCCGCTCGTCCGCGATGGGATCACGTCCATCTTCAAATGGATGGAAGCCCGCCAGTTTCTTCTTCATCATCCCCCAAGCCGCTGCTCTGAGGGTGACAAACTCGACCGGAGCGCCAGGTGTCGAATGTCCATAGCGGACGCGATAGGCCTCATGAAAGGCTCTATCAATCTCGTCCAGCCTGATCTCTTTCCCTATGCGCACACTGACCGAATACTCTTGTCCCACGTAGCGCATATCGCTCGAGAATTCAAAGTACGTGTCTTCCGGTGGGATGCCTTCCGCACATAACACTGCATCCCCTTCTTCGACCAGTTCTGCGTAGGCCTGGGTGAGTGTTTCGGGGGAAACCTCGGACAACAGCCGGTAAAAGTTGTAAGCCAGGTCATGACGGACATCTGTCTGGAGCATGCCGGACGCCGAAAATGTCCCCGGGCTGAATGGCACGATGACTTCGCCCATGTCCAGTTCTTCGGCGAGCCAGACCGCGTGCATGGGACCGGCACCACCGAAAGCCAACAAGGAGTACTCCCGCGGATCAATCCCTTGTGCGACAGTTATCGTGCGCATGGCATCCGCCATTTTGGCGTTTATGATCGAGAGCATTCCTTGGGCGAGAGCAACGTCATCCAGGCCAATGTGGCTGGCTATCGAGTGAATTGCGCGGGCCGTCGCCGCCTCGTCCAGCGTCATTCGGCCTCCCAGCAACGACTTGGGACCGAGTCGCTTCAGGAAAAGGTGCGCATCGGTCACGGTGGGCTGAGTACCACCTCGACCATAGCAGGCCGGGCCAGGATCGGCGCCAGCACTCTGTGGGCCGACTCGCAATCCACCGGCTTCCAGCCAGGCCAGAGACCCGCCACCAGCCCCAATGGTGTGGATGTCCACGATCGGCGTTAGAATGGGCAACCCCTCCAGGTAGGCCGCCGAGGACACGGTCGGCTTGCCGTTCACGATCAGGCTCATGTCAAAGGAAGTGCCGCCCATGTCAACACATAGCATGTTGGGGCGGTTCATCGTCCTGGAGAGAGCCGCCCCCCCGATAGTGCCTCCCACCGGGCCGGAGAGAAGTGTGCGAATCGGCTGCTTACGAGCACTTTCTGCAGTCATGATCCCACCGCTGGACTGCATCACATACAACGTGCTCTTGACCCCCAAACCTTGTGTCTCTTGAATCAGGCTAGAGAGATAGCGCTCTACAGTCGGGGCAATGGTGGCATTCATGATCGCCGTAGAGGCGCGCTCGTACTCGCGCCACTCGCGGGCCACTTCATGGGACAGCGTGACGGACACGCCGGGGAGTGCCTCGGCCAGAATCTCCCGCGCTTGCAGCTCGTGCTGTGGATAAGCGTAGGCATGGATGAAACAGACAGCGATGGCCGGAACCTTGGCCGCTTTGGCCTTTTCGATGATGGGCTGAAAATCCTCCGCGTGCAGCGGCTCCAGGACCGTGCCGTCCCACTTGATCCGCTCTCGCACCTCGTGTACGTCGCGCCGTGGCACCAATCGTTCGGGCTTGCGGTACTTGAGCTTGTACAGTTCTGCTCGGTCGCCGCGGGCGATGGTGTAGTAATCGCGTAGCCCGGCCGTGGTCACGAGCAAGACCCGCGCCCCCTTGCGCTCCAGGAAGGCATTGATCCCTACCGTAGTGCCGTGCACCAGGAATTCTATGTCGCCAGGGGTCGGGATGAGCTGCTGAATACCTTGTAAGACAGCCAGGGAAGGGTCCTTGGGGGTCGAGAGCAGCTTCCCGGCGAAAGCCTGTCCTGAGTTACTCTCCATCACGACAAAGTCTGTAAACGTGCCGCCGATATCGGCGGATATGCGATAACGGTTTTGGTTCATGTTGCCTCCGTATTATGCTGCCCTGTTCTGGTTCGAATTCCCCCCCCCCCTTCTGGCCCCGCAAGATTGGCGCACCACCAGTTCGCCCCGAATCAGCATCGGTTCCAACGCTTCAACTTCCCCGGCGATGAGGCGCAGCAGGGACTCTGCTGAAGTGCGCCCCATCTCCTCGCAGGGCATTCTGACGGTCGTGATCGCCGGTCGAACGAAACCGGAGAAATCACGATCATCGTATCCCACGACAGTGATGTCTTCAGCCACTCGCAATCCTGCCTCTTGGACAGCATAGATCACGCCGAGAGCCATCAAATCGTTCGCGGCGAAAATGGCTGTAGGGGGGGGGCCACAATGCAATCAGCCGTTGAGCCGCGGAATACCCACTTTGCACTTCCCAATCGCCTCTATCTACCAATGCTGGGTCAAAAGGCACCCCCCAGGCCGAAGTTCTTCCTGGTAACCAGCCATCCGGTTGATGGTGGCGTCCCACCCCTCTGGTCCGTTGATGAAAGCGATCCGCTGATGGCCTAATCCGGCCAGGTGCCTGACTGCCAGCCGTGCTCCGCAGCGATCATCAGGAACCACAGATTCCTTGTCAAGCAGACTATGATAGGGACTGCTGGACCGGCCCTAATCCTCTTCGGGGTCCACGATCTCGGGCAGTAGGCCCATCTCACCCAACGCGGCCACCAGGCGCGGCCAATCCTGCTTGCGCACCACAGCGGTCGTCGGCCCCACCTGCTCCTGGATGAACCGCCGGGTGCGCGGCGACGATTTGATCTCTGCCATCAACTTCTCGCTGGAGAGGCGCAGCAGCACTGCCCGTTCCAGCCGGGCCTCGGCCCCGTGCGTGTCCCAGTGTGTCAGCGCCCCTTCGATGAAGCGGGGGATGGGTGCACCGGTAGCACGGCTCAGGAACTCCAGTACCCGCGCCACAGGTATACCCTGCCGCCGTGCACGCTCGAGTGAGGTGGGTGTGAGCCGGTACACGGCTGGCGCTCCCGGGTCGCCGGTGCGCACCCAGTCGGCGACGCGGGCCAGTTGGAAACGTTCGTACCGCCTGGCTGAGGGGGCGAGGATCGTAAAGTCGGGTTGTATGGCCAGGGGGGCGGGTGCCGGTTCAGGTGGGGGCTCCGCCAGGCCGAGAAAGGTCGCCCCTGCCTGGCTCAGGCGAAAGGCGGCCGGTGTTCCGCCGGGAGTGGTTACCCCCAGGTCGGCCAGCCCCAGCCAGGCCAGTGGCCCCGCGATCAGGTAGCGGATGAGCGCCCCTTCGACGCCGTCCCAACTTTCGAAGCCGGACAGGTACGCGCCGGTGGCCACGTCGCGAATGTACCAACTCGTGTAATCGCCGCCGGGCCGCTGGAAATCCGGTTCGGCCTCTTTCACGGCAGCCACGAAGTGATCGAGGGCATACCAGGTTTGCAGCCTGCACTGCTGCAAGTGGCGGATGATCGCCTGGCGTGCCAGCAGCGGGTCGTTCCGCCAGGCCCCCGTATCTTCAGGTCGGAGCGTGGCGACGTGAAACAGATCATTCCAGGTCGGATCGTCTCGCCAGCCTTGGGCCAGCGCATCCCGTTGCTGACCGGTCGAGGATTGGAGCCAGGCAGCCGCCGGACCAGGGTCGGGGCGCAGGCACCGGCCTGAAAGAGCCGGTGCTGGGCTGGTCGCCCGCAGCCATCCCAGGTGTTGGACCAGGTGGTGCAAGAAAGCCAGCCGTGCGGGATCCGCAGCGTGCAGGCGACGGGCCAGGCGGGCCTCGTGGTGAGCGGGCCACCCGCCCTCGGGGTTCGGGCGTACTTGCTCGTTCTGGAGGTACGCCAGCAGCGTGCACACGTCGTCCAGGAGTGCATCGCCGGCCGGGCGCACGGTGGCGGGCTCGGAGGCTGGCTCGAGCGCGATGGTGGACGGTGGAGTGGAGGGAAGCGGCAGGTGGGCGCGCAGTTCGGGTGGGACGAAGACCACTTCGTAGGCTCCCTCAGCGGCCTGCTCGAAGGCACGGGAGATGAACCCGCTGTACCACAGTCCCTCGGCAGTGGATACTGGCTCCTGCCAGGGCTGTTCTCGCTCCAGCCGCCCTGGCCCCATGGCACGCACCTCCCCCCACTGGCGAGTAAAGACCCGCAGCGGCATCCGCCCCCCGCCAGCAAGTAATGTTCCCAACGCCCGGCGCTGATCGTCCGGCAGCGCATGCCAGGCGTTGGTGATGGCCTCAGGCGTTGCCATCGCGGCGGCCAGTTGGGCTGCCGCATCCCGCTGGCGGTTGGTGGTTAGTTCGACGTCCCAGAAGCGAGCGATGGCCTGCAGGCGGGCCAGTTCGGTGTCAATCAGGCACTGGTGGAGTGGGCGCATAGATTACCTCTCGCCTACAACTTGAGGTGTTCGGGTTGCGTATTCAGTTGAAGAGGCTATAATTGGAATGGTAGTGCTTACGCCAAGGAGTGAAACGATGAGCAAAGACCAACGGCCCGTACCCGTCAAACCGGAAGACCCCGGCGCACTATTGGTGTGGTTTCAGGACGTGATCCGCCAGGCTCGCCTGGCCTGGCTGCTGCTGTGGGACCGCCGCGTGCCATGGTGGACCAAGTTGATCCCTCCGTTCGTGCTGGCCTACGTGCTGTCCCCCATAGACCTGATCCCCGACGTCGCGCTGGGCCTGGGCCAACTGGATGACATTGCTGTGCTGTTGCTCGGCGCCAAACTCTTCATCGAATTGGCCCCGCCGGATATCGTGCGCGAGCACTTGCTGGCCCTGGGCGCGCGCATCAAAGAGTGGCGCGTGGTGGATGGGGAGGGCCAGCCCCCGACCGTGCTTGAGGGGGAATACACGTTGAAGGGGCCGGAGGCGCCGGACACCGAGTCGAAGCCCGCCGACCAGTAAGGTTCCTCGCTGCACTCTGCGTGGCGAGCCGGTGACCCCCCTGGGCGAATCACACGGCTCGCCATTCAGCCAGTATGTGCCCGTTTCGCCTGTGCGAGCGTGGCACGTTCAGTCTTCTTACACGACCTGGCCGTCCTTCAGTTGGACCGCCTCATCCGCATATTCGTCCACCAGTGCGTCGTGCGAAGCCATGAGCAAGGTCATGTGTTCTTCTTCCACGATGCGCCGGAACAAGGCGAACGTCTCGCGGGCCGTCGTGCTATCCAGTTCGCCGGTGGGCTCGTCGGCCAGGATCAGTTGCGGGCGGTTCGCCAGCGCTCGAGCAATCCCCACTCGCTGTTGCTGGCCGCCTGACATTTCGTAGGGGCGGTGAGAGGCCCACTGCCTGAGCCCTACCAGGCCCAGGCAGTAGAGTGCCCGCTCGCGGCGTTCCCTGCTATGTACGCCCGCGATGCGCAACATCAACTCCACGTTTTCGAAGGCTGAGAGCGTGGGCAACAGGCCGAACGATTGGAAGACGAACCCCACGCTTTCCCGCCGCCACTGCGTGAGTCGTTCCTCGTTCAGCTCCGCCAGGTCGCGCCCGTACACGTACACGACCCCAGACGTGGGGTGATCGAGCCCACCGATGCAGTTGAGCAGCGTCGTCTTGCCGCTGCCGGAACGCCCCTTGATCGCGACGAACTGGCCAGATTCGATCCTGAGGCTGACGCCCCGCAAGGCCGGCACCTCCTGTTGGCCAACTTTGTACACGCGCCACAAGTCCTCAGTTTCGATGGCGATGCCATCGCGGCTAACGTCGGTTGCGAACACTACTGCTTCCTCCCATCTTCATCACCCGGCCTGCCCGCTTCATCACCACGGCGCTGCCAGCGAGCCTTGAGGCCTGCCGTAAGCGAAGCCGAGAGGTCGCTCCAGCGCCTCGTCTTTTTCGGGAGGCCCGCTTCGGACCCTGTGGCACGGCGCACGAGCGCCTGTAGTGAAGATGACAGGGTACCCAGAGCGCGCCATCGGCGTGCCCGCGACGTCGGCATCAGGTCGGCGACCGCCGTCTCAGCGATCTGGGAGTGGAGGGATTGGGGTGCTGGCCGGATCAGGATGCCCTCTTCGGCCAATTCCAGCCGGGCGCGCCCTTTGATGTTGAATTGCTCCAGGTACTCTTTCGGTATCTGCAGGCGCCCGGCAGAGTCCAACACCGCCAACTCCTCGAAAACTTCCTCCTCCTCTTGCGCCTCTACGGTGCCGCCAATTGGCGCTTCGGCAGCGGGCTTGCCCTCGACCGAGTTCGCCAACGCCGACTGGCGCACCGTTTCCGACGCTGTCTTGCCGTCGCGAATGGCGACCACCCGGTCCACGTGGCGGGCGATGCCTGGGTCGTGGCTCACGATCAGCGTCGTCAGCCCGAAATCGCGGTTGAGACGCCGGAACGCATCGTAGATGGTGAGCGCCGTGGCCGAATCCACTTCGCCGGTCGGCTCGTCTGCCAGGAGCAGCACGGGATTGTTGGCCAGGGCGACGGCGATGCCGACTCGTTGCTGCTCGCCGCCGGACATCTGTGCCAGATAGTGATGCCGCCGCTCAGCCAATCCCACCACCTCCAGCAGTTGCTCGGCGCGCTGATGCTTGTCAGGTCCATTGTAGCCGGCCAGCGTGATTGGCAACTGGACGTTCTCCAGCGCGGTCAGATAGGAGATCAGGTTGCGGCTGCCCTGTTGCCAGACGAACCCCACTTTGGAGCGACGGTATCGGTTGAGCGCGGCATCCGACATCTTGAGCAGGTCCTGCCCGTCTACCCACACCCGTCCGGCCGAGGGGCGGTCAATGCCGCCCAGGATGTTCATCAGCGTCGTTTTGCCGCTGCCGCTGGGGCCGACGAGGCCCATCAGTTCACCGGCTGTCACGACCAGGTCCAGGCCCTGCAACGCCACAGACTCCAGGTCGGCCACCTGGTAGATTTTCACCAGGTTATCGCAGATGATGAAGGGCTTGCTTTGAGCAGAGTCGAAAGGCTTGTCTTGAGCAGAGTCGAAAGGTTCTTGTGCCATGTCACGCCGTCTCCCCTAACTTGACTGCCTGGAAGATCTTCATACGCAGCAGTAGCGCCGCCAATCCTCCCAGTGCGGCCACGAACAGCAGTCCGAACAGCGCATAGATGCGGAAGATGGCTGGCCAGGCGATCTCTACCACAAAGGGCGGGATCTGAGCCGATGGCCCGGTCCCCACCTGCAGATAGGGAATGAACAACCTGCTGGTCCAGGCACCCAGGCCCGTGCCTGCGACTACCCCGACCAGGATGAGGAACGCCAGTTCCCAGGCCAGGAACGCGGTCATTTGCCCCGATGATAGCCCAATGGCCCGCAGGATCCCGAGTTCGATGAAGCGGCGACGGAAAGAGAAGAGCGCATAGAGCAGGAACCCCAGCACCGTCAGAAGCGCAGCGGCCACGAACCCCACCGAGAGCAGCCCAAACAACCCCTGGCGTTCCGGCCGTTCTTGTTCTGCGGCGACGGTGAGCAGCGGGGCCTTCCAGTCCATCACCCGTAAGCGCAGGCTGGACACTCCCTTGGCGATCTCGTCGAAGGACACGTCCGGGGCGGCCTTCAACCATACGTCGTAGGGGAACTGGCCCCCTGCCTGCTCGAAAAGGTAATCCAGGTTGCCCACGAACAGGGGCCCGTCTTCTTCGGGATACCAGGTGGGGAACAGGTCGAACCCCCCTGCGACCTTCACGTCCATCTCGTTGGGCTGCCCGTACGTGGACACCGTCATGCGGAAGGTATCGCCTGGGCGGAGCGCGTGCTGAGCCATAAACGTGCGGGGCATCAGCACGCCATCCGAGTTGACAGCAAGCGCGTTCATCAGTGCCCCCAGGCTGCTGGGCGAGAAATCCCGTCGCCAGAAGGCGACCTGGGGAAAGTCAGTGCGGTCAATGCCGATGAACGATCCTTCCTGCACCCCGCCGCTCAACCGCGTAGAAGCCCTGTACTGCCCGACGCGAGCAGCCGCCTGTACACCCGGCACCTTCAGATGCTCGGAGACCGGCAGGAATAGCCAGCGTGGGCCTTGTTCTTCTTCCTCTGCTGCTGCCTCCTCGTCAGTTGGAGCAGTTGGGCCCATCCCAAACGCCATGCCAGACGTCTGCTCCGTGTTTTCGCCCATCTCCATCAGGTACATGTCTGCGCCAATCTGGTAGTACGTCTGGTCGTACAGGTGGTGGTCCAACGTCTGGGCCAACGAGGCAGTATACGCGGACAGGCTGAGCGTCAGTACCAGCAGCATCAGGGGCGCAGCGTAGAAACCGGGCGTACGCGAGAGGTGGCGGCCTGCCAACAGAACCCCGACACCCCCCGTGCGGGAGGCGATCCAGGTGATCCCGGCCATGATGACTGGCAAGATGCGCAGCAGGAAGAGCGTCAGGGCAAAGACCCCCAGGGCGGGTACTAGAAAGAGCAGTGGGTTCTGGAAAGGATCAGTGGAAATGTTCCCACTCGCCAGCGGCAAGGCGATGCTGCCCTGTTTACGGAGCAGATAAGTGCCATAAGCCGCCGGGACAAACAGCATGACGTCCAACCAGGCTCGTTGCCACCACGGAGCTCGCATGGAACGTGCCCGTTCCTGCTTGTAAGTGACGATCGTGTGGCGGGCTGCACCGATCGTCGGCACGATCTGTGCGAGCAGGGCCAGGCCAACCGCGGCCACGCCAAACCGCAGCGTGGCCATGGTGATCCCCACCCGCAGATCGGTCTGCGCGGTGAAGTTGAGGAAACTGCGCGCTTTGCCGATGACGTAGGCGATCGCCTCGCCACCAGGTGAACCGATGGCCAGCGCCAGCACTCCCAGGATCAGGCCCTCCAGGGCCGCGATCCCGATGACCTGGATTGCCGTAGCCCCTCGGCTGCGCAACACGGCGATCTCGTTGCGCTGCCGCGCCACGACCAACCCGACTACCAGGCCGATGAATGCCAGGATCAGGCCGATGATCGGGACGCTGAATGCGTAGAGTAAGATGGTCAGCAACCCGGCCGCGCGCCGATATTTCTGCAACGCTCCTGCCGGTGACAGGTCTAGCCTGGTATTGGGCAGCAGGGAAGCGGCTCGTTGCTGCACCGACGTGATCCGGGCGAGGAGCGAGTTGGCATCGCTGGCGTGGACGTCGGACCCGTCCATCACCAGGTACCACATCCCCAGGTACACTTCGTCGTCCATGAAGGGACTGAGACGGCCCACGAAGGTCTCTTCGGGGACGAGCAACACGTCGTCAAAAGCCTGTGGATTGTAGAACCAGAACTCTTCCCGGGGATTGGTCGCTTTCCACACGCCAGCGATGCGCACCGGGATCTGGATGTTGCGGCTCCCTGTCTCCGTCGTGCGGCGAGCGAAGGCGATGTAGGTCTCACCGATTTGCAGGCCCAGTTCCGTGGCGATGGGCTCGCTGATTAATACCTCGACTGTGCTATCCTGCATCGAGTCCGCCACGGCAGGGAAGGTACCTTCCAGAATGGTGACGTGGCTCTCCAGGTCGCTGATGCAGGCAAAGGCGGTCCACACTAGTGGATCCTTGATGTCCGCATACGCGACCTCTCCCTGGGGAAAGATCTGAAAGTTGTCGGTTTTAAAGTGCCGCACCAGCAGTTTCTGAGGTAACCCCAGCGCGGAACCGGCTAACTTGGACAGGTATGTGTCTACCGGCTGTATTTTTTCCCACTGTACTGGCTGGGTCCAAGCGCCGATGTACCGGAACATGAAGGCGAACGGTGGATGACTGATCCCTTGATCTTCTTGAGACCGTGGCCCTGCCAACTCCTCGCGCAACACGCGATAGTAAACCGCATCCGCGTACAGAGGGACACTCATGGTCAGTGCGACGGCAGCGACCAGCCCCAACGTCGTCGCCAGTGCCAGCCAGCGCTGGGAGAAGAGGCGTTTGGTGGCTACGACGAAGATGGCCCAGATACGAAGCAGTACGTTCATAAGCACATCGTCCTATTGCCCGACCACGATCTGCCCATCGGTCAGGCCTTCTTCAATCTCGACACGGTCCTCGCTTTCGATGCCCACCTTGACGTCTACCCGCAACTGGGCGTCGCCCTCTTGCACTACCACGAACTTGCGGCCCTCGAAGGTGCGGATGGCCTGGGGAGGCAGCCACAGCACGTTGTCCTTGCGCTCCAACACCACGGTCACACGTTGCAGGTCGCCCAGTTCCAACTGGGTCCCGGCTGGCAGCGAGTCAATGCTGATGCGGGTGGACTTGTCTTCGTCCTCGACGCCGGTGCTGCGGCCACCGCCGCCGTAGGGGTACGGCAGGCGCCGGATGTGGCCTGTGATCTCGTCGCCCGGCCCGCCGATGGCCGTGATTGTGACCGGCATGTCCTCGGTCAGCTCACGTAGTTGTTTGTCCGTCAGGTCAGCGCTGATTTCCAGGGCGCTGACGTCGGCGACGATGGCTACAGGCTTGTACCCTTCTACCGCCCGGCCATCCGCCAGGTTGAGCGAGAGCACGATCCCGTCGAAGGGGGCCACCACGCGGGCATCGGCCAGTTGTGCTTCCAGCCGTTCCACGGTCAGTCTGACTCTTTGGATGTCCAGCCCGGCCTCAAGTTCCTGCAGCCACAGGCGCGCCAGGTCTACCTCCTGCTGCTGGATCTGGACGTTGTTATTGTGGATGAGGCGGGCCTGGAGGGACTGCTCATACTGAGCCTGAGTGATCTCCAGGTTCAATTCGGCGTCCCGCACCTCCCGGGCCGCCGCCTCGCGCACCTTGTCCGGTTCCCAGTAACGGGCCTGCGCGTCCTGGAGTGCCTTCTGTGCGTCTTTCAACCCTCGCTCTGCCCATTCAAGTCCAGCCTTGGCCGTGATTTCCTGCACGGCCGGGTCTTCGGCTTTCAAGGTGGACAGGCGCAGTTCAGCGATGCGCAGGTTGGCCCTGGCCTCGGTGACCTGCCGGGTGGCGCTGAGTTGAATGGCCTCCAACTCGGCCCTGGCCTGGGCGAGCTGGTTTTGCAGGTCGGTGGTTTCCAGTTCGGCCAGAATGTCCCCGGCTTTGACCTGGTCGTTTCTCTTCACGTAGACGGTCCCGACGTAGCCGGCGGTACGGAAGAAGAGTTCTTGCTCGACGACGGGAGCGACGCGTCCCGTGAACTGGATGGCCTTGACTACTTCCCCGCGCTGCACCTGGTAGGTAGGTTTGACCGGCACGATCGGCGTGGGAATGGGGGTGGGGGTTACTTCCTGTCGCGCCGATGACCCGCTGCGCGCGCTGCGGCAGCCCGTCACTGCGATCAGGATCGTCAGCAATGCGGCGACGTATCGGATTCGTGGTTTCATAACGCTGAATTGCCTCCCTCTGGTCTGGTGAAAATGCCGCGGACGGGTTCTGGTCTCCGGACCACTTGCCTGCATCCAACGAGTTCCGCGGGCGTAAACCAGGCTCGCCAGCGGAAGACGATGTTCCGCTTCGCCGTTCCGTCCTCTTTGGCAACAGTCCCCAATTATAGACCTTCCGGGAAGATTGGTCAAGTGGTTGACACGTAGCCGATGTTCGTGTATGATGAGTGGGAAGAGCGAAGCGCAAGTGCTTGCCTTGAGCGAAGTCGAAAGGAGGCGCAATGTCCGCAATTATCGTGGTGGGAGTGCAATGGGGGGATGAGGCCAAGGGGCGCGTGGTGGATTGGCAGGCGCGCCAGGCCCACCTGGTCGCCCGTTTCAACGGCGGCGACAATGCCGGTCACACGGTGATGGCGCAGGGGCTCACCCTCAAACTGCACCTGGTGCCTTCTGGCATTCTCTGGCCGGCCGTTACCTGCCTCATCGGCGCAGGCGTGGTCGTCAATCCGCAGCGGCTGGTGGCGGAGATGGACGAATTGGTGGCGTTCGGTGTGGACGTGGGACCCTCGCGGTTGAAACTGAGCGCGGCTGCTCACGTCATCTTGCCCACTCATCTGGCCCTCGACGGAGCACGGGAGGCGGCCCTGGGCCATGCGTCCCTCGGGACGACGATGCGCGGCATTGGCCCTGTCTATGCCGACAAGGCGGCCCGTGCCGGTCTGCGTGCCGGTGAGATGGCCAACCCCGAACACTTTGCCGGGCGCGTGGCCGAGGTCATTCAGATCCACAACCGCGATCTGCACGAGCAGTACAGTGCGGAGCCGCTCTCGCCGGAGCAGGTCGCGGCCGACTATTGCGTATACGCCCAACGCCTGGCACCCCATCTGACCGATGGCTCGGCCCTGGTGGGCGAGGCGCTGGAGGCCGGAGAGACGGTGCTCTGCGAGGGAGCCCAGGGGCTGCTATTGGACCTCGACCACGGCACCTATCCTTACGTCACCAGTTCCTCGACCGTGGCCGGCGGTGCACTGACGGGGCTGGGTTTTGGCCCTCAGCACGTCTCGCGTGTCATCGGCGTCGCCAAGGCCTATACCACCCGCGTGGGCGCCGGCCCCTTCCCGACCGAACTGCTGGACGAGGTTGGCGAGCACATACGTCGAGCCGGCAAGGAGTATGGGACGACGACGGGGCGGCCGCGGCGGTGTGGCTGGCTCGACCTGGTCATCCTGCGCTATGCGGCCCGCGTCAATGGCCTGGACGAATTGGCACTGACCAAACTCGACGTATTGGGAGGGTTGCCTCGGCTCAAGGTGGCGGTAGCCTACGAACGGAATGGAGAGCGCATCGGTTATTTTCCGGCCGAGTTTGGCATTGACGCCCTGGCTCAGTGGAAGCCGGTCTATGAAGAATTGCCGGGCTGGACGGAGGACATCAGCATGGTGCGTCGCCGCCAAGACCTCCCCCCCGCCGCGCGAGAGTACGTGGCGCGGGTCGAGGAATGGGTCGGTGTGCCGGTGACGCTCATCAGCGTGGGCCCCGAACGAGAGCAGGTGGTCGTTTAGCCCCCCTGAAGCAGGGGCATTGTGAAATTCACAGCCCCGGCTGGCCAGCCGGGGCTGTGAATTTTGGCTTGTCTTAGGCCTGCGGCGCTGAGTAAGGTGGGGTAGGTGCGGGAGCATACGCCGCCGGTGCGGCCGGATAAGGAGCAGGCGCAGAGCGGGCCTGGATCCACTGGGCCGCCAGGCGTGTGTTCTCCTCGACGGCGATCAGCAGATAGATCAACTCGCCGACGGCGTACATGATCAGAAAGTAGATGACCGTGAGGATCAGCGAGACGATGAACCCGACGATGCCCCCCATCACGCCGAATGCCCAGGAGGGCATCTGGCCTGCCTGCTGGCCCAGTTGTCCCATGATGCCTCCTCCAAGGACGCTCGTCAGCAGCATGCCAATGGAGACGAGGACGCCGAGGATGAGGGCCACCCAGGCCAGGATCTTCCAGATGGTCCCGATCAGCCGCAGGACTCTGAACTTCTTTTCCATAGATTGTCTCCTGAGATGGTACGATAGTTTTTTTCAAATGCCTCGAGGTTCAGGGTCGGCATGGGCATTGTAGCACAAGTTGGCGGTCACGCCAACTTGTGGTCAATCGCTTTCACCTGCTTGGTGAACTTGACGCGTGGAAGCATCACGCGCCGGCCGCAAGTCAGGCAACGCAGGCCGATGTCGGCGCCGGTTCTCGTGACCTCCCATTCGCATCCTCCGCAGGGATGGGGCTTGCGCATGCGCACCCTGTCGCCTACGCTCACTGCGGGTGGAACTGTCCGACTCATAGACTCACCACGCGTGGCTTGACGCGGCAGTGCTCGGCCCGGATGATCGCGACGACGTCGTCCACGGCCCGATCCAGTTCTCCGTCACGGTTGACGACCACGTAGTCAAATTCGGGTAGCCGTCTCATCTCCGCGCAGGCGACGACGAGCCGCTTCTGGAGTTGCTCAGGGGAATCGCTTCGTCGGGCGTGCAGCCGCTGGTCCAGTTCTTCCTGTGAGGACGCCGTCAGGAAAATCAAGACGGCCTCTGGCACCAGGCGACGGATGGTGGATGCCCCCTGGACGTCCAACCGCATGATCACGTCTTTGCCGGACGCCAACCCCTCCCGTACGTGCTGCTTAGGGATTCCCTTGTGTTGTCCATATACGACCGCGTGTTCCAGCAACTCCCCCTCCCGTTCCATGTGCAGAAACTCCTCGGTGGCGAGGAAGAAATAGTCCACGCCGTGGACTTCACCCGGACGGGGCGGCCGGTCGGTGGCCGTGACGACAAAGTGAACTGGACAGCCGCGTTCCAGCATGCGCTCGATCAGGCTATCTTTTCCCACTCCGGCCGGGCCCGAGACGACAATCAACAAGGGATGGTGCGTAAAGTCATAGCATTCTTCCACGACGAGTCGCTCCTACTTGCGATATGCGGATAAATTGGTATACTGGTGATCGGAGGTGAGCGTGCCGATCTACGAGTATCGTTGTCGCGATTGCAGGCGCCGTGTCTCGGTCTTCTGGCGCACCTTTTCCGAGGCAGAGCAAGCGGCGCCGGCCTGCCCTCGTTGTGGCGGGGCCAATCTCACCCGCCTGGTCTCCCGCGTGCGCGTCGTGCGTTCTGAAGCAAGTCGCATGGATGACGCGCCCGACTTGAGCGACTTGCCTGACTTGGACGAGAGCGATCCCCGCAGTCTGGGTCGTTGGATGCGCAAGATGAGGGACGAGATGGGCGCCGAGGCCGGGGAGGACATGGGGCCAGAGTTCGACGAGGTGGTGGGGCGGCTGGAGGCTGGCGAGAACCCGGAAGAGATCGAAAAGTCCATGCCGGAACTGATGGGCGAGGGCGGCGGAGACTTGGATGCTGGGGCGATGGGTGCTGAAGCGTGAAGCGTAAAACGTGAAACGTGAAACGTGAAACGTGAAACGTGAAACGTGAAACGTGTTGCGTGTTCCGTGTTCCGTCACGCAACACGCAGCACGAAACACGCACCACGCATTATGCACTAGGCCTCCCGCCTCAGTCTCGCCTGCACCACTTGCCTGACCTCGGCCTGTACCTCCTCTATCGAGCGGGTGGCTTCGACCACTGCCCACCGCTGCGGTTCCTGTTTGACCAGTTCCAGGTAGCCCGCCCGCACCCGCTGGTGAAACTCCAGCGTCTCGGCGTCCAGGCGGTTCCACTCGTTGCCTCCTGATCGCTTGCGCTGCAACCCTTCCTGGGGCGGCACGTCCAGGTAGAGCGCCAGGTCGGGCCTCAGGCCACCGGTCGCGAAGGCGGTGATCCTCCGCAGCATCTCCAGGTCAAGCCCCCGGCCATATCCCTGGTAAGCCAACGTGCTGTCGGCATAGCGGTCGCTGATGACGATGCTGCCAGCAGCCAACGCGGGCTGGATCAGTTGCGCCACGTGCTGGGCGCGTGAGGCGGAGTAGAGCAGGATCTCCGTCCGGGCGTCCATGGTGGTGTTGTGTGGGTCGTGCAACACGGCCCGGATCTGGTCGCCGATGTCAGTTCCGCCTGGTTCACGGGTCAATATCACCTCGTAGCCCTGCTGGCATAACCACTCGGCGAGCAGGCGGGCCTGGGTAGTCTTGCCGCTGCCTTCGGGACCTTCGAGACTGATGAACACTGCCGATTACTCCTCCCGAAAGATCAGCACCCGGCGGTGCGGTTCCTTGCCCCGCGACTCCGATACCAGGTTGGCCGCGCGGGCCAGTTCGTGTTGGTTGCGGCGCACGTAGGCGTTCTGAGGGGAGAGTTCCACCTCCGCAGCGCCTCCCAATACCTGCCGGATGGCCTCTTCTGCCTCGCGGAGGGCCTGGTTCAGCGGATCGGGGGCTCCGCCTTCCAGGGCAAAGATCTCGCTCAGGCAGGCCTCCATCTGGGCCACCGTGTTGGCCCGCAGGACGTAGATGGGCAGCCCTCGCCGCTCTGCGTCTACCACCAGCTGCGGACGCTTGCGGTAAAAACTCTTGGTGGTGACCAGCACCCCGGCCTGTCCCAGGTCTTTCGCCATGGTGACCGGCACGTGCATGCGCTGGGCGGCCCGCTCCAGCCGGTCGCGGGCGATGCCATAGGGATAGACCCGCACCGGCTCCAGCGCCCTCCGTTCTGCAGGGGCGACGCCGGAAGGCACGGCGCTGACGGAACCAGCGCTGGGCCGCCTGCTCTCCCGCTCCTCCAGGGAGGACGGGGTGACCTTTTCCGTGTGGATTTCCTGGTTCGAGTCCCGGTAGCGCAGTTCCGCCTGCGGCGGCCGGCCGCGCAGCAACCCATCCACCGACTCCGCCACGCTGTGATGGATGAGCAGCCGCTGCCGGTCCTGAATCTCGATCAACACGTCGAAGGTGGGCGGGGCACGCCGTTCCAGGATCGTCTTCTGCGTCCCCCGGCGGCGCGCCTCTTCGTCGGACAGCGTCACGCTTTCCACCCCTCCTAACAGGTCGGACAGAGTGGGGTTGATGAGCAGGTTGTCCAGCGTGTTGCCGTGGGCGGTGGCGATCAACTGCACGCCCCGTTCGGCGATCGTGCGTGCCGCCTCGGCCTCCAGTTCTCGTCCGATCTCGTCAATGATGATGACCTCGGGGTTGTGGTTCTCCACCGCCTCGATCATCACCTCGTGTTGCAGGGACGGCATCTCCACCTGCATGCGGCGCGCGCGGCCGACGGCAGGGTGGGGAATGTCCCCATCACCGCCGATTTCGTTGGAAGTGTCCACGACGATCACCCGTTTCTGCTCCGCCAGGACGCGGGCCGCTTCCCGCAGCATCGTCGTTTTGCCCACGCCAGGCCGGCCCAGCAAGAGGATGCTTTTTCCGCCTTCGATGATGTCTTGGATGATGGCGATGGTGCCGTAGACGGCGCGGCCCACCCGGCAGGTGAGGCCGACCACGTCCCCCTTCCGGTTGCGGATACCGGCGATGCGGTGGAGCGTGCGCGCGATGCCGGCCCGGTTGTCGGCGTCGAACTCGCCCACGCGCTCCACCACGTGCTGGATCTCTGCCTGGGCAACTTCTGTCTCCCGCAACACCATCTCCCCATCGGTGTAGCGGGCGGTGGGCACCCGGCCCAGGTCCAGGATCACCTCCAGCAGTTCATCCCAGCGCCCGATCCGCTGCAAGGCAGCCCGGATGTCCTCCGGCAGGGCCGCCAGCATCGCATCCAGGTCATCGGTAATGTGGTTGTAGTAATCCATTCGTTTGCTTCAGTCTCTTTCAGGATTGTTCAAGTTTCTGGCCCGCACAGCCTTTCGCTGGCTGCGCTCGTTGAGCCACTTGCATGGTCAAGTCCAGTTTCTCGGCTACTTCTGGGTCAATCAGGACGGGTTAACACAAGTCCTCCGCCGAAGAATCAGCTTCACGTTCCCCATCAAAGAGGCATAGACTGGACTCAGACCAGTCAACGCCTTGGACTTCTCGGCCCCAAAACTCGCACTCGTTGCACAGTCGCCCTTCCTCTCTGGCGATCTCTGATGGGCAATTGCTCCAGGGATCAACTGAGACGATCAACGCCATTGGGACTCGCCGTTCAAGCGCCTGTACTGGCAAGTCCCACGAAGTAGCGGTGGAACCGGTCATCCGCCGTCAGTTCGGGGTGGAAGGCGGTCGCCAGGAGATGTCCCTGCCGGACCGCCACCACTTTTCCATCGTCGAGTCGGGCCAGGACCTCGACCCCTTCCCCCACACGCTCGACGAGCGGAGCGCGGATAAATATGGCGTGGAAGGGGGATGCACCCAATACCGGCACCTCCAGGTCGGCCTCGAAACTATCCACCTGGCGGCCAAAGGCGTTGCGGCGGACGGCAATATCCATCAACCCCAGCCGGGATTGGCCCGGCGTGCCGCCCACCACCTCCTTCGCCATCAGGATCATCCCCGCACAGGTGCCCCAGACGGGCCGGCCTGCCTGCGCGAACGCGCGCATGGGGTCCAGGAGCCCCCATCGTTGGGCCACTTGGCTGATGGTGGTGGACTCCCCGCCGGGGATGATCAGCCCATCCAGCCCTTTCATGTGCGCTGGCAGTCGCACCTCGACCGTTTCCACGCCGAGGCGTGCCAGGACCTTTTCCTGCTCGATGAAAGCGCCTTGTATCGCCAGAACCCCGATCCTCATTTCCTTCCTTACCACCCCCGCACTGCGAGGCGCTCCACCTCCGGAATCTCGCTGATGTTGATGCCCACCATCGGCTCCCCCAGGTCCCGGCTCACCTCGGCCAGGATGTGCGGGTCGTTGTAGTGGGTGACCGCCTGGACGATGGCCTGGGCGCGCCGGGCGGGATCGCCGGATTTGAAAATGCCGCTGCCCACGAACACGCCATCCATCCCCAGTTGCATCATCAGCGCGGCGTCCGCCGGCGTCGCCACGCCACCGGCCGCAAAGTTGACCACCGGCAGCTGGCCCAGCCGCGCCGTCTCAAGCACCAGGTCGTAGGGGGCACCGCTCTCTTTGGCGTAGGCCATCATCTCCTCGGGGGCCATAGACGTCAGGCGGCGGATCTCCCCCAGCACGGCCCGCGCGTGTCGCACCGCCTCGACCACGTTGCCGGTGCCTGCCTCCCCCTTGGTGCGCATCATCGCCGCCCCCTCGCCAATGCGCCGCAGCGCCTCTCCCAGGTTACGGCAGCCACACACAAAGGGCACCTTGAACTTCCACTTGTCAACGTGGTGCTCTTCGTCGGCAGGGGTGAGCACCTCGCTCTCGTCAATATAGTCCACCCCGAGTGCTTCCAGGATCTGCGCCTCGACGAAGTGGCCGATGCGGCACTTGGCCATGACCGGGATCGAGACCGCCTCCATGATCTCCACGATCTTCGTCGGGTCGGCCATGCGGGCCACGCCACCCTGGGCACGAATGTCGGCCGGCACCCGCTCCAGCGCCATCACCGCGCACGCGCCTGCTTCCTCGGCGATGCGCGCGTGTTCCGCGCTCACCACGTCCATGATTACGCCGCCCTTGAGCATCTGCGCCAGTCCGCGCTTGACTCTGTCGGTACCAACTTCCTTCTCCATTTTCTTACTAACCTCCCCCATGATCTCTCGTGTGCTATTCTACCGCCGATTGGATGAACCGTCAAAGCCGCTTGTCCCCTCACCCAACCATCGAACCACCTGCCTTGCCAGGCTATCCCGGTTTCCCGCTGTGACCTCCCAGCAGGTCACGTTCGGCATCGCCTTGAGCGAATCCACCCACGGGTTGGGATTGGCCATCGCCGTCGCCACCACCGTGTACGGCCCGTTCATGGCCTGTAATACGACGTCTTTGAACGGCCCACAGAAGAGTTCCATCTTGCCGATCTCATCCACCACCACGATCTGCTTCTGGCGCATCGCCTGTCGCAGTGCCGTAACGCCCACCCGCTCGATGGCTTCCACGTCCACGCTGTACCGGCCCACCCGAGGCCGGCCAGGTTTGCGCAGGTTCACGTGGGCCATCACCGCCTCCTGCCCGCCCAGCGTCACCAGGCGGAAGCCCTGGCGTCCGCCTGGGCCGCGGATCTCCTTGGTGTAGAAGCCGCCTGCTCGCTCCCTCAATGCTTCCGCTACGGCCACGATCACCGTCGTCTTGCCAATGCCCGGCCGGCCGGTCAACAACAATGTGCGTCCCATCCGTGGATCCTCCCGGCGCAATTATATCATGGTTGCCCGAAACCTGGACACAGTGTACAATGCCCCCATCGTAAACGACTCAGGAGGCAACGATGGCTGAATTCATCTCCGGTTGTGAGCCTTTCTACTTCGAGGGTGGGCCCACGGGCGTCCTGCTCATCCATGGCTTTACCGGCGCCCCCCGCGAAATGCGCTGGATGGGGGAATACCTGGCGGCACGGGGGCTCACCGTGCTGGGCCTGCGCCTGGCCGGTCACGCCACCACGCCCGAGGACATGGACCGTACCACCTGGCGGGACTGGTGGGGATCGGTCAAGGACGGATACGCCGAGTTGAGCCGGCGCTGCGAGCAGGTCTTTGTGATGGGGCTTTCGCTGGGCGGAATGCTCACGCTCCACCTGGGGGCCCATTACCCCGGCGTGGCGGGACTGGTGGGGATGTCGGCGCCCGGCAAGCCGATGGCCGATGACGCCATCCGGCTGCCCGAGACGCTGGACGAGAACGCCCGCTTCCTGCCCCCTGGTGAGGAGGGCGAGAGCGATTTTCAGGATCGTCGCGTGGCCGAGGAATGGCACATCAGTTACGACCTGACGCCGATCCGTTGCATCTTTAGCCTGTTCGAGTTCAGCCGCCACCTGCACGATGATCTCCCCGACGTGCGCGCCCCGCTGCTGCTCATCCACTCCCGGCTGGACCAGGGTGTGCCGCCCGACAATATGCCCTACATCCACGGCCTCGTCGCTTCGACCGACAAGGAGATGGTGTGGCTGGAGCGGAGCGGGCACGTGGTCACCGAGGACTATGACAAGGAGACGGTCTTCGCCCGGGCCTACTCCTTCGTGCAGGCTCACACCTGAGTCGCGCTCGGCTTTACCGGCGCACGGGCTATATGAACCGCGATACGCGTCTGATGGCGTTGGCGCTCTTTCTGTGGGGCTTTGGCGAGGGGCTGTTTCTCTACATCCAGCCGCTCTACATCGAGCGGCTGGGCGCCAACCCCGTGCAGATCGGTGGGCTGTTTTCGGCCATGGCGGTCGCCATGGCGGTCAGTTTTCTGCCCGCCGGCCTGCTGGCCGACCGCTTGCCGCGCAAACGGTTGATGTGGGGCGGCTGGCTGCTGGGGATAGTTGGCATCCTGCTCGTCGGGCTGGCCCGCACGTGGCAGGCGCTCGTCCCTGGCCTGTTGCTCTTTTCCTTCTCCGCCTATTGTGTCCCGGTGATCAATGCCTACCTGGCCCACGCGGTGGGCGGGCGTAGCCTGGAGCGGACTTTCACGACCGTGTTCGCCGGTTACGCCATGGGTGGGGTGCTCTCACCTCCGCTGGGTGGATGGCTGGCCCAGGTGACGGCCATGCGCACCGTGTATTTCGCGGCCGCCCTGTTCTTCGCCCTCTCCGCACTCGCCGTACTGGGGCTCTCTCCGCAGCCTGTACCCGCGCAGGGAGCACCAGGGCGCCGCTACCGCTCGCTCGTGAACCCCCGTTTCCTGCGCTTTGCGGCGCTCGTGTGGCTGGCGTTTGTGGCGATGTACGTGGGGTTCCCCCTGGCCCCCAACTTCCTGGCCGGCGTACGCGGCTGGCCGGTGGCCCGCATCGGGGCGTTGGGCTCTTTCCAGGCGCTGGGCGCGGCGCTGTTGAACCCACTGCTGGGGCGCTTGGGTGGCGGCCAGCGGGCGCGCGGGCTGGTGATCGGGCAAGTGTTGGTATGGGGTTCGGCCTTGCTCCTGCTGCTGGTCGGCGCTTACCCTGGCCTGGCGCTCGCCTACCTGCTGCGTGGTGCCTACCAGGGCTGCCGGTCGTTGGCTCAAGCGCGCGCGCTCAGGCTGGGCGGCGAGGCTGAGCGCGGGCTGCTGCTGGGGGCCACCGAGACGACGGTGGCGGTCGCCCAGATCAGCGCTCCCTACGTGGCCGGCTGGCTGTACGTCAGCAACCCGACGTACCCTTTCGTGGCCTCACTGGCCTTGATTCCGCTGGCACTGGTGTTGCTCGTTCTCGGCCTCCCGCGCCCCTCAGCGCTGGCCTGAGCGGGCCTTGTCGAGTACAATGGGGCTGGGGGCGAGGATGATCACCTACCTGGGGCTTTTTCTTCTCTCGGCGGCCACGCTGGCCTTTGAAGTCAACCTCACGCGCCTCTTCTCTGTGGCGCAGTTCTACCATTTCGCCTTCATGATCGTCAGCCTGGCCCTGCTCGGCTTTGGCGCCAGCGGCACCTTCCTCTCCCTTTTCCCCCGCTTGAAGGAACGTGACCCCATGCGTACCTTGACCGGCCTCAGTTGGGGGTTTGCCCTGGCGGCTGTTGGCTCCTACCTGCTCACCCTCTACCTGCCATTCGATTCCTTCCGCATCGCCCACGACTGGCGGCAGGGAGCGGTGCTCGCCCTGCACTACGTCGCCCTGGCGGCCCCTTTCTTCTGCAGCGGCACGGCCATCGCCCTGCTGTTGGCGGCACAGCCCGAGAGGATCAACCGTACCTACGCGGCCAACCTGGCCGGCTCGGCCGCCGGCTGCATCCTGGCCATCGTCACCCCCTCGTGGGTGGGGGGCGAGGGAGTGGTCCTCCTCTCCGCCGCTCTGGGCCTCCTGGCCGCCCTCACATTCCAATGCGCTGCCTCACCCAAGACGCCTTCCGTATTCCGTATTCCGTGTTCCGTCTTCGCGACGCACCACGAAACACACCCCACGGAACATGCACCACGCACCACGCATCACGTTTCACGTTTCACCCAGGCGACGCTCGCCGTTGTCCTCGTCCTGCTCGCCTTCCGGCTCCCCTCCTGGTTCAAGGTCCGCCTGTCTCCTTACAAAAGCCTCAGTTATGCCCTGCTCTACCCCGATGCAGAGTGGATCTTTCAGCGCTGGAACGGCTTCTCGCGGGTGGACGTGGTGCGGTCGGCCAGTATCCGTAGCCTGCCCGGAGGGGGATTCCGCTGCCCCGGTGGGCCGCCGCCCCAACTGGGCCTCACCGTGGATGGAGATGACCTGAGCCCGATCAGCCAGGCCCGGCCTGGCTTCACGAGCCTGCCAGGGCCAGGGGACCTCCCCCTGACCGACTGCCTGTTGACCGCGCTCCCCTACCGGCTGCGGCCTGGTGCCCGTGCGCTCGTCCTGGAACCGCGTGGCGGCTTCGACGTCCTGGTGGCGCTGGCGGAGGGGGCCCAGGCAGTCACGGCGGTGGAGCCGAACCCCCTCATCGTCCAGGCTGTCCGGGCGCAGGGGGCATGGGCGGGGAACGTATACGACGACCCCCGTGTGACCGTCGTGCTGGAAGAGGGGCGCGCCTATGCCAGGCGGGCACGGGTGCAGTACGACGTGGTAGCGCTCTCGTTGACCGTTCCTCAGCGCCCGGTCACCTCCGGCGCCTATAGCCTGGCCGAGGACTATCGCTATACCGTGCAGGCCTTTAGCGATTACCTGGCCCGGCTCGACGAAGGAGGCCTGTTGGTGGTCATGCGCTGGCTGCAGATGCCCCCTTCCGAGGAGATGCGAGCCTTCGCCCTGGCCGTGGAGGCGGTCGAGCGGGCTGGAGGGAATCCCAGGGCCAGCATCGTCGCGCTGCGCAGTTACCAGCAGACCCTCATCCTGGTCCGGCGGGGTGCGTTTACCGCCGAAGAACTGGGGGCCGTGCGTGCCTTCGCTGCACCGCGCGCGTTCGACCTGGTCTACCTGCCCGGCGTGCGCCCGGACGAGGTGAATCGTTACAACGTGTTACCGGAGCCAGACTATACCCACGCCAGTCTGGCGCTCTTGGAAGCGCAGGACCGGCCGGCCTGGTACCGGGCCTACCCCTTCGACGTCCGGCCGCCGGAGGACGACCGGCCTTTCTTCGGCCACTTTTTCAAGTGGCGGCAGGCTCCTGCCGTGCTGGCCATGGCCGGCCACACCTGGCAGCCTTTTGGCGGCGCAGGGTACCTGGTGTTATTGGCACTGCTGGTCCTGGCGGTCCTGGCGGCCGGGGTGCTGATCCTGTTGCCGCTGGCCGCGCGGGGCACCCTCAGCCTGGCTCGTGGCAGCCGGGAAGGGAAGAAAAGGCAGAGGGCATTGGGCGCGACGTTGGGCTATTTCGCGCTGCTGGGGTTGGCGTACCTGTGCGTGGAGATCCCGCTCTTGCAGCGCTTCATCCTGTTCCTCGGCCATCCCGCCTACGCGATGGCGACGGTGCTGTTCGCGCTGCTCCTCTTTTCCGGGCTGGGGAGCCTGCTCTCGCGCCGCGTGCCGCTATGGCTCGTTTTGACCTTGCTACCGGCGCTCGTCGGGCTGTACGCGCTGGGGTTGCCGGCCCTCTTCCAGGCCGCCCTGGCAGCGCCGTTGGAGGGCCGGCTGGCCGTCGCGGTGGTGGCCCTGGCCCCAGCGGGCCTGCTGATGGGGGTGCCTTTCCCGAAGGGCCTGGCGCGCCTCGCAAACGGTGAACAGGCACTCATCGCCTGGGCCTGGGCGGTCAACGGGGCCTCTTCCGTCGTCGCCTCGATCCTGGCCGCGCTACTGGCGCTCTCGTTTGGGTTCTCGATCGTCCTGGCTGTAGGAGCCGCCTGCTATCTCGGGGCGCTGGTCACGGTGGTGGGAACCCGTGCTCCTCGCTCTCCTTCATCCCCTCACCGGTGAGCGGGACGAAGGCGACGCCCCCCATGTTGAACGCCTGCAACTCCCCGTCGGGTTTCTTCGCGAACTGCCACAGCGTCTGGTAGCCGCCCGGCGGCCCGATGGGGATCACCATCCGTCCTCCTACGGCTAGTTGGTCCACCAGCGGCTGCGGCACGTGGTCGGGGGCCGCGGTGACGATGATGGCGTCGAACGGGCCGTGTTCGGGCCAGCCATAGTAGCCATCTCCCTGCTTGCAGTGAACCTGGGTGTAGCCCAGGCTCTCCAGTCTTTGGCAGGCACTCTCGGCTAGATAGGGAATGATCTCGACGGTGTAGATCTCGAGGCCGGGGATCTCGGCCAGTATGGCGGCCTGATAGCCCGAGCCTGTGCCGACTTCCAGCACCTTCTCTCCCTCCTTGAGTTTCAACAACTCGGTCATCAGGGCGACGATGTAGGGTTGGGAGATGGTCTGGCCGTAGCCGATGGGCAGCGGATAGTCGCCATAGGCATAGTCGCGCTCGTTTTCGGGCACGAACAGATGGCGGGGGACCGCGCGCATGGCCTTCAACACGTCCTCGTCGGTAACGCCACGTCTTTCAATCGTCTCGATCACCATTCGCTCCCTCTGATGTGCGAAGCCTGCTTCGTCGCCCGGTGGCAACGGGGTGTGGATAATGGCGGTGGTGGGTGACGGTGTAGTGGGTGGTGCAGGAGATGGTGCCACCGTGCATGCAGTGAGCAGGGCGAGTGCCAGATTCAGTATCACTCCGGTCGCGCGCATTGCTCGCTCCTTTCTATTGCACACTCCATTGTACTCCAAATGCGGTTGTTTGCCAAACGCCACTGGGCTGCCGCTCAATACGGTTGGTAGCCGAGTTCATCTGTTTGTGGTACAATGCTTTTTATCTCGTAACCCAAGGAGGCCGCTATGCGCAGATTTGCGCTGTTAGGGATCGTTCTGGCCCTGGGGCTGGTGGCCGCATGTGGTGGCAAACCAAGCCCCACCCCATCGCCCACGGCTATTCCGCCGACGGCCACGGCTGTTCAACCGACAGCCGCGGCCGTGCCATCGGCGACTGTGGCCGCCACCGGTCCGGCCACTTGCACGTCGTTCCCGCTCGATTTCCCACCGGATAGCAACCTGCCACCGGTGACGGCGGAGGATCACGTGCGCGGGCCGGCCGGCGCGCCGATCACCCTGATCGAATATTCCGATTTTCAGTGACCGGGCTGTGCAGGGATCGAGTCCCTGCTGGCACTTCTGGAAGAAGTGCACGGTCAAGATTTGCGGATCGTTTACCGCCACTTTCCACTGGTTTCTATCCACGACAAGGCTGTGATCGCTGCTGAGGCAGCGGAGGCCGCCGCGGCGCAGGGCAAGTTCTGGGAGATGCACGACCTGCTCTTCCAACGGCAGCAGGAGTGGGGTGAGCTGCCTGCCGATCAAGTCCCCGCTGTCCTGGAAGGCTTCGCCCAGGAATTGGGACTGGACGTCGAGTCCTTCACCCAGGACCTCGACAACGGTACGTACAAGCAGAGAGTACAGGACAGTTACGACGAGGCCGGTACCTTGGGGCTACCGGGCACCCCTTCGTTCTTCGTCAATGGTCGCCTATACCCGTGGAATCTCTCCTACCAGGGCCTGGAGGCTTTCATCCAGTTGACGATGGTGGAACTACGCCAGTACGATACCCCTCCACCCCAGACGATTGACCCGGACAAGAAGTACACGGCCACCGTCCGCACGAGCAAGGGGGACATCGTCGTCGAACTCTTCGCCGACAAAGCCCCCACCAACGTCAATAGTTTCGTGTTCCTGGCGCGGGACAAGTGGTACGACGGGCAGGCCTTCTTCTACGTCAACCTGGACCTGGCCCTCCAGAGTGGGGATCCCACCAGCACGGGCGTGGGGCTGCCTTACCCGGGCTATTACTGCGGCAGTGAGCTCAGCCCCGACCTGACGTTCGACCAGGCTGGCATGCTGGCGATGTTCGCCTCGGCACCTGATCGCAACGGCAGCCAGTTCTTCATCACCTACGTGCCCAAGCCGGACTTTAACGGCCAGTACACGATCATCGGTCGCGTCGTCGAGGGGCTGGACGTCGCCGAGAATCTCACGCCGACCCAGCCGGGCCCTGACCAGCCAGCGCCCGACGTGGTCCAGACGATTCTGATCGAGGAACGGTAGCCTGTAGCGGAGAGCATGGGGGATGCAACGCCGCGCTCTGTGGCTCATCGTCGGCATTGCAGGTGCTTCCCTGGGTGTGCTGGGTATCGGGGGCGGGCTGCTGGCGTTGGCGTTGATCCTCGTGGGCGGAGGTAACCCGGCCGCCACGGATACCCTGCCTGTGGCAGGCTTGCTGGGGTTGGGCCTCGGATTGGGCGTTCCGTTGGCCGTGCAGGGATGGGCGGGCTGGCTGGCACGGCCCTCGCGCCCGTTCCGGCTCTCCCACGGCGGGTGGATGTGGCTTGCCCTGGCGCTCTTGATCGGCCTGGGGACAGCGGTCAGCGTGTGGTCGCTGGCCCCAGGCCTCTTGCTGCCTCCTGTCCACGCCATCGTCATGGTTCTCCTGCCGCTGGTGGTACTCGGCCTGGTCGGGAAACCGCTACAGGGACGGGGAGGCTCCTGGCGCGAGGTCATCGCCGGCATGGCGGGCGGTGGCTACCTGGGCGTGGGAGGCTCTCTGCTCGCCGAAGGCCTGGTCGCGTTTGCCCTTGCCATCTGTGTGGCTACTGTGGTCGGAACGACGCCGGGCGGGCCGGAACGGATCACGTCGCTGTTGGGCAATCTGCAAGATCCGGCCTGGGTCGCGGACGTGGACAACGTGCTACGGCTGTTGCTCTCTCCGGCCATCGCCATCTCTGTGTTAGGGCTGTTCACGATTCCCGTTCCGCTGATCGAGGAGGCCCTCAAGACGTTGGCGGCCGGCGTGGTGGCCCGCTGGGTTCGTCCCCATCCGGCGCGCGCCTTTCTGTGGGGGGTGGCGGGTGGGGCCGGGTTCGCGCTGGCAGAGAACCTGTTCAATGGCGCATTGGGTGGGGCAGAAAGTTGGGGCCTGGGAGCGATCGCCCGCTTCGGTGCAACGGTCATGCACTGCTGCACCGGCGCTCTTGTCGGCTGGGGGTGGGGGCAGTGCTGGACCGCGCGACGCCCCCTACGCCTGCTGGGCTCTTACCTGTTAGCGGTGATCGTCCACGGCCTGTGGAATGCGGCCACCGTGAGTGCCGTGCTCTTGAGCGCCAGCACCTTGTCGCGTGGCGGGCATGGGGCCTGGTCTGCGCTGGCAGGCCTGGGGGCGCTAACCCTTCTGGGGCTGCTGGGAGCGTTAACCCTGGCGTTCATGGTGGCCCTGCCCTGGCTCGGGCGCCAGTTGGCAATCCAGGCTGGAGGGCTCCAATAGTGACGCCGGATGGTCTTACTCTTGTTCGGGACCCTGTTCTGCGGCTGCTGGATGCTGCGCCCGTTTGATGTGCCGGTAGACGTAATAGCCCAGGCCCCCCAGTAATACGATGGCGATGGGGATGTCGAAGGGGCGCATAACCTTGCGGATGAGTTCCCACTGGGAGCCGAACCAGTAACCGGCCGCCGCCAGCGCCCCGCACCATAAGAAGGACCCCACGAAGGTGAGCACGCTAAAGCGCAACAGAGGGACTCGAACGACCCCGGCCGGGAAGGAGATGAACGTGCGCACGATGGGCAGCAGGCGCGAGATAAAGGCAGCCCAGTCGCCCCAGCGCTGAAACCAGCGGTCCGCCTGTTCCAGGTCGTGCACCGTGACGAGGATGTAACGCCCATATTTCACCAGCAGAGGCCGGCCGCCATAGTAGCCCAGCACGTAGGAGGCGATGGACCCGAGCGTGCACCCAAGCGCGCCGTACACACCTCCTGCCAGGACCGCATGCCAGATACTGAGGCCGCGCGCTTGTACCAGCATCCAGCCGGCCAGTGGCATCGTCACTTCACTGGGGATGGGGATGTTGGCACTCTCCAGTGCCATGATCACGACCACGCCGGGCCAGTGGATCGCATGCAGGACCGTTTCCAGAAATGCAACGACAGCCTGTTCGATGGCTTCCACTTACCTGCAACCCCCTTCTTGTAGCGGATATAGGGTGAGATTATACCATCAGCGCAGAGAGGTGACAAGTGCTTGACAATTTGCACTATGTGTGGTACCCTCACATACATAAGCCTGGGAAATGTCACTCCAGGGGCAAACGTCAAGGAGGCAGCAATGGCAGAAAGGTCCCGTACCGAACGCCTGGCGAGGCGGCTACAGGAACTTCAGATGAATACGCCAGACGTCGAAGCGACGGCCGTTGTGAGCGTGGATGGACTGACAATGGCCTCTTCTCTCCCGGCAGGCATTGAGGAGGATCGGGTGTCCGCGATGTCTGCCGCAATGCTCTCTCTGGGCGAGCGTATCGCCAGCGAACTGGGGCGCGGTGTGCTCGACGAGGTGTACGTCAAGGGAGAGAGTGGGTACGTCGTGCTCCGTGCCGTTGGCGAAGAGGCTGTCCTGACCGTGCTGGCCCGCCAGCAGACCAAACTGGGCTTGCTCTTTCTGGATATGCGTCGTGCATCCGAAGACCTGGCGGTCATCCTGGCAGCGTAGTAGACAAAACACCAGAAGGAGGATGTAAAGTGGCGCGCATTCCACCGAGTGGTCTATACTATACCAACATGATCGTCCGCTATACCCTTGAGGCCATGGAAGAGATCATGGGTAAGAACGGCCTCAACGCCATCCTGAACCTTTCTGGCCTGTCCCACCTGATTGACAACTACCCGCCCGCCGACCTGAACAAAGGGTTCGAGTTTGCCGATTACTCGTCCCTGATGGGAGCGCTGGAGGAAATGTATGGGTCACGCGGAGGACGTGGGCTCCAGTTGCGCGCCGGGCGGGTCGGCTTTCTCCGCGGTGGGCAGAAGATGGGAGCGATGGTCGGCGTCGGTGACCTGGCCTTCAAGGTACTCCCGCTGGGTGCTAAACTCAAGGCCGGCCTCCCGGCCATGGCGATGGTTTTCAGCCAGTTCAGCGACCAGAAGAGTAGCGTCTCCGATCGCGGTGACCACTACCTGTACGTCATCAGCGCTTGCCCGGTCTGCTGGGGGCGCAAGGCCGACCGGCCGGTCTGTTTTGCGGCCAAGGGACTGCTCGAGGAAGGGTTGCACTGGGTCAGCAGCGGGCACAAGTTCCGCATAGATGAGACCGAGTGTATCGCCATGGGCGGGCAGTCCTGTTCGTTCGCGATCTACAAGGAGCCGATCGGGTAGGCGGTCCGGACGAGTCCATCGTACATACCCGTGAGGGTGGGAGTAGGAACGTGGCGCGAGTTCCTCATATCCTCGTCGTGGAGGACCAAACCAACACGGCCGACATGTTGACCTCCTACTTCAAGGCCCAGGGCTACGAAGTCACCTCGGTAGGATGGGGAAACGATGCGTTGGCCTTCGTCGAGCAGACGGTCCCTGACCTCATCATGTTGGACATCCGTCTGCCGGACATTGATGGCTACGAGGTATGCCGTCGCCTGCGTGCCCATCGGCGCACCGAACACGTCCCGATCCTGTTTCTAACCGAGAGGCGGGAACGCGGAGACAGGCTCATGGGATTGGAACTGGGGGCGGTGGACTATGTCACCAAGCCCTTCGACGTCCAGGAACTGCGCCTCAGGGTGCGCAATGCGCTGCGCCGCTCCAGCCTGGACCGCCTCTCTCACCCCATCACCGGATTGCCGGCCGCCTCGCTGGCCGATGAGCGCCTGCGCGAACTGTTGACCGACTCTAACTGGGCCATCCTGTCGGTCGGTTTACAGGGCCTGAAAAAATTCGCCGAAGTGTATGGCTTTGTGACGAGAGACGACGTGGTGCGTGCGATAGCCCTGATGCTGAGGCACGTGGCCAGCGAGATCAACGAGCCGGATGCATTTGTGGGACACCTGGACGACGCCAGTTTCTTCATCGTCGTCCCGCCGGACAAGGTGCAGCAGGTGTCGCAGGCGGCCACCGCGCGGCTGAACGAAGCGGTGTCTTTCTTCTACCCTCGGGCGGACTGGGAAGCAGGTCAAACGAACTCCAAGGCCAAGTTGCCGCACCTAAATGTCACCATGGGCGTGCTGATGTTGTCGGCCGGCCCGTTTTCCAGCCTGGCGGATTTGAGGCGTACAATTGTTCAGTCTCGACGGCCAATCGAGCGCGCTGAATAGCAATTGAAGCTGACTGTCGTCATACCTACCTATAACGAGGCGGAAAACGTCGGGCCAATGGCCCAAGCGCTGTTTGACCTGGGCCTGCCTGACCTGGACGTCCTGATCGTGGACGATGAGTCGCCCGACGGCACCGGCCGTATCGCCGATGAGTTGGCCGCTCAGCACCCGGGCCGCTTGCACGTCTGCCATCGCGCCGGCCCACGTGGCCTGGGACGGGCCTACCTGGACGGATTCCGCTGGGCCCTCGAGCACGGTGCCGACTCTATCGTCCAGATGGATTGCGATTTCTCTCATTCCCCCCGTTACATCCCCCAATTTCTGGACCACGTCCAGGACTATGACGTGGTCGTGGGCTCCCGTTACGTGGTGGGGGGCAAGACCGACGAGCGCTGGAGTTGGGGCCGCTGGCTACTTTCGTGGTGGGCGAACCGCGTCTACACCTACCTGATCCTGGGCTGCAGGGTCAAGGACGCCACCGCCGGGTTCAAGTGCTGGCGCCGCCAGACGCTGATGGGCCTTGGCCTGGGCCGCGTCCGCTCGCAGGGCTACGTCTTCCAGGTTGAGATGGCCTACGTGACCGAGCGGCTGGGGTATCGCGTGCTGGAGCTCCCGATCTATTTTGAGGACCGCCGTGTTGGGCATTCCAAGATGACCATGCCGGTCAAGATCGAGGCGGCGCTGCGGGTGTTGGAGGTGCGCTGGCGGCATCGCCACCTGCGGCCCCGTGACCGGTTGGCCGTATGATCCGCAAAACCCTGCCCGACCTGGGCATTCTCGCCCTGCTCTTGTTGTTGCCGCTCTTGTTGTTCGCGCCGGTGGTCCTGGGGCCCAGGACGCTGCTCCCGGCCGACATCCTCTTTCAATTCCAGCCGTACCGTGCGGCAGCCGCCGACCTGGGGGTGGCGGCTCCGCACAACCATCTGCTGGCCGACCTGATCCTGGAGAACTATGCCTGGAAGCACTTGCTGGTGGAGGCACTCCGCAGCCGGCAGTTGCCCCTCTGGGATCCCTACGTCTTCGCGGGCCATCCCTTCCTGGCGAACGGGCAGCATTCGGCGCTCTACCCGTTGAGCCTGGTCTTTTACGTGCTCCCGCTGTGGCGGGCGTACGGGGTCTTCGCCTGGCTGCAACTGGGCCTGGCCGGGACCTTCGCCTATCTCTTTGCCCGCGTGTTGGGCATCCGCCGGCTGGGTGGACTGATCGCCGGGATCACGTTCCAGTTCAGCGGCTTCATGGTCGCCTCGGTCGTGCACCTGATGATCATCGCGGGCGCCTCGTGGCTGCCGTTCATCCTGGCCATGGTGGAATTGGTCGTGCAACAGCGGCCGGCGCTGGGCCGGCGGCCGGCCCGGCTACCGTGGGTGCTCCTGGGCGCATTGGGCCTGGGCTGCCAGATGCTGGCCGGCCACGCCGAGAATACCTATCTCCTCCTGCTGGTGACGGGGGCGTATGCGGGATGGCGGCTGGTGTTCTCTGGTTTGAATAGAGGAGTAGATGAGGAAAGGAGGCACGAGGGGCAAGGTGTGCTTCGTCCTGTCCTGTATCTAGGGCTGATGCTGGTGCTGGGGCTGGCGCTGGGGGCGGTGCAGTTCATACCGTTGTACGAGGTGGTGGCAGGCAGTTTCCGCGGCGGCGAGGCCGCGGCCAGCCTGCAGCAGGTGCTGGGGTGGGCGTACCCATGGCGCAGGTTGATCGCCTTTGGCATCCCCAACTTTTTCGGCAACCCCGCCCACCACGGCTATTTCGACCTTTTCACCTGGCGTTGGACTCCGGCCCTGGCCTTCCCCGACGGGCAGTACGTGGAGTGGGGCATCAAGAACTACGTCGAGGGTGGGGCATACCTGGGGCTGCTGCCGTTGTTTCTGGCAGGGATTGCGGTTCTGGTGGGGCATCGGGACAGCAAATCAGCAAATCTCCAAATCTCCAAATCAGCAAATCAGCAAATCAGCGAATCAGGGGCCGGAGGTTTTCGCCGAGCGATAGGCAGGTTGGCTGAATGGTTCCAGCATCCATACATCCCATTCTTCACGTTGCTGAGCATTTTCTCGCTGGGCTGCATCTTTGGCACGCCGCTCTATGCCCTCGTCTACGCCCTGCCCTTGCTCAGGCAATCTCACTCCCCATTCCGCTGGATCTTCCCCCTCACCCTGTCCGTGGCCATCCTGGCCGGCTTCGGCGTGTCCGCCATCCGCAGTCCGCAATCCGCAATCCGCCATCCGCAATCCGCCATCCGCCATCCGCCATCCGCAATCCGCAGTCCGCAATCCGCAGTCCGCCATCCGCAATCCGCAATCTCCATTCTCCTCCTCAACGCGCCTTTCTCGCTCGTGACGGTGCTCGCTGCGCTGGCCTTCTGGGGCGGGGTGGCCACCCTGGCCGCCTTGCTCCTCAGCCGGGTCTTCTTCGTGCCGATTGAGCCGCTGGTGGCGCAGGTGTTCCAGTCGCTGGCCAAGGCTCCCGACGTTTTCCCCGACCATCGCGCGTTCTATTCGTACGAGTTCAAGTGGGTGGCCCTCTTCGGGCTATTGCTGACCGGCACCGGCATCGTCCTGCGCGTGAGCCGCTGCCCGATTTTCCTCCGCCGCCGGCCGGTGTGGGAATTCCTGGCGGTAGGGCTGCTGGTGCTGGATTTCGTCGCCTTCGGTGCGGGCTTCAATCCGGCCGTGGACCCGGCGCTTTTGAACTACACCCCGCCGGTGGTCGAGTTTCTGCGGCAGGATACGTCGCTCTGGCGGTACGCCACCTTCACCCCGCCCGGCACCACCAAGACCATGAACGCCAACACAGGCATGTTCTACGACCTGCCGGCGATAGCCGGGTACGATTCCCTCTTCTCCCGCCAGTACGCCGACTATATGCGACTCATCGAGGAGCAGGACGAACTCCAGTACAACCGCATCGCTTCGTTCAGGCAGTGGTCGAGCCTGGATAGCCCGCTCACCGACCTGCTGAACGTCAAGTACGTCGTCACCGAGGTAGAGATTCCCAACCCCAAGTACCGGTTGGTCTACCGGGATGGCGCAGTGTTGGTCTACGAGAACCTGGCGGTCATGCCGCGCGCCTATACCATGCCGTTGCTGGCGGCACTGGAAACAGACCGTCTGGCGGAAGTGGTACAACACTATGACCCGCGTAACTATGTGATCCTCGATGCCGGCGCGTCCCCTCTGGACTCTTACGCTCCGCAGCCGGCGACCGCTACTCCCCAAACCGTGACGCGCTACACGATCAACGAAGTCGTAGTGGACGTGCAGGCCGGCGAAGCGGGTTGGCTCGTCCTGGCCGACTCCTATTTCCCCGGCTGGAAAGCGTTCGTGCGGCCGCAGGGGGCTGGGGAGGATGCGGAGGAGCAGGTTGCCATCTACCGGGTCAACGGCAATTTCCGGGGTGTACTGTTGGAAAAGCCGGGCGCGTGGACGGTGCGCTTCAAGTACAGCCCCGACAGCGTCAAGGTGGGGGCTTTCGTCACCTTCATCGCCGGCATGATGGTGCTCTTCCTGGCCGGGCTCTACCTGTGGCGCTTCTTCTACCGCGAGGAGGACGAGGCCAGCACCGTCCGCCGGGTGGCCAAGAACTCGATCGCCCCCATCATTCTCAACCTGTTCAACCGGGCGATCGAGATGGCTTTGGCGGCGCTGATGGCTCGCATCCTGGGGCCGGTGGGCAACGGCCGCTACGCCTGGGCCATCAACGCCTACCTATGGTTCGACATCGTCGCTAACTTTGGGCTGGACATGTACCTGATGCGCGAGGTATCTCGCGACCGGGCCAGTGCGCGGCGCGTCTTCATCAACACGACGGTGCTCCGCCTGCTGCTCTTCCTGGGGGTCGCGCCGGTGCTGGGAGGCTTTCTGGCCGGGTGGCAGGCGCTGGGGGGGGCGCTACCGGCTGAGACGAGGTGGGCGGTCGTGCTGCTCTACCTGGGCCTGCTGCCGGGCAGCCTGGCCAACGGCCTGGCGGCGCTCTTCCGTGCCTGCGAGAAGCACGAGTACCCCGCCGCCATCCAGACCGTGACCACCGTCATCAAGGTAACGTTGCAGACGCTCGCCCTGGTGGGCGGGTTGGGCATCGTGGGCGTGGCGGGGACCTCGATCCTGACCAACGTGGTGACGCTGGGGGTGCTGGTGTTCCTGGCGCGGCGCCTGGTCTGGGCCGGGCTACCGCAGGAGCGGGCGCGCCTGGTGTGGCCCCTGCAGCGCGCCATGCTGGCCGCAAGTTGGCCGTTGATGGCCTCGTTCCTCCTGCAGGCGCTCTTTCCCGGCCTCAACGCCCTGCTCTTGCAGAACTTTCAGGGGGATGCTGCCCTGGGCTGGTACGATGCCGGGCGCAAGTGGGTGGACGCGCTGGTTATCGTCCCGTCCTTCTTCACCATCGCCGTCTTCCCGGTCGTGTCGCGCCAGGCGGCCCAGGACCGGGCCGGGCTCCAGCGCTCGTACCGCCTGTCTGTCAAGTTGCTGACGATGATCACGCTGCCGGTGGCGGTCGTCGTCACACTGCTGGCCACGACCTTGGTCGGCCTGCTCAGCGGGGCGCAGTTCCTGCCCCACGGCGCGATCGTGCTGCAACTCCTGATCTGGTCCATCATCTTCGGCTGGATCAACAGCCTGACGAACTATGTGCTGATCGCCCTCAACCGCCAGCGGTACGTACTGCTGGTCTCCGGCGCGCGCGTCGCCTTCACCGTCGTCGCCAACGTGCTCTTTGCCCGCGCGTTCAGTTACGTCGCCTCCGCCTGGATCCTGGTAGGTGGGGAATTGCTGCTGGCGCTCCTGTTCTACGCCGACCTGCGCCGCCACCTCGGCCCGCTGAGGTGGGTGCAGGCCCTGGGCCGGCCAGCCCTGGCCGGGCTGGCGATGGGGGCCACGGCCTGGGCCGTGGCCGCCTACAGCCGCCCGCTGGCGCTCCTGGCCGCTCTCGTCGTCTACCCCATCGCCCTCGTCCTCCTGCGCGTCCTCACCCCGGAAGAGCGCGAAATGCTCGCGCCGCTCATACCTGCATCGTTGCGCAGGAAAGCCCCCATCTAGCCTGTATCCTTGCCCGGCAACGGATATGAGAGTATACTTGTGAGAGAAATGTTATGGTGGAGAGAAGGACAATGTCTGAAAAAGCATTCCCCTGGCGACCCGATCAGTTTCCTGTCCTCTATGAGCACGGCCAACCTACAGCGGTTGTGGTTGACCTGGAGACGTTCAAGCGCCTGGAGTTGATCCTGGACAATCTACTCAGCCGTGAGCCTGAGCCTGAAGACACCCTCATTGCAGAAGCGGCTGAGTTGAAACAGTTGATAGCCCAGGTGCAGGCCGTAGCCACGCCGATGCCGGACTGGAAACAAGCCATCAGTGAGTTATAGTGTCTACCTGCCGGACTCTTTCAAGCGCAGCCTCAAGTCTTTGACAAAGCGCTTCCCCAACGTGCGGGCCGATGTCATCGCTGCCATTGAGGAGGTTCTCCGCCTGCCCACTGGAGCCTAACCTGACTACCGATCCCTGATCCCTGATCCCCAACCGGCTGATTTGCTGATTTGCCGATTTGCGGGTACAATCTTCTCCCAGCAAGGGGGAGCATCTGCTATGCCTGATACCATCGTCCGCATCCAGGACATTGCCCAGCACGTGGGACAGGAGATCACGCTCCAGGGCTGGCTCCACAGTCGCACCGACAAGGGGAAACTCCAGTTTCTCCAGGTGCGCGATGGCACCGGCTTCGTCCAGTGCGTCGTCTTCCAGAAGGAGGTCAGCCCGGAGGTCTTCGCTGCCGCCGCGAGCCTGACCCAGGAATCGTCCCTCGTCGTCACCGGCACCGTGCGCCAGGACCCGCGCGCCCCGGGCCTCCCCGGCGGCTACGAGGTGGGCATCACAGGTCTCCGCGTGCTCCAGATCGCGCAGGACTACCCCATCCAGCCCAAGGAGCACGGGGTGGACTTTCTCATGGACAACCGGCACCTGTGGATCCGCTCCCAGCGCCAGTGGGCAGTGCTGCGGGTGCGCACGACCGTCATCCGCGCCATCCGGGACTGGCTCGACGGCCACGGCTTCGTCAACATGGACACCCCCATCATCACCCCGGCCGCCTGCGAGGGCACGACCACCCTGTTCGAGACCGACTACTTTGGCGAGAAGGCCTACCTGGCCCAGTCGGGCCAACTCTACAACGAGGCGGACATTTACGCCTTCGGCCGCGTCTACTGCTTCGGCCCTACCTTCCGCGCCGAAAAATCCAAGACCCGCCGTCACCTGACCGAGTTCTGGATGGTGGAGCCGGAGGCGACCTTTTGTGACCTGGACCAGATGATGGAGATCGGCGAGCAGTTCGTCTCAAATATCGTCCAGACCTGCCTGCGCGAGCGGGCGCAGGAATTGGCGCTCCTGGGGCGGGACGTGAGCCACCTGGAGCAGGTGGTGCCGCCGTTCCCCCGCATCTCCTACGATCGGGCGCTGGAGATGCTGGCCGAGATCCGCCAGGAGGTGGACGACCAGGACCTCAGGCAGCAGTTGCAGATCGAGTGGGGGGACGACCTGGGCTCGCCCCACGAGACGGAACTGACCAAGCGCTTCGAGAAGCCGGTCTTCGTCTACGGCTACCCGACGCGGGCCAAGGCGTTCTACATGGAGCCCTGGCCCGGCCGCCCCGAAGTCTCCAAGAGTGCGGACCTGCTGGCCCCGGAGGGGTATGGGGAGATCATCGGTGGCTCCGAGCGCATCTCCGACCCCGACCTGTTGCTCCAGCGGCTCGATGAGTGGGGGTTGCCCCGCGAGGCGTTCGGGTGGTACATGGACCTGCGGCGTTACGGCTCGGTGCCCCATTCCGGGTTTGGCCTGGGCGTGGAACGCACCGTGACGTGGATCTGTGGGCTTGACCACCTGCGCGAGACGATCGCCTTCCCGCGCATGCTCAAGCGCGTCTATCCCTAGCCAGGCTGTGGGAACGCGGACGAACGCGGACGAACGCAGATGAACGCGGACGAACGCAGATGAACGCGGACGAACGCGGACGAACGCGGACGAACGCAGATTAACGCGGACGAACGCAGATGAACGCTGATTCTTCTATTCTGATCTGCGAAAATCTGCGTTGATCTGCGTTGATCTGCGTCCAAATAGCAATCCGAGGAGGTTTCATGCGAACAAATAAGGATCGAGATCGAATTCGGAAGCAAATCCGCAAGCGCAAGTTGCGCTACCTGCGCGAGCGGTTGGCGCGGGTGACCAGCCCGGCCGAGCGCAACAAGCTGATCGCCAAGATTCACCGCGTCAGCCCCACCGCGCCGGTGCCCGAGTAGTCCTCGGCGGACCGCGCCGTCGTAAAACAGATGGCGCTGGGACGCTTCCCCGCACCGCGCCGCCGCAAAACAGGCGGCGCCGGGGTACTTCCCAGCACCGGCTGTTTATGCCGGTGCGGCCCATGCCAAGCAACCTTTGTCAAACGGGCCGAAACGTAGTATAATCTCTTTGCACTTCCGGAACGTCCACTAACATCATACGTTCGGGGGAGCCTGGAGGAGCCAGGCTGAGAGGGTGCCCCAGTCGCTCAAACGTCTGCCATTCCTGAGATTGGTTTGGTCCGCGACCGCCGGCACCGACCCTTGGAACCTGACCTGGGTAATGCCAGCGGAGGGAGATTGCTTGAGCGTCGTACACAACCGCCCCGCTGACCGGGGCGGTTCTCTTTTGTAGGAGTGACGATGCGCGCCATCATCTTCGCCAACGGAGTCTTCACCGACCTGCAGGATGCCCGGGACCTGGTGCGTCCCGACGACCTCATCATCGCTGCCGACGGAGGGACCCGCCACGCCCTGGCCGCCGGCCTGGTCCCCCACGTCGTCGTCGGCGACCTGGACTCGCTATCCCCCGACGATCGGGCCCGCCTGGAGTCGGCCGGCTCGCGCATCGTGCGTTTTTCTCCCCACAAGGACGAAACGGACCTGGAACTGGCCCTCCTTCACGCCGTGCGCGAGGGAGCCACCCAGATCATCATTTTGGCTGCGCTAGGCGGGCGGCTCGACCAGACCCTCGCTAACCTGCTCCTGTTGGCGCTCCCGGAGTTGCGGGGCCTGGACGTGTGCATCGTCGAGGGGCCGCAGACCGCCTTCCTCATCCACGGTGGAGGCGATGGCGCGCTCGTCGAGGGCCAGCCCGGCGATACCGTCTCCCTCATCCCGCTGGGGGGCGACGCGGTGGGCGTGACCGCCGTGGGATTGGAGTGGCCGCTGTACGAAGACACCTTGCGCTTCGGGCCGGCGCGGGGCGTGAGCAACGTGCTGACGGTGAGCCAGGCCCGCGTGCGGGTGCGGGAGGGGTTGCTCCTGTGCGTCGTGATGCACACATCTTCCCCCTCCCTCTGAGGGAGGGGGAAGGGGGAGGGTGGGTCTCGCTATAGTGGGCTTCTCACCCTCACCCCAGCCCTCTCCCTGGGAGGGAGAGGGAGCATTCTCCCCTCCCTCTAA
>Ga0307377_10000111_pt1 | contig 113636 bp, 132 predicted proteins | sample TR3MG_FD_202535 | JGI IMG/M metagenome (GOLD analysis project Ga0307377, IMG submission 202535) | Soil microbial communities from Risofladan, Vaasa, Finland - TR-3 | ecosystem: Environmental > Terrestrial > Soil > Coastal area > Acid sulfate soil | place: Finland: Risofladan, Vaasa...
GCGACAGGCGTAACTGGGCTTCAAGGTTCAGAGGGTAACGATGGCGTTCAAGGATTCCAAGGTTCAACTGGTTCTCAAGGTTTAGGTTTACAAGGACCTGGTGGTGCAACTGGACCAATGGGTGATGTGGGACCTCAAGGATTTCAAGGATTAGAGGGTGACCAAGGTCCGCAAGGCATAACAGGGGCAACAGGTAACCAAGGATTTGAAGGACCTCAAGGTCCGGGTCCTGCAGGTCCTCAGGGCAACCAGGGATTCCAAGGAAATGTTGGTGCAACTGGCGTAACTGGATTGCAAGGTGCTCAGGGTGAGGTTGGTTTTCAAGGCGTTCAAGGAAGTGTAAGCGGAACGGGAATCCAGGGTTCTCAGGGTTCTCAGGGTTCTCAGGGAGTAGAGGGTTCTCAGGGAGTAGAAGGTTCTCAGGGAGTAGAAGGTTCTCAGGGATATCAAGGGATAACGGGTGCTACGGGTGCTACGGGTGCTACGGGTGCTCAGGGATTCCAAGGTTTAGTTGGTTCAACTGGTGTCCAGGGGGTTGGCGTAACAGGATTACAAGGCTCTGATGGCCTGCAAGGCTCAACTGGCTCTCAAGGTTCTCAAGGTTCTCAAGGATTAGTTGGCTCGACAGGTGCCCAAGGTAATGGAGCAGATGGTGCTCAAGGAAGCCAAGGCAATGATGGATTCCAAGGCTTAGTTGGGCCAACAGGGGCAGACGGCATAACAGGACTTCAGGGTAACGATGGTTCAACAGGTGTTCAGGGTGTCGATGGCTTGCAAGGCTTTCAAGGATTTACTGGACCTCAAGGATTGGGACTTCAAGGACCTGGTGGTGCAACTGGGCCAATGGGTGATGTGGGTCCTCAAGGATTTCAAGGTTTGGAAGGTGACCAAGGACCTCAAGGGATTACGGGAGCAACAGGTAACCAGGGATTTGAAGGTCCACAAGGTCCGGGTCCTGCAGGTCCACAAGGGAATCAGGGATTCCAAGGATTTCAAGGAGTAACGGGAAGTTCAGGCGTTCAGGGTAGTCAAGGATTTGGAAGTACTGGGAGTCAGGGTAGTCAAGGATTGGTCGGTTCAACTGGTGGACAAGGTGACGATGGAATACAAGGCTCTCAGGGATTTCAAGGCGTTACGGGAATTACTGGTGTTCAGGGTAACGATGGTCTACAAGGTGCTCAGGGACCTCAAGGTTTAGAGGGCTCAACTGGTGCTCAGGGCAATGATGGTTCAGATGGGAATCAAGGTTTAGAGGGCTCAACTGGGACTCAGGGTTTTCAGGGTGATGATGGATTAAAGGGAAATCAAGGTTCGCAAGGTGAAACAGGGATGCAGGGTTCAACTGGTGTTCAGGGAGTAACTGGAAACACTGGTGTTCAGGGGAATGATGGTTCGGATGGCGTCCAGGGTAGTCAAGGATTTCAAGGCTCTGATGGAACACAGGGAAGCCAAGGCTCGCAGGGAGTTCAAGGAATTACGGGTGTAACTGGATTACAGGGTGATAATGGTAACGATGGCTTGCAAGGCTTGCAAGGCTTTCAAGGATTTACTGGGCCACAAGGTTTAGGTCTACAAGGTCCTGGTGGAGTTACAGGACCAATGGGTGATGTGGGTCCTCAAGGGTTCCAAGGTTTAGAAGGTGACCAAGGACCACAGGGAATTACGGGAGCAACGGGAACTCAGGGTGTTGCAGGTAATGATGGTGTTCAAGGGCCACAGGGTAATCAGGGGCTGACCGGCTTGCAAGGTAGCAATGGTTCTCAAGGAACAAATGGCTCAACTGGAAGTACAGGCTTGCAAGGAAGTGATGGTAGTCAAGGATTTCAGGGGAGTCAAGGTTTAGTTGGAATAACTGGATTTCAAGGATTTCAGGGATTGATTGGTTTGCAAGGAGTTCAGGGATTAATTGGCTCAACTGGCGTTCAGGGAGCGCAGGGAGAAGGGGGATTGCAGGGTACTCAAGGGCCAACTGGTATTACCGGAGCAGATGGAAATCAGGGCTTTCAGGGAGTAACTGGCTTACAAGGCGTAACTGGACTTCAGGGAAATGATGGATTGCAAGGATTTCAGGGATTTCAGGGAATAACTGGCTTGCAGGGATTAGGCTTACAAGGACCTGGCGGGGCAACCGGTCCAGAAGGCGATGTCGGGCCTCAAGGATTTCAAGGTTTAGAAGGAGACCAAGGTCCGCAGGGAATTACGGGAGCAACTGGTAGTCAAGGTTTTGAAGGTCCTCAAGGTCCCGGTCCCGCAGGACCTCAAGGGGCACAGGGAAGTCAGGGTTTCCAAGGCTCTCAGGGCGTTACTGGATTGCAAGGGCTTCAAGGCAATGATGGCTCTGATGGTGTTCAGGGCGTTCAGGGATTTCAAGGAATAACTGGCGTAACGGGCGTTCAAGGTTCTGATGGTTCTAATGGTCTTCAAGGGAATCAGGGATTAATTGGAGTCCAAGGTTCTCAAGGGAATCAGGGCGATATTGGAAGTACTGGATTGCAGGGCTCAGATGGAAACAATGGGGCTCAAGGCCCTCAGGGAAATCAGGGGAGTCAAGGATTAATTGGCTCAACAGGGGTTCAGGGTAATGATGGGTCTAATGGGGTTCAAGGTGCTCAGGGGGATATTGGAAGTACGGGGATACAGGGTTCTGATGGTAACGATGGTTTTCAAGGTAGTCAGGGATTAGTTGGTTCAACTGGAGTGCAGGGGGTCGCAGGGCTTCAGGGTGAAATCGGATTTCAAGGCAATCAGGGATTAATTGGAACAACTGGTGCTCAAGGTTCTGATGGTTCTGATGGGCTTCAGGGGCCACAAGGAAATACAGGCTCAGATGGCTTACAGGGTCCGCAAGGATTGAGAGGATTTCAAGGATTTGTAGGACTACAAGGACCTCAGGGCGATACTGGTTCCGATGGTCTTCAAGGTCCTCAGGGATTGATTGGTATAACTGGAATCGGTGTGCAAGGACCTCAGGGAGTTGAAGGGCTTCAGGGGAATCAAGGATTTATCGGAGTTACGGGACCGACTGGAAGTGCTCTTCTTCTTTGGACTACTGGTCGGAGTTCGAATGTCTCTGATTCTTATTTGGAACAAAATACAGTTCCAACAAATTTAGCTCCATTGGTTATTCCATCAGATGCAAGAATTGGGGCTTTATCGGCATCCACTGATGGGGTTGAGTCTTGGACAGGAGAAGTGAGGCTTAATGGTGCTACAACTCCAAGTGTTTCTATTGTGATAACGGCAGCGGATACCGCATTTGAGCTGAAGGACTTTGATGTAAGTGCTGGTGATACGTTGGCAACTTATTGTTTAGGGGGCTCTATCAGCAAGCCTCAATTAATGGTTTGGTTTACAGGAAGATAAAAATATGGCAGATACAAATCCAATTTTATTAACAACGACTGGAACACTAAGTCCAGTTCCTATAAGAGATTTAGGAAAAGAGCCGGGTTTTGTGCATCCCACAGTAAGTGAGGATTTGACAGGACAGTTTGGGTTGAGCGAGCTGTACTCGTCTAATGATTTACAAAGTGCTGTTGATGATGGATATATTATTTTAAGAGACCAATTTGGTAATCTGATTGATGATATTCGCTTGCAGTTGGTGTCGTCTATGGGTGTGGAGAATGATGGGACGCCCCTGATTGACTGGGGTGCAGTTCTTAATTTTTCAGGAGCTATTAGTGTTGCAACTGGTGCAACGGGTGGACGAGTTAATTTAGTTGTTGCTGATGGTGCGACTGGGTCTCAAGGACCTCTAGGATTGCAAGGATTTGAAGGAAGTCAAGGTCCGCTCGGCTTACAGGGATTTACAGGCGTGCAGGGTAATGCTGGACAGGATGGCGTTCAGGGTGCTCAAGGCATTCAAGGTATAACTGGACCCTCTTTGACAGCTAGTGAAATTATTAGCGGGGTAACTGGAATACCTGTTGCTATTGCTGTTGCAACAGCAGAGGAAGAAGCCTCCACAACTTCTACTACTGAATTTGTAGAGAAAATGCGTTTAGGCTGGGTTCCGAATGGTACGTCTCATTATTATCTTGAGTGGTATTTTGAACATACTGTTGACACTGCTTCTCGTTTAGTGGAGACTCGTGTTCGATTGGATGATACTTGGGTTTTAGGTTCGGATATATTTGAGGCATCTAGTGCTAATGCTTATTCAATGCGTTCGGGATGGCTCATTACTGGCCCTGTTGCTATTACTGGACCAACTGGTGCGACAGGAAGAATAATTGATATGGATTTCCGTAGGTTTCCCGGTGGTGGTGGTAATGCCACAGTGCGGATAAGGCGTGCTCGTATTAGAATTAGTGAAATAAGCGGTGAGGGGGCTAACTAATGGCATTTAAATATAGTTATGTAAAAGAGGTTAACCCTTCTTGTTTAAGTCAAGACATTGATGATAGTTCTATTGTTTCTGTTTTAGCTTACATAAACACTCATGGGACTAGCGTAGATATCTTTTTTGAGACTGCGTTGTCAGGTGGCGATGAGACTACTTTGGATGGAATTGTTGCAAGTCAAGTTGATGAGCCATTACCAGAAGAAATGAGTGGGTTAGTGGTTGGATTATCAATCTCTAATAATGCGATGACTCCAGATAGTGAGATTGATATTAGTAAAGGAAGAGTAAGAAGGAGGGGTGTTCCTTTTTCTCTTGATGCCTCCATCACTATTGATATAACTGCAAGTGGTTTGAATGGTCTGGATACGGGCTCTGTTCAGGCAGATACTTGGTATGCTGTTTTTGTTATTTCTAATGGTGATGAGACGATTACTTCAGCCGGAATATTTTCTTTAAGTCTGGAGCCGGATATGCCATCGGGGTATTGTTGTTATCGCAGGGTTGGCTGGGTGAAGACAGATGTCTCTAGTAATATCATGTCGTTCCAAGAAAGATGGACTGGCAATACCCGAAGATTTTATTGGGATGAGCAGTTGTCAACCACGAGCGTTCTTGATAATGGTTCTGCATCAACTTTTACAGCCGTAGACCTTTCGGCTTTTATGCCTCAGACTTCTTGTTGTGCTATCTTAAGTGTTGATTTTAAAACGGGTATAAGTGGTGATGGTTCTGATGATGTAAAGTTCCGAATCACTGGTTCTTCTTTTGCTATTGCAGAACTTGCAACAGGTTCTGTTTCTGGTAAAAAAGCAAATTTTTATTTAGAGCTACCTACTGATGCGAATCAATCTATTGATTACAAGGTTATTGATGGGGCAAATAACAAAGCAGGGATTTCAGTTAGAGGGTGGTATGATGACCTTTAATACTTGGAGGATTTATTATGGCTTATAATGGCGTAAAGCAGATAGTGATTGATACGGCTACTAATGAGGTGTTGCGGTATGGGTATTGTGATATGGCGAATGATGGAATATTTGATGCTGCCACTGAAACAATAGTTGAGAATGGACATCGTTTTGATTCTCGTGTTGCCGAGTTTGAATGGAGTTGGAATGGTTCGGTCTTTTCAAAAGGAAATGCAAAGATTTTAGAAGGTGCTTCCAAGATTCAGCAAGTTGATGTTAATAAGGAAGTGAATAAAAATTCATATACGAAAGTTTCAAGGATTGTTTATAATGGTAAAAAGACAGGTGTGATAAGAGAGATTGAGGCTGTTTGTTATGCGGGAAACTCTAATGTTACTTATGATTTAAGAGTGGTTGACCGTAAAAATGGCGGTGAGGTCATTGCAGAAGCCACAGGGTTTAATAATACAGAGCCAGATATTGTTGTTTTGACAAATTTGGAATCTCTTGGCAATAGAAAAACGGTATTGGAAATTCAAATAAGACGCTCTGGTTCTTCTGGGTGGGCGTATTTGGATTCTCTGTTGCTGAAATATTAATGGAGGACTTTTAAGATGAGTGTATTAAATAAATATCAGATTTGGTGTGAAACTGATTTAAAATATGAATATGTATGGAAAGCCGAAGGGGAAGATGTTCCAACAAGTTGCCCTACAAATACTGCTCATACTGTAGATTCTTCTAAGACTGCAATTGCAGATGAGATTAATGTTGAGGTTCATGATATTTCTGGACGGCAGAGGGTTCATCAATCTTCTAAGCCTATCGGCTCTGTGATTTATTTTACCGGAGAAGGGGATGATGCCACTTCGGTAGGTAGCAAGAAGGGCGGACAGGAGATGATTATTCAGCATAAGGTGTCTGATGAGACTCCTCAAGTTTTAGATATTTGGTTCAATGCAGTTGCTAATCGGACATGGCTTCATGAGGGGTATGTCCAATGGCGTAATGCAGAGTTTGACAGAATATCATTGAGTGTTGTTCCTAAGTTGGCTATTACAACGGTTGGAAGTAATACGAACTATGCGAATGGTCCTGCGTCTGCTCCTTATTTGATTATTCCGGCAGCAGGGGATGGAACAGTTGATATTGCGACAGGGGTTTTGGAAGAGCATGATGGTGGTTTGGTTTATATGCCAAATGAGGATGATGGCACTCCCCCAGTGGCTTTTTGGAATGCAGATTGGAATGCAGCGACTAGCAAGTTTGAGAATATAAGTGCTGCTCCTACGGGAAATGGTCGTTATAATTTGTTCAATACTCAAATTACGTTTCATAATTTTGTTAATCGCTTCCCTTTATTAGGGGGTGGTTTTATGAAGATGCAAACATCGGATATCTCTGAGTTAGGGCATGGAATGATTGTTCGCCTGACAGCAGAGACGATAGGAGCAGACCATGATTGGGATATGTCGATATTATTAATGTTGGCAAGAGCAACCACGGTTTAAAATTAAAAATTAAAAAAGGAGGCTGAATTATGGCAGCTAATGAAAGAGTACAATGGGATATTAATGATATTCCTTATGGTCAGCTTGCTCCCTCGCAAGCAAATAGAACTAATTTTACGCCTGGGAAAGTTAATGCAGGTCCAGGTGACCAGAATTGGCCAGAAGTTTATCGTATACCAGTTGGTTTGCCTGCTTTCGAGCAGAATGGACCTTTAGAGGTAGAGCGAGTTCGTGTGATTAAACTCCATAGGAATACAGTATCTGACCAAGTTATTGGTGCTCCAGTCGAAGGAACTCCCGTTACTTATCTTCTTCCTGATGATTCTGTCTGGGGGACGGGTAATACTCCAGAATATGAGTTTACCCCAACTGATACACAAGATGTTGATGGAGACCAAGAGCGTATTGCTGGTTATGATTGGGCGAAAGGCTTGGTTTAAGGGGCTGAATGTCTAATCAAATATCAGACCCTAATCCTCATAATTTAACTTTCCCCTATCCCTTGAATGGTCCCGGACCTGCAAGGGCTAGAGGGCAAGGATGTTTGGTGTGTGTGCATCAGACGATTTGCCCCGCAGTATATTGGTTTTATCGGTATACTCAGAATGAGTTGGGTCAGACGCAAGGCACTTTGTGTGCTTCTTGGTCGGACAATCCAGCGGATTCTCCTACTCCGGTCAATGAACCTGATTTGGAAGAGAATGAATATATTGCTATTCAGGGGATTGGCTCGGAGGCACGTAGGAATGGTATCACAGAGCCTGTAACTGGCAGTAACCGTCGTGGAGCTTCGTAATGGCAGGTCGTTCTTACCAGGAAATTATAGATAAGGGTCTGAAAGACCTTGAGAAGCAAGCTTTTATTGAAGCCCAGGAGGCGAAGGCTCAGAAGCGTAAGCCGAAGCGTGTAGGGCAAAAACATAAGGCTGGTACTCTTTTTGCTAAAAGGAATAAGCGTTTGGCGATTCGAGAGGGTGCCCTTCGTAATACCCAAATCATCATTACATACACTAAAACCACGACTGGTGAGACAAAGAAGTATGTGGTGGCTCCTTATTCCTACAAGTTTAGGAGATTGAAGGTTGGTCTTCGTAAGATGTTGTATGCGTGGGACATGAAGGATAAAAAGATAAAGAGTTTTGCCTTAAGGGATATTAAGAAGGTGGCACTTACGGACCGAAAATTTCGTCCAAAATGGCCAGTTGAAATCTAAATCGTTTTTTTAACAATTTTTTTATATAAATGTTTTTGATAGGAGGATTACAATGCGTAGTCGAAGAAGCAGTACTTATTGGACGTCAGAATTAGCCGCGATGCTTAGGCAATTTGAGGTTGGTGATATGGTATCATCCATCCTAACCGATAGTCGTGTTCTGTATGGTATCGTCAAAGATGTAAGTGAGAAGACTAATAAGGTCTTAGTCGCTTGGAGTGGTGGTAGTTATGTTCAGCATGACCCCGATGAAATAGCTTTATGGATGGGTCCTGTAGATAGAGAGACTTTGCAGTCTCGTTTGGCCTCCCGAAGAGCTAAAATGGCTTTTGAGGTAATGGTTGGTGGTGCTGAAGAAACTGATGATGTTCCTCCCGATTTTGTAGGCAATCCAGAAGTTCATGGTATTGAGGAGCCTCGTGGTGGCGGATTCAGTATTATGCAGAATTTGCAAAAAGATTTGAGAAAAGAAGAGACTGAGGAAAGGACTGCTTCCGTTAAGTCTCGCAGAGCGATGTATTGGGGTGGACCTGGGCGACAGTATCGACTGACCCAAAAAGAGCAAAATGGCGTGGAGCCAATTTGTTGCCCCAAATGTAAAGAGTCTTTGGAGGTTTATCCATTTACTCGTAAGGAGAAGCTTTATTCTTGTCCGACTTGTGAGTTCAAAATTCCATCAAGCAAGGTTGTCACTATTGTTGAGCCGGAAACTGAACTTGAAATATTAGCTTCTCGGAGAGGGAAGTAAAAACGTAACCAAAAACCCTAAGGAGATTATTATGGGATTCGAGGTATTGAGAGAAGAAGAACAACCATTCTTCAAAGAAAATAAGATTGCCGTTCCTAGTCGTGTTACTAATTTTGTGAGTCAGGGTGGCAAGACTCAACCAACCATCCAGAAGAATTATCTTCAATATGAAGGTGTTGGTAAGCCTGGTACTGAGTCTGATGTATTAGAGGTTTATCTGCCTAATTCTTACAACGTAAGCTAAACAGAGAGTTTTATAGTCCGTCCTTTCGGGGGCGGGCTTAATTATTATGAATAGACGTTGTACTTCAGAAACTTGTTTAGTGGAGGCGAATGTGCGAAGCAGTAGCATAGATATGCCATTAGCCACGATTTTAGAAAGACCAAAGCAGGAATGGGAACGAATTCAGGCAGGTCATGGTCGTGTAAAGGTGGCTCGGAATATCCATGTTGATTGGAAGCAATTCAATCAAGATAATTATCTTTTCAGTCATTGTACCATTGTGGCATCAGTGGACGTAGAGGATAATTTTTATCATATTAAACCAGCTTGTAGTGATTTGGTTAATAATAATGGTAATGCTTGGACGAATCCTGTTTTGCTTTCTACATTCAGAACCTTCATAGGGGCAGAAAATTATTTAGAGCATGTTCAGATTCCTGAGCTTTCTAAAGGTAAGATTTTAGATGTTGTTCTTCGCCCTGTTGAATATGAGAATAAGGTGGGTCAGACGGCGAATGTTTACTATGCTGATATTTTGGTTGCTACTGAAAGGAAGCATGGTGATTTGGTAACCAAGATTGCTTCTGGCGAATTAGATTCCATGTCCATGGGGTGTATTGCCAATCATGTTCAGTGTTCGGCTTGTGGTGTCGTGTTAGGCGACAATGACCCAAATTGTAATCATATAGCTTCACAATTACGACAGGACTTTGTTGATAAGAATGGAGTTAAGAGGGTTATTGCTGAGCTATGTGGTCGGATGGTTTTCAATGCTCAAACTCAGCAATGGGAGGGAGACCCTGATAGTGTTCGTTTTATTGAGGCATCTTGGGTGGACCGTCCCGCTTTTGAGGGAGCTGTTTTGAATCATTATTTAAGTGAGGTTCCGAAGGCTGCTCAAATTTTACAATTTCCTACTAACCGTTTAGCCGAGACAGTTGAAGATATTTTCCGTATGCGTGTAGCAGACCGAAATGGGATGATAGTTTTGCGTGTTGCTCAGGATGAATTGAGAAAGCGTCAGAAAGAAGAAATGATTAATCGTGTTGCTAGGTCCCTTTATGTGGCTCGGTAATTTAATATTAACTACTAAAAGGAGGAACACTCATGCATAAGCGTAAGCGAATGACTGGTGGTCGTCATAGCCGTAAGGCTTCCGGTATCCTTGGTGAGATTGATGCTCTTGAGCGTCGAATCAAAGCAATGGATGGAGATGCTGAGCTTCAGGCTGAGGCTGATGCGTTGGCGGAAGAAGAGCGTGCAGTGACCGATGCTGACAAGTGGGATGCCCAGGATGACTTTGGCTCTCAGAACGAGTTGGCAATGGAAAACTGGCCTGTTCCACCCGATACGGCTGAAAAGCAACTTTCTGCTTCTGAAAGGAAGAAAAGAGAGCTTGTGGCAGCACGATTGGTTGGTCTGGCAAAACAATTACTTAAATAAAAAAGTGTAATAATTTTTTTATATTTTTTTTATTCAATAAGAACCGTACTGCATTATGGCAGATTAAAGGAGATTTACGATGGCACAAAATAGCTTAAAGAGAGAGATTCGGGCAGCCGAAAGGCGTCTTGCATCCCTTAGAAAAAAAGCTTCTGCCTCCCGTCGTCCTACCGCTTCAGAAGTAATCTTAGCAGAAATTGCACAGATTGAAGAGAAGTTGGCGTGTGGCGAAATGGGAGCTCCCATGGAGGCACCAATGTCTTACATGGAAATGGAAGAGTCAATGGATTACATGGATTACATGGACATGGACATGGACATGGACGATGACATTATTATTGAGGATGACCTTGATGATGACTTTGATGATGAGATGTCTTACATGGAAATGGAAGAGCCAATGGGTTATATGCATGCAGCCGATGAGGGAGTTGAAGATGAGATTACTCAGGATTATTTGAGCGATGTTGTCAATCTCATGGGCAAAGGCGACCTGGCAACCGAACCTTCTATGGAAGATGCGGCTCGTGATGCGAGTATGACTTCTGTAGATTTCCTCAAGCGTGCGTCTGCTCGTCTTGACCGTGTATCTAACTATTTAGAAAAAAATGGGCAAGTAAAAATTGCATTCCGTCTGGATAAGATGGCTGATGCTGTTGATGCTCGGATTAAACAGGAGGGCAACTAATGAGTAAGCGTAAAAGACTTACAGAACGTGAGGCTGCTACTCGTGACCCGGCATATCCGGGCACAGTGAATCAGCCAGACCGTCAATTCAAGCGTGATAACCAGTATGATAACTGGGATGAAACCTTAAATCACCCAACACCAGATATGCGTCATGATTGGCAAGATAATCCTCGTGATGGAATCGGTTTTGGGATTCCTAAAGATAATGGCGGCGAAGTAATTGTTGACCCAATTACGAAACGTGCCCCAGCTCCATCTCAGGATGGTGGTGATGGACAAGGAGCTCCAACTGTTGCATCTGCAAAGATTGCTGCAAGTAAAGCTGTTCGTCTTTCTTTCTTACTTCTCGGAGAAAAAGTTCCTGAAGCTGTTGTTGAAGACCAAGCTCGTGATTTCATGGCTATGGGTCAAGACACTTTAGACCGAACTCTTGCTCGCTTCGCTGACACTCAAAAGTTTTATGCTGAAGAAGAGGTGGAAGAGGAAGAGGAAGTGGTTGAAGCTTCTGATAAGAAAGCTGCTGATGAAGCCGAAGAAAAGGCTGAAGAAAAGGCTGCTGAAACTATTCAAGAAGAAACAGAAGAAGAAGCCAAGAAAGAAAAAGAAGCTTCTAAAAACCCTGACTTCGAAACTGCCGTTGCTGAAAAAGTCGCAGCCATGAAGAAGGCTGAGGATGAAGAGGCGGAAGAAAAAGAAGACGAAAAGACAGCAGCAGAAAGCAAAGAAGCCTTCGATGCAAGGGTTCAAGCTGAAGTTGATAAAAGAATTGCAGCCAATAAAAAGGCTGAAGATGAAGATGAAAAAGAAGATGATGGTGATTCCAAGGAAGCTTCCATCGCTTTAAGCGGGCCGAATGAAATGGACATTGAGCTTTCAGCTTCAATGGATGATGTGGATATCGACCCGGAAACCAACAACTTGTTGCAAGCAGCCATTTTTGGAGCTGACGAGCCAGAACTCCCTCAAATGAAGGAGGCGTCTGAAAAGCAAGGTGTTACTAAATTAGGTGGACAGCCTAAAGTTGCTAGCGATAGCAGTGGAAAAGCTGACATCAGTTCTATCTGGGCACAAGCTCCAGATGTAAGTCAAATCTTTAACTAAGGAGGAAACGAGTTATGAGTTTAACTATCTTAATTCGTGCTCAACTAAGTTCTATTCCTGTGCTCTCTGATGAGTGTTTCACGAAGCAGAACTACGGTGTTAATACTAACACCACGTTGAGCGTCAACACCCCTCGTGGTGTTCTCGGCGGGTCCGTCGCAGGTGTGTCAGCAGGGTTGGATTATACTGCTGTTCCTTGTACTGATGTTCTTCAGCCTATGGGTCTGTTTGTTAACGATGCAGCCGGTGCTGCATTTGAGAACAGTCCAGCAGTTGCTAGCGGTAAGATTGCTATCATGAAGGGTCAAGCTTCAGTAGAAGTTGACGTGTTCGAAACCGAAAATGCTGCGGCAAGTGCAGATTTAGTCTACGCTGTAGGCAATGACCTGTATTGCTCTGCTCAGGGTTTCTTAACTAATGAAGTAAGCACGAATGGAACCAAAATCGGTCTTTTGACCAAGGCTCCTTCTACTTCTTCTCCAACCCTTGGGCTCGACGAGCGCATCTAACCAGGAGGATATTCAAATGGTAGACAATCAAACCAAAAATGAAATCATCTCTCAGCATATCCGTACAGGTGCAGGTCGTGCCCGTCTTGCTGCAAGTATGATTCAGCCGTTACGTCGTCGTCGTGATTACACGTCTGTCGGTCGTAAAGCTTTTTATGTAGAAAGCTTGCCAGATGGTGCTTTGCCAATTTATGACAAAGACCCAAACATTACCGCTTATGTGGTAGGCGAAGAAGGCGAAAACATCGTTGCGGTTGCGAAACCAAAACGTGTGCTTTTTCCTCTTTTCGAAATCGCATCTAACCCAGAAATTCAGTTGACTGAAATCAAGCAGCGTCGTTTTGACCTGATTGAGCGTTCGGTTGACCTCGGTAAGTCTGAGATTCAGGCTGAAGAAGACCGTAAGGTTTTTGCCGTGATGGATGCTCTGTCAGCAGACCCAACTAACCCGAATCCTGCGATTCCGGTTACTGGTAACCTGACTGCAAATGCTCTGGCGGATGCTTTCGCTAACATTGAGCGTAGCGATATTCGTGTTGCTACTGTATTTCTTAATGCCAAGGATTATGCTGACCTACGTAAGTGGGACCGTGATACTCTTGACATTGAGACTCAAGCAGTATTGCTAAAGACTGGTCTTATGGCTACTCTTTGGGGTGCTAAACTCATGGTGAGTCGTATCGTTCCTGAAGGAACTGTATACGTTTGCGGTGAAGCAGAATTCTTCGGTCGTATTCCGGTACGTACTGAGTTGACTGTACTTAGTGCGGATGACCCAAAGAACCGTCTGATTGGTTTCAGCATGTTCGAACAAATTGGAATTGGGGCCTATAACCCCTTCAGTTTGCAGGTCCTTAATATTACTAGAGTTTAACGTAACAAACGTATAAATTCTATTAGGATACAAGACTTAAGCCCCCTTCATTAATTTGAAGGGGGTTTTTTATTGCCATGTTATTCAGGTAGAGCATGATGTGATGGGTCGTTGGAATCAAATAGAGCCAATGGTCTGTGCTTGGATAGGTAAGGCCATCAAGGATATTAATGAGAATCCTATATGGAGGAAGTCTACTTCCTCGAAGGTAGATAAGCGTAAGGCTTCCTTGGAGTGTCCTTTTGGAAGCGGTAGGAAGTTTAAAACCCAGAAGAGCTTGGATAGGTGGTTGGAAAGTCCTGCTAATTATTATCGAGATGAATGTATTGAGGGGCATGATTATGTAGTATGCCAGATATGTAATGGGCGTTTTCAGAAGTTGACAGAGCATTTGAGGAAATTCCATGAGATATCCAAGGATAGATATAATGCCCAGTTTCCTGATTCCCAGACTGTTGCGGGCTCTATAAGCGAGGCTGTTTCAAGGAGTTGTAGTGAAAATCCAAGAAGAGGCGGTCAAATAAAAAATGGATAAAAATGGAATAGTACAAGGAAATTTCCGTAATTTTGATGAGAAAATGCTATATGTTAATGTAGATGTTAATAAAGCTAATCAAAATAAAGGATAATATGATGAAAATGCTGTTTATTGTAATGACGTGGGGTGCCCTTTGGGGGATTCCCTTACTTGGGGTTGAGAAACCCGAAAAAACTATCTCTAAGTATGCTCCTCGTTTGGGTTGCAACATTCTTAATAAGGATGTCGAATCTGCGAAGGGGCTTGCCATGTTAAGGTTGGGCGGATTGTTGAATCCGAAGAATAATACATTCTTACTGGCTATGGCATATTTAGAGAAAGGTAGTGCTCCCAAGGCATCAGAGAAGGTGGATGAGAAGAAGTTCCTTGCTTATGTGCTGAAGAGGGCAGAGGAATTGCGAAGAAAGAAGTCAGGCAAAGATAAGATATTGGCGTTGACTTATTACAAAGTGCTTCAGACCTTTGATTATGATAAGGATAAGGTTTTGTTGGGGATTATGAAGTTGAAGGTCTCAGGGGTTGAGGGTGAGCTTAATGACTTGCTGAATCAGGAGATTAAGGCGAAGCCTAAAACTGTGGTTGCCAAAAAAGATGAGTCAGAGCCTGAGCCTGAATTGGGTTTAGTTGCTAGAGTTTGGAATGGGCGTTTATGGGTATCCTCGTCTGAAGAGGTTATAATTAAAAAGAGCCGAAATCGCTTTATGGTTGAGAATAAAACAACTGCAAAGAGCAACAAGCAAAGTCTCGGACAGATTGCGGTTGGCATTAAGAGCCCAATCCGAGGAGATTTTAAGTTTTCCCTTTCAGCAAAGAATATAATTGCTGTTGGGGTCTTCCCGTATTCAGGAGCAGATAGAAATAATCTTGGTTGGGTAAAGATTGGCAGTTCCTCGAAGAAGTGCCAGTTCAGCCGAGTTTCTGGAAAATATAGTTTTTTTGTAGATGGTAAAAGTTCAAAGATTATTGATTTTGGAGATTCGGGAGATGAGGTCTTTGTGGCCTTTGCTGTAGCAAATGGCAAGAGGGCTGATATTTCTGATTTGAAGATTGAGCAAGGCTCTAAGGTAGGAGCTATTAAGTTTGGCAAAAACTATTACAAGCGTATCCCCCTTCAGATGTCATGGGCTGATGCAAAGGCTTATTGCGAGTCGGTGGGCGGTCATTTGGCGACTATTACCTCCAAGAGAGAGAATGACTTTATTTATAAGAATTGGGGGCAAGTTCATTCATGGATAGGGGCTACAGTGGTAAAAGGTAAAGCGGCATGGATAACAGGTGAGAAATCTAGTTACCATGCTTGGTATCCCAAGTTTAAGAAAACTGAAGGAAGGCAAAACAGCCATGGCTTCATTGAAATAAGTCGAATAATTCATGGATACTCAAAATAATGTAATGGATGGGGTATAATCTATAACAACATTATTTTGAGGAATTCATGAATGATACCATTATTTAAAGTTTTTATGTCGGAGCAGGCAGTCCAAGCCTCCTCTGAAGTGCTTCAGAGCGGATACATCGGTCAAGGTCAGAAGGTAGAAGAGTTTGAGTCTGTCCTCTCTGATTATATGAGGCATCCTGTGGTAACCACGAATTCAGGGACTTCTGCCCTCCATCTGGCTCTCCATATGGCAAAAGGTGATGAGCCTGATATCGAGGTTCTCACCACTCCCCTTACTTGTACGGCAACCAATTGGCCTATTCTTGCCAACGGCTTGAGCCTGAAGTGGGTTGATATTGACCCAACCACGATGAATATGGATATGGATGACCTTCGTTCTAAGATTACTTCCAAGACCAAGATAATTATGGTTGTTCATTGGGGAGGATATCCTGTTGACCTGGATGAGCTCGAAAAGATAAAAAATGAGACAGAGGAGAAGTATGGCTTTCGTCCCATTGTGATTGAAGACTGTGCTCATGCTTTTGGAGGGGAATATTATGGGGAGAAGATAGGAACTACTCATGGTAATTTCTGTGCGTTCAGCTTCCAGGCAATCAAGCATTTGACTGCAATTGATGGTGGAATGCTTTTGATGCCAGAGGAATATCACTCCCGTGCGAAGTTATTGAGATGGTATGGTATTGACCGAGAGACCAATTCTAAGGATTTTCGCTGCGAGGCAGACGTTAAGGAGTGGGGTTTCAAGTTTCATATGAATGATGTCTGCGCATCAGTAGGGATTGCCAATATGAGGCATATTGTTTGGAATGTCTCTGTTCATCAAAGGAATGCTTCTTTTTATGATGAGAACTTGTCTGATGTTGATGGTGTTAGCCTTTTGAAGAGAGATTCAGAGGTAGATTCTTCTTATTGGATTTACAGCATGTTGGTCGAAGACCGAGATGGTTTCATGGCTAAGATGAAAGAATGTGATATTATGGTTAGCCAAGTTCATGAGCGAAATGACATCCATACCTGTGTGAGTGAATATCGAGATGAGCTTCCTCAATTAGATTCTGTAATTGGCAAGTTGGTATCTATTCCTGTTGGGTGGTGGGTAGCCGAGGAAGACACAAAGTATATTGTGGATTGTATAAAAAGTGGTTGGTAATGGATATAGAATTTGTAAGTGTTACTCAGGATGATGCAGGGTTTATTTTAGAGATTAGGAATCATCCTGATACTATTAAATATCTTCATACTCGTGATGAGTATACTGTTGAGGAGTTTAAAAAGTGGCATGAGGAGACCTCCCCAGAATGGCTTTTGATTGTTGATAAAGATATTGATAAGCCAGTTGGGTATGTGAGGACTTCTGAGCGTACCGATTATGAGTTGATGGTGGGAATTGATATTCATATGGATTATCGTCGCCAAGGCTATGCCACTGCTGCCTATAAGAAATTGTTTTATATATTAAAAGCTAAGATGTACAGGTCTGTTAATCTTGAGGTGTTTGATTATAATCCTGCGTTGGAGCTTTATAAGAAGTTGGGATTTGGGGTATGTTTCTCTAATGAGATAGAGTTTGGTAAGTCGATAACAATGACTAAGCCTCTTGCCAATCTTACTGAAAAAGGTGTTAAGGTTATCTCTTTATGGTTTGGGGATAGAAGGAGGGAAGGAAGGGGGACTAAAGACCCCAATGAGACTTTGCAGATGTTAAAGTATTGGTGGTCGAAGGAGAAGGAACTCGATTATGGGTACCCTATGGATATTTTATTAGTTCATCCAATGCCTTTACCTGGTGATAACATAGGCAAACATGAGGACTATGTGGCGTGTTTAAAGTATGTTCAAGAGCTCCACGGAGAGTCTACGGCTAATGGTAAGGTGATGGTTCATCATCGTTTTAATATTGGTCTTTCTTTTGGGTCATTTGATTTTGCTTTTAAGGAATTTTGTGCTGAGTATGATTACTGGCTATTTTGCGAGGATGACCAGATTATTTTAAAGGACAATATTCTGAGTGATTCTATTGAGATGTTGAAGAGGATTGATATGAAGTCAGTATCAGGAGGGCCTTTGGGATTTGTAGCTACCGTGGGTGCTGTAGATGATGTTCTTGGATGGCATGCGCATGGTGCCTGTGGGACGACGACAAGAGAGATATTGAAGCTGGTATGGGAGAGCAATTATTCAGAGCTTTTGGGTAGGGGCCACTTGCCTTATTTTCATACCGATGAACGTGGGGCTAATCGGAGGCATGAGATTGAGGGTGAGGTTCGTTTTACGAATTTGATTGTCAAATTGGGGTTTGGCTTGAGTACGATACTGGAGACTAAGTTTTTGGTTGGCTGGATGGAGGAGAGACAGCGTTATCCAAGGCGTTTTATTTCTTGGGATGAGAGCATGATTGGAGAATAATGATGAATAAGATTCATGATTCAGCTATTGTTGAAGACAGTGTCGAAATTGGAGAGGACAATTATATTGGACCTTATTGCCATATAAGTGGTAACACTGTTATTGGCAATGGGAATAGATTTGAGGGTTTTTGTTCGATTGGTTCTCCACCAGAGAATAGGGGTTTTTTTGAAGGAAGCCCTAAAAGAACTGTGATAGGGAATGAAAATGTCTTTAGGGAGTTTGTCACTATTAATGCTGGGACCTTAGAGGACACGCTTATTGGAGATGACAATATATTCTTGAAGGGGAGCCATGTGGGGCATGATAGCATTCTTGAAAATGGAATTGTATTGAGCTGTAGTGTTTCACTGGCTGGGTTTACGTATGTTATGAGTGGAGCTAATTTTGGTTTAAACTCGGCTTGTCACCAGTTTAGTGTTATCGGGGCGTATGCAATGATTGGAATGGGAGCGATGGTAGGAAGGAACAAGAAAATAGAGCCGGGTAAGATTTATGTAAAAAATCCTATAAAATTCTTAAAAATTAATAGGGTTGGGCTGTCAAAAAACGGCATAGGAAATGATGAGCTGGAGAGTTTAAATAGAAAATATTTAGAGGTAAGATTAATCTATTTGGAAAAACAGAATGGTTAAATATGGGAGATTTTAAATTATCCATAGTGATGCCTTGCTGGAAAAGACCGTTTTTAGAGAAGGTGCAAATATATAGTATTACTCATCAAACAATGGATGGGTGGGAGGCATTTATTATTGGAGATGGATGCGATTTATTTGAAAGCCTTATTTTAGAAGACAAGGATATCTTAAGATGGATAGAAGAGGCAGAAAGTCGTGGTAATAGAATTGTATTGGAGAATCAGGAGCATCATGGTGGATACGGTTATGCGGTTACGAATCGAGCCGTTAGAGAGTCTCAAGGTGAATATTTTATTTTTACTGGTGATGATGATTTTTTATATCCTAGTCATTTTGAAAATTATTATAACAGCATAAAAGAAAGAGGAGTCGATTTACTCTTCAAGGCGACGATGGTGGGTGGTCCTAGAGAGGTGCGTAGTCCGCTTGTAAAAAAAGGCGATATTGGACATTCTGAGATGATAGTGAGGACTTCTTTTCTTAAGAACGTTCCTCCTCATGATAGCAGTGATGTTCATGATTGGAAGATTATTAATAGTGTTATGAAGTCTGGAGCAATATCTGAAATTGATGAATCTGAGGAGATAACTTATTGGGTCCGATATATACATAATGTAGACTGGGACGGCTTAAGGAATTTTGATAATACTGATACTGAATTTGTTTTAAAGATGTATGAGTGTTTAAGTCATGATGGGCGTGGCTTTGATGAGACTAAAGATTATATATTTAATAATTTAGGGAAAGATAGGGAGGTTTATAGGGATGACCCTTCAGAGGTATTGTGCGAAAATACAGCCTGTGGGAGAACGCTGGTTAGTTATTCCTATGTAGAACGAGATATTTCAGTGACTAATTTAAGTTTTTTTATTAAAAATGGATTATCTGATAGAATTACTTATTGCTTTATCATTCAAGGGTATAGGTGTAGTGTGGATATCCCAGATTTGCCCAATGTATATATTATAAGGCGTCCTAATAAGGGTTATGATTATGAGGCTTATGGGGTGGCTTTAGAGTCATTTAATTTGGATGATTTTGATTATTTCATATTTATGAATTGTGGAGTTGTCGGTCCGTTTTTGCCTGCCTATGGGTCGAGGGATTGGTGGGTATATTTTTCTGATAAGATGAATAATAGTGTGAAGTTGGTGGGTTCCAGTATTATCAGAAGAGAGGACGGGGCTCATCCTGTAGTTGAGGGGTATTTTTTTATGCTGGATAGGGTGGGGTTGGATGTAGCCTTAGACAGTAGAGATATTTTTAAAAATCATAAAGTAAAACAGGAGGCTATTGGGGCGGAGTGGAGATTGTCTGATGTTATTTTGAAGGCAGGATATGGAATTGACTGTATGCTTTATCGTTATCAGGGATTGGATTGGAAAAATAAGGAAAACTGGAAGTATGATATGCCTAGTCGAGAGGGAGGGTATGATGGAGTAAATATTAGTCCATTCGAAGTTATTTTTCACAAGTCTTCTTGGCTGGCGGATGCGAAGTATTTAGATAAATATATAAAGTGGAGTGCTGAGAGGAATGAGCCAAGAGGTCTTCCTCGTATTTATAACCATAATATTGATTCAAGGAAAATAGCTGTATTGGTATCCACTCGAAATTTTAGAGATGACTTCATTAGGAAGATGGAGCTTTTCCTTAGTATGGCTTCTAAGGTCTACATTTATAAGAGCGTTGAGCCAGTTGATGACTGGGAAGAAAAGATGGAAGAGATTTGCCAACAAAATAGTTTGGCGAGCACCTCTTTGATTGAGTACCTTGATTTTAACCTAGATGATGGGGAGAGTACAAGCACTCTAGAAAAGAACTGGTCTTTGTCAAAGATAGAGATGGAAGGATATGAATGGGTGTGGCTTGGTGATACGGACTGCAATTATGGAGTTGGTCTTAACTGGGAGAAAGCGTGGGAGTGGTTTTTGCAGGTAACGGATGAGAATGAAGGATTGGATGGGTCTACCCATGAGGGGAAGCCTGTGATATTTAGAACTTCCATGCGGTTTGGAGAAGAGGGTAATTTTGTTGCTATTCCTCATGAAGCTTTTCTAGACAAGAAGAAGCCTGACGAGGTGGCGATTAATGGTAAGATTTTAGTTTGCTATTGTTATATAGAAAGGGAAGATGCTACTGATAATTTACGTTTCTTTTTAGAGAATGCTATTTATGAGGATGTAACTTATTGTTTTGTTATTCAGGGGTATCAGTGTAGTGTAAGTATCCCTAATCTGCCAAACATTCATATCATAAGACGAGAGAATAAAGGTTTTGATTTTGGCTCTTATAAGGCTTCTTTGGATTATTTTGACTCAAGAGATGATTTTGATTATTTTGTGTTTATGAATTGTGGGGTGTTGGGTCCATTTATGCATTCTGGAATTGGGGGTAATTGTTTTGAGCCTTTTGTTAATAAAATTAATGACAGGGTTAAGCTGGTTGGAACGAGCATTGCTATGAGCAAATATCACAGAAATGATTGTCATCCCTATGTTGAAAGTTTTTTCTTTGTTGTGGACGGGATAGGGCTTGCGCAGATATCTGAGGTTTTTAGTAGTGAATTTACCGAGCCATCTCAAGCGGTCATGGGGGGCGAGGTTGAGATGTCTAAATTGGTTTTAGATTCTGGGTATGATATTGATTGTATGCTGTATCGGTATCAGGGAAGGGATTGGAGGAATGCTTCAAGGTCTCATGCTATGCCTGCCTTGGAGGGTGGATATGATGGAACAAGTGTTTCACCTTTAGAGGTTATATTTCATAAGCCGTATTGGAGGAATGCGCAAGGGAACGACCCAAATTATTGTAATAAGGAGATGGTTAACAAATATTTAAAATGGACAGATGGGAGAGCTCCGATAAGGCTTTCTGGCGTAGGTCGAAGAGAAGATTTGGGCTTATATTTGGAGTGCCATCATCCCCGTGGAATAGGAGTAGAGGTTGGAACGCAGGGAGGGGGTTATTCCGAAGTTTTATTAAAGCAATGGATTTCTGGAACTATTTATTCGGTGGACAGGTGGCAGTATGTAGATGGTTATATAGATGTGGCCAATTTCCCTCAAGAGGAGCATGATAAGATATATGAAGAGGCAAAGAATACATTATCAAAGTATGGAGATAGAAGCATAATAATGAAAATGGATAGTGTTGAGGCTTCGGGAAAATTTGAAGATGGTTCATTGGATTTTGTTTATATTGATGCAGACCATTCCTATAATGAGTGCTTGGCGGATTTAAAAGCATGGTATCCCAAATTGAGAAATGGTGGATTGATTGCTGGACATGCTTTTTTAGATGGTGAGTTTCCAACTGCAATATTTGGAGTAGAGAGTGCTTTGAGGGATTTTTTCAAAGAGGATTTTAATAAAATAGTGAGGATTCCCCATGATATAGAGGGGACGGATTCATGGGCAATTATAAAAGAGGTTAATGATGAATAGAACAGAGATATTAAATATTTTGGCTGAGAGGTATGGCTACCAGAGGTTTTTAGAGATTGGTGTTAAGTCTGGGATTAATATGCGTACTGTGTTGTGTGATTATAAGGTGGGGGTTGACCCTGACCGGCATGCAAGAGGGGCCACCCATAGAATGTTCTCGGATGAGTTCTTTGCCAGTAATGATGAGAAGTTTGATTTGGTGTTTATTGATGGTGACCATTCTGAGGAGCAGGTTACTAAAGATGTTAATAATGCCTTGAGCGTATTGATGGATGGTGGTGCTATCGTTATGCATGACTGCAATCCTCCAGATGAGTGGTCTCAGCGTCCTGCATCGGAGTTTAAGGGCAAGAGAGGGGAAAGGTGGAATGGTACTGCTTGGAGGTCTTATATGGACTTACGTGCGGAGAATTCTGAGCTTAATATGTGTGTAGTTGATTGTGATGAGGGTGTTGGGGTTATTCGAAAGGGTTTACAGGAGCGGGTAGTTCTTCCAGAGCCTTTGACTTATGGGGATTTAACTGCCAATAGGGTGAATTATTTAAATCTCGTACAGCCATCTGATTTTATTTCTTGGTTGGGGGCAATTGATGAAAAATAGTGAAAAGAGAAAGTTTAAGAAGCGGAAGGCCAGAGAGAAGGATAAGAAGGGGAAATCCCCTAATAAGAAGTATCGTTTTCGACTGGAGGCTTTTGTGGATGATAAGTGGAGGGCCTATGAGCTCTTCTCCAATAAGGAGGAGATGGAGTCCTATGTGGATTCGGTTGAAAAGGTCCGGAAGGAGGGAAAGACGAGAATCTTTGATGGGCGTGTTATTGACTTGAAGACCAATAAATATGTTAAATTTATAGAGCGTTTTGACCCTATGTCTATTGCTGCTAATGATTTGGATGATGTTAAGAATATAAAGAGTTCTAGAAGGCCGATTACGAACAGTGCGGTTGATGATGTGTCTCAGTTGGGTCTGAAAGATGATTAGAGCTTATGCAGGAATTGGTAGTAGAGATGTAACGGTTGATGAGAAAGCCAGAATGAATAAGTTGGCTTCAGAGTTAAGTGACGAGGGCTGGTATCTTTATTCGGGTCATGCCGATGGTTCTGATTATGCGTTTGAGTATGGGTCAGATAGGGATAAGGCTGTGATTTGGCTTCCATGGGAGGGCTTTAATGGTCCAACTGAGGCTAAGTATTGGTACGTGGTGGGTGATAATGTCAAGGCTCAGGAGTCTGTAGATGAATATCATCCTTCTCCCAAGCGACTGGGAAGACCTGGACGAGCTTTGATGGCAAGGAATTATTATCAGATTATGGGGGATGGTGATAGGTGGCCAGTGGTTTCCTTTGTGGTGTGTTGTTCTGAGCCAGATAGAGGGGGAGGCGTTAAGGGAGGAACTGGTCAGGCAGTGAGGATGGCTATGGATAAAGGAATCCCGGTATTCAATTTGAGAGTGTTAGGTCTTGATGAAGTGAGAGATAAAATAAATAAAATTTGAAATATTGATACAAAAGTATCTGATTTTTTCGTACAATAGGTTATAATACATTTAAGAATGGTGTTCTTTGAAAATTTAATAGTACGCTTCGGAAGAGAGTTGCTTCTGAATAACGGACCTAAGGTAGCGAATATGCTCACCCTAACAATTCGGTTGAGGGTGGCTAGCGACATCCATGTATAGGGAAACCAAAGTGGAGAGACCGGTGCCGTAAACCCTTCGGGGCACGGTAAACGTAGACCACACAAGACATAAACTCTTTTTGATTATTGGTACTATTTTTATATTTTTTGATACGCTTCAAGAAGGAGATACTTCTACACTAGGAAACGAGAAGCTCAATAGATACTGAAGTGCTGAAGTGCTTAGGCACGGTATCTTCTCCACATGGAGGAGCAGGTGGCATATAAGTCATCTTTTAAGGCGTGAGTTAAGAAGATTGCCGACTCACAAGCAAATGAGACTCTTTTTGATTATTGGTATCAATTTATTTTTCAGTTAACTAGGTCCTCGCATGACCGTCCCGATGATAAGAGCAAAGGTCGTTAATATTGTCGCCTGGTTGGCTGATTTCCCCAATTTTGGGGGTGACCAGGATTCGACTGTTTGGTAGGATTCAAAGTTGCATGCCGAGGATGATAGTTGGCCTCGTAAAACATCTGTCAAAAACATAATTGCAAAAAATATTCTTGCATTTCCTGGGCTTGCTCAGGAAAAATTAGCTGCATAAGCTACGCCTTTTAGCCCTATGAGGTGTCGTCAATGGGTTCGAGATTAGGATAACTCCCATAAATCCTTCCTTGTAAAGAATGGGATGGCTCTTTGGAGGGTTTGCCTTTTCCAATAAGAAGAGCGAGATAGGAATAAAGGAGAAGCATGTAGCGAGCTTTGTTGAAAGTCTCTCAGGACGGGGGTTCGATTCCCCCCACCTCCACCAATTTTTAAGTAAAGAAGAGGAAACTATATTAGATGAAGTTGTTAGATGGGACGGTTTTAGAGAATTCTAAAATTCTTAATTCTGATGATATTGAATGTTATGCTGACTCATTTAAAGATGGATTTGTTGTTATTGATAATATCCTTTGTAATGAGGTGGCAGAAGAACTTTATCATTTTTTAAATGTTACGATGTCTGAAGTTCAGTGGTGGTATAGGGCTTTTAACTACGTGGGAACAGCAGAATACTATATTGAGAAGGCTTTTAACGAGGGCTCGATAAAGACAGCCTGTGAAAGATTGGATAAAGTCAGTGGTAAAGAAGGATTTTTCTATACTTTCAGGCGAACCCTTGAGAATCATTATGAGCATTGTGCTTGCGTCTATTGCGAATTTTTACCATTTTTAAGAAGTCCTGAATTGTTGGGCTTTATCTCCAAGGTGATTGGGGAAGAGGTTACGTCTCCTAAAGAGGTCTTTGCTAATTACTATGGTAAGGGAGATTTTTTGAATGCTCATCATGATGGAATGAAGGGAAAGATTGGGTTCGTCCTTTATTTGACCAAGAATTGGAAGCCTCAGTATGGTGGTAACCTTCATTTTCTTACAGAAGACTGGCTCACGATAAAAGAAGTAATGGTGCCTGGATTTAATACATTATTGATGTTTAAATTGCCCGATGATGGCAAGGGCATTCCTCACTTTGTACCTCCTGTGCAGACGGAGATAGAGAAGAGATTGGCTGTGTCGGGTTGGTTTAAATAATAATTTTGAGGAAAAGCTTGATATTCTCTCACAATTTTGTAAAATAAACTCTCAAACATATATAATAAGCATGAAAGTTATTTATTAATTACACGTAAGGAATAAGAAAGATGGAAGAAGGAACAGTAAAGTGGTTTAACTCTGAAAAGGGTTTCGGATTCATTGGAAGAGATGGAGAGGATGATGTATTCGTTCATCATTCAGAGGTAGACGGCCCTGATTTACAGGAAGATGAGAAGGTCGAATTTGAGATTGGGCAGGGACCTAAGGGTGCTTGTGCGAAGAACGTCAGGAAAATTTAAAGTTTGCGGAGTAGAGCAGTCCGGTCAGCTCGCTAGGCTCATAACCTGGAGGCCGAAGGTTCGAATCCTTCCTCCGCCACCAATTTAAGTAATATGTATTGATATAGCTCGCATGTTGTGAGTTAATTGTTATCGGTGGCAATTAAGCCACGCTTCAAATGAAAAAGGAGAGTATTATGGGTACTATGGACTCTATTGCTCGTAAGAAAAGAGAGGCTAAGAGCAAGCCTTCAAATGCTGAAAATGCAACTACTAACCGTGCTGGTGGAGTATCTTTTGATATTGACGACCCTGCGTTGAAGTTGGTTGCTATGACCGGTGGTTCGTTTTTCGCAGAACCTCGATACTACAGTGGTGATGCCATTGTCGCTGCTCGTACTACCTCGGCAAGAGGTGCATCTATGAAGGACAAATTCGGAAAGCTTGAACAGCGTCTGAAGATTGTGGATGGAAAATTAAACGGTTTTGCCTCATGTGAGGAGCTTGATGATGTGGCTCGTGAAATCGTTGCGACTGCTATGAGTATTGCCGAAACTGATAATCCTGCTGACTTGTTGGCTATTGCCAACTGGCTTCGTAATGAGGCAAATATCCGATTGACCCCACAGGTTCTTTTGGTTATTGCATCTCGTTGTGACTCTACCAAGTCTCTTGTAAGGCGTTATGCTCCAAGCATTGTTGTGCGTCCAGATGAAGTTAAGACTTGTCTGATGATGCATCGTTTTTTCTTCGGCTATAAGTCGTTGGCGAATGGTTTGGCTTGGGGGCTTTGCGATGCCTTGTCGGGGTTTGGTGAAAGAGGTTTGTTGAAGTATGACAGTTCTTCTTTCCCAACTTGGAAGGATGTTTTGGAATGGTTGCCACGTAAGAACGGTAAGCCATTGAGTTCTGCTGTTGCCAAGTACTTCATCACTGGTGAAGTGGTTGATGCGAAGGCAACTCCTATCATTGCGGCTCGTAAGGAACTTGCAAAGTGTGAGAAGTTCGAAGGAAAAGCATTTGATTTGGCTAAGGCTTCCTTGGTTAACTGGGAAGTTCTGTTGACTCAATTCGGACATACTAAATCTGGCAAGAAGGCTGTTTGGGAATATCTGTTGGATAATGACCAAGTTGGCTACATGGCATTGTTAAGGAACCTGCGTAACTTCCATGAAGCAGAAATCAGCGCTGAGCATGTTGATAAGGTTTGTGCAAAGATTTCTGATTTGGAAGAAGTTCGTAAGAGCAGGCAGTTGCCATTTCGTTTTTTGATGGCTCATCAGATTATTGAAGACCTTGGTGGCGATTCCCGTCGTCTTGGTAAGCTTACTGATGCAATTGCTCAGGCGTCCAACCATGCTTGTGAAAATGTATTCTTGCCAGGTTTGACGGTTGTAATGGCTGACAATTCTGGTTCAATGAGTTCTCAGATTTCGGCTAAAAGTCAGATGACTTGTGCCGGTGCTGCAAACTCTCTTTGTGGTATTGTTGCTAAGGCTTCTGATGATGCTTATGTGATTTCTTTTGGGCAGACTATGAAAGAGGTCCGTTTTTCTAAGAATACGGATACTGTTGTTGGTATCGCTCGTGCTGTTGCTGGCGCAAATGTTGGACATTCGACCAATGCTCATTTGGGTATTGCGTGGATGATTAAGAATAACATTGTTCCTGACCGTGTTATTCTGTTGTCTGACATGCAGTGTTGGGACAGCGATGGCGGATGGTATTCCGATGGCTCAGTATGTGACGCTTGGGCTAAGTACAAGAAGGTTTCCAAAGGGGCTTCAAAGACTTGGTTCCATTCGGTTCATATTAATGGTTATGGCGACAATCCAATTGATGCCAAGAGTGACAAGGTTAACCTTGTTTCTGGGTTCTCTGAAAAGATTATCCCAATGCTTTTGGAATCAGAAGGAACCGTAGCAGGGGCTTCAGAAGAAGCTCAGGCATTGCCAACCGTTGAGCAGATTCGCCAAAAGTGGTCTGTAAGCTAAATTAATTTGTCGGCAGACGGATGAGCTCTCTCCTTAACTGGGGAGGGCTCTTTTTATTTAAAATAATTTGCTATTTCTGATGTCTCAAGAGGAAGTACGGATGGATTTTTTGATGAAAGCTCTGATGAGGTTAAAATTGAATCAAAGACTGATGACAAGAAGGTGGTTACCACTCCCTCTGACAGTGCTAAGTAATTGTTAATCCTCACCAAAGCTCAATGCTATTAATTTAGTGTTGGGCTTTTTTATTTTATAAAGGAATTTATATAATAAGGATAAAAGAGGATTATGATGGCGAGTATACAAACATGTAATGGGGTTATATTGATGGGAACGAACAGTCAGCCTGCGGGTAAATGTTGCCCTAGCACTGCCATCAATCCTTGTGAACCAGACCCAGAGATGTTGGTTAAGATTTTTGATGCAGACTATGCCGGTGGGAATATTACCTGGTGTGGTCTCACCTGGACACCTGCTCAAGTGCAGGCGGGAGAAGAAAAAAGTTTATGTGGCATCTTTCAGCAAACATATAGCACGGGTTCTCCATATTTGGTCTCTGAGGCTTGGCACTATGGTGCATCATTGAGTCTCCATAGAGTGATTAATTATTCTTTTGGGCTGACTCAATGGAGTAATTTCCTTGGAATTAGTCCTTCTCCGATTGGAACTCTTGTAAGGGATTTAAAAAAATGGACAGGCTTCCCTCCGCCTGCGGCAGGAAGTAGTACGGTTTTTAGTTCTTTGAGCTTAATTTTGGGGGTGGCTACTCCTACAAAGGGTGATTATAACATAACGGATGATTTTTTTGGTTCCCATCTGTCTGGAGGGATTACTTATTCTTGGGCAAAAGGGCAGGGGTGGTAGTTAAAACGTTGACAGTATAGTGGTTAGATAATTATTTCATGTAAAGCTCAGTGTTCGTAATCGAATATTGGGCTTTTTTATTATTTTTTTTATAATTCCCTATTATGAGAAGGCTAATTTCCAATTATAAAAATGGAGACATTAAAATGTTAACATCCCCTACTTACAGAAAAAATGTAACAGATAAAGAGCAGGAGGTCGTTGAGGCGGCGCAATTTGAGGGAGGAGCTCCTGTTTTCCGTGACGAGAAGACGTTGGTTGTAATGCGTGAACGTCAAGGCGGAGCTCAGAAAACCATGAATGCTGGTACGACCATTCGTAAAAATAATGGAGTTGTGATGCCTTGGGATGACCGTCCAGGCTCATTCAGCGAAGGCGTAGGCAAACCATAAAAATTTCCTTGGAAGGTTGCCAGGGATTTAATTGCAGCCGGTAAAGAGTAATTAACTCTGATGAGGCTTTGGCTAAGCGTCAGCCGGGTAATGTTGCCATTCTTTACAGGAGAAAGTAATGTCGGAATCTACGAGGATTGAGAAGAAGCCAACAACCTTAAGGGGTTGGCTGATAAAAGGTGGCGGAATCACGGTTATTCTTACTTCCCTTGGCTTTGTGGGTCAGCAGGGTTGGATGGCCTATGATGCTCAGTTGAAGGGTATTGAAGCTCGTTTAGAGTCTTTTGAGTATCAGAAGATTGAGTTGGAAAAGGTTAAGTTGCAATATGGTGCCGACAAAGAGGCGCTTAAGAAGCAGAATGATTTGTTAAATAAGCGTTTAGATGTATTGCTTGATTCTAGGGATAAAGAGGAAAAGATTATTTGGGAGACTCTTACTCATCAGAATGACAAGATTCGTGATAGTGAGATTAAGGTGGGAGTGATGGAGAAGCTAATGGAGCAAGACCGACTTGTGAGGATTTTACAAACACCTATTGCTTCTCATCCAAAATTATTGTCCCCTTCAAAGCCTAAGACTCCATCAAATACCGATACAAAAAAGAATTTAGAGAAGATTTTGGATGAGGTAAAGAAGAGTAAGAAGTCTACTAGTTCTGATGATTATAGAAATATACAGCAGAAAAAGTGGTCTTCGAAGAATGTGAATGGTCCTTCTACTGAGCAAATGCAACAAAAGAAATGAGGTAATGTAATGAGTTGGATGGTAATTGTAAAACCAATCATTGAGATAGTTCTTAAGTTGGTTGGCAAGAAGAAGAAAGAGGCAGATGTCTCAAAGGCTGATTCATTGGAGAAGTCGATGGATAGCGTGGAAGAGTCCCTAGAGAAAGAAGCTGAAATCAGGGAGAAGCAAAAGGATGTAAATAAAGAGGAAAATAAAAGCGAGGTGAAGGATGAGGACGGCGGTCTTAATTTCGATAATTTTAATAAGTCTGAGTAGTACTGGTTGTAAATCAGTCTATTACCATGAACGAATGCCAATTTTGGAGAAGCCTTTAAAACCAAAGTTGGATAATATTCCAGGGAGCGAGGTGAAGAAAATGTCTCCTCTGGCTCAAAAAGTGGTAGCAGAAAATTTCAATAAATTGATTGACTATTCCAAGAAATTGGAGATTGCTGTGGATGTCTACAACAAGCATGCTCTTGAGAAAAATCAGCAATTTATGAAGAAGAAAGATTCACAATAGTTTTATAATTGGTTTTAATAGTAATTGACCTATGCCCATAAGGTCGGCATGACGGTAAGATACCTTATCGGACCATGTTGGGGTTATCGCAGGAGAACCTCTGAGGGCAAAAAAGCGAACATTAGGAGCTCATAATGAGTGGAAGTACAACAAAGAGTTGGTGGCAATATGCCCGATGGACACAAAATATCGGTCGTAATTCCCGGATTACTGAACCTACGGGTGCGGAACTAACAGCAGTCCAGACATTTTTGAAGTCGTTTTGGAATGCGGTAACTCAAACTGGAAGTCGCCCTTGGTTGGCTACAACCTTCAACAAGAAAGCTGTAACTGCCAGTACAGACTATGTTTGTAATATCGACGTTCAGCCTACTCATGTTTTGGTTGAATTGATTGTTTCGGTTGGTCGTGATTTGGATGAGATTCCACTTACGGATGCCGAGGCGGCTCAGGTGGATGCACTTATTACTGCGACAGATAATCGTCGTTTGGGTACAAAGCTATTTTATGGTGGCGTTGGTGGTAGCATCGTTGCTCTACCGTAACATAATTAAAATTTAAGGAGGGTCAATCGTGACCCTCTTTTTATAAAAAGGAAATACAAGATGAAAATATTAACAGTGTTGTTGGTAAGCCTATTTATTCTTTTTACTGGTTGCAGTAAGGAAGAAAAGGCAGTTGAAAAGAAGGCAGAGGAAGCGGTTGAGAAGAAGGTTGAAGAGCCTGCTAAGAAGGCAGAGGAAGCAGTTGAAAAGAAGGTTGAAGAGCCAGCTAAATAGTTGGTAGTTTATAACAAGGTCCAAAGGGGTCTTGAAAATATTAATTAATATTAATCAAAAAGGAGGGTCGTATCATGGCCAGCGAAAAGTACATCCTAACACAAAAAGAAATGCATCTGGGTTATATAAAGGAAACCTTTGGAAGAGGGGCTATCCTTGAATATGATTCGGACAAAAGACAACTCATGGTTGATGGGCGAAAGTTTGATGAATTTAGGGATTTAGAAATCTTGAAGCGTCAATCTATTAAAAACCCAGATAATCCGTGGATTGTTGAGTATACCGATGAGCTGTTTGCGCATTATAAAGGAGTTGAGGCATTGCCATCTACATTGCCACAACCAAAGCAGCAACCTGGAACCAACATGAAAGTAGTTCAGTCAGATTCTGACCTAATTGATGAAATTGACATCAGTGATACGAAGGTGACGGATGCTTCTAGGATGGCTGCAGAGGCTAAGGCAAAGGCTGATGCGAATGGTGGTAAGATGGAAATTATTCGTGGTGATGAGACGGTAGAGGACCGTATTGCTCGTTTAGATGCTGAGGGCGAGGCTCGACGAGATAAGAAAAAAGGTAATATGGATGTTATTGCTGCTAAGGTTCAATTGAAGAATTCCCAACCTGCTAAGATGGAGATTGTTCATGATGATAGCCTTGGAGCAATGGGGGGTAGTTCGGCATCTGCCTTAAATGCTGGAGCCCCTGTAATGTCTCGTGAGGCAGTTGAGTCGAAGACCGAAGAGGCCAAGCTAATCACGGAGTCACGTAAGCGTGAGGTGGAGATGAATCGGGAAAAGCATTTGTCTAATGAGGGCCTTGCAACTGATGACGAGTTTGAGGTTGCGCCTGCTGTTGCTACTTCGGATGGAGTGGATAGTGCTCCTGCGGATATTTCCCCAGAGGCGGCTCCCTCTGAGGCTGAGGTGCTAAAGGCTGAGAATGCTACCTTGCAGAAGCAGATGGCTGAGATGCAGAAACAGATGGCTGCGTTGGCTCCCCAAGCCGCTCATGTTGCTACTTCATCAGAATCAGAATCAGAATCAGAATCAGAAGTAGAGGCCGCCGTAGAGGCCGCGGAGGCTGTTGTGTCCCGTGTTCCTGTGACTGCTTCAGAGGAGCTTGCATAATGCTTTTCGAGTATGTTTGCAAAGCATGTGAAGTCGTATTTGAGGAGGATTTCCCCATTGGCAAAGCCGATGGGGAAGTCCCGTGTCCTGAGTGCGAGGAAGAGTGCAAAAGGCATTATGGAAGTATGAGCTTTGTGCTGAAAGGTGGCGGTTGGCCTGGTAGAAATAATTCCTTCAATAAAGAGATGACTGATAGGAACGAGGCGGCAGGACGAAGGATGCGTAAAGAGCATACTTCACCAATGAAAATGGTAGCACATGATTATGGCAATGGCGATGTGCGAGAGATTAAATGATTGGAGGATTTTATGTCCGAAGATAAGTCCACGTTATATCGAACATCGGATATTCATTTTGCTGCTTTTCTTTGCTCGTTGGATGTGCCTATGAAGGCTACAGAAGATGAGATTGGTTCAGGCAAACCAAAGAAGGTTTTTGTTTTTGAAATGAGGGATGCTGATAAGCAAAGGATGAAGACCCTTTACTTTTCTGGCACTGGTACAGTTAAGGCTCGCACGTTTGTGGATAACTTGCGGTCTTTGAAATCAATGTGTTACGTATAGAGGTAGATATATGGATAGGATAGCTGATGATATCCTTAAACTGGCTAGGCAATTAGTTGCTGAAGAGGAAGATTCTAATTTTGCTCAAAAGGTTCAATCTCTCAGAGGCGAGGGAATGAGAAGCGTTCTTAAAAATAAGAACAAAACTTTGAAGCAAGTTGGGGTATCCAAGCCGTTGCGTCCAAGCTCCATGGTCGAAGATATAATTGATACTTTGGTTTCCATAGCCCAATATAAGAGTTCCGACAGAGAACGTGAATCATCAGGAAGGGCTCTTAATCCAAATATTTTACTTAAAGGGCTGAAAACATTACGAGGGAAGCGTAGAAAGCGTTTAAAGAATTTTGGAATTAACGACCAAGTTCGGACGAATACGAGGGTAATTAATTTTATCAATGATGTGGTGTTTCCTTTGCTTGAGGTCTCTTATAAAGAAGATGCCGAGCAGGCTGAAAAGGATTTAGCGAAAAGGGAGACTAAGCAAGTAGACATTGGTCAGGATGTTTTACCTGCCGGGGGATTCTTTGAGCCAGTTGAAAAAGTTTTACCTGAGGTAGCGCATCAAAGAGGGCATACCAAGGAGGAGGTATATAAAGAAGCGGCCGAAGCTCAAGAGGAGATGATGGATTGGATGAATAGGGGTAAAGGAATGGATGCAAAGTTAGGTTTGCGTCATACTTCTCCAGACCCTGAAGAATTAGCTAAGCCAGGTCCACTGCTTTTAACTGCTCCATTGAAAGGAGAAAAGAGAGCAACTGAGAAAGTTGAATCAGATTACGATGGGGATTGGTCTCAATTAACAGATGTCGTGCGAGCAAGCGTTGCTGTAGATTCGGTTGATGAAATAGGTGTAGTCTTAGATGAGTTACGTAAGTCTGGAATGAAATTAGCGAAGCGACCTAAGGATAGGTTTGCAAACCCTACAGGTGCTGGCTATCGAGACATCTTAATGAATGTTGAATATCCTAATGGTCATATTGGAGAGCTTCAGATTCACTTAAAGCCTATTCTGTTGGCTAAAGACGCTGGTCATGATTTGTATGAAAAAGTGAGAGAGATAGAAGCTCAGGCTAGTATAGAGGGGCGTGAAGATTTAACTGATGAAGAGCAGGTTATCGTAGACGATGCAAATGAAAAAATGAAAGAGCTTTACGATAAGGCTTGGTTGCAATCTATTGGGCGTACCGTGGCAGGCTCTTATCATTTTGCAGTCCAGGCAGCTAAATTTTTCATGCATGGGGGCAATCCAGTTATTTGGATTAGAAATAAGTTCCCTATAATGAATGTTAAGAAAAAGACTGTGGTTGTTTATGATATGGAGAAGTTCCATAGGGAGGCAGACCCTATTAGCAGCAGAAAGTATTTAAGGGAGATGAAAAGGCGTGGTGTTTTACGATAATGGAAAAGATAGCTCAGAGATTGGCTGAAGATGCAATAGCTACCAGAATCGCTTTTATAGTGGTAGGAAAGGCACGCCCGGATGATTTGTTTGCTGGAACTTTTTATGATATTCGTGAAAAAGCTAAGAAGTTGAAAAATCAGTGGTCGGATGAGGCTCAGGGGTATTTGAATAAAACTTTAATAAATGACCTTAATAATAAGAAGGTCAAAGTTTTAGATGCAAAGGTAAGTTTAGGTCAATATAAGGGCAGTAAGTTTGTTACGTCGGCAAAGCTTCAGGTTCAGGTTAAGGATAGAAAAGCGGCAGAAGCTTTGCTCACTTATTTACAATCTAAATACAGCCCAAAATATAAGCTGAAGAACTTTGATGAGGATAATAATATTGCGGACTATAACGTAAGGTAGATTGAGATGGATAAGAAGAGGATTGCGAAAAAGCTTTTAGCTATTGCCAGGAATTTGGTGTCTGAAGCTACCGATAAGCAGGTTGAATTTGCCCAGGATTTGATTGAGCAGTTGGGCGAGAAAGGGGCTCCTGGTAAGTCGGCATTAAAGGCGATGTCTCCTGATGAGATTTCTAATCTTATTGATACTATGAAAAAGAGACGTGATGAAGGGGAGGGGCTTGCGACCGATAAGCAGGTTGGATTTGCTCAAGATTTGATTGAACAGACTGGCGGAAACGGACCCAATAAAGATTCTTTAAAGAAAATGGATAATAAAGAAATTTCCCAATTGATTGATTCCTTGAAGAGCAAGGAAGCCAGTTATCAGGTCTTTATTAGTTCTCGTGATTATGTCTCTCAAGTAAGTGACGAGATAGTTTCTATTATTGAGGATGGGAGAAAGCTCCCTGAAATTAAGGTGGAATATAACATCGAGTCTGGGCAAGTAGGTTCCCGTGATTCCATGGGTGTTCCTGAGGAGCCAAGTTGGGATGCTGGTCTTGATGAGCTTTATGTTGTTAATGATTCGGTAGTTGTTGAGGTGCCAATTTCAGATATTTTTAAGGAATTAAAATTGCGTGATTATCGGTCAGAGATTCAAAGACTGGCATTGAGTCTGCCGGATATTTTTAAGAGACTGAAAAGTTATGGGGGTTTGGATTTTACTGCCAATGTTGAGTTTGAGGGTAATGGGTCTGATTATGAGGATAAGCTCACATTAGAAGGAAAGCCAAAGGGGCTTAAGATAAAGGGTAAGAATTTGAATATTTATTTAACTGATATTGATATTAAGAAGTCAGACAATGATGAAATTGAAAATAATGTTATGGAGATAAATTACTAATGAGTGTTTTTCCTGGTACTTACATCCCCACTGGAGTGGCAAGCAGTGCTCATATGAATCATTTGATTGATGAGCTGTTGACCCCACGCTTGGCATCTTTTAGGCAGATATGTATTTATGATGAATTGGCTGTTTTATGTCCAGATAAATCTACTTGGGAGGGGACTTTCGCTAATTGGTTGGAAGGTTTTAAATTTAGGTTTTGGAAAAACAATCAAGAGTTTGATGTTTCCTCGTTGGATTCGATTGATTATCTGTATGGCACTTTTGTGTTTGACCCTGTCGATTTGGGTGCTGATGGGCGGACACTCGATACGATGGAAATAAGCTATGCGTTTGATTATTTTCCTGTGGCGGTTTTGGAGGGGTTGTTTAAGGCTGCAGTTCAGATTGTTAATTCGACTGCGGTAGGTCCGCCAACGAATTTTAAGATAGGTTCTAATCCTGAAGCTCCAGAATATTGGGATGGTGTTTTGGTTGATTTGGTTTTTGCTATGTGTATGGAGAAACTTTTGCTTGATTATGATTTGTGGAAGTATCGGTTAGTCTTTGCGATAGGTCCAAATGAGGTTTATCAAGGCGGTGGTGGGGACATTACTGGCACTCTAGAGACCTTGAAGCAGAATGCAGAACAACGTGCTGAGCAGACATTGCAGAATGAAAAATTCAAATCCGGTAATTATCTTGCTCCTCCTACTGCTGCATATTTTGCCTCCATTAGTGGAGGTGTGGGGGGAGGAATTCATGGTATTCCTTTCTTATCTGGGCGATTACGAGGATGGAAACCAAATAGTTATATTTAAGGTGGTATTATGGCAGATGAAATAACATATCAATTTCAGACAGTTTTGAATAATGGCAATCTTCAAGACCAATATTCATCTGGCTCAAGTTCGGCAGACCAGTCTAATGCTAAATTGATTAGAAATGTACAAACCATTGGTTTTGCGACACATGAGGCTTTAGAGTTAGGTGATGTGGCGACCCCAGGTTATGCGGTTTTTAAGAATCTAGATGACACGAATTTTGTCCAGATTGGTTTAGAGGTTGGTGGTACTTTTTATCCATTTGCGAAGCTTAGTAGTGAGAACCAGGGGATGGTGCCTTTGGCGAACGTGACTTTTTACGCTCAGGCGGATAGTGCGGATGTAGAACTTTTTTATATTATATATGATAGTTAAAAAGCAAATCCTTTTTGGAGGTTGGTTATGAAAGATATAGTGAGCAATATGGCTGAACGGATAGCTGTAGATGTTGTTGCTGCCGGTAGCGGCGACAAGGAAGAATATATGCGTTTTTTCAAGAAGAAACTTGAGAAGTACAAGGTTGACAGTCCTGCGGATTTGGAAACTGGGAAACGTAAGAAATTTTATGAAGAGGTTGATTCTGGTTGGACGTCTGATGCTGAGAGTAGTATGGCAGGTCCAAAGATTGGAAGACGCTCAAAATAAGGAAAGATAATGGGCTTTGATTTAAATGCAGAAATGAAAGAGATTGCTAATCTTATTGATGAGGCAGACCTTATCATGGCTGTGCGTAATGAAGTGAAGTCCGTTAAAGGGGCGATTGTTACAGATGGTAAGCATCAGGATAATGTTGCTTATCAAGTGATTATTCGTTGTGGGGTCGAGGATAAGAAGGTGGCAAGGCGTCTAAAAAGTAGTATGCCAAATATTGATGTTGACAGTATAGCAACGGGGATATTAGGGGTCAATCAAAGCAGGAGGGGATAAAGGATGGCAAGTGATATTTCACCAACAACTGGTCAGGTGTATTACAGTGGTCCTTGGACGGATATTCAGAATGTTTTGAGGACTTTTGATATCGGAGAGGGGAAGCTTGCCAAGGTAACTCAGACTCTTGTAAATTTTTATCAGGAAACGATTGATAGAGATACGGATGCTCTTTTAGAACCTCTTTATCATGTTCCTTTGAGGGGAATGAATCAAGTACAGCCAGATGGAACGACAAAGGTTGTTTTCCCTGGTGATGTGAAGAGGGCGACAATTTATTGGAGTGCTGGGCTGTTAATTTTAACAGAATTCAGTGGACTTGCTCAAAACACTACAGAGCAGGCGACAAATTATATAGAAAGCTCTCGTAGGCAGATATATGACATAATCCGTTTTACCCACCGAATTCCAGGACAACGTCAAAAGAGCAATATAAGTCGGACGATGCCTCCTACGCTTCAACCTCCTGATTTGCCTCAAGCAAATTTTTAAGGAGGTAGCATGATAAGATATGCGAAAGAGCTACTGAGCATAGCGAAAGATGTTATTCCCGATATTGAATATGAGTTTGTTTTAGGTGAAGACTATCGAATTCTTGATGAGATATTTTCTAATTTTAATAGGTATATTTCCCGAATAAAGCATAATGAGGGATTTGAGACTACTTTGGTTCGTTATGATGGAGATGACTCTATGATTGTTGGAGTTGGAATCAGTGACCATCCTCATAAGGAAGCGATTTTACGAGAATTGGATAAGTATGTAAAAGGTATGGCAAAGAAGCTAAATGTAGAAATGAGAGAAGATTATGTATACTAATCCCTCAAATATTATAAATACAGTTTTAGAATTGCTTGGAAGCAATGAGCTTCAGATAAATCAATGTGTTCAAGTTTATCAGCCGAGTCGCACTCTGGTTGTATTTAAGGGGATGCGTAATGTATTGCCTGCGGATGCTTTCCCTAGTTTGGAGATTGAGCCTACGAATGCCTCAAATCAATGGGCAACAACCAGGGCGCAGCGACCCACTTACAATTTCAAATTTACGCTTACGGTTCAAAATTCAAATGAGCAATATGGGGTGGAGTATATTGCTACAATTGCCACAATTTTAGTAGAAATCCTTACGAGCCCTCAAAATCTCCAGATGAAAGTTCTTGGAGAGACCAAATGGACTCCAAATGACGGCTTGGTGGATACTTTTATTCTTGATAGTTTAGTGCAAGATGTTACCTACGATGCCTTTAAGGATGGCAGTTTGCGTACTGCTGAGTTTAATTGGTTTGCGACGATTAATGAAAGTTATCCAGAGAGTATGTGGTTGGGAAGTTTTGGGAATGCTAATGAGCCAACCATTCTCTTGCCTAAGATTATCGAGTAGTGAATTTTCACATTTTTTTTATATATCCTATTTATTTAAGAGGTTTTTATGGATTTGGTCAAAGTTGATGAAGCGGTAAGCCTTCTATTAGGCGAAGATTTGAATGATAAGTATGTTGATTCGGTTGATGTCGGAGAGATTCCTTATCAGTCCAATTTGGCTTCCTTGAAGAATTTTGATATTCGAAATGATGCAGAGAAGGGCGAGAAAGAGTTAAAAAGAGCCATCTCAGGAATAGATGAGTGGATAAAAGCATTGGAGATTTACAGAAATGCCGCAAAAGAAGTCGCTAAAAAAGGAACTGCCGCCTTACGCTCGGCTTAAAACGGTTCCTGCTTTGAAGAAGGTGGCGACTAATATGGCCTTGATGCATAAGTCATCGACGGAACTGAAACATTTGGAGACCGATTTTATAAAGTATGATATGAGCGATGAAGAGCTTGAAGTTGCAATGGATGATATGGCTTATTTTGCGGTTGAAGGAGCAAAGAATGCGGATTTGGCCATTGATAAATTGAAGGCTGTTCAAAATAAGATGAAGAGCTATTTGAAGGATTTATAATGTCATTAGTAAGTACTTCAGTTTTAATAGGAATTGCTGATAGGGCTGCCTCTCAGGTTGAATTGATAAAGACAGCTTTAGATGATTCCACTGCCACAGGTGGCGGAGATTATGTGACAAGAGTAACGGATACGGATAATCCAGATTTGGAAATTCCGACAGAAGGCGAATATGAGATTGTTGACGAGGATTTTACTTTGTGTATGGCACTAAAATACGGAACTCAGTTATCACGAATTGTGACTGGAATGTTGGCTCATTTTAATCGTAAAGATTCAGGTGGACAACCTCTTCAGCAGGGTGGTTGGGATGGATATTGCCAAAATGAAGATATTCGTATGAGTTGGTATTTTAGTCAGTTGTTCTTTTGTACGCAAAGTTATTACATGTTGGCGAATGATGTGTTTTCAGAATCAGTGGATGTTTTCGGGACTGTAGAACTTATTGGTGGTCCTGCTATAGATTTTACAAATGGTATAAATTACGGAAATGGTTCAATCAATAATCCGGCCAACGGTCAATATTATGCTGCTACTCAATTAAAAATTGTAGTGACATCTATGGGCGGTACAGATTTGGATTTGAGATTGTCGGTTAAGGATATTAATGACTTGCCTACAACCATAGATGTCACTATTAGCGGAGGGTCCTCAGTAGGGACAGAAATCCCAGTCGGTACATCTTCGGATAGATTCTTAGATGTGACAAACGTTTCGTTTGTTCCTTTTGGTTCCTTTGGAACTCTTGGGGATGAGGTAACAATTCAAAATTTAAAAGAAAGACAAATTTCTTTATAACAACAAAAAAGGAGGTGCCCTATGGGTATGGGTTACCAAGGATTCGTCAAGTTCTATGAGACTGGACCAAGTTCAGACCCAATAGTTCTTTTGACCACAGGAGCAAGTGTTAACTTGGTTCTTGAGCCAATCTACAGTACTTCAGTTTGGGGTGCAGGTTGGTATAATGCTGCGACAACAGCACATTACGCAGATAACGCAATTAGATTCGAAGGTAATGTTGACTTCGAAATGCAAGCATCAGATGCCGTTTGGGATTTGATGGGTGATTGGATTGTTAATGACCGTGCTTACCCACGCTCTATTGATATTTCACCTGATGGTGCTCGTGTTTATCATTACCTGACAACAGGTGCATATAACGCTAATTATGACTTGAATGGTGCATGGAATACATCTGCATCCTTCAGTACTTCAGAAGGGTCATTCGTGACTGTTTCTGCTGGTGTTGTAGCTCTTGACCGTACTGAGACTGACCCTGCCGGTGGCACGGACTTCTCAGATTACAGCTATATTCAGCAGAAAACTGGTGTTGTAGCCGGTGACTGTACAGAGCTAGCTTTAACCAACCCATTGAACCCTGGCGGTAACAATGTGGACCCAATCCCATACTGGCGTACAAACGCTCAGTTGTTGACAGGTACTTATAGTTCTCCATTTACTGGTGGTGCTGTTCCTCAGACTGGATTGGAAACGGTTGAGTGGTCTGTTGATGTAACTCAGAATCAGGTGATTCTCTATACTGCTAATGGTACTCGTTTACCAACGGCGTTATTGCAGGGTCCGATGGACGTAACAGGGAACTTGGTTCTCTATAATGAAGATGGTGTTTTTGACCCAATTATTGGTCCAAGTGGTACTGGTACATTGACTTCTCCATTCATGTTCGCTGAGAATACATGGTTCAGAGTATCAATCGCTCGTGGTGTAGACCCAACGGTCTACATGGAAGTTCCTGCGGTTGTTATTGAGTCTGATGACTACAGTATTACAGGACAGGATGCGGTAACGAATCGTGGATTCGGTATCAAGGGTCTTGGTGGACGTTGTAATGGTACAGTTACTCTTCCTCCATTCATCATGTCTGATAGTGCTGGTAGTTTCGTTGCTCCATAATCTAAATTAAGAGGTTATGTTTTGGCGATTGGTTATGAAGGTTATGTGACGTTAAAGGTTGATGCTACGGAAGATTTGGCACTTTGCACAGGTGCCTCCGTACCGAAGACCCGTGTTCGATTGGAAAGTAGTTCCGGTTATGGTGGTCAAATCAATTCTCCGGTTTCGGAGATTGGTATTGGCTTGCCTCGGAATTATGATTTTGATGAATACAGCGGAAGCATAAACTTTGAATTGACTGAAGATTTTTTAGTCAACCAGATGAAAGAATGGTTGTTTGACCGACAGAAGAAGGGTGTTGTTACTCTTTCAAGTCGGGACGGTAACGAGCAATTATTCAATTCATCTTATTGGAATAACCTTTCAATATCAGCGACAGAAGGTGGTGTTCTTGAGGGTTCTATTGGGTTTGTAGCCGAGACGATAAGTAATTACGACATTGGTGGTGACTATATCGGCAATAAAATTGGTCAGGGCTTCCTTTGTAATCCAGGGTCATTGAATATTCCAGCTCCGTTAAATGCAGATAGCAATTTATCACCCATACCCTACTGGAATAGTTCAATTATCGTGGATGGAACTTTACGAGAATTCAACAGTTGGAGTTTAGATTTCAACCAAGAAGTTGTGAAGTTCTATGCTTGCGAGCACAATACAACTCCTCAGGCACCAAAGTACATTGCCGTCGGACCCATGACAGCCACTTTTTCAGGAGACTTCATGTTTGTTGATTCAACGACATGGACGTTTCCTGATTATGTCTCAACACTGGTTGTGAATATTGGTGGTGCATCCATCTCCATGGCTGATTTAGAGAGTTTGACAACGAATGATGCAGTACAGGGGCCAGATTCATTGACTCCAGTTTCTGTAGAGTATGCGGTTTATCAGCTAGTCGCTTAAGTTTAGCTGTGACAAGTCTGTATAATAAATAGACTTGGTAATATGAAATGAGAATTATATGAAAGATAAGCACAGGATAGTACTTTGTCATACCCGTTTAAAATTATGGGTATTTTGGACTTTGGACTTCTGTGCTTTCGTGTTTTAAAGGAGAAAATTAATGGCTAAGACAATCGAATCTAAGAATAAAAATAAGCGAGGAGGCAAAGAAGAGGATAGGGTTGATGTCCGCTTAATGCAACCTGGCAAATATGAGGTTTCACCTGATGATACCTTTACCATTGATATCTATCTTCAAATAAAAGAGAAGAGGTGGATTCTGGTTGAGGAAAGTGAAGAAGAAGATGTCTTTCATGAAGAGGTAGTAATGAAAATGTGGACCTATAATGACAGTGTTGAATTGCGGAAGATGGCGACCTCATATGACCAGATGAAGCGACTACACATGATTGACCAAGATTCTTTGAATAGACTGAAGATTCAAAAGTTCTTGGTTTCATGGACTTTTGGTAGGGATAATGAGAGGCTGAAGTTGCATCATCATAATAAGACGTTAACCGATGAGTCTTGGGCTGCGGTTTCGAAATTGCAACCAAATATTTTGGAATACATAATTCAAAAAATGAATGCGGTTTATGAGTATAACGGTTGAAGAATTAGCTAGAAAAGAATGGGAAGCCATGCAAGACCCGACACGGGTTAGAGTCCGTATTGGGGTGAAATGGTTTGGCTCTATATGTCTTCCATGTTCCTTGAAAGACTGCAAGGAAGAGCATGAAGCTGTTTTTAAGACATTGACCTATGGGGACAATGCATTGATTGAGAAGGTTTGTACTTATGAGGGAGAGATAGAGCGTGGTATAAAGAAGAATCAGGTAGATGTGATTGAGATGAGAAGGTTAATCGTTAAGCGTAATTTACTAGAATGGACACTTCCGATTAAGATTGAGAGAGAGGAGGGGTGGATGTGTCCTGAGAGTTATGAGAAGATAAGCCTAGTTCCGGCTCCATTGATGGATGCTTTTTTGGATGAATTTGAATCGAGGTGTTCTGTTTCTTCAAAGGATGAGCAGATGATAAGTCGTCAAGCTACGGTGTTGTTTGGTAAAAATAGTAGTGGGGTGGCCGATGCTTGTGAGGCAGTGAGTTTATTTTGTACATATGGTAATTATAGCGAGAAATTTGGAATTGACAGAGAATCGTTGATTGGGTTGCCTTATAGGGAATATTTGATGTTAAAGATGATGGTAAATCATGAGAATAAGGCAACGGCACAGCAACAAACGCAGTCTAGGTCTACCTCTCATACAAAAATTGCAGGAATGGGTAGTTCACGAATTCGTCCAAGTAGGGGAGTTTCAGTACCTGGAACTGGGTAAAGGTAAAGTTTATGGCAGATGATACTAAAAGATTAGGATATGGCGGTAGTGCCGAGATTGATGGTGAGCAGGTTCTCATCACCTCTGGTGGTTTTAATTCTGCCACATCTATTAGTTATCTTCAGATGCTTGGCTTGCAGCCAGTGACAGATAGTCGGTCAAAGGTAAAGCATGCAGATGGGGCAACTGCTTATAGCGGCGAGTTATCATTAGATGTGACTGATAGTTTTTTAAATATCTTGACTACTTCACGGATTTTGTCCCGTGGTTATATGTTCAAGGTGGGTATTGATGATGGAGAGGATGGACAAGAATTAGATAATTGTTTAATAACGAGCCTTAGTTTACAAGGAACGTTTGGTGGCTTGGTGACATGTTCGATAAGTTTTGTCAGTGCCGAGGCTCCAACAAGCAGTGCAAGTGTAGCGAACGCTTTTATAGGAGATGCAGAGCCTTTAGGGTATTGGTATTCAGGTAATACAGATGTTAGAGAGTGGTCTTTCTCAATGAATCAAGATGTTCAGCCGGTTTATACGAACGAGAACACTCCGATTCCGAGATACCTAAAGATTGGACTTTTTGATTTTAATTTGGGTGTGACAACCTATGAGCAAGTGATTAACACAAGTGTGATAAACATTGCGACAAGGACGTTCACATTAACTGGAGACTCGGCGAGCGAGGGTTTCCAATTCGCAGGTGTTACAGACTTAGGGTTGTACACCAATGCGTTTGAAACAGCAGCCTCCATTTCGGTGGGGTCTGGTGGCACTATTATAACATAAAAAGGAGACACGAGATGTCTGAGACAGAAGTGAAAGAGAATGAAGAAAATAAAGTTAGTGAAAAGGTAGCAGTGGAGGAAACTCTTGTTGAGGCCATTGTTGAAACCCCTGTTGAAACCCCTGTTGAAGCCCCTGTTGCGGAAGAGGTCGCAGAAGTCTCTCAGAAGGAGGAGGGGAAAGAGCACAATGGTGTTAAAGAGATTGCTCATAACGAAGATGTGATGGCAGAAGCTCAAGATTCTGAAGAGACTGAGGATGATGGAATAGCGGCATTGCCAAATTTCTTTATTGAAGACGATGATGTATGCAAGGTCGAGGTTGATGTTCTTACAGACAAGGAAGGTAAGATAGTAGCAGTAGGTCGAACAAGCGTTGGGCTTGGAGAAGAGGAGTTCCCTTCTTTAAGGTATACCCATCAGTGGTTTGATTTTAAGGTTCCAAATTATGAAGCAATGAGTAATTATAGGAAGGCTTGTTCTATTCAGTCTAAGGACGGTCAGATTGTAATTGATAGATACAAGATGAGAGATTTTCTTTTAGTTTGGCATTTGAAGGATTGGAGTTTAACTAATCCAAAAGGTGAAAAGGTTAAGCTGAAACATGATAAAGAAGGGAGGCTAAATGATGCCTCTACTGAGATGGTTTATAAAGTTCCACCTGCTTTATTGGATGTGGTTTTAACAATATTTGAAAAGGACCAAGTGCTTATTTAGTCCTGAGGAAAGGTAATTATGCCAAGAGAATTTGAAGACTTTTCAGATGACGTAAGTAAGGGAACGGATAAGGTAAAGAATAGCCTTGACGGAATCTCTAAGGCGGCTGCTGATGCGGATAAGGCTCATAATAAGTTGAGCGATTCGCAGAAGGCAGGTACTGCTATTGCTGATAAGTATGCAAAATCTCTAGAGAAGGTCAGTGCTGGCACTTTCGCAGTTGGCGAGGCTAGTAAGAAAGCTTATAAGGGTCTTGAAAAACTTGCTTCCATTAAAGGGAATGGTCTCTCAGGAATCGAGGCAAACATTACTGGTATTACTAGTGCTATCTCAAATATGGATAGCGATGTTAGTAGGGCAATTGACCTTTTGGAGAGATTGTCAAATCAAGAAGTTGAGATAAAAATACCTGAACCTGACTTCGAGTTTGTTAAGGATTTCAAGAAGGGTACTGATTCGATTAATGCCGACCTTATAATGTTGGAGAAGACTGCCTCCAAACTGGGTAAGCAACAGTTTTTGGAATTGAGTATCGAGCTTGGAGGTCGAGAAGCGATTTCTTCCTTCCTTGATGAGATGGATGATTTGGAGAAGAAGGCTTTCCAAGCACAGGTAGACCTAAAGGGATTAGACGGAGCAGTACAGGATTTGGCTCAAAGTTCTCCTGTTCTCGCTGCTAATCTGATGAAGGCAAGAGAGGCGGCTGATGAGTTGGCACGGTCGTCCTCGACCCTTTCTGGGGAGATTGATAAGGCGGCCAGTGTTACAGACTTGGCTCGTAAAAGATTCCAAGAAGGAGCTAATGAGGCAAAAGGTTTTGCAGGAGGGCTTGGGGAAACGAGCGGGAAAGCAGTTGGAGCAGGCGTGGCGGTCTTTTACCTTGCTGAGAAATTGGCAGGATTGATAGATGAGTTTAAAGGGGCGGCTCTTGAGGCTGCAACTTTTAGACGTGAGACAGAGGCGTTAGAGCACGCTCTTGGAGGAATCGTAGTTCCAGGTGAGTTAGAAGATATCCGACAAAGACTTGGTTTGACTCGTGAACAGGCTACGGAGTTTTTCAAGGTTCTTGAAGCTGGAGCAACAAGTGGTGTCGCTAGCATTGATAAGTTAGCGGATGCAGGTGAGAAACTGAGGAACACTTTTGGTGGAGACCAGACAGACCGCTTGAGAGAGTATGTTGATTTGTTGAAAGAGATTCCATCTTTGGATGCAGATTTAAGTATTAGTGCTGATTTGGATGACCAAGCGGCAGCCCTATTCGCATTGGCCGAAGCAGGGAAGATTCAAACGGTTATTGATTTACAGGCAGCCGGTCTTGCTGGTGGCATACAAATTGAGGCGAGTAAGGAAGAGGTTAATTTATTAAACGTGGCTCAGAAGACCGAGCAACAGGTGCAGAATATCAAAGATTTTCTGGTTGGGAAACTTTTCCCGACTTGGGGTCCAGTTATTGGAGAGGTGGCTTCCGGGGTGACCAAGGTTATTGGATTACTAGGAGGAGCATTAGCACTATTTGGGGCGATGAAGATATTTCTTGGTAGTCAGATTGTGGCTCAGAATGCAACCACAAAGGCAGTTCTTTTAGGAGGACTGGGTGGTAAGGCAGGAAAGTTGGGTAAGGCAGGGGCTTTAAGGAAAGGATTTTCTCGTGGAGGGGGAGGCATTGGCGGAGTTAAACGGGGCGTATCTGGGGCGATAAAGGCAACTGCTTTTACGAAGGCTACGACCAAGTTGGGGAAGGTAGCTCAGATTGGGGCTAAGGGGCTCTTGAAGGTTGGGAATGCTTCCAAGATTGCTGGTGGAGGGATGTTGAAGTTGGGTTCTCAATTTGCTAAAGCCGGGGGGATTTGGGGGGCAGTTGCACTTGTGGTGGGGATAGGAGCCACAGCGTTAGCAGATAAATTGGAAGAATCAGGGAACCGAGGAGGTGCTTCAGTTGCTAGATTTTCTGGAGAGCTATTAAAGGCAGGTGGAACGATTGCCTCTTTTGCTGCCATGGGTAGTGTTATTCCTGGTGTGGGGACTGCTATTGGAGCAATAGCAGGGGTAGCAGTTGTTGCCATATCTTCCCTTGGAAGCTTAGGCGATGTTGCTTCTGGATTGGGGCAGGAACTTAATTCTACCGTTGACTCAGGGAAAAAATATGCAGGGTGGCTTCAGTCAACTGGTAAGGCATTAGACTGGATGGGGAAGAAGACTAGCAAGGCAGGTGCTGTCGTTGGTGACTGGGGCGATTTGATAAAATTTGGTACTAGTAAGGTTTGGGATGGGGTCAAAGCATTGGGTGGATGGATTAAAGGTTTGGGAGAGAGTGCAATTTATGGCGACGAATATGCTGCTTCTCTGAAAAAAGCTCGTGAGGCTCAGGGTGAATCTAATAAGTATGGTGCCGTAATTGCATCGGCTCGGTCCAAGATGGCTAAATCTAGCGATAAAGTATCCAAGGCAATGCTGGAGCTGCAGAAGAATACCCAGGAATCAGGGATGGCTCTTCAACAACAATTGCAAAGAACCAAGGCTGAATTTGAAGGAATAAAGTTTAGACTCTTTGAAAGAAATTTAGAAATTGCTTCTGATAGATTGTCTTTATTGTCTGATATCGGAGGGGATACTGGTAATTTCGAAAGAGCTATAGAATCAACCACTAGTGCTTTAAATGAGAAGTTTAAAAAGCTTACTGATTCTCTAGGTAAGAGAAGGTCTGATATTCTTAAAGATGGAGAGCTTAGTGCTTCAGGTCGTAAGGCTGCTCTTAATGACCTTTATGCTAAAGAAGTTTCTGCTGTTCGAGAATTGGTGGATGGGGTAAATAGTGTCGTTGATGCTCTTATGAAAACTCCATCTATTGTACTGAGGGGGTTGAAAGATGAGTTGGAGAAAGGTCGATTTGATATTCAGCTTGATGCAGGAGCTTTAGGTATTGATGATTTTACTAAAGGGTTAGATAGTCAATTTGATAATGCTTTTACTAATTTAACTGAGAGTTTTGAAGCGGCGTCGAAAGCTGGAGATGCATTGGCAGAAGCTGATAAGAAACTAGCAGAACAGAGTAAAAAAACTCAGGCGGTAGTGTCAGATGCATGGTTTGGTATGTCGGATGAACTCAAGAAGGATTTAGGGGGTGTTGCCAAGGTTGGAAAGAAGACCGTAAAGGGTCCTTATGGCGAGACTAGAGAGGAAGATATAGTTACAGGAATAGATGCATCTAAGGGTGCCGATGCGTTGGTTACGGTAAGAAAAAAGATGGAAGAATTTAAGGCGAACATAGAGAGTACGAATGATGCTCTTAAAAATATTCCTGCCTTTAATATAGGTGCAAATCTTAAGGGAATGAAAGAGGAGTTAGATGCCCAGAAAGCGGTTACCGAAGAGGCGAATAAATCAGCCAAAGAGGCGAATGATGCTTTTCTGAAAAACCCGGCAGGAGAAGGGGCTAAAGAGGCAAGACAGAAAGCTGGTGATGCTGCTAAAAAGGAAGCGAAGGCAGAAAGCAAGATGCAGGCCGAATATAATATATATAAGAAGAAATTGTTGGGTCAACTTAAAGATGTTAAAGTTGTTGGAGAAGATGCGCAGGGTTATGTTCAGGAGATGTTGACAGGGGAAGAGGGAGTGTATCTTTCCCAGAAAAAAATGTTTGATATTAATAAAAAATTAGCTAAAGGGAGCGAGAAAAATCTTGCTATTGTAAATATAAAAGGTAAGAACCTTAGCAAGTTAAAGGAGTATGGTAAAGCTGAAGCTATTTTAGAGGGTGGTATCAAGAGTGCTTACGATGCTAAGGTAAACGCGGCTAAGAAAAATTTAGATATTCAAAATAGTATATTTGACCTTCAGAAGAAGGTAGCCTCAGCGATTGCGGCTAGTTCCGGTGTTCTTGAGACACAAGAATTGCGTGGTATGGAGAATAAGCTGTCATCCCTAGAGTCGCAACAGGTTTTGGCTTCTCAAGGAGGGGATATCATAGGGGCATTGGTTGCTACGACTGACCAAGAGACTAAACTTTATGCTGCTCGCAACGAAGCTTTGACCAAACAGATTGCGATAGATAAAGAAAACAGAAAAATAGCCGCGACTGCTTTAGAGGATGCTTTGGCAGACCCAAAATCAGACCCAAAAAAGATAGCTGTTCTTAAAACGACTCTTCAGCAATTTGATAATGTGATGGCTGATAATAGTAAAAAGCTTGCAGATAACGCAAAAGAGCTTTTTAGTGCTGGTATTGATTTTGAGAAGGCATTGGATGCTGTTGGTAATAGTCTTTCAGGAAAAAAGATAAGTGCCGAGCTTGACCTGAGCGAGACCCTTTTTGAGTTCTCTGAATTTTCTAAGGATTTGGCAGGAACTGCTCGTGAAGGATTGAATATTGCGATTAAGGCTGCAAAGGAGCAACGCCGTCTTGAGGAAGAAGCCATCAAGAGAGCCAATGAAAGGGCTAAGGCTCAGGTGGATGAGCAGGCGAAGGCAATTAGTGACCCTGGTCAAAAGGAACGTTTTAAGGCAGAAAGGCTTGCAACGATAGATGCGCAATCGAGAGCTCAATTTGCTAAGGCGGAGTTGAAGGAAAAGAAGAAAGTTTTAGAGGCTGCTCAACGAGAGGCAGACCTTAAGATTGCGGCATTGGATGATGAGCAGGGGTTGTTAGAAGCTCAGGCAGATTTCCTTTCAGAATTTGGTGGTTCGTTTGACCAGTTTACAGCAATACAGCAAAAGAGTGTTGGGTTAGAGCGTGAGAAGTTGGCTATCATTGAAGAGCAGTTAGCGGTTGCACGGAGTACTGGCGAGGATACTCGTAAGGTTCGAGCATTAGAGATTCAGGCGGCGAAGCAAGCATTGAATCTGAGGCGTAAGGAAGTTGGAATTCAGAAAGATATTGCTGAGAAATTACTTGGAAAAGCTTTTGGCCAATTGAGAGGTAGTTTTGCTGGTTCAAAGAATGCTTTCTCGGATGTTGCTTTATTAGGAAGGGCAAAGACTCGTGTTTCTACTCGTTCTGGATTACTGACGGGTGCGGAAGGTGGTAAGGTTAAGACTATCGAAGAAAGGGCTGCTGAAAGACAATTAGGGGCGGGTGTTCGAGGTAAGAAGACGGCAGATGGTTTGAGTAAAGGTGTGGATGCGTTGTTAGCTGATGCTCCTAAGAGATTGAGTATTGAAGAGGAGATGGCTAAGAGTCTTCAAGAGGGCAACAAGGATAATAAAGTATCTGCCGCAGGAATTCAAAAATTAGTTGAGGCGGGTACAACTCCCGGTTCTTTGTATACTCATGATGTTACAAGCGAGGGATGGCTTGCTAAAATATATGGCTTTTTAACTCAATCGGGTTCTGGGACAACCTCCGAGGCTGAAAAAGCTAAGAAGGAAGTTGCAGATTTGAAGTCTAAGGAGCTAAAAAGCCTCTCGCCAGGAGACAAACTACAGAAGATAGTTGCAGATAAGCAGGCCAAAGAAGCAAAAAAACTCTCACCTGGAGAGAAGATTCAGCAACAACTTGGAAAAGCTCAGTTGAAAGAGCGTGAGTTGAGAATGGCTGAAATAAGAAATCCTTTAGCAGGAGGTGGACCTGGTGAGGATATAATGTCTGGGAAAACGTTTAAAGAATTAGGAAAGATTGAGAAAGAATCATTAAAGAAAGATTCAGATAAAAAGGCATTGTTACAAACTCTTGAGAATACAACTACTGGATTGGGGATGACTCCTCTAGCTGAAGGTAATCAGCAAGTAGTTCCTGAATCGAGCAAACTCGCACAGAATGCGGAGCAGGGTAAAAGAGAGGTAATGTCCCAAGAGAAAGTGGCTCAAAATTCCATGCAACCAAAGCCGGGTTTTGCCGCTCCTTCAGGAGATTTAGGCGGAGGAGGGGGCGAGTTGCCTGCTTTAAAAATAACAGGAACCATGGAAGTGAAATTTGATAATCAGATGTTCCGCAATCAAGTGGTTACGATTGTTGGCGAGTCAATTAATACTGGCGAAATAAGAAAGTCGCTGGAACAATTAGTGGTATTTAAGACATAATGAGCAATCCAGTAGCGACAATCGGTAATTCAATTGTAGGACCTTCTGACCCTCAGGTGATTCGGAAGCAGTTCACTCGTATTGTGTATGACCAACAAGATTTCTTTGTCTATGCACAAGGAGAATTTGACCCAACTTATACTACATTCGACCCTACCGAGTTGGGTGAGCGATTCTTTATTTTTGTTCCTTTGTTGGATGCCTTGGATGGCAATAGTCCTGTTAAGCCTGATTTTGTGACTCAGGAGAGTTGGGATGATACGGTTCAGAATTCTGCAAGTGGTTTTGTAACTGCTGTAAACTCGATAATGCCCAAATTGATGGTTCCTTCTGAGATTTTGGTTGATAATGGTTTTGATAGTAGTGGGGCATTAAATAGTGTTTTTTGGGCAGAGGTTCAAAAGGGTACAAATGTTGGAAAAAATCTTTTCAATTGGACGATGACAGATATTAATGGTGGCGGAAGCCCTGGTACAGCATTCTATGAAAACGTTCAGACTGGTGCATTTTGGGGTTCTCAGTATGTTTCCGTTAAGCAGAAAGATGATGAGACAAATGCCAATACAACTACAGTAGAATTGGTAAATCCTACTGACCCACCTGTTGGTGATTGGTTGGCATCAGATAGCAGTGATTTGGTTGTAGGAGGGGCGTTTATCTTGATGTTGAATGTAGTCCCTCAAAGACCTGGTACAGCAGACCCTAGCGATGTCCAAGATAACCCATGGAGCATCAAGCTTGAGTTTGGAGAGGTGACATTGGACTTATCTGAGACTGGAGCTTTAAAGGCTGCTATTGGTGGGTTAGAGGATAATACAATTACTGCCAACCTATCGGAGGGTAAGACTAAGGAAGGTCCTCCTCAGCAACAACATATTGATGATAAGTCTCCATTTATTATTCAGGTGTATCCAGTTTGGAATGGTATTGTGATTCAGAGTGGGGTTCAGGATAGTATTGCCAATGTAAAGCCTGCGAGTGTTTATGTTCCGAAGTTAAAGGCTCCAAGTGTCTTGAATCCTCCCTATAGCAGTGGTTTTGACCCTACTGCTCCAGCCGAGGTTGAGGTAGGTGTTGGTTCAGGAGCGACATTGGTGACGGTAGATTTTGGCAGTACTCTTACGATGACTGCAAAGAATTGTCGTTATGACTTTTCTTATCAGCCTTTATTTTTCAGTAATCAATGTTGGTTTGATGAGTTTTTTGTTGGGTCTGATGACCAAGGTGGTGTGGTTTCTTATGCTTATTCTGTTTATCCGATTTGGACTGCAAATGGCACAGCGGCGGTGTTGAGTCCTACTCCTGTGGTTACTCAATCGACTTTTTCAGGACCGTTGCCAGATACTTCTTATTTTTATATAAACTGGCGTTTAACAGAGACTGCTCATAGTCGATTTGCTGGTGAGATATTTGGAAGCATTTTAGAGGTGGCTGAAACTCGTGAGTTCCCCATTAAGAATGGTAATGGTAGTTTTGATTTAACATGGACAGGAGGTACGGCGGGAGACCCTTCCCCAACGGGTGATTGGGTTGATTACATTCAAAGCATTTCTATCTCTATTACTACGGATGGTAGTAGTGGACAAATAGTTGTTGATAAGTTTGGGGTTGCCGGTCAGGATGCGATTGCTACTCAAGATATTGGGGCAATTACAATAAGTTGTTCAGGAGCGGAGGGAACCGTTGGAGGTTCTCTTTTCCAAGGATTAGCACAAGGTATATCTGAAACCAAATCCTCAGATGGGGCGACTTGGACTATCCCTCTTATTGGGTTGGAGAAGAAGCTTGATGATATTGCTTTAATCAATGTTCCATTTTTTGATGGGGAGAAGCTTTCTACTACTTTTGATTTCATGACTCGTTATGCAGGTATTGTGGATGACCAGAGTGGCTCTCCAAGCGCTGGCTCAATTCAACTTTCTGTATCTCAAGATGTTAACGTGGCTCGTTTTGATTGGAAGTCGGGTACGAGTGTGAGAGCGGCCTTAGATGATATTATGGTAGATACTCAGCAGGGTTTTACGGTTTGGGATGGTAAAGTATTTTTATGGAATTTGGGGACGGATGGTTTGCCGACTTCTTTGGGTCCAGACCAGTCGGGGGCTTATCCTGATACAAAGATGGTATTGGAAGACCAGACTCCTGATTTTGATGATGTAAGAAATGAAATTGTAGTAATTGCACTACAAGCGATTTCTGATGGCAAGGGGTCTCAGATTGAGGATATCCCAACGATTCCTCGTTTCGAGACTCGTCAAACTACTACTACTCCTGATATTCCATGGGCAAAATCCCTTGTGCAACCATTGCCTGGGTTTTTAACTCAGTCGGAGATGAGCGATATTGCCGATAGGTTACAGAATGCTACTAAGGCTTACACGATTATTGGTAGAACGACGATTGCGGGAAATGCTGATATTAGACCTTATGATAGATGGGGCAGTTTCATTATTTATAGTGTAAGCCATAATATAGATTTCCAGGCAAAGAGTTGGACAACAGATTTAGAATTTAGAACATCAACATCATAGAGGTGATATTATGAGCACATCAAGAACATGGTTTCAAAAAAATGCTAATCAGAATATGACTGCAAATTTGTCAAAGCTTCCGACCCTAGCAATGACAGGGCATTCCGCAGGTGCCAATCCTAATAATACCAATAAAGACAAGAATGGAAATAATGCTTTTGTGGTCGGTAAAACAGTAGTTGGAGGAGAGGAGGTTATCGGATGAAAGCTTATAAGCAACGTACAAAATATTTGAACATCCCCGTAGTCGGTCTTGGAGATAGGATAGAGCCTTCCCAAGAATTGAAGAAGTATCAAATAATTGAAAATATGCTAATTGCCGGAACTCAGGGTGTGCAGTGTGTGGTTTTTGATGATGGTGATTATTCTTTAGAGAAGGAAACTGATACAACTTATAAGGTGTCATGCCAGGCAACTGGTACGATGCCATGTGCTATTGGGATGGTTAATGGTGCTTACTTTAACGCTCATAGTAGAATTACATGGGAAGGTTTGAAGAAAGGTGTTCAGAACTGGCTCTATGTGAGAGGGTATGCTAAGACCTTTGAGGACTGTACTTATATTAAGACAACTTCTTCAATTAGGGATTTGGGTTCTAAGAAGACTCATTTGTTGATGGCTTATGTTGATTTACGAGAAGAGAGTCCTGTTTTAAATGTGTACCCTGATGGAAAAGTTTATTCTGATGATGTGGCACGACATGCTTTGGATAATACTAACCCCCATGGGCGTAAGTTGATTCAAGATGAATTGATTATTAATAAGAATCTTCAGCTTGGGGATGAGGAGCATACTCCAGTTGTTTCTATTTTTACTGGTGGAGAGAAGAGGGAGTTTGCGATAGATGCGGTTGCATCTGCGGTTTCTTCTTTGGCGGGACAGAGGGCAATCTTCTTGGATTTTGAGACAGGAGGAACGGAGGGTATCCTGCTCTCGGTTGAAGATGGTTTGAAGGTTATATTTGCTCATCCTCAGGGCCCTTCTTTTTCTGGAGAATTTACTGTTGGCTATGAAAATTCTGATGAGAAAGTTGATAAGAGTAATGAGGTGATGGTGTATAATAGTGGGGGCACTAAAGAAAAAGCACGTATCATGATAATTTGTGGATAATCTATGGCAAACGATGGTACCGACAAAAAGAATTTAGAATATAATAAATTTTTCCATGTTTCTCGACATATTGAACCAGTAATTGTCAAGGACAGGGATGTTGTTGCATTCTGGCCAGATACTGTGTGGTTTGATGCTACGAGTGGAATAAATATTTGGCGTGATTCCACTAAGTCACGAGTGGTATATTCGGGTACTCCAACAACAATCGAAGAGAGTGAAAGAACATTGATGTGGGGGCGTGTAGGGGAGGGTGGAGATTTGGTTTCGGGGTGGAGGTGGGTCCCCTATGTTCCAAGCCTAGATGCAGATGAGAATGACCTTCTTCCTCTGAGGGAGGTTTATGCTCCAAGAGTAGTTTATGATAGGACTTCTAATACTATTCATTTATGGTTTTGGACGAATGTTAAGTATGGTTATAATGGGGATGAGTATGACCCTGACCAGATTTATTATATTGGTGTCCAGGATTACTTACCTGCGATTAAATCAAAGACGGCTCCAGAAGAGGCGGCCAAGAGGGTGCTTTGCTATGCGGTAGGGCAGTTTGGCCATTACTATATGGAAGGCGGTTTTGTAAGTGGTTTTCAAGGAGTGCAGGGGAACAAGGGTACTACACAAAATGCTGTAAATGATTTGGTGCCGATTTTCACTCTTCCCAAGATTATTAATAAAGATACAAGCGGAGGCACAGTTGGGCAGGGGATTATAACTGATGGGTGGTATCTTCCAACGGGTGCTTCAGGAAGCAGTGGGGCAACGGGATGTGATGGGTGCGAGTATGCTCCATTGTATGAGATTTCATGTGGGGCAGAGACCATTGAATTTTTGGCAGGTGTTTCAAGAGGAACGGAGGGATGTTGGGCAGTTGATGAGCCAGTTTGTGTAAATGTTCCCAAACCTGAGGGTGTTGATGCAGGGGCATGTTATCCAAAGCAGTTTCAAGGAAAGGTCACAGAGCTTCAACAAAGAACGGTTGGAGGGAGTCCCTATAATGGGGTTATTGTTAGTTTTGATGGGAATGTAGAATTTGATTGTTGCACTGAATGGGCTAGTGAGTTTGAATATGCCAATGGTGCAATGGGAATACAAGATGCCTCTAAGTGGACTTTTTGTCATGGGATTTGTCCTCCAGCAGGTCCAACGGGTTTCCAGGGATTTCAAGGCTTCCAGGGCTTCCAGGGATTTCAGGGTTTTCAGGGATTCCAGGGATTCCAGGGTTTCCAAGGCTTCCAAGGCTTCCAGGGTTTTCAAGGTTTTCAAGGGTTTCAGGGACCTCAAGGGAATCAAGGATGGCAGGGACCTTCTGGTGGACCGGTTGGTCCAACGGGGGGTGTCGGAGGAACTGGAATCCAAGGCTTCCAAGGGGCTCAGGGTTGGCAGGGCGTTCAGGGATTCCAAGGGCCGCAAGGCTTCCAAGGTCCACAGGGTTTTCAAGGTCCACAGGGTTTCCAAGGTCCACAGGGTTTCCAAGGGCCACAGGGTTTCCAAGGATTTCAAGGACCACAGGGGTTTCAAGGGCCTCAAGGTTTTCAAGGTCTACAGGGTTTCCAAGGTCCACAGGGTTTCCAAGGGTTTCAAGGACCACAGGGGCTTCAAGGACCTCAAGGGTTTCAAGGACCTCAGGGGTCTCAAGGCGATGAGGGGACAGATGGAACAGACGGAGCTTCGGGGAGCCAAGGACCTCAGGGGCCACAAGGGGCCGGAGCTATTGGTTCTCAAGTTACATTTACAGTTGTTACAAATACTGATTATACAGACCCTACTTTTAAGCAAACTAAAAGACAAGTAACTGTTAATGGTATCTTAGGAGCCGAAGCAGAGACTACTGTATTTACGGCTGAGGATTGCGATGATGGACCGGGAGGGGGAGCTCAAGGTCCTCAAGGTCCGGCTGGGCTTCAGGGTTTTCAAGGTCATAAGGGTGATGATGGGGATGATGGGGATGAAGGTCCTCAAGGCGATGATGGTTCTAATGGGACTAATGGTGAAGATGGTGCGACAGGAACAACTGGTCCTCAGGGAGTTCAGGGTTTTCAGGGTTTTCATGGTTTTCAGGGTTTTCAGGGACTTCAAGGCTATCAAGGCTATCAAGGGTTTCAAGGGTTTCAGGGTGGTCAAGGGTTTCAAGGATTACAGGGTGCAAGCGAATCTGAGCAGACAATTACTTTTGTCACTGATAGTGAATTCAATTCAGGCAATGGTTCATTCGTCAATACTTTCAGGCAGATTACCTTTCAGGGAAGTTTGGGTTCAACCGGCTCCGATATTGTTTTTCAAGCTACGGGCTGTGCTCTTATAATCACTGGGGCTCAAGGATTAGCCGGTTCTGATGGCTCTAATGGAGTGCAGGGAAGCCAAGGTTCTGATGGTTCTGATGGTTCTGATGGTTCTGATGGAAACCAGGGTTTTCAGGGATTTCAGGGATTTCATGGGGTTCAGGGACCAACAGCTTGTAATATGCCTAAGTTGATTACGGCAGGGCATTCTCCTTATAGTGCTCAATTTGGCGAATACTTGCTTGTAGATTCTACCGATAATTTAATAACTGTTAATTTGCCTACTCCAATCGCTGTTGGGGATTGTCCTCTTATGATGGTAGACCCAACAAGTAGTTGGAAGGTTAATGCGATTAATGTTGGAAGAAATGGTAACACAATCGGAGGTTTGTCTCAAGATGATACTCTTACGGGGGTTCAATGGACTGAATATGTTCCTGTAAGTACTTCGGATTGGAGGAAGAGAGATTAAATGGATTTTTTTGAATCATGGATTTGTAAGAGTAGGCGAGAATGTAAGAAATGTAGATTGTCTCGTGAGTATAGAATAGATGTAATAAAGAAATTTGATAATCCTGAAGAGATTGATTTTGAATGTCCTTTGGGGAAGTCAGCGGATGACTATGCAACAACGTCTAAAATGGCATTTGGAGTGGCACAGGCAGCAGGTCGTACAGTTAAGGCGATTGCAACAGGAAAAAATGCTGTAGTGAATGATGAAGAAAAAAGAAGAAGACTTTCTATTTGTGGAGAGTGTGAATTTTATAAGAGTGGAAAGTGTGAGGCATGTGGTTGTTTTGTTAACTTCAAAGCCAGATTGGCAACGGAACATTGTATAAAAGGTAAATGGTAAAAGGTAAAAGGTAAAAGGTAAAAGGTAAAATGGGTATATCTGCATCAGTTATTGTAAAAAATGAGGAAGAAGTTCTTCCAAGAATGTTGGAATGTGTAAGCAAATGGGCAGATGAAATAGTAATCGTTGATACGGGCTCAACTGATAGAACCGTAGAGATTGCTCAGGCTCATCCGAAAGTGAGGTTTTTCTATAGTAATTTTTTTAATAAGGATACTGATATTTCTGATTTCCAATTTAATGTAGCTAAGAATGAAGCCATTGATAGGTGTAGGGAGGATTGGATTTGTTGGTGGGATGCTGATGATTTTATTGATGATGAGAATGCTTTTAAGATAAAGTCTCTGGCTCAAGGGGCACCAATTGCTCCTTCTTTATATACATTTGAGATGAGGTTTGAAGGGATGATTTTTGAGCATTGTCGTCTTTTTATGAATGGTTATAATATTCGATTTGATGAGCATCATTCATGTCATGAATATTTAAATACATTGGGTCATCCTCATCACCATCGACGGGATATTGTGATTCAGCATCGACCTGGTAAAAATCATAGTAATAGTGCCACAAGGAATCTTAGTATTCTGGAGAAGGATTATTATAAAAGAGGGTATGATGACCAGAGAACATTGTTTTATTTGGCAAATAGTTATAGGGAAAGCGGTAAGCCGGAGAATGCTATTGGATTTTATGATAAGTATTTGAAGATAAGCCAATGGCCAGAGGAGCGATTTTTTGCGAGACTTTATAAGGGCGGTTGTTTCCGAGCTCTTAATAAGCAAGTGGATGCTAGAAGGGAGTATTTACTTTGTTTGATTGAGGATTTTCGTTTTGCGGAGCCTTATGCCATGTTGGGGGATATCTCTTTAACGGAGGGGGATTTAAATCGTGCTGAACACTGGTATAAGATGGCCTTGGCAACACCATTCCCTACTGATTCCAGGCTATTTGCTGTGGGTCAAATGTATGATTCTTATCCCAAGGGGCAATTGGAGTTGGTTTACAAAAAGCGAGGAGATAAGCCTTCTGAACCAAATGTTCCAAATCCTTATGGAGTGTCTCCGAAAGATAATTCAGTGTCTGATTCTCGCCCTGTGGTGAAATATGACCTTCCTGAGGATAGGCGTGAGATGTTTCTGGCATTATCGGCTTTTGAGATATTGAGTGCGTGTAACGGGGTGTTGGTGGAGGTGGTATGTCCTGATGAGTTTTCTAAAGAGATTGCTGAAAGGGCATCATGCGTGAAGGTCTCTCAAGGAGAGGGCATGAAAGTCGGATTGCCTACAGATTTGAAAGATAAACATGGTGTGGAGTGGATGTGTCGGTCGGCAGGAATGGTGCCGAAGGGTATAGGTTCATTCTCATTGAATGGTAAATGTGCCCCAACTAAGAATAAGGTAGTAATTCAGCGTGGTCCTCAATGGGGGGAGGAAAATTGGAATCAATTACGAAATGAATTGCAAGATGTTAATATTGTTGATGTTACTGGTCGAGATGGGAGTTCGGTTGTTCACGAGATGGAGGATGCTCATTTGTTTGTGTGTGAGGGGGATTGGGGGCAACATTTGTCTAAAGCGATGGGTGTAGATACGGTGGTTCTATGGGGCGATTCTATGCCAGAGCAGAATGGATGGTTTGACCAAGAGAATATGGTTCATCCAAGAAATGGTAAATTAAATCTTATATCTCCCTCTTCTATAAAAGACTGTATTGAAAGGAGGTTGGATTATGCCTAGTTTAGCGTTTTACAATAATACGCCACAGCCAGTGTGTGATTTTATAGGTATTTTGATAGCAGAGACAAAACTTTGTGGAATAATAAATAACTGTTCAAGGAGGCAACCGATGCCATATACGCCTATTGATTTATATAAGGACAATGATAGAAGGTTACGAGTTTTCATTAAAGATGGTAATCTGAATGTTGTTGATGTAACGAATGCTGTTGGAATTTTTACTGTTAAGGATACCAAAGAAGATGCTATCATATTTCAGAAGAGTACTGCGGTTCCATCTGAGGGGGCGATTGGTTCTGGAGATGAGGGGGAAATGTTTTTCTATATTGTCCCTTCGGACACCACTTCTTTGACTGGGGGAGGTCAATATGTATATGATGTTCAGGTTACATTGGATACGGGATTGGTCTATACCACGGTAGAGGGTGTTATCAATCTTCTTCAGCCGGTTAATCCTTAAATTTTACTCCAATTGATTAATTTTAAAGAGCGTTTAGGGGTATAATTCCTTAGACGCTCTTTTATTTAAATTCGGGATTGTATGGCATATTTTAAGATTGACAAGGGTTTGATTAAGTTTCATGACGTATACAAGGTGAGGCGGAAGATTCAGGAGGTCGGCGGGGTTTTCCGTGCTGATGAGAGTGTGTGGGTTCTCGCTTTTACCATAGAGAATTTAGAATTTGTTATTGATGAGATTCCTAATCTTTTTGTGCCAGACGGAATTGATGAGCTTGTTATTAATCAGCAGAAGAAAGAGAGGAAGCTTACTGAACTTAAGAAGGCTGCCAAGGATAATATCGAGATAAGACTGAAGATTCCTGGATTAAAGGCTATTTTGTATCCCTATCAGAAAATGGGAGTGATGTATAGCCTTGTTAGTGGAAGTGGTATGCTGATAGCAGATGAGATGGGTCTTGGGAAGTCTTTTCAAGCATTAGCATTGGCATTGATGTTAAAACATCAGGGAAGGGCAAAGAGCGCATTGTTGGTAACGCCTGCTTCTTTGAAGTTTAACTGGCCTTTAGAGATTGAGAAATTTACTGATGAAAAATACGTAGTGATTGATGGAACCCCGGAGCAACGTATTGCTCAGTGGTTGCGGAAAGATGTGTTTTTTTATGTGGTGAACTATGAATTACTTTTGGAGGATTTATTTGGTGGCAAGGAACCAAAGGAAAAGGATGATGAAACTTCAGAGCAAAGAGTGCGAAGAGAGAAGAGGCAATCCAAAATAGCAAAAAGGGAACGGATACTTTCTCCTTTGAGGGATAAAGTGTGGGATTTCATATCGGTAGATGAGATACATAATATAAAGAATCCTGGAAGTAAGCGAAGTAAGAATATTAAGAGTTTGAAGGGTGATTTTAGGATTGGCTTATCGGGCACTCCTTTGGATGGGAAGTTGGAAGAGTTGCATAGTGTTATGGAGTTTATTATGCCGGGATTATTGGGAAGCCGAACTCGTTTTCTTCAGAAGCATGCTGTTACTAATTGGAGTGGGGATGTTGTTTCCTATAAGAATATAAATGAGGTTAGTGAGAAGATTGCTCCTTTCTTTATTAGGAGGCTGAAGAAGAATGTTTTGAAAGACCTGCCTGACAAGATATATGAGAATAGGATTATTGAGTTAAGCCCGGCTGAGAGAAAAATATATAATGATATTAAGAAGAAGAGACATGAGATAACGGAAGATGCGGAGGCCATGGTTCTGACGATTAGGTGTAAGCAATTTCTGGACAGTCCTGAGTTAATTGAAGAGGAGGGTGAGTCTTCCAAATTAGAGTCGTTTAAGGAGGTAATTCAGGAAGTTGTTATAGAGAATATGCACAAGGTTATCATTTTCAGCCAGTATAAAAAGATGACTGATATTCTTGTAAGAGTATTAGAAGAAATGGGTTTGAAGTGTCTTTACATTCATGGAGAAGTTCCTAAGGCTAAGAGAGCTCAGATGCAGGAGCAGTTTAATACGGATGATTCAATTGACTGTATTATAGGGACGGAAGCGATGTCCACAGGGCTTAATTTTATTGGGGGCGATATCGTTATTAATTATGATGATAATTGGGCTCCTGCCATTATGCGTCAACGTGAAGACCGTGCTCACAGAATTGGTCAAAAGAATACAGTAACTGTAATAAATTTCATTTGTCGTGATACAATAGAAGAGCGTATTCGAGAGCGTCTCTATGAGAAGGAAATTGTCTCCAATGAAGTATTGGGGGATGGTTTAGATGAATATGTTTTAAAACGTTTAGGACCAAAAGATATATTAGGACTTTTATAAATGGCAAGTTTTGATGATACTAGGGAATTGGAAAGAACATTTCTTAAGCTTCTTATGAAGACTAAGATGATGGCACGGTTAAATATATTTAAGGTGAGGAGGGAATGGTTCACTGGAAAAGAAAGATTGTTCATATGGGAATGTATTAAGAGCACTTTTGATAATTCTAAGAGTATTCTTACAAGACGTTTATTTTTATATGAGTTGCAGGGACGCATAGATGATGAAAAGGAGAGGGATTATTATGCTTCGGAATGGGAGATGGTTGAAGATACTGAGGTTTTTGAGGATGCCGATGGGCTGATTAGTCGGCTTAAAGAGGCTGTTATTGGTCGTAGAATAATGGATGCGGCAGAGGAGATGGCTATGAAGCTTGAGTCTGCTAATATTCAAGAAGCTTTAGAATCTCTTAAAAGGTCGGCAATCTCTATTAACAATGATGGTGGAGATGACCATGAGATTGTTGAGATTACTGATTACCAACATCGTTTGAAGGTTTTACGGGATAAGCAGGAGCATCCGGAGAAGTATTTAGGGATTAAAACTGGCTTTCCTTCATTTGATAGGTGTACTGGTGGTTTGTTTAAAGAGGAGCTTTTATTGGTAGCAGGTGTAACAGGCTTGGGGAAGTCTACCTTTGTGAAGCAATTACAATATGGAATTATTACCAACAATATAGATAAGAATGTTTTACATATTGCGAATGAGGAGAGTCAAGACCAAGTAGAAATGAAGTTTGACTCTCTCCTGACGGAAGTCCCCTATTTGGATTATAAGCTTGCTCGGACTTCTGAGGATGATATTGAGAAGTGGATTGAGACGATGGAGAAGACTCTTAAAAATCCGGGAGTGGGTCGTATTTTCGTAAAAGAGGTTCCTCAGTTTACTGACGTCACCCTGGTTGAGCAGGCATATAACGAGCTCAAAGAAAAGGGGATTGATATTCATGTTATCATTATTGACCATTTACCCCATATTAAACCTATAGGTCAAGTCTGGGGTGAGAACGATGAAAGGGCAAAAGCGGCGGCAGATTGCAAGCAGTTGGCGAAGAATTGTAAATGTTCTGTGGTCATCCCTACCCAAGCTGCCACAGAAGTAGAGGAAAAACAATCAAAGGGGAAGAGGGCGGGAAGATTAGATGTGTATGGTTCAAAGGGGCAGATACATGTGGCAAATTCTTTCTTGATGATTACAAAGAGAGGGACTTTTGAAGAGGTTGGTAAACCAGATTATTTATGGGATGTTCATTGGCTTTGCGATATGAAGAAGAATAGAGATGGCCCTGGGTTCTACTTTGAAGCTCGGCATTATGTTGAGATTGGAAAGGTTGAAGAGATATTAGGTGATAATGCTTTTGATAATTGGGATGATGAGCCAGAACCCTCTCCTTCTCCAGAACCCGAAATTTATAATGAAGATGATGGGGAAGCTGAGGATGTTTCTGATAGTGGGGTAAAAATTGATGAGAATGTTCCAGAAAAATCCGAGAAAAAAAGTAGTTTTTTGGATAGATTGCCCAAGATTGGCGTATAATAAAATGATAGTTTAAATGATAAAAATAGGATGATTGAAGATGTCAGAACATGTATTGATAACACACCAAAATATTGGTGACTCTTTTAGTGGGGTTTATTATATTGAGCAATTACACATCAGAGAAACTACTGGTGGAAAAGATTTTACCGAGCTCATATTGAGAGATAAGAGTGGTTCCCGAAGTGTTAAGTACTGGGGCGTTGTGGGTGGATTGGCCAAGGGTGACTGGGGATTTGTAAGTGCCAGAGTAGAAGAATATATGGGTGGCCCAAGTATTATTGCTAAGAATTTGGAGAAGGAAGATGCTCCTTCGGATTTGTCAGCGTATGTCCCTGTGTCAGAAGACCATGATAAGAATCTTGAAAAGTTTTCTAAGCTAATTGAGGAACTTCGTAAATTGTGTTCGGAGGTTGGTGATAATACGCCACTTATAATTGTGGAGTCTATATTTACTGATAAGTTCAGGGCTCAGTTTTGTGATGCCCCTGGCGGTTATGGGTTCTATGGTTGCAAGGGAGGAGCCTTGGCTCGGACGGTTCGAGTTGGCATGAGTGTGAGATTTTTAAGTGGAAATTATAAGTTGTCTCCTTTGGATAAGGCTATCGCTGTAGCCTCTGCTCTGCTTTATTCTATTGGAGCAGCAGAGGTTTTCCATATGAAAGATTGTATGCCTGATGAAAAGACTTATGGTGCTCTTTTAGGGGTAGAGGGATATACTAACTCCCGTCTATTATCCGTCTTTAGAAAATTGGTAAAAGGAGGCGAGGCAGATAAAGACAGTGGCATGCGTGTTTTACATGCTGTTGCATCGGCTCGTGAGACTGCGGTTAAGGCAATGACTAAAGAAGGAATTATCTTGTCAATGGCAAATCGCATGGATGAAGAGGTTTCAAATGCCTTGAATTTTATTGATGATGATATTAACGAGGAAGAGGACTTTACCGCTTTCGACCCAAAGAGTAAGCGTCGATACCTCAAGGTATGAGTCTTAGCGAACAAGAAATTGCTCGTTACAAAGACATAGAGTGGTTGATGCCTCATGTGGACGTGGAGGATGTTCTAGACCGCTTGGGTGTTGAGCATGGACATGAGCGAAATAGCGAAATAATGGCCTTTTGCCCTGACCATGAACATCATACAGGAAATTCTCCAAGTCATCCTAAATGGGGTTTAAATACTGATACGGGAAAGACCTATTGCTTTACTGAAGACCGAGGTAGTAATTTGGTTTTCACGATTTGTAGAGTATTGGATTGTGGGGCTGATGCTGCGGTAAGTTTTATGACTGGTAGCGATGTGACGAATCTAAGGGCTTCTGGTTTGAAGGGTAGAATATCCAAGCTTAGGCGTAAAGATGTAAAAAAGAGAAATGCTGAAGAGCCAGGCGAGGTATGGGGGTTGGATAAGATTCAAAAGGATTTGAACAATCGTCCAGTTTCAGACCATTTATATGATTTTTTCATGCAACCTCCAGGGAAGCCTCCAAGCAATATTGTACAGAATACCGTGGATAGGTTTGGGGTTTTTGAGAGGAGGTGGGGATATTATACTAATCGAGCTATCATTCCTTTTTATATGCATGGAAAAATTATCGGTTTTTGTGCTATTGATATGCTTGGGGAGAGGGAGTGGGTGCAGATGCATCCATTGAAGGACTCATCAGATTATAGGAAGGTATTGTATCCGCAAAATTTCAAATCAAACGAGTGTCTGTTTAATTATGATAATTGTGAAAAAGGGTCGAAGATTATATTGACTGAGGGGGCACGAGAGGTGATGAAGTTGAGCCAGGAGGGCTTCCCTAATAGCTTGGCAGTGTTGGGTTCTGGTCTGGGAAGCAGTGACCCATTGGAGGTTGGGGACTCACAGTTGAGACTTCTGGCAAAATTGGACCCAGAGGAAATCATTTTAATGTTTGACGGTGACAAGGCAGGATATAAAGCTACTGAAAAACTGGAGAAAAATCTATCGAGATTGTTTCCAGTTCGTCCGTGTAAATTGTTAAACGATACAGACCCGAAGATGCTTTGTCGTGATGAAATAAAAAAGATAATAAAAAGTTTTAAATTATCTTGTAATGATTTTTGAACATGTAATATTGAATGATTATGCTTCCGGTGATGGTGTTACCTAAAGTATTTTGAGGCGTGCCCGTTTTGGGCTTTTTGTGGCAATTCCGTATAGGAATTATTTATTAAAACTTGCCGATTTTCGGCTGTAGGCAGAGGAAGGAGAGGTGTAATGGCTTCAGTTCTATTGGATGCGTATTGTGTCCAAAATACCCGTGTTATAAAGCGTTTTCCAGTGGTTGATGCTTTAAGTTTCATTCGATTAAAAAGTTATTTTACGAGTGAGTCCCCCGTCAAACGAGTTGCAGTATCTTCTGTAGAAGAAGTTCCAGATATCCTGCATAGATTCCCCATAACCCAAGAGCTTGCGGCTGATATTATCGCTAATGGTTTACCGTGTGGTATGGAGTCATCGAGCTATCCCAAGGAAGAATATATTATGGATGGCTTGTATCATAGTATATCAGCAATGGTATACAAATTATGTAGAAAATATACGGCGACTTGTACAACTGACCTTGATGATTTGGCTCATGAGTGTTTGCATCGCATTTTTGCAAAGATTGGTCAGTTTAATAAAGATAAGGGGAAATTCACCACTTGGAGTTATCGGGTCTGCTTAAGTGTTTTGGCTCGTCGTTATCATAATGATAAGAAACGAAGTGACCGTTTTATTTCTGATGGGGAGGATGAGGAAAAGAATGAAAGGATGAGGAGTGGTATTGTCAGAGAGAAGGGAGTATCAGTTCTTAATGGTGAGATGAGGGAAGTTGTACGTAAGCTTTTGCGTGAATACCCTGAGAAGGCTGAGTTCGTTGAGGAATTATTTGGAAATATCAATAGTAATGACCATTTATTTCCTGTTTCGGTGTGCATTAGTGATTCTGCACGGAAGCTAGGTATAGAATATGTGGAAGCCTATACGTTTTTTAAGCGTGTCGTTCGTCCAATTTTTAAAGAATATTTTGAATACAGAGAGGTAACAAATGTCTGATATGAAGATGCATAGCCCAACCCAGGCTATAAAAATGGGTAGTTGTTTTGGTCACTACGATGAAAATGATAAAATTTGTGGTAAGTGTGTGGTAAACGGGGTGAGTTTCCCTTCTCCATATTCATGTAATGTTGCTACTGCGAAGAGGCAAAAGGCAGAAAGTGCGGGTGTTGAAGACCTTGAGGACATTGATGCATGGGATTATTTGATGAAGTCCCTTCAGGGTAGGTTGGATTTATCAATTACTAAAAATGATAAAGCTATCAGTTATGATTTTGCAGCTGATGATGGAACTCACAAAATTCGTGTTATTTCCATGATAGGTTCTGAAAGGGTAATGATAATGGCATCTGGCTTCAAGGAGAAGTATGAGAAGTTAGAGTCATTGGAATTTGTGGAGAATATTTTAAAGAAATTGCTATGAGGACTGTTAATTATCCTTATTTCCAACCTTCATTTGCAAACTTTAATAAAGCCCAGATAGCCGTTGTTCCTTATTTTGATGAGGATGTTAATTTGGTTGTGTCTTTTCCCACTGCGGTGGGCAAGACTGTTATCGCAGAATGTTGTTTTGGATACCATTTATCTACAGAGAAGGATAGTCGAGTAGTATATGTCTCTCCTCTTCGAAGGCTTACTTCTGAAAAATATGAGAATTGGAGTTCTGAGTCACAGTTTTGTGATTATGGAGTAATGCAGAGTACTGGAGAAGACCCTGCTCCCATGAAAGACTTTGAAAATTCCAGAATATCTTTACTTACGAGTGAGTCTTTTGATTCAAAAACCAGAGTAAAAACATATCGTGAATGGTTAAAGGGTGTTGCATGTGTGGTTATTGATGAGGCTCATTTGATAGGACATGAGAAGAGGGGAGGTGCTGTTGAGAATGCTTTAATGCGTTTTACTTCCATAAATACTACTGCACGATTAATTTTATTATCAGCTACTATGAGTAACTCAATGGAGATTGCTAAATGGATAAAATCTCTTAATGGCAAAGAAACAAAGCATATTAAGAGTGACTGGCGACCGGTGAAGATAAACCGGGAGTTTTATGAAATACCGGATGGTAACGAGTCAAAGATAAGAGCCGTTGTCGCTCATCTTAAAAAGAGCAATTTTACAGGAAAGACGATTGTTTTTGTTCATTCTAAGGCAGTTGGAAAAGAGATTGTGAATAGGTTAAGTAAAGAAAGAATAAAATCGGCTTTTCATAATTCTGGTTTAAATAAGAGAAAGCGAGCCGAAATTGAAAAAGAATTTGATGATGCGTATTCAGAATTGAATGTACTGGTTAGTACGAGCACTCTTGGAGCAGGAGTTAATATAGGATGAATGATTTAGACATATTAAAAAAAGAATGTTTGGGTTGTACTAAATGTGCAATTGGGGGTGTTCATTTGGATAATGGTCTTTCTAATGTTTTTTCCAATATGAATATTGATGCTGATATTATGGTAGTGGGTCAGAATCCAGGTTCTGATGAGGTTAAAGGTGCTGAACCTTTTATTGGTGATAGTGGTAAGTTTTTTGATAAAGTAATGTTGGAAGTTTGTGGCCTTTCAAGAGATGATTTTTATATTTCTAATGTAGTAAGATGCTACACTCCTGGAAATAGGAAGCCTTATCAAAATGAGATAGATTCCTGTAGGGATTTCCTTGATAAAGAGATTGAATTAGTTAAGCCCAAGTTCATTATAGGTCTTGGAAGTTTTGCTTTTAAGCAATTAACTGGAATGAGCGGTATTATGAAGCATCATGGAGAATTGGTATTCTCTATTCGATACAAAGTTAATGTTATTCCCTTGTTACATCCAAGTCCTTTGAATATTCAAAAGGGTGACTGTTTAGGAATGTTCTATGATGATTTAGAGAAGGTCAAATCATATTTGGAGAGTCTAGATGGCTGACCGAGTTATTATTACTGGTTCTCGGAGGGGAAACGAGGAGGTAACATTGATAGAGCTTGGACAGATGATAGGTCGAGCAGGTAGGGACCAATTTGGTGGTGATGCATATGTAGATATTTTCCTTGAAAGGTGTGATTTCCAAAGAGTTGTTTCTCAGATAGATGATAAAAATAGCTTTCTGGTAAATTCTTCTCTGACTGATGAATCTTTGCTGTTTCATATTTTACCGGATATTAATTCTGGAAAAGTGAGGGATGTAAAAACTGCTAAGGAATGGTTTAAAAGAAGTTTTTTCTATTACCAGAAGGGTGAAAGGTTGGATATTGAAGATTCCTTGGATGCTTTGGAGAAGATGGGAGCAATATATTTAGAGAATGGATATCTTACAGCTACCGAGGTGGGAAATTTGTCGGCTCAGTATTACTACCATCCTGATGATATTATAAGTTGGAAGAATAATTTTACGGAATTGTTTGAGAGTTCCTTAGAGGATAATGACTTAGCCATTTCTTGGGCATTGGGAAATGTTTTATTCAGCTCTACTTATGGTAATTATGGTCAGGACTCGGATGTGGTAGAGGACTGTAAGGGAAGGATGCCGCCTGGCTTGTATATGCATTCAGGATGTGCTTCTACCATTACTTGTTGGTGGGGGGCTTTGGGTGGTGCTTCGATGGGGAAGATGCGGTCTTCTATGTTGGCATTGAGGGAGGATTATGGCCGATTGGGGAAAGTGCTTAGGGCATTAAATAAGAAGGTTGGGAAATGGGGTATGGAAGACTTTTTTGATGACTTAGATTATAGGATTCGTCGCTCTATTCCTATAAGTTTGTTCCAGTTATGTAAAGATATTGGTCTCAGTAAGGGGAGGGCATCTTTTTTATATAATAGAGGCATCCGCTCAGTAGAGGATTTGGTATATAATATGGATGGATTAGAAGGCGAAATTGATGATGAATTTTATGAAAAATTGAAGAGAGCCAGTGAATTATCAGGAAAGGTTGATAAAGGATTGCGTGAGAGCGATGCGGGATGGAAGAGTCTCGGACTTGCACGTAACAAGGATTAGCAAATGCGATAAGCCAATGAATGTTGAGTCGGTTGTTCCATTCTTGCAGGATGGAGACCCATATATTCGCCTTTGTGCTGCGAGAGTGGTGGCGGCTAAGGGAGATATGGAAGGCCTGATGAATATGGCAATGATTGAGGAGAATCGAAATACTTTATTAGAGGTGCTGAAGCTAATAACTAATAGTGATGATGCTGTGACTCATTTGGTTAAGTTTTTGAAGTCTGAAGATACTCACTTACGTGAGGGGGCGATATCTATGTACCGTCGAATCGGAAGAGAAGACATGTTATTGGCTTTGGTCTTTAGCCATGATGAAGAATTAGCGAATAGGATAAAGAGTTATATTAATGAACGAGATTGATAAGATAGAAATACCTGAAGATAAGGTGGAGAGATTTTGGGTTTTGGTGCTTATGTTTGCTCAAGAGATGGGTATTGAAGACCACAAAGATGTTTATCATAATGTTGAGCTTTTGGGAAAGAGTGTGGAAAGACACATTGTTGAAAGGAATCTTCCTATTTCTCCTCAGAAGAAGGTGAGTCGTTCCAGGGCGACGTTTATTGCTATATTTAAGAAGAGGTATTTACAGCTTACAGATTGTGAGTATACCCGAATCATAACGGCCGCCGAAGGCAAACTTATAAATCAAATAAATAAAAGCCTCCGAGAGAGAGATTTTGATTGTAATGATTATTTAAGGTGGCTTTTTGAGGATTTTTTACCCGATAATAAGAGACTGTGTCCTCCATCTATTAAGCAGATATGTGCCAGATTTTATGTTGACAAATTTTTCTTTGAATATAAAGACGAAGCGAAAGAGCGGAAGACGACCAAGTTGAAACAATCAGAATCTGAGGATTTGGCTAATAGGTGTAGAGCCTTGGTTCGTGGTCCTGCACAGAAGATTAAGGATGAGATTCGTAAGGTAGTCTCTGATTATAAAGATGGAAAAATATTTTTAGAGGATTTGCGTAAAAAAGTTGAAACTTGGGAAGGAGAATATAAATGAGTGATGTGATAAATAATATTGAAAATTCTTGTGACTCGATGGGCACTATTGATTTGTCAGGTATAAAGCTTGAAAGTGCGGACCCTCGTCTTCTGGATGTGGGAGAGTTAGATATTGACCGGCATGTTGCCATGCAACCATCCGCAATGGCTTATTATGGTTCTTTGTTAAAAGAGTCTGGTCGAAGTCTTGGTACTTATAAGAAGGATACGGAAAGGTGGGAAAAGAAACAATTTGCGGTAGCAAAAGCTAATTTGACGGCATCCTCATCTACGAAACCGGTCAAGGAAGAAGTGGAGGCAAGATTTTATGTTGATAATGAAAAAGAGATTGCCCATAGAGATAAGACTCTGGATGGTCTTCAGAAGCAATATGACCTTCTTTCTGTATGGTTTGAAGCATGGAAGCAGAAGGGTTTCAGTATCAAAGAGTATGTTGATATTGGCGAGAATGAGCGATATAGCGTGAATGCTAGTCTTAAGGAAAAAAATGTGGGAAATGCGATTACTCCTGAAAAGAAAAAGAAGATACGGGATATAATAGGTAATAAGAAAAAGCGTCCTCATGGTGGGGTCGAGAATTAGGCAAACAGAACTAGGCGACGAACTAGGCAAAGTAAAGTAGAGAGGTAACAAACATGTCAGTACTTGACAAAATTGCGAAGTTGAAAGAACGGGCTCCCAAGAGGAACAATTCTAGAATGAGCGGTATTTTCCATGATTATGAAGATGGGGATAATATCCTCCGATTAGTGGGAAATTTTGTAGAGGTTAGCACCCATTTTATTGCTCCGGTACCTAAGCGGAAGGAGCGTGGACTGTGTCAGGAAGATGCTTTTCAGGGTGACAATAAGATTCCAAAAGTAATCAATTGTCTTGATTGGGATTTGGAGAAGGAAGAAAAGCGTAAGGTTAAGGTTTGCCCTATTTGCAAACTTAATAAAATTTCTTACAAGATAATGGATGAAATAGAAGAAGAAGTTGGTGGTAAGGATAAGCTAGATGATATTGACAATGCAGAGCTTAAAAAGCAGTATGATAATTATAAGGCTTTGGCTTCTCTTGCTCGTGCTCGTACATATTTGAAGTGGAACGTTATCGACCGTGATAATCCAGAGATTAAGATAACATCCGAGGATGGGAAGGAAGAGAAAAAGCTTGGTTTGAAGATTGCAACAGTTGGCTCTGAAGCTTGGGGGGATATTGAAGGCATTTTTGACCAATGTGGTATCGACATTACTGACCCTGATGATGGTATTGATATTTGTGTCAAGAAAGGGCATAACGGTGCTCGTGTAGCTTACAGTGCTCAGGCTGTGATTGAAGGAACTGGCTTGAAGACTACTCCTTTTACGGCTGAGGAGAGGGCGTTGGAAGAGCATAATATTTTAGCCATTTGTGGCAAGCAGACTGATGCTGGTTTGGTTCTTGATGGGCTTCATGGTGATTACCGTGAGCTTTTGGACCTTAATGATGAGGGGGCTGAAGTTGCTGAAGTTGCTGAAGTTGCTGAAGTTGCTGAAGTTGCTGAAGTTGCTGCTAAGGAAGAACCTAAAGTTGAGACTAAAGTTGAGGCTACTCCTAAGAAAGCTGTGGCTGAAAAGTCCAAGGAAGTTTCTGTTGATGACGTCGAAGAAGATGACGAATTCGATGACTTCCTTGATGGTGATGACGAAAAAAAAAATTAACTCAACAGCCTAAGTCTAGGGTGGAGGTTCCGAAGAAAGAAGTATCGGAGCCTCTACCCAGGGCTGACGTTTCTGTTGAGCTTCCTGAGAATCAAGAAAAGTCCGAATTCAACTGGGAAAATGTTAATCCTGCTGAAGACTGGCCATGTTGGACTGAGTATGATTCCTCTGATTCCGAGTGTAAGGAGTGCCCTTTCAAGGCAGATTGTTCCAAAGAGGCTGGTGTTCCACTTTAATGTATTTGGAGGTTTAAGATGGCAAAAAAAGAATTAAAAAAATTAACTCGTGAAGAACGCATTCAGAAGATTTGTGAAACTGTCAATAAGGGTCAGTTTGGGGGTGAGAATAAAGATGCGGTAACTTACTTGGGTTCCAGGGAAGTTAAGAAGATTGGTCGTTTTTGTACCGGGTCTCCAGATTTGGATGCTGCCCTTGGGGGCGGTCTTCCTGTGGGTAGGTTTATTGAATTATTTGGAGCAGAATCTTCAGGTAAGACCACCTTGTGTTATCACATCATGAAAGAATTTCAAAAAGCTTATCCTGAGGATGAGATTGCTTTGATTGATAGTGAATATGCCTTTGATGAGGTGTATGCTGAGCAGATAGGGTTAAATACAAAATATCTTATTGTTAATCAGCCCGAACATGGTGAGCAGGCGATGAATGTAATGGGGCAGTTGATAACTTTAGGGACTCGGCTGATTATTGTTGATTCTGTAGCAGGTTTAACAACTAAGGCCGAGATGGAAGGGGAGTATGGGGCTTCTCATGTCGCTCAATTGGCTCGATTGATGAGCAATTCGTTAAAGAAATTGGCGCAAGCGGCTGGAAGAACCGAGACCACAATCATTTTTACCAATCAGATGCGTGACAAGATTGGGGTGACTTATGGAGACAAGAGTACGACTCCAGGGGGTAATGCTTTAAAGTTCTATGCTAGTGTTCGAATTAATCTTAGAAGGATGGATTCCGAGACTGAGACTGTTAATGGGCAAAAGGTTCGTATTAGTAATAGAGTTCGGGCTGAGGTTAAAAAGAACAAGACTGCTCCTCCATTTCGTAGTGCCGATTTTCATATTACTTTTGGTATTGGGATTGATGAGGTTGGTGCCTTTTTTACATCAGCTATTACAAAGGGAATTATTGACAAGAAAGGTGCTTGGTTTAGCTACGATGGAGAGAATCTTGGACAAGGTCAGGTTGCTTCAATTGAGGCTGTTAGGAATAACGAGATTCTGTGGGAGTCAATAAAAAATGCGGTCTTGTCTTGCACTGACGAGGAAGCGGAAACGGAAACGGAAACGGAAACGGAAACGGAAGAGCCTGAATCTCCTGAGGAAAAGCCAAAGGCTCCTATTAAGAAACCATCTATTTCTAAGTCTAAGGAAGGAACCAAGGCCAGCGATTCTGTTGTTGAGAAAGTAGCAGTAGAGGATGATGACTTTGATGACCTTCTAGATGATGATGTCGAGGTTGATGATGTCTAAACCTCCCAAGTTATTATTAATTGACGGTAGTAACCTTTGTTTTAGAGAGTTCTTTTCTAAAAAGAATCTTTCCCATAAGGGTAAGTCTGTGGATGTCCTTTTTGGTACATTTAAGAGCCTTATAAGCTATCACAAAGAATGGGAAGATTACTTTCGAGTGATAGCGTGGGAGGGAGGGTATGCCAGGAGACTGGAAGAATCTGAGCTTGCCAAAGAGAAGGGTATTGTCCCAGAGTCTTATAAGGAGAATAGGAGAAAGGCAGCGGAGGAAAGGACAGATGATGAGCTTGAGTCGCTTTTTGAGCAAATGGACCAATTAAAAGAAGATGCCTTCCCTTTGACCAATATTCTTCAGGCGAGAGTTAGGGGGTATGAGGCAGATGATGTTATTTATACTTATGCGAAGTGGGCTGAAAAGCGTGGAGGGGAGGCCATTATTATAAGTAGTGATAAGGATTTTTTTCAATGTCTTAGCCCTAATGTAAAAGTATATGATGCTCGAACGAAAGAGATGTGGACAGAAGAGCGTTTTGAATTGGATTTTGGATTTTCACCCAAGTTGTGGGTTGAGGTTGGTGCCATTGAAGGGGAGATAGGGCCATCTAAGGATAATATTTTTGGAGTTGATGGGTGGGGGATAAAGACGGCTGTTAAATACATGAGCGAGCATGGGAGCATTGAGGGAATAGAAAATGCATTGAATGCCTTAGAGCCCCACATCGAGGGAAAGACTAGGAAGGGGCATCGTAAGAAGCGTGAGGAAGTTTTTATAAAAAGCAAAGAACGTCTAAGGCTGGCAAGGTCGTTAAAGCAGATGGATATCGCACCTGGAGTACCCAAATTGCGAATTTCTCATAACACAGATGAGGATGCCCTGAAGAAGTTTTTTCTTCAATACGGTTTTGCAAGTTTGTTGAAGGAAGCATGGAGGCTTGTGTGAATTCTAAGTATATCTCTCTGAAAAGAGATGCAACAATTATTCGGGTCGAGGATGGTGGATATAGCTTAGAATTGGGAGAAATGAATCCTGTGATTGTGGATGAGTTTTCTGAAGAGGTTTTAGAAAGGGAATTGCATCCGGTAATTTGGGAACCATTCGCGGGACATACTGGTGAGAGCAATGCTCAAAATATGGCTGAAGATGTAGGGGTTCGTTTAATTAGTTATGATTTGGAGCCTTCCGATAATAGAGTTTTGTGTCGGGATAGTACCGAGATTGGCCCAGAGCAGCTTTGTGGAGGGGTTATCTTTCACCCTCCTTATTTTGGTTCGGTGTTTTCAGAAAAGGATGGAGAAGTTTCTCGAAATTATGATAAGTATGAATACATAAAGAAGTTGGGTAAGACTGTTAATTTTTGTAGAGAATATCTTCAAAAAGGTGGATTAGTCTGCGCAGTCGCTCGTGATTATAGAAATCATGGTAAGCGTATAAGATTGGATGAGTGGTTTTTGGAGTTGTTTGAGAATAAGTCTTTTAATTTGGTGGATGTATGGCTGAGTGAGCCAGATGTTGTATTAATATTGGAGAAATAATGGGTTATAGGATTGGAATATTTGGATGCGCAGGAACGGGTAAGTCAACGGTAGGCGAGGCATTGGCTACAAAACTCGATATTCCTTTTTATGCTTCGAAGGATATTACTAAAGAAATATTAGAGAGAGATGGTTATGATTATGGGGGAGGCATCCAGGTTGAGAAGTTTTTAGCAGCCGGAGGACGCCAAATTGAGATTATGGAGAGAACATTGGAAGTTCAAGAGGCTGATAAGGATTGGATTACTGATAGAACATTATTGGATTTGGCATCTTATGCGGTATTGGAGTTGGCTTATAGCGACACTAAGCTTTTGAGGAAGATATATGATAGGTGTGAGCAAAATATTGGGATTTATACCCATTTATTTTTGGCACCTTGGACGGATGTGACGCCTAATCAAAATCAGAAGCGGACGTTGAATCCATGGTATCAATTTCAAATACATTCAATGGTGGTTTCTTTAGTTCGCCAGTGGGGTGTGGAATGTCATGTATTGGAAGAAGATGGTGAGAAGCGAGTTCAGGAAGTCGTTGCTTTTCTGTAATCCAAGATTTTAACAATTTATTTATAATTTTCCCCTTGATATAGGAGGAAAATATTTGTGTTTGATAAAACTGGAAATTTACCTTTGCGGTCTCGTAGAGATTATGCCAAAGAAGACCAGACCAATAAGCCGCAAGACTATACACAAGAAGAACTTATGGAAAAGGCAAAAGAGACCACTGGGGTAGTCCCCGCAGGTTGGCGGCTTCCTCAGGGGGATATTATGGCTTCAAATGATTACTTAAACACTCCTCCTACTAAGTTAAATAGAGACATTAAAAAGACCAAAAATAAGCATGAGAAGGCGGAAATGGAAGAAGCCTTGGATGCTTGGAGGACGGTAGTCCCAGGTCCATTTATTAAATCAAGTGAGGCTAATGTAAGGCAGGCTTATGAGCTTGTGGCATTGGCGAAGAGTATTATTGCCAATGAGCATAATTTTAATGTAGGAGTATGAAATGAGTGATGATAAAAACTTGCCTCGTAGTCAATGGGCTACCTCTAAACCAGGAACTGAATCTGAGCCTGTAGTTGAGCCTGTAGTTGAGCCTGTAGTTGAGCCTGTAGTTGAAGATATTATTAATGATAGTGGGATGGATGATTTTATGATTGATATGCCAGATATCCCTGAGATTGATGATTCATCTGAGCCAACTGGAATCGTTGAAGATGAGTGTGATACTGCTTTTGATTTTTGTTTTATTGGAACAGGGCAGGGTGGTAGCCGTGTTGCTGAATCTTTCTGGAAGTTAGGGTATCGTCGAGTTTGCTGTATCAATACAACAAATCAAGACCTTACTGCTATTGATATCCCGGAAGCTAATAAACTTGTTATTGGTGATGGGGGAGCTGGTAAGGAAATGGCAAAAGGCGAAGAAGCTGCAAGGACAAATTATGAGAATATTTATGATTTGATGAAACGCTGTTTCGGAAAGAAGTTTGATAGGATTTTTGTTTGTATCGGGGCTGGTGGTGGGACTGGCAGCGGAACAGGTGATACAGTTATCAATATTGCTCATGATATAGCTCAGTCTTCCAAGATAGAGGAAGAAGGTGGAACATCAGCGGTTGGGGTGATTGCCTCGCTTCCAAAGACTGCTGAAGGAGTAAAGGTTAATGCAAATGCTCACGTTGTTATGGAGAGTTTATTTGCTCAAGCTGATGCAAAGACTATCAGTCCATTGGTTATCTTGGATAATGAGAAGATTGGAGAGGTTTTCCCGAATGTGACTGTTAATAAGTTTTGGGATGTGGCTAACCGTAATTTGGCTAGTTTGTTTAATCTGTTTAATACGATTGCAACTAAGGATAGTCCTTATACTACTTTTGATAGAGCAGACCTGAAAGATATATTGGATGGAGGCACTTTAAGTTTTGGAGCTTGTCCAATCAAGCAGTGGCAGAAGCTAACGGATATTAGTTTTTCTATTCGTGATAACCTGACCAGAAATGTTTTGGTTGCTGGTTTTGATTTTAAGAAGGCTCAAAAAGCTGCTTGTGTTTTTATTGGTCATCCAGATGTGTTGGGCAATATCCCTCAAAATTTCTTAGAACATGGTTTTGAAATGCTTTCCCGTACAATGGCTGATGACAGTGTTGTTCATCGTGGTATTTACCCCGGTGGTAGAGAAGGGATTGTTGTATATACGATGATGGGAGGCTTAGGTCGTCCTGAGGAACGGATGAGCGAGATTGCTAAAATAGGCAGAATTAATTCAGGAGAATAATTATGGGTACTTATAGACCAAACGTTACAGATAAAGAACAAGCTGATATAGAAGCAGCAGCGGATGATTCTGCGATTCGTCTTCAGTGGTTTAATGGCAAGAAAGTGCAAGAGGGTGAAACCAAGCTTATTAAGGCTTACGATAATCAAAATTCCACTAATGATAATGGAAGCCCGAATGACACTGTAAAATCATTAAATGGCAGTACTATTGGAAGTCATAATGATAATATTAGTAGTTTTGCGACTCCTGGTAAGGCTTAGTTTTTCATAAAAGCGAATACGCATTATCTCTTTCCCGTATATAATGGGGTAAAGGAGATGATTTATGGATTTTGATACTGCGTGCCAAACTGAGATACCTTTTGGTAAATATTCTGGAAAGAATTTGTGGGATATTCTTCAAAAAGACCCCAAATATGTAGATTATATGTGTGGAATGAGTCTTTATGGAAAATTTAAAGAGGCGTTGGATGTTTTTGTTAAGAATTCAGATGTTTCTCGCAAAATAGACTTGGCTCTTGATTGATGGGTAGATTCATTTTTTATACAGACCCCCAACTTTCGGGGCAGACTCCGTCCCATCGAGTTGATAACTATCCTCAGGCCTTGGTGAACAAGATAGCTGAGATATATCAAGCAGCGGTGGATGAGAAGTGTGATTATCTTATTTGTGGTGGTGATTTCTTCAATTCTCATCGTATTTACAGCTATGAATTATTCAATGCATTGAAGGATATTATTGATGGGGTAGATATTCCCACTTATATGATTATCGGACAGCATGATTTGTTTGGGTATAATAAGGGAACTTATAAGAGCAGTGCATTGGCGTTTGCAGTTAAGCATTGGGTCAATATGAATATTATTTGGGAGCCAGTTGATTTAGGCGATGTGGTATTGCATGCGAGTCATGTTTGGGAAGACCCTTACGAGAGTAAGGAAAGAGAAGTGGATGAGAGTAAGTTTAATATTTTGGTTGCCCATCATTTATTTACTGACCAAGATTTCTTTTTTGAGGTGGTGAAGACATTTGAGTATGCTCCTTCTCCTTACAATTTGGTTCTTACGGGAGACTTGCACACGGGTTATGCTCCTCATGAGGTTGAAGGGACTTGGTTTGTTAACCCTGGGGCTGTGGCTCGACAGGCAATTAATGAAACCAAACGTATTCCAAAGTATGCTGTGATTGATGTGGTGAGTTCATCAGAGTGTAAGATAAAGGAAGTTATCATCAAATGTGTTACATCTGGCGATGAGGCGTTTGGCGAGACCATTGCGGAGATTGCCAGGGCGCATGATGGATTTGACCCGACCAAATTTATTGAGAATATTGAAAAGTTTGAGATGGAATCTGTTGATGTCCATGAGCTTGTGCAGAACGTTGGCCGTAGTGAAGGGATTGAAAAGGATGTTTTGGATTATTTATTTGAAAAAAAATCGTGAAAAATTTTCAAAAGTTTTTCACAAACATGCTTTGATTAGGTATAATGATTCATTGATTAGATTGACTAAACAAAAATGAACAACTGAAGGAGTTCAAAGATGAGTGATGATGATGATTGGGGCGGTTTTGATGATGAAATATCTTTTGATGATGCTCCAACTGAAGTTTCAGCCAAGGCTGAACCTGCGGATGAGGTAGTAAAGACTGAAACGGTAGTATCGAATGATGAGCCTGATGTCTCATTGGATGATTTAGTGGATGAAGACAATTCTCCTGAGAAGGTTGAGGAAAAGGTTCCTGAAGTTCCTGTTGAGAAAGCTGAGAAAGCTGAGGAAAAAGCTCCTGAAGCCCCTATTGAAAAATCTAAGCCGAAGCCTAAGAAGAATGAAGGAAAGAAGGCATTTAAGCCTTTATCTAAGAAAGAGAAGTCCCTCCGTAAGATGTTGCGTCGTGCAGGATTGGATGAAGAGGGCGGTTTGCCTCCGATTGAGGAATTACTTGCAGGGAAGCAGGGTAAGAAGGTAAAGATTTCTGACATTGCTATTTTTATTAGTGATGTGGAGGATGATGTTTTAAGCGAGTTTGCTAAGAAGTGTCCTCATCGAAATCGAGTAAATTTGAGTGCCGAGGTCGAGTTGGCTCAAATTGAAAGTGTTGGAGCTAAGATATTGGGTTCTGGTCGAATGTATCAGCCTATTCAGGTAGCTAATATTTCTGATGGTGGTGCGTTGGAATGTACTAGTGGTCGTCATCGTTTAATCTTTTTAGCAATGGCTTATGGCGTGGATGAGAGTGTTCCTGTGTATATTGAGGACATGACTCTAAATGAGGCTCGTGATGCTGTTGTTTATGCAAATCAGGGTCGTAAGACGAAGGCATTGGAGCAGGCGGAACATGCTGTTCTACAAGCTATTGGTGGTAACATTGAAGCTGAGCAGGATGAGATATATCTAAAGACCATTACGAATAAGACAACGGTTAAGAAGTATTGCGTTTATAGCGTATTCGAGCGTGGACTTCCTCTGAAGTTTGCTTTCCCAGTGAGTATGACAAGTTCCCGTAAGGGTGGTGGGCTTACTACTTTGAAGGCTTTGGAAGCTTATTGGGGCTCTGCCTTGGAATGGAATAAGGGTATGGAAAGAATCGAGTTTGATGGCAAGCTGAAACAAAGTATTGAGTTTTTGAATGCTTTAGTGGAGGCTTTCCAGAAGGATGGTGCTTTTGAATCTGACCAACATATGGCTACGATGACTTTAAGTGCTATTGGCAAGTATTATCGAGAGCGTCAATCCATGGTTGGCGATTCAATGAGTCTTGTTGGTAATGTTGCTACTTCAATCATTGCTATGGGTGAGATTGGTCGCCAGAAGCATGAGGTTACTTATGAAGCCTTGGCTTCAATGATGAAGTAGGTAGTTTTCTCAGAGTTGTGCGAAAAGCCCCCTTCAGGCATGTTGGGGGCTTTTTAAATTAGGATTTTGTTTATGTATGAAGGGTTATGGCGTTTTGATGAAGGAGAGTTTAGTTTTGATAGAGATGGCTCAACAGCTCCCATCTTACATCATATGGATTCCTTACTGGGGAGTTATTTTTTATCTGGCTATTCGGATGAGGCATTAAATATATGGGGTGACGGAAATGAGGCAAAATTTGTCGTGACCGGAATTACACCTGGGGGTGAAATCTATCACAGGGGGATTTTGGTTTCAGAGATGGATAAGTACTCAGAGAGGATTTGTTTATCTGGTCCAATTATTGAATCTCCTTCTTTATTATCATATTTTTGTGAGAGTTATCCTAGTTCAACAATTTATGTATGCCCCCTTGTTCACGAATTGGATTCTTTTGGGGTTTGTGCTACTCATCTGAATAAAGATGGACATAAGCCATTCCGAGCAAATTTGTATCATCCGAATTATGATGAGATTCCTGATAGTATTGAAGATATGGAATTCGATGATGGCTTAGAGGGTGATGCTTTGGGTAGAATGGCTCATATTGTGGGGAACGGGGTGCCGGTTTTGAATGAGATACGTATTCCCGTAGGATGTTCTCCTTTTTACGGAAAGATAATTTCAGACCGTCCGCTTGGAGAGATGGGCTTTTATGCTATAAAGGGAGATTTGATTGATTTATACTTTCCTTATGAGCCAGTGAGCTTGAAGTATTATGCCTCTGCTACTGCATTTGTTGAAGTTAAAAATACTGAAAAGTTTAAGGAAGTGTCAGGATATGAGGGAGAAACTTTGTCTATTTTGAATATTTCTGATTATATCTATGATTTGCCAACTTTCATTAAATTTTATGTATTGATTGCGAAGACTGGTTTTGTGGCAATAAATGAGTCCGAATTGATAAAAGGGAGAAAAACAGTACCTGTTTTTCGATATAATAAAGGATATAGAGTAAATGCGAAAAGTTTAAAAAAATTGGGTGGGAAATGAGCAATCTTGAGAAGTTTTATTTTGAAAATGGAGTACCAAGGGAAGACCAGATTCTTCTTTCTAAAAATATAGTTATTACAGTTCCTGATTGTGACTTTGATTTAACTCCTGTTTTATTAAGATTGCGCCTATCTCCGTATGAGGTTGCCGTAACTTGGCCAAAGAAGGATGTCAATATGTTGGCTGAGATATGTGCTGTTAGTCCATTGTTTGTCCTTCAAGTGGGTCGGAAGTTTTTTAAGAAGTTCTCTTATATTAATGGAGATGGAGATTGCGAAGACAGGGAATTGAGGAAGAAGTTAAAAGGTGCGTTGGCTGATATGTATGTGGGCTTGCATCATCATGATGAGTTTAGTATAAGAGATGGTCTTGGTACTGTTCACGACCTTATAGATTTATTGAAGTCTCAGCGAAGAAGTTTTTGCTGTGTGACAAATCATGGAAGTGTTGGTGGTTGGATTAAGCAATACAACGCATGTCGTAAGGCCGGGATAAAGCCTTTATTTGGGATGGAGGCATATGTAAATAATTATCGTGGTGATGACCCTGAGATGAAGAAGAAGCATCGTTCAAATAACCATCTCTTGTTGACTGCTAAAACCGAGGCTGGGTTCTACAATATTATTCGTATTCATAATGATGCTCAGCAGAATGGCTTTTATTATTCACCCAGGGCAAACTGGGGAGCTTTTGAGCAATGGGGAGATGGTATTTGCGGTACTTCAGCTTGTTTGGCGGGGGAAATTCCAAGGGCTCTTATGGATGATGACTGGGATAAGGCTGAGGAGATATATAAGTTTTATAATGAGGCGTTTGATGATTTTTACATAGAGCTTCAGATTATTGAGTTTGAGATGCAGAGGGAGAGCAATAGGCGTTTGATTCAATTAGCTGAAAGAATTGATGCTCCAGTGGTTCTGGCATGTGATAGTCATTACTTGGAGCCAGAGCATTCGGAAACTCATGACCTTTTATTGATGATGCGACAGGGCAAGACTGTATTGGATAAAAGAGAGAAAGAGGAAGATGTCTGGAACTTTGATGTTCGTAATCTGTATTATCGGAATTCAAAGCAGATGGAAGATGTTTTTTATAATGGGTATACGGATATTGATGGTAATGAGCAACCTCCATTTAAAGATGATGTTTTTACCGAGAAGGTATTTAGAAGGGGAATGTTTAATACTCGGAAGATAGCTCTAGCAGCGGAGGATATTTCTTTAGATGACTCTATTAAGTTACCCCGTCTCTATGACGATAGTGAGAAGATATTACGTGATAAAACGAATAAGGGATTTAAAAAGAGGGGGCTTCATCTAAAAGAAAATAAGTCTGAGTATCTTTCTCGACTAAAGCATGAATATAAGACAATTTGCAAATTAGGTTGGGCGGATTATTTCCTAGTAATGGAGAAAATCATCTCGGATGCTGATAGGGATTTCTCAGACAGGGTTGGAGAGTGGTCTATTGGTTATGGGCGTGGGTCTGCGGCAGGTAGTTTATTATCCTACTGTATCGGGCTGACTGATGTTGACCCTATTGAGCATGGGTTACTTTTTGAAAGGTTTTTGGATGAAGGGCGTTCTGACCCTCCTGATATTGATACGGATTTTCATCCTGATATTAGGGATGATGTTAAGAAGAATATTATTGATTCATTTGGGGCGACTAATACTTGTAGTATTGGGACTTACAGCACTTATAAGACCCGTGCTGTTGTCTTGGATGTGGCGAGGACTCTCGGATTGGATGTTTATGAGGCAAATGCTGTAACCAAGAAGCTAGACCCTTTGAGGTCTTTTAATGAAGAGGAAAGCGGAGATGGTGAGATTGTTGACGATATGTCTTTTGATGATATCTGCTATCATTATCCCGACTTAAAGGATTATTTTGAAAAGTATCCTGAAGTGAGGTTTCATTCTGAGGTCATTCGTAATCAGATTAAGAATATGGGCAAACATGCTGGAGGGGTAATTATTAGCGACCTTGACCTTCGAGACCGTATACCTGTCTTGATGGATAAGAATGGTGATACATTGTCGGCCTGGTGTGAGTCGGGGAATGTGGCAGAGTTGAGTGCTGTTGGTTTGGTTAAATTTGATATTCTTGGTTTGAAGAATCTTCCAATTATTAGTGACTGTATTCGACTAATTGAAGAGACCACCGGAGATAAGATTAAGCGAGAAGATATTCCTACGGATGATTATAGAGCGATTAAGCAGGGTTCTCATCGTGATATGGTTGGCATTTTCCAGTTTGAGAACCCTGCAACTATGGAAATTGTAAGGGAGGTGGGCATGGAGTCGTTGAATGATGTGTCTGCTATCACTTCCCTTATTCGCCCAGGTCCGAAAGATATGGGAATGGACATGATATATGCAAATCGTAAGAAGGGGGAGCCTTATGAAATGCCAGAATTTCTCCGAGAGCAGTTGAAGGAGACTTATGGTGTTGTCACATATCAAGAACAATGTATGCGTGTCTCTCAAGTCTTAGCCGGATTTACTCCTTCAGAGTCTAACAAATTAAGGAAGGCTATCGGTAAGAAGATACCAACCTTAATGGCAGAGATGAAAGAGAAATTTATTAAAGGGGCTAAGGAAAGGGTTGATAAGGGCGAGATAACTCAGCAAGAGGTTGAGGATATTTGGGATATTTTAGAAAGTTTTGCAGGATATGGTTTCAACAAATCGCATGCTTTAGCTTACAGTGTTATTACCACCATCGAGCTATGGTTGAAATATCATTACCCTACTCAATATTTAACGTCTCTTTTATGTAATACCAAGCAGGGGGCGAAGAAGGGGTATGCGAAGAATTTGCTGACTTATTATATCAATTATTGTCGTAAGAATCATATAGAGGTTTTGCCTCCTGATATTAATAATAGCAAGCAAGGTTTCACGATTCAAGACCATAAGATAGTGTATAGTTTTGGTCATATTAAGAATGTGGGGACTTCTGCTAGTGCGATTGTTGCTGCTCAGCCTTACGAGTCTATGGAGGACTTTTTTGAGAGAGCCCAGGTTGAGAGAAAGGTGAAGGATAAGGTTCGCTATCAGAAGCTAAACAAGAAAGTGGTTTTGGCTTTATGTACAGCAGGTGCTTTTGATTGTTGGGGAACTCGAAATGAGATGATGAATGAATATTTCAAATTGCGTAATAAGAAGAATGAGGAAGCTCCAGAGTATGATGAGGATAAATGGATGGCCTTAGAGGAAGAGGCTTGTGGAATATGTTTATCAATTCCTTCATTGCGGATGGATTATGCGGAGATGATTGAGGAGAAGAAGTGGCAGACGATTGAGCGAAGAGGCGATGTTACCCGTCCAATGGTATTTGGGCGTATTACAAATATTAGGCCACAAACTTCAAAAAGAAGTGGTAATCAGATGTATAATTGTGAAGTGTCTGATGGTATGGATACGCTTAATTTCTATGTCTTTACGGCGGCTATGGATAGTTGGAGGCATAATGTTAAGAGTGGTTATATTGTGGCTATACCAATGAAAAGCTTTGAAGACAGTGATACCTATTTTTATGATGATAGGCGTGAAGTAATTGTGGTAAAAAAATAAATAAAGGAGAAAAATATGATTAAGACTGGTGTCTATTTTAAGGCAAAGACTACGACAAAGGATGATGTGTTCGGAGACTGTATCTGGAGGGTGGTAGAAGATGGCTTGATGCCTCCTGAAGAAGAGCGTCGAGAGGCCCATAGCGATGGGGTTAAATGTATTTTGATTGGTGGGACTGGACCTGCTGCTCGTCTTAAAAGGGGACTATCTCTAAGGGATAGCGTCTGGAAGATAAATATTGATATTTCTAATGGTACGACAGAGATAATCTCAGAGTCTGAGGGGAAAAAGTTTGAAGAATATTATGGAGACGATTCTAAGCCGAACCAGATTGCCGGAGGAAGTGGCATAGAAGTGGACTATTAAGGGGGTATCTCATGGATATGATTTTAGATAAGAAATTGGTAAGTTCTGATTGGTTGGATATTTGGAATATTGCCTATGGTCCCCATTATAAAGTTACTGCAAAACGTTTTGATGGTACTTTTGAAGAGTTTGAGGATGTGAGGGGGTATGTAAAGAGTCAATCGGTTGATGCTGAAGGGCGTATTGCTTTTACGATGGAGGCCAAAAATCGCTTTAACGAGATGGTGATTCGTTATCCTTTTTATTATTTAAACAAGACCGATTTGGGTAATACTCTTTGCAGCTTTAAGAATTATAAAAATGAGATTAATAATTCTTTCGGCATGAGCTACAGTTTATTCGCATTGGAGTGGGATAGTTGCATTATTGCCCATTACGATGGAGGCAGTATTACTATTTATCTTCTGAATAGAAAGGACTGGCAAGAGCGAGGAAGGATTGGTCATAATAATCGAGAGCTTCAGGTGTTTTTAGACCATGATGAGATTGATGTTCGGTTTGATAATATCGCTATCCTTCATGGAGGAATTCAAAATTGGCTCAGCGACTGCCTTGACAAGAAAAAGTAATATCACGATAGTCATTTCTTTCCAGGCAGGTACTGAGGACATTCTCGGTATCTGCTTGAATAGTATTAAGCGCCATACAGTCATGCCTCATAAGATTCTGGTTATTACACGAGATAAAGAGCTTGAGGACTTGTATAACCTAGTTAAGGGTTATGATGATATAAGAATTATGGAATTGGACATTGGAGAAGCTCCTGAAAGTGGCTCCAAGGTTCACGGCAAGATGCTTGATATGGCTATTCCTAGCGAGATAGATACTCCTTATTTTATTACTTTGGATTCTGATTGTTTCCCTGTGGCTGATGGGTGGCTTGATTATCTATTCAGTCTGAAAAAGGATTGTGTTGGTATTCTTCATCCGTGGGAGCCTCCTCCTGACTCTTTAGATAAGAGTACTATTGAATATCGAGTGCGGTATCAGCATTCTTTTAATATGACCCATGTGGCGTGTCAGATGTTGTCAGTAGATTTGTTTAATGAGTTGTATGTGCCCTTTAATGGCGGAGATGATACGGGATTGATGATTCCTAATAAGGTTTTGTCTAAAGGTTTGAAGATTGGGGGTTTGAAAATAAGCAGATGTCCTTATCCGTTGGCTGAATTAGACCCTGAGTTTAATCGTTATATGGGGTTGGTGTTTGGGGATATGATTTATCATCATGGTGGGTGGACAAGAGTTAGTGTTTTTGGAGATTCTCCTGTTTGGGAACAAAATTATGGATGGGTTAAGGATAGGATTATAGAAGAAGATGGGGCTGAGTGGATTTTAGAGGATGGTTATGAGTTCCAGTTTGACAAGGAGGAGGAGGTAGCAAAGGAAAAGATGGATAGGTTGTTTGGGTTACGGTCTCAATTAATGAAGGGATGAATTTCACGAATCATAAAACGGAATATTTGATGGAGATGCTTAAAGCAATTAATTCGAGCAGGCATCCATTTGTAAGCAGGAAGAGCGATATAATAAAAGAATTGAAAAGGAGAGTGCCTCCAGGGTGCCTATTGGTGACGAATAATGAAAGACAAAACTGATGTAATAATAGCTTATAGCAATGGAACGGCAGATATGTTGGATATTTGCTTGTCTAACCTATTTAAATATACCGATGAAGAAGAGATTGAGGTTGTAATCGTTCATGATGAGAGAGAAGATTTTGATGCTTTAGTGGATGATTATTCGGTATCTGTAAAAAGCTATCCTGTATCTGAAAGGGGTTTAAGTGGGGCGAAGGCTCATGGAACCCTTATAGATGCTGCGGTGGCTGATACTTCTAATGCTTACATACTTACATTGGACTCTGACTGTTTCCCTATTGCTACGGGGTGGTTGGATTGTTTGCATAGTTTTATCTGTGAGAGTATGGGAGATACGCCAGTGTCTGGTATCTGCCATCCTTGGGCTCCTCCTCCTGAAGAATTAAAGAAAAGTCATATTGAATGGCGTATTCGGTCAGGACATTGTTGGCTTAATACTCATGTGGCTTGCCAATTGGTTCTAAGGTCTTTCTTAGAGGATAATGGGTTAAAGTATTGTGCTGGCGATGATACTGGTTTGGAAATTCCCATGAAGGCTCGTGAGATGGGTTTTGATGTGGGTATAATGCTGCCAACAAATTGTGTTCTGCCTAATGGGGAATATGTGAAAAGATTCAATCCAGAGCTTAATCGTCATGTTGGTATAATTTGGGGTGACTATATTTATCACCATGGTGGGGTTACCAGGAAGGTGAATGATTGTACTGTTGATATGGAGACTGTATTCTCGAATGCTCTGGAGCAGGTAGTTAAGAGACGTGGGGCTGCTTGGCTGCATGATGAGAAGGAAAGTTCTCATTGGTATACTTTTGAGAATGAAGAAGCTGTGGCAGATTATAAGATGGAGTTAATGAAGCCTCAGATAATTAACTATTTAACTAATAATCAGAGTTTATTTAAATGATAAAGTTGGCACGGGGCGATTGCCTAGAGAAGATGAAAGGTATCCCTGACGGTAAAATAGATATGGTCTTATGCGACCCTCCTTATGGGGTGACTAGTTGCAAGTGGGATTCGGTTATACCGTTGGCCCCAATGTGGAGAGAACTAAAAAGAGTGGTTAAGCCGAGTGGGGCGATTGTTTTACATGCTTCACAGCCTTTTACAACGACTTTGGTGGGTTCTAATAAGGAGATGTTCAAATATGGATGGATATGGCTCAAGAATGTTCCTACGGGAATGGCGCAGGCATCTTATCAGCCTATGAAGTATCATGAAGAATTATTAGTGTTTGTTCAGTCTGGGAAGCCTACTTTTAACAAGCAGATGATTGAGCGTGAGGGGGAACGTAAGGATTGTTATCGTTATGAGCATTATTGTGGTGAGAACAATCATGTAAAGATGGATAAAGTGAAGAAACATTATGACCCAGACTTTGTTAATCCTGGTACAGTGTTGCTTTTCAATTGTGTTCCGAATAGAAAGGGGAAATTACATCCGGTTGAGAAACCAGTTCCCTTGTTGGAATATATGATTAAGACCTATACCAATGAAGGGGATGTTGTTTTAGATTTTGCAATGGGTAGCGGTTCTACGGGAGTTGCTGCTGTGGGGAATAATAGAAGCTTTATTGGTATAGAATTAGATGATGAATATTTTAAGATAGCAAAAGAGAGGATAAGTCCATGAAGGGAATAATTTTAGCGGGTGGTACAGGGTCTCGTTTAATGCCATTGACCAAGGTTACGAATAAGCACTTATTGCCGATTGGTGGCAAGCCTATGTTGCAACATTGTGTAGATAAACTTGTTGGAGCAAATGTTGACGAGATAATGGTTGTTACAGGGGGCGAGCACATCGGTCATATTGCTGAGTTCCTTGGAAGTGGTAAGGATTTTGATTGCAATGTGACTTATCGCATTCAGGATAGGGCAGGCGGTATTGCGGAGGCTTTAGGGTTGGCGAGAGGGTTTATCTCTAAGGGCGAAAGCATGATAGTTTTATTGGGTGATAACGTCTTTGAGGATGAGCTTTCAGATTTTGTTATGTTCCATGAATTGAATGGAGGGGCTACCTTGATGTTGAAGGAGGTGGATGACCCTGAGCGTTTTGGAGTAGCTGAGATTGATGGCAAGAACCATGTTCTTTCTATTGAGGAAAAGCCAGATAGTCCTAAGAGTAATATGGCGGTGACGGGTATTTATTGTTATGACGATAATGTTTTTGACTATATTGATGGTCTGACTCCAAGTGAAAGAAACGAGTTGGAGATAACGGATGTTAATAATATGTACGTCAAAGATGGAAGAGTTAATTTTATGAAGTTTAATGGGTGGTGGACGGATGCAGGAACTCATGAGAGTTATGCTAAGGCAAATGAACTAATAAGAGGAAAATGAAAATGGAAATATTAAAGTTATTAGATGATTATGTGCCCACTGCTACGAGCACAGAGAGCGTTGTCAGAATGCAATTGGAGCGTCCTGTTAAGGGTGAAGATGGTAATATCGGTGATTGGAAGAAAGAGGATGTTAATGCACGTTTCTTACATGGAGCAATTGGGCTTGTTACAGAAACGGGAGAGCTTGAGGAGTCAATATATAAAGCGAAATGGAACAAGGAAAAATGGGACACCGTGAATGTCATAGAGGAATGTGGTGACGTGATTTGGTATCTGGCTATCGTTGTAGATTCGCTTGGGTTATCTTTTGTAGGCTTGGATGTTCAAAGTGCATGGATTGATAAAAATATTGCGATTAGCAGGATGATTATATCGGCAGACCAAATTATTGACAAGGCAAAGAGAAATATCTTTTATGGAAAGCCTCTTGAAGAGGATGCTGTAAAGAGAGAACTCGGAAATCTAATTGGAGCTATGGATTGTTTATGCAAGCATGCTGATGGAAGTATCGAGCAGGCGATTGACAAGGTTACTTATAAGCTTACGAAGGTTCGCTTTAAGGATGGTTTTAATCAGGAAGATGCCTACAATCGTGATTTGAAAGAAGAGCGTGATGCACTAGAAAGCAAGTAAAATTAACTTATAGGAAGATTATTTTACAATGAATGGTATAAGCATATGCGTTCTTACATATAATGTATTGTTTTATAACAAGTTGCAACTTAAACAAGTGCGTGAGCTTACTCGCTTAATGCCTTATGAGTTGATATTTTATGATAATGGCAGCACTGATGGGTCGGTTGAATATCTGGAGTCTCAGGAAGATGTGAGGCTTATTAAGGGTACGAATAATTCACTGAGGCATGGTGAGGCACTTGATGTATTGGCAAAAGAGTCTAAATATCCTATTACGTGTACTTTAGATTCTGATGCTTTCCCTATGAGTCCAGATTGGCTCACGCCTGCTTTTTTCTTGGATGATGATTGTGTGCTTGCTGGTATTGATAGAGGATGGGGCAGGCAGTTCCATCATTATGTGTGCCCTTCTTATCTGTTTGGATGGACTGATTGGATAAAGAAGCATACGTTCGCTGATACGTGGCCGACGGCTGATACTGGAGAATTGATGGGTAAGGCATGCGTTGAAGAGGGAAAGCACCAGAAGCTGTGGAAATATAGTTGTACCGACTGGGGGGATAAATTTAAATCAAATAAACCGAATAACTATAATGGATGGGTTTGGCATACTTGGTGGGGAGGTCGTTCCAAATCTATTCCTGGATTGGCTGGTGATGAATTTGAGGTTGATTATCACGATTATGTTGAAAATATGTTAAGAAGAAAGTTTAATTTGGATTTTTAGGAGGTTTTTATGAATGCCGTGTTGTTGCCTTTAACGGAAGAATGGGTTGTTGCTGAGATGGTTGGCAAAAAATTAAGTGTTGGCATCAATAATCTTCCCACTCCTGATGTGGAGATAATGGGTTTTGCGATTCTTGGTGATGGGGGTTCTATGGAATCTGACGTGGCTTCCAAATGGGAGGTGACAGATAGCGTTTTGGAGCTTCAGGATGAGAGAGGTAAGGTAATTTACCGATTTAGTGGAGCTCTGGCTTCTAATGGAAGTCTATTTTTGAGTGGGGATTCTCTGAGGGATGCGAGCTTGAATGGTTTCACTCGGACGATTATGTATCCTTTTGTTTCAGTTGGGGATAATTTTGGAGTATTGGTTAGCTCTCATGCCGACTATTACCAGAATGGGCCGGTAGATTTATTGATTACATCATTGATTCGCCATGGTATATCTGAAGAACGTATTCGAGTGGTGGTGGCAGGAAGCAGGGATGATAGCGAAGAGGAACAGCCTGGACACCTTCACATAGAGGGTAATCATTTTGGATTTAGCGGATTGAGTGGGTTGGATGATTCTTATCCATATTGGATGCTGTTGCATGATACCTGTGAGGTAATGGGTGATTTTAAGGAGAAGTCTTCTTTGATAGATGTCGGATTGAATTATGATTCAATTCTTTTCACTCCAGAGAAGCATAATGGGGTGGGTTTATATCGAACTGATTTTGTAAATGAAATTAATTGGAGTGAGGTAAGAGGAGACCGATTATTTGACCACATAAAGAATTCATCTAAGCTGAGAATGTTATTGGGAGGTCGTGCGAATAGTGGTATGGCTTCGCAAGGGAAAAGAGATGTGTATGGAAATGGAACTCTGAGGAAGGTGTTCTATTTAGAAAGTATTGGTATAAAGAAATATTCGTCGGATTCATTGACGGTAAAGGCTCCATAAATGGTGGTTACTTGTAATGGTTGTTTTGATGTGTTGCATTCGGGGCATTTATTTTTTCTTGGGTATGCATTGAGTCGAGGTACATCTCTTGTTGTGGGTATCAATTCTGATGATTATATTCGTCGAACTAAGCGTCTTGATTTTATTCCTCAAGAAATTCGTCGGGAAAATCTCTTAAGTTTGGGCTTTATAAAGACTGTAGAGATTTTTGAGGAGGATTCTCCAATAGAGTTTATTCGTAGAATTCGTCCTAATATTCACTGTACAGGTGTAGAATATAGTGAAAACTGTGCAGAGACCCAAGTATGTGATGAGTTGGGTATAGAACTCGTATTTATTCCACGAGTTGGCGACTGGTCTACAACTTCAATAAGAGAGAAGCAGAATGCAGGAAACGACAAAGGCTTACCTGAGACGTAAGAATGATAAATTTTGGGACAGAGTTTTCAAGGGTAATGGTATTGACATAGGCTCTGGAGATGACCCGTTTAAAGAAGAATGGTTTACTGGTATTAAATCTATCAAGCCTTTTGACTTAGAGGATGGGGATGCTCAATTCTTATCTCGGTATGTAGGTTCTGAATCCTTTGACTTCGTACATAGTTCGAATTGTTTAGAGCATATGCATGACCCTGTGGGAGCTCTTTCGGAATGGTGCGAGGTTCTTAAGCCAAATGGATATTTGGTTTTTACAGTTCCTGATGAAGATTTATACGAGCAGGGTATTTTCCCTTCGAGATGGAATGGAGACCATAAAGTAAGCTTTACGATATGGAAGAATGATTCTTGGTGTGATAAGTCTATGAATATTTCTGAGCTTGTTTCTCAGGTTCCGGGAATGCAGGTAAAAAAGATTGAACTTGTTGATACTAATTATGATTATTCCAGAAAGAATTATGACCAGACTTACCATTCGAATGCGGAATGTTTCATTGAGGTGGTGCTTTGGAAGAATCCGGTATTGGCTTATGAGAGAGTGGGGACAAAAGAGATTGAGAGAACGTTCAAACATAGTGGGGCTCGTGGTGATTTGATTTATGGATTATGTGCGATGAAGGCACTTGGAGGTGGAGAGCTGTATATTAATCTTGATGCCAAACATCATTATGTAGGAGTGGGAATTGATGAGAATGATGTGAAGTGGTTTAAGGAGCTTTTAATATCTCATGATTACGTGGATGATGTCCAAGTTTGGGATGGCCGAGATGTTGGATACGATTTGGATAATTTCAGAGATTTTGATATTGATGCCAATTTGTTGAGCTGGTCTCATCTTAATCGTTTCAAGGCAGAGGCAGATTTGAGTTTGCCTTGGTTGGAGATGGATAAGATTCCTAAAATTTATGAAGGGGATATCGTTATTTCTCGAAGTGCGAGATATCATGGTTTCTTGGATTGGGGCGAATTAAAGGGATGGGAGGATAGATGTGTGTTTATTGGTATGCAGGAAGAGTGGGAGGATTTTAGAAAGAATGTAGGGCTTCATATTCAGTATCGTCCCGTTTCGAGTTATATAGAGATGGCAGGAATTATAGCTGCCTCGAAGCTGTTTATCGGAAATCAGTCTTTCCCCTATAGTTTGGCAGAAGCGATGAAGGCAAATCGAGTTTTAGAGGTATGCATCTCTTGTCCTAACTGTGACCCTCAAAGTGATAATGGACATGTAAGATTGACTCAGAATATTCTTAATCACTATGTGGTTAAAGAGAGGGAACTGAAAGAATTTGAGAAAGAGACTCGTAGTCATAATCCTTGGAAGTTGAGCAAGGTTAGGGTGCCAGTAATGCAGAAGCCCGGTTTATGGGAAAGGATAAAATCCCCTCAGCAGTTGAAAGACCGTCCCTTGGTGAGCGTTGTGGTTTGTGCTCTGATAGGTAAAGAGGATGATATTCAATTTATGGATAAAAATATTAATGATTGTGACTTGATTAAGTTTTTACAGAAAGATAGGGATTTGGAGGAGTCTGTTATTGCGATGGGAACGATTAAAACATTAGCCACTAATATTAATAATGCAGCTTTACTGGCGAACGGTGATTATATTGCGATTGTGGATGCAAATACTACTCTTTCCCCTGGATGGTCAAGTGATATGAGAGATTGCTTTGTGGATGAGAGCGTAGGAATTGTTGGTACTGAACGTTCTTTCAAAAAAACTCCTCATATGAAATTTGGGTGTTTGATGATTGCGAGAAGGGCCTATGAGGCATGTGGATTATTTTCAACAAAAATTGATGATTGGAATGAGCAGGCTTTAGACTTGGCAGTGAGATATGGGAAACAGGGATATGGTTCTCGACAATCTTCGGACCGGTCTATTGAGATTAGCTCTCATATAAAAGAGTACTATGAGGTCAAAAATGATTATTAAACTGTCGGGTGGCTTAGATAGGGTTTTGATGTTAGCTCCGGTATTGCGTGAGTATAAATTTAGAAATCCTTATGAGAAGATTTATTTTGAGACTGACTATCCTTTGTTCACTTGTGAGGAGGCAGATAAGGCAGCGGTGTTTATTGACCGAAAAGATGAGTCTGTCTTGGTGTTGGATATTTTTAATGAAATTTCTGAGGATATGCATATTATGGACTTATATGCGAGTATAATTTTGGGAGATACTCGGATTCGGAATAGGATGATTGATAATATCCCTTATTTAAATAATCTCAGAAAGGTGGCTTCCCCTAATATTGTTATTGATTCACGTTTTGTTAAAATGGTCCCTGACTTGGAGAAGTACGGAAAAGTAGAGGTGGCAGAATATCATAACAGTGGTTTGGATAATATCCTTTTTATAGGTTATGATGATGACCTTTCTTATCTGGCAATGACTTCGAATACTCCCATGATAATGATATTTGACAAAAGGTCTCCCAAGTATGTAAGGCCTTTTAGGAAGAATATCTTTTTTGAAGCAATAGAACCATCTTATGAGGTATGCTCGTCGGCTCCATTTTGTTTACGTAAGAATGGATTGATTGAGTTTAAAAATGTATATGGGGTTAAGTGTGATAATGAGACTCCTTTTGCCTGTGAGAATTATGTGACTTATGAGATGGTTATGGAGTCGGTGAAAAGGATATTACATGAATGTTGACTGGGAGTATAATTCAGTCAGCGTTGTCTTGGCTTCTTATAATCAAGTGAGAACATTGCCCTTAGTATTGGAATCTCTTAACCGACAATACTGCCCACCTATTGAGGTTATTGTGAGCGACGATGGCTCGACAGATGAGACTATTGATTATTTGGATACTATTCCTGATGATAAGTTTAATTTTGATTTGCGTTATGTGTTGGGTAAGCATGTTGGTTATAATTTGGTTGGGGTTAATAATAGAGGGTCTGCCCAGGCAAAAGGCTATCGTATTCTCTTTACTAATTCAGATATAATTCACTCCCCAAGCTCGGTTTGTTCGCATGGTAGCTTGGGTCCAGAGTATATTGGAGGGGGTTTTATAAATGGCATATCTCTTCCTATGTCAAATGAGGTAAAGCTTAAGGATGTGGAGAATTTTGGTATTGTGGAGGATATGAGTAGGAGATTTCCTCCTAAAATGACTAACATTGATTATTTCAGAGGGCCGGCAGAGGCTGGGTTTTATGGCGTATGGGGTGGAAATTATTCTGTCCCAAAATGGATGTGGAAGGCGATTAATGGTTTCAACGAAGGGTATAAAATGCTATATGGCGGAGAGGAAGCTGATTTTATTCAGCGTTCTCGTAAGATTGCCGGTGCCAAAGTAGAATGGGCTAAGGATTCAGAGTCTTTTCATTTGGAGCACGAGCCAAGGACATATAGGAAATTAGCGAAAGGCAATGACAAATATAGGAAAGAGTATTTATGAACACTATAAAAATATCCTCCTCTAATAAGGAAGCTCGTTTGCCTGATGGTAATCCTTTCAAGTTTTATGTTTTAGATGACATAAAGATTTATGGTAGCGAGTCAACGGTTATCCCTGTGGGTTATACTTTTGACGTTGGTAGGTCTCACACTCTTATTGTTGAGTCTTTAAGACCTGACTTGATAATAGTTGACTATGTGAAATTGGTCGATGAGATTGGGATTGTAGTTCAGGCAGTGGAATATCTTCAGGTTGAGCTGAATAAGGATGAGCCATTTGCTACAGGGAGGATTGTCGAAACTCCTCTTGTTAAGTTGAGGTTTGCGGTATTTAATGAAGAGAATAAGCGTAAAATATTTGGAGGAGTATCTAAAATTGAAAATAGTGATTCAAAAACAGACCAGTAGTCCAGAGTCTTCATTCATAGAGAAGACATTGGAAGATGCTGTGGTCTTCAATCAATATGAGAAATTGGCTCATTGCGAATATTATGATGTGGCTGTGTGTCTTGGACCTGTAAGGCAACGTCCAAGAGCTAAAAAATCTATTCTCTTTGTTTTTGGAGAGACTATGTTGCATCATGACCTAGAGTGGGACTTGGTGGTGGTTACATGCCGAAAAGCATTTAAGAATGCGATGAGGGTTTTTGGCCATAAGTGTAAAGTTGTTATTGCCGCTCCTGCATTGGCTGATTTACATATGGGGCAAAGACGTATTGTAGGTCAAAACCGATTTGGGCTGTATGCAGGAGCAAGAATATTTAAAGATGTTGTGTATCAAATGAACCTGTGGGATAATTCTAATCACATAGATTTGCAGACATTTAATATTAAATCTAGAGTTCCGGGAATGGAATGTGCTCTTAATATTGAGATTTATAATAGTTTGGAGTTTAACAGCTTGGTGAGAGGGGGAGCAGTCGGCATTTACCCTTCTTGTATGGATGATGGATATGATATTCAGGTTAGAAGGCATTTGGCCCTTGGTGGGGCTGTGGCATGCCCTAAGGATGCGGAAGTGATTGGAGAATTAGTGGATGTTGTTTATGACATTAATGATGTCATTCATTTTGAAAAGGTTGAAAGGAGAGAAGGTAGATTGGAAGAAGTGGCTTCAATCTCTTTATATTCTGACCTAATAAAAGAAATAGTAGGCTTATAGATGGCAGGGAATTTACCAATAGTATGTATATTTGGAGTGGAGAATATTGAACTTGAGTCCTTGGGACCGGTTGCTCATTTTGAGACAACAAAATTAGATTGTCGGTGTTATCTCACTGATGATAATCTCCATTCTATTCTGGCAAAGGTGAGACCTGATGTGATTGTGAGTTTTGGAGAAATGTTAGATTTCCCCAATTTGACTAATTCTCAGTATGATGTTCGTAAAAGGTGGATTAATTTTGAAGATACCCAAGGGCTAGCAGATAAAGGCATGAAAACTTTTTGGTGCTATATCAGGAATGCGGTTGAAGAGCAAAAAGATTTTCCATTGGTTAGTGTTTTTACGCCTGCTTATAAAACCGGTGATAAGATAATGCGTCCGTATCATTCTCTTATTGCCCAGACGTATTCGAACTGGGAGTGGGTTATTATTGATGATTCTGATGATGATGGGGAAACATGGGAGATGCTTCAAGCCCTCTCTAATAAGGATGGGCGTATTCGTATAATTCGAGAGAAAGCTCATTGTGGAGTTATTGGGAAACTTAAGAGACTGGCATGTAAAATGTCTGAGGGAGAGTATTTGGTAGAGCTAGACCATGACGATGAGTTGCTTCCTCATGCATTGGACTATGTTGTAAAGGCATATCAAAAATATCCTGAGGTCGGCTTTGTATATACGGATTTTGCAGAATCTTTTGAGGATGGTAGTGTGGTGACTTATGGCGACAATTGGGGGTTTGGCTATGGAAGCTATCGTGAGGAAAGGCACAATGGAGTGAAGTATATGGTGGTTAATGCACCTAATATTAATCCTAAGACCATTCGACACATTGTAGCAGCTCCTAATCATATTCGGTCATGGAGGGCGACATCTTATTGGGAGATTGGTGGACATTCCTCCAGGATTCATGTAGCAGATGATTACGAGATAATGGTGAGGACATTTTTAGGTACTCGAATGTGTCGAGTACCTCGTATGTGCTATATCCAATATCGCAATGAAGGCGGAAATACCCACAAAGTTAGGAATCAAGAGATTCAGAGATTGGTGAGGTATTTTTCCAATTGGTATAATGAGGCTATTCATCAACGTTTTATTCAGTTAGGGGTGAATGACTTTGTTTATGAAGGCGACAAGACTTGGATTAATTTGAATCAGGTCATTAACCCTAAAGAGGAACCTCATTGTACGATACTGGCAGATATTTGATATGGCAAAATATGTAATAACTTTAGTGGGAGGGATTGGTAATATAATCCAAACTACTCCTTTTATGCTTTGGCTGAGGTCTCAAGGGCATGAAGTATATGGAAAGGCTGATAAGAATTCTTATAGCCTTGAATCGTGCGAATTGGTGTCATGTGCATATGATGAGTTGATTCAAGATGGAGAGATGATAGAAGGCGCTATTGATAAGGGTAATCTTCTATGTAGTCCTTTTAAGAGTGCTGTAAAGAAAATGCCTGAGTGGGAAGCTTGGTTCAGGTGGCATAAATTTGAGGTCCCTGAGACAGTGGAGACTAGAACTAATAAAGATAGTGATTTCTCATTGGGCTTTGATATGGTTTTAGCTCCCACAGGAAAGCCTTCTTGGCCAATGAAAAGGTGGCCATATTGGCAGGAATTAATTTACAAGTTGCCGGGTTGTGCTGTTGTCGGATTAGAGGGAGATGGGGGGAATCTTGATGGTGACTTTCATGATTATCGAGGGAAGCTCTCTTTGGGACAGGCAGCTAGTTTTTTTGCCAATTCTAAAATAGTGATTGCAGAGGAAGGGGGGATGAGTCATCTGTCTTGTGCCCAAGGGACCAGAACATTGATTTTATTTGGTGGGACAGACCCTTTGAAAAATTTACCTCCTCATAATGGTATAGTCGTAAAGACAAATAAATTATTTGACTGCCAGCCATGCCAATTGAAAGGACTTCTCCATAGAACGGGAAAGGGCCAGAATACTACTTACCATGGATGTCATCCTAATGATAAAATAGATGGATATTCAAGATGTATGCATAGTTTAAATTTAAACAATGTGCTGGGACTCTTGTAATGGTCATCTATACAGCGATTTTTGGCGATTATGATATTCTTCGTGAGGGGGAGCATAAAGGAAGGAAAGTTATTTTTACAGATAGGGAGCAGGAAGTTACTTCTTGGGAGGTTGTTCGGTGTGCCTCGGAGTTTGAAGACAGTACTCGAAGTGCTAGGCAGAAGAAGATATTATCTCATATCGTCTTCCCAGATGAGGATTATGTAGTGTGGATGGACGGCTCTTTGGAGATGAAAATTGATTTTAATGAAGATATTTTAGAGTCTTTATTAGGCAGGTATGATATGGCTTTATATCCTCATAAATATCGTAGTTGTATTTACCAGGAGGCACGAGCGTGCAAAGATAGAAATAAGGATGACCATAATATTATTAATGCTCAAATGAAACGGTACAGGGAAGATGGGTATCCACCAGGGATTGGACTTGCAGAGACTGGTTTCCTTATCAGGAGGAATACCCAACAGGTGAAGGAGTTTAATGAGATGTGGTGGAGTGAGGTTCAAAAAGGAAGCCGTAGAGACCAATTGAGTTTTAATTATTGTCTATGGAAGTTGGGTACGAAGGTTCGGCTGATTAGACCAGGTGATGTTTATGGTAATAATTATTTTTGTTGGGTTCGACACCCAAAGAAGGCATGATGGTTACTTATACGGCAATTTTTGGTGGATATGATATTTTTCGTGAGGGAGGCAATGAGGGGAGAAAGGTTCTTTTTACTGATAGTAAAGAGGTTTATTATGATACCACTCCATGGGAAGTTGTTCACTGTGGCTCAAGGGCGTTTGATGACCCCACTAGGGCTGCTAGGCATAAGAAAGCCCTATCTCATCATTTATTCCCCACTGAGGAGTATAGCTTATGGGTTGATGGGTCTTTAGAACTGAAGCAGAATTTTAATGAAGAGCTTTTGAAGTCTATCTTGGGAGATTTCGACATGGCTATATATCCTCATAACCAGCGTAATTGTGCCTATCAGGAGGCACGGGCTTGTAAGAAGCACAATAAGGATAGTCATGATGTTATTGATACCCAAATGAAAAGATATAGAGAAGATGGGTTTCCAGAGGGGATGGGACTTCCAGCAAGTGCTTTTCTTATTAGAAGGAATACTCCACAAGTGAGCGAGTTCAATGATATGTGGTGGGATGAGATTCAGAGAGGGAGCAAGAGAGACCAATTGAGTTTTAATTACTGTTTATGGAAGTTGGGTATGGAAGTGAAGTGGATTCGTTCTGGTAATATTTTTAAGAATGCTTATTTCGATGTGCATCGGTATCATCCACGGGAGGGAGAATGATTGATGTAATGTTAGTGAAGTTCTGTGTAAAGCCCCATATTGAGCGTCAATTTGAGAGGATGGTTGATTTCTTGAAGAGCGACTCTCCTCTTCTTAATGTCGAGATATGGGATAATGATGAAGACAATATTGGTTTGACCAAGGCTCGTAATAAACTTTTAGAGCGGACATCTTCTGAGTTTGTATGTTTTATGGATTTTGATTTAGATGTAACGCAGCTCAATATTGATTGGCAAGCGATGTGTGAGAAGATGAGCCAAAATAAGATGATAGGTCTCACAGTCCCTTATACCTTAAATGAATCCGGGAAGAATGATTTATTGGAGTGGGAAGAGAAGTATTATTTGCCATGCCATTTTATGATAGCGAGAAGGCAGGTAATAATGGAAGAGCTTGGTGGGCTTGATGACAGATTCTTTGTGGCTTATCAGGATTGGGATTTGATTAAGCGGTTGGGAGACCTGGGTTATATCACCCTTCAGCATAATAAGTCATTGATATCTCACTATGGTTATTCAAAGTATAGTTTGGATAAGAGGTCTTTATGGAATGCAGATTATCGTCAATATATTAGCAAATGGGGAAAGCCATTAGAGAAGAGGAATATTTGATGGAGAGCATTACATGTATAACTCCAAGTTTGCCTGAGCGAGAGGAATTTAGAGGTCAGTGCATTAGATATGTTGAGAGGTTTAGGAGATTTAATCCTTATCGTCGAATAGAACATATTGTTGAGGTAGGTGGGACGTTGTCTTCTTTATTGGGAAAGATGCTTCCTAGAGTTGAGACTGATTTTATTGCAATTATTGAAGATGATGATGTTTATACTGCGGATTATTTAGAGTATCAGATTGGTAATATTAATCACTATGGTGTTAGCGTTATGGGTATGAACCCTACTGTTTATTATCATTTGAAATGGTCAGCGTATACCGAGATTACTCATAATAATCGAGCTTCTTTATTTACAATTGTAGGTAGGACAAATGTTATTCGGCCTGCATTGATGTCTATTGTTTCCGAATCTGAGGAAGTTCCTTTTATTGATTATCGTTTATGCCAAGATTTAGGAGATGGGCGTTCTGGGTGTATTCCTCATTTTAATAAAGCAATTGGTATAAAGCATAATATAATAGGTAGAAGCAGTGGCAAGGGGCATGAGTGGGGGAATGATAGGTTTGAGAGAAAAGATGATGAATTGGAATTTCTTCAAAATGCATGTGGAGAAGAGTTTATAGAATTTTATAAGAATATGGCGGAGACATTATGAAAAATAAAGTATTGATATATGACAAAAATGGTGACCATATTGGACCTTGGTTGAGTGGGCTAATGGGATATTTGGCTTCCAAGGGTTTAGAGCCAGTCGCTATAATGGGTGTTCATAAGGATGAATATTGGGAATCGACTGTTGCTGGCTATCATCATGTATTTATGTGGAATGGGACGGAGGATGCTTATTTGCCTCTTCGCAGGATTTGTGAGGAGAAGGGAATTAAGTATCATATTTGTGAATGCGCATGGTTCCCTCAAAAGAAGTATTGGTATTTTGATAATGAGGGAATAAATGCTTCATCCAGTTTAATGCGAGATGATTTAAGTTGGGTTGGAGATGCTCAGTTTGATAAGTTGAAAGATATTCGAGATAAACATATTGGTAGTCGAAAATGGAATTATCCAGGCAAGTATATTTTGGTTCCTTTGCAGTTAGAATGGGATACCAATATTATTCAACACTCTCCGTTTCAGAAGATGCAGTCATTTATTGACCACGTTGAGGAAAGGTTTAAGGGTGAGAGGATTATCGTCAAGAAGCATCCTATAGACATGCACACCTATACTACCACCACTGCTGAATTTATTGACTCAGGTTCTTTTTTAGACTACGCTCAGGATGCGAGCTTGGTTTATTGTTTAACCACGACTTGCCTTTATGAGGCCGCCTTAATGGGTGTTCCTGTTGAAGTAATTGGTGATGGGTATTTGAGGGCTCATGCGGAAGAATGGCAAAAGACCTTAGCAGCCATGGCGGACAGACAGATTCCTGTCTCTTCTTCGGATTTAGATTATTGGTTGAAGGATATTCTTTTCCCCGAAACTCTTGTGACGGGGGGAAATGCCAAGGTAAGTGTGGTTATCCCATGTTATAATCAGGGGCAGTATTTGAAAAGAGCAGTAGGGAGCGTTTTAAATCAAACAATTAAGGCTGAGATTGTCATTGTGAATGACGATAGTCCTGATGATACAAAGTCTATTTGTATGGAGTTGTTAAAAGACCATCCAGATATTGTTTATGTGGAGCAAGATAATAAGGGGTTGCCGGGAGCTCGAAATACAGGTTTTAAGAATTCTAACTGTGATATTATTTTCACCTTGGATGCTGATGATTCGTTAGGAGCATCAGATGTCTTAGAGAAGTGCCTTTCTCGGATGAGTGATGATATTGGGGTAGTTTATTTGGATTTGAAGAAGATGTCTGATGGGAGCATGACTAATTTCTCGCTAGATTTAACGAGATTGAAGGCAGAGAATACTATAGCTTCTTGCGCAATGATACGGAAATCTACCTGGGAGAAGGTAGGAGGTTACTGGGAGGAATTGCGTGAAGGTTATGAGGATTGGGATTTTTGGATAGCCTGTATTGAACATGGAGTGAAGTTTGAAAAGTGCCGAGGAGTCTATGTGTTGGTTGATGATACACATGATGGCAGAATGACTCCATATGTTCAAGAGCCCAAGAATTATTGGAGGTTGTTGGATAAGATAAGAGCTCATCATCCTAAGTTTTGGAATATTAAGGTAGCGGTCGATAAGTCTTCTAATGAAAATGGAGTATCTGTGGTGATGAGTAGTTACAATCAAAAAAAAACTCTAGAGATGGCTCTTGAGGCAATGTATTTCCAAGAGGATTTGCCTTTGGAGGTCATTATTGCAGATGATGGTTCGACTGATGGTACCTTGGAATGGTTGGATGAAGTAGGCGACCGATATCCTTTTCCCGTGAGATATATTACGAGGAAACATACTTGGTATCGTCTGGCCTCGTTGAATAATTTAGCCGCTCAGCATGCAAAAGGAAGAAGGATACTTTTTACAAATGGCGACCAAGTGCATTGCCCTTCTTCGATTATGTCTCATGGAATGTTGGATAGCAACACTGTTGGTGGTGGCGTTTTCAAAGGCATTAAGGAGCCATATTCTCATGATGTTGATATTCAGATGGTAAGAGAGTGGGGCGTTTTAGAAGACTTGGCGACAACGAATCCTTCTACGAAAACAAATGTTTCTTACATTGCATCGGTAGACCCAAACAAAGACCCTATCGGAGTATGGGGAGGCAATGTGAGTGTTCCCGTTGCTCTGTTTGATAAGATTGGAGGGTATGATGAGGGATTTGATGTAGGATGGGGCGGAGAGGAGAATAACTTGGTAAGGCGTTGTTTGGAGAAGGGTGGTAAAGTGGAATGGGTAATGAAGTCAGTGATTTATCATTTAGACCATCCTTTAAAGGCTTATAGCTTGTCACAATTAGGTTCAAAGAGATATGTTGAGATGCTTAATTCGTAATAATATTTTAATACTCGGATATCCTTCAAATGAAGGATTGACAGGATGAGCAAGAGAGCTATAAGAAAGGCAAATCGCTCCGGCGGAATGGCATGTCCAATTTGTAATCGAGTTGGCATACTTGTTGAGCATCATATTCATGGGCGTGAGGTAAGAAATGCCAATCATTTGTGGAATATTGTCTTTATCTGTGGGGCCTGTCATGATGAGGTTCATACCGATTTGCCCAATAGAATTATCATTATTGATTGGTTTAAGACTACGAAAGGGAAAGAGCTAATTTGGCATCGAAAGAATGAACCCAGGCCAGAGGGCTTCCCAGAGGGTGCTAGCCCTCCAATTTTCGGTGAATCTTAAGATTTTTAATAATTTATGAAGCCCAAGTCTTTTGACTTGGGTTATTTTTTTGTAAAATTCCGTAATTTGCCCGTGAAAATGCTATAGAGTAATGAATCTAATGACATATTGAGGTTAAAATGTACAGAAAGCTACAAAAGATAGAGGGCTACACTAGAAAGCAGATAGTATCTTATATGAGGCTCCGGCTTCGGTATGATTGGAACTGGACATCTCAGGCATTATTGAGGCTTTATGAGTTTCAGACTTTATCTGAGAAAACGAGCGGAGTGAGTGTAGAGCAGAATGGGATGGGGTTTAGTGGGTTTGATGCTCCTTTCTTGTCTCATGTGGTTTGTCGGCTTCGGTGCCATGCTAATTTTGCTCCTGAAATGAAGGATAAAATTCAGCGCAAGGTGCGCAGATATGCTGAGCAGGTTGTGGAAATTTCGGATATGGACAAGTTGAAGGTAGCCCTTGACCGTTATTATAATGTTGATGAAAATATTGAAGAGGAGTAATATGATGAGATTGATATTGATATTTATTTGTTTGTGTTTTGTTGTTTCCGCCGGTGACGTAACTGATTACAGGAATGGAAAGTATCTCTATGAAAAGGCACGAAAATTGGATAAAGAGGGGAAAGATAAATCTGCTCTGGTGAAGTATGAAGAAGCTAGAAAGATTTTTGCTTCTTTGGTTAAGCGTGGTGCATTCAAGACCTACGAGGATTTTAACACAAAGTATAGCCACACCTTGGAGAAGACGGGACATTATTTTGATGCGATGATATATCGTGAGAAGATAATTCGTAATTACAAGAAGCGTGGATTGAATAATGAGATGATTGAGGAGGAGGCAAGTAGTTTTGCCAGTATGTTATTGCGGATAGCCAGAGCCTTGGAGAAAAAGAATAAGGATAACGATGAGATAGATGCTAAAAGCAATCCTGTGTTTTATTATCAGAAGATTTTATTGTTGAATGAATATACTGGCAGGCAACCGAAGCAAGGCGAGGAGGCGATGAGGGCTCTTTTCCGGTTACGCCCTGATATTGCGATTATCATGACCCATGCTTATAGAATGGGGAAAGAGGCAGATAAGTTAGAGAAGAGCAAAAGGGATGATTTAACAGATGCGCAGAAAGAGAAGTTTGCTACCAATTTGCGTATGGCAGAACGGAAATTGTATACATCAGCCTATGGAGCTTCCCCTGACAAGAATATTTTGAATACTCCAATAAATTCTTTGGCATATGGCTGTACGTATTCATTGAGTCCTCGAATAAGAGATGATGGTGAGCTTACTAATGGGAATACAGAAGATGCTCATAAATGGACAGGGAAATCTAAGGTTGAGGTGGTTATTAACTTGAAGACCCAAGCATCCTCTGAGCCACGAGCTCCACTGATAGTAGCTTACACAGTGTCTGAATTCAAAGTTTATCTTCATTCGATAAAAGGAGTTAAAGCACCTTTAGCAGTAATGGCATACGGCTCTATGAGCGATAAGGGTCCTTGGGTCTTGGCAGGTCAAGATGTTGAGGTTGAAAATAAGACGGGTTGGGTGAAGATAGACGCTTTGAACAAGGCACGTTACCGCTATGTTAAATTTGTATTTTTAGCTCGTGAGGGCGATGAGGGTAATAAATCTCCGATTATGGTCGGCGAGATTGACGTGATAAAATAGCCCTTTAGGAATTAAGAATTGCTTTATTCAGGTATAATGTATGTATGATAAAGCGTATAGAACTTAAGAATTTTGAAAGCCATAAGCATTCTGTCATTGAGGGGTTATCAGAACGTTTAACCTTGATTTGCGGAATATCCAATTCGGGTAAAACGGCTATTGTTCGAGCTATTAAGCTTGTGGCTTATAATGATTTCGACCCTTCCTCTGTTCGTACTGGCTGTAAAAACTGTGAGGTGACGATTACGACAGATAAGGGAGCGGTCAGAGTAACCAGGGGGAAAGACAATATTTGGGACATCAGGCGTAGGGGTGTCTGGTTTTGCACCTCTTGTGAGAATATCTGGAATTCCATGGAAAAGGTTGATTGTCCTTCATGTGGGAATCCAGAGGTTTCGAAGACTGTTACTTTCAAAAAGATTGGCAAGAATGCGGTTCCTGATTTGGTTGGCGAGGTTTTAGGTTTTGGAATGATAGGCTTGGGTGATGTTGAGGTCCCTGTCAATATTATGAATCAAGAAGAAAGCCATTTTATGCTGAGGGGTCTTGGCGACAAGAAGGCATCAGGGAGTATTAGAGCCCAAGTGGTTGATGAGATAAGTGGGTTGTCCGGGATTGAGGGTTTGATTAAATCTGTGAGTTTAGACCGCCATCGGCAGGGTACTGATATTCGAGAGAATGAGGAGCGTATTGAAAAAATAATTTCTGAGATGCATGATGAGGATGGATTAAAGAAGGAAAGAGTAATTTTAGATAAAGTTCAAGAGTTGAAAGAAGAACGTCTTGAGTGCAAGGAGGTGAAGAGGGATATAGAGGGTGTGGTTTTAAGGGCAAAGGAGGCAGTTTTATCCAAGAAAGAAATTGAGGAGAAATTGTCTGAAGTTCCCGATACTGAGAAAGTGGAGAGGCTTATTGGGATGTCTGATGATAATATCCATTCATTGGTGAGCATGGCAGATGTTTACCGCAGATTTTTTGAATCAGACCAGAGTAGGGAGAGGATTGAGTTCGAAATTGACCAGATGATGGATGTGGATTCGGCCATGGGGCTATTAAATGGAGTGGATGAGTTGTTTAAGGAGATGGATGGTAAGATGATGATGCTATCGGGTTATCGGGCTATCGCTGGTACGGGAAGAGCGAAGAAGGAAGAATTGGAGTCGATTCCTGATTCTGATGTGGTAATTGGTTTATTGGATGAGGCATCTATAGTCATTGCCAAGGACTCAGGGATGAATAATGTATTAAAATCTTATAATGAGCTTATTTCAAGTATAGAATTAAAGGAAGAAAAGCTAGCAGCATGCGAGGTCAGATTGGCTGAGGCTATTGAAGAGCGAGATGCATTTGATGTTTGTCCTTTATGTGATGGTAGTATTGAGTCGCATGAGTGCTTAACCGAAAGGAGTTAAAGGAGTTAAAGATGGAAGAATATATTGGAAGAGAGGTAACCTTTATTATTGATGGTGTTCCTCGTCCGTTTACCGGAGAGGTGTTAAGGAATGAGAAATCATTGGTTTATGTAAAGTCATCTACTGATAAAAAGGGAAAGGTATTTCGTATTCCTAAAAGTAAGATAGCAATGTTTGCCCCAGAGGAGGAGCAGTTTGATTACATTCCGTTCCAAGTTCTTTATTGCGAGAATAAGAAGATTGGATGCGATGGGGTACAGTTGATTAAAGCTGGTGATGGTGTTTCTGATAATGATTTTAATGCATTCATGGGAGACTGCCCTTTGAAGTGTGATACGTGCAAACACGGAAAAAAGAAAGAATTGAGGTCTATTGAGTCTTCCTACTTAAGGCCACTATTGGATGGGACAATGTATGGTGACTATCCAGAGGAGAGGAAATGAGCGATATTGAAGACAAAATTAAGCGACTGAAGGCTGCTAAAAAGAAAGCAGAGGAGGAAGGCCAGAAGCGTTCTCGTTTGACGGGCGAATTGGATGCCATTAAGAAGCAATTGAAAGATATTAAGGCTGAGTGTAATGAGAAATTTGGTTGTGAGGTAAAGGAACTTCCTGGCATGATTAAAGAATTAGATGAACTTGCTGAGAAGAATGTTTTGGAGGCTGAGACCCTCTTGGGTATAAATGAAGGTTGAGCATTTATCAGCATCTAGAATTAAAACCTACAAGCAGTGTCATTTAAAGTATCATGCTACTTATGACTTAGGATTGAAATCGGAAGCTCATCCGTTGACGGTGATGGGCTCTGCTGTTCATAAAGCCTCAGAGATATCTACGAGAGCCAGAAGGCTTGGACTTCATCCAAAGCTGTGGAATCCAAAAGATTTGACATCGGCTGTAATGAAGAAGTATAAAGTTCAAGGTGATTTGCGCATACTGATGGAAGAACTGCTCGATAATGTCTCTGAGTGGGGCTATTTTAGGAAGATTGATAAGTTGGTGGGAGAAGAAATTGAGTTTAATGAATTGTTGCCAAATGGTATGTCGGTTAAGGGATTCATTGACAGGTTGGATTGGATGGGAGATGGGTTTGATATAAAGGATTTGAAGACCCAGAAGGCGGCATTTAGTGAGCCTGAATTGGCAGATAATTGGCAGGCTCATATTTATAATTTTGCAGTTCGTAGGATGTATCCCGATGTTACTGGTGTGGTTATGGTATCATTTTGGGTTTTAAGACATTATGTTCAAAGAGTGAGCCTTACGCTTGAGGATGCTAAGAGGACTGAGGAAAGGCTTGTTGAGGTTGGCAATGAGATAGAGTCTATAATAGACCCTCAGCCTTCCCCATCCGGCTTATGTCCTTGGTGTCCTTATTACAGTCAATGTGATGCATCCAGGGAAGGAATTAAGGCTAGAATGAAAAGGAAAGGTTATGGTAGAAAGAAGAGCAGTTGAGGATGTAAATAATACAGGTACAAATAGGGTAATAGTTGCAGGCTTAGATATGTCCTATTCTGGAACTGGTTTTTTCTTAAAGAATGAAGATACTTTTGATATTAAGACAATTAAGACCACTCCAAAAACTTGTGCAAATGAGTTGCTACGGATTCGATATATTGTTGATTCGGTGATGGACCGCTTGCCAGAGCCAGATAAGGTATCTGTGATTGGCTTGGAAGATTTTTATATTCCTCAGTCAAAATTGCAGATGGGGTCGGCAATGCGTTTGGTAATGTTAGGGACGACCATGCGATTAGCATTATATGAGAATGGCTATTCTTTTTATATTCCTACAGCTAATCAGATAAAGAAGTTTGCGACCGGGAAAGGAAATTGTGATAAGAGTATCGTGGTGAGGGAAGTATTTAAGAAGTGGCACATTGAGGCGGCTGATGACAACCAGGCAGATGCCTGTGCAATGGCATATATGGGATTGGCTATTTATGATGTCTTAAATGGCAATGATTTGGATTCATGGGTGAAGTACCAAGTTGAGACGGTCAAGAAGGTTGTAAAAGAAAGACCGAATTTCAATCTTGATTGATTGAGTCTTCCAAAATGTCTCTCAGGGAGTGAATGGGGGTTGCTCCTCTTTTTCTTATTTGAAAGATGAAGACCTTATTAAAACTTACTGATGCCCATTTTATCTCTTTTGTGGCTTTCCTTATTAATTCTCTTGAATATGTTTTACGATTGGTTGGGAGTCCGAGGTGGGTAAACAATTTTTTGTCTCCAATTTTGTAAATCTTTTTATTGCTCTGGAAAGATAACCACCATTTCAGAGTGAGGGTCGTCATTTTAGGGGTTACAACATCATCCATAGTAAAGAACCAAGGATTATCTAAGAGGGCTGCAAGATAATCGGGCGACATATGGATTTCTACATCATTTTTTTCTCGGTGGTAAGAAAGGATGAATTCCTTGAGATAGAGGTTCCCCATTGATTTATCGAGGCTTTTATTGAAGGCACTTCCTGGGGTTTTCCCCAACAACTCCGCAAAGCGTCTGCTGTTAAAATTGATGATTTTTGAGTCAAGGTGTCCATTAAGTATGTACCACCCAAGACCAAGAATGGTTTGAAAGCTGATGAGTCCAAAATATCCTTCTTTTGTGGTCTTAGTGCCGTGGGCAAATTGGATATCTAGATTTCTTGGGAATGTCGTCCAATTAGCAATGTGGATACTTTCGGGATTAGAGGTTTTCTGGTAGGGGTGTATTTTCTGGTGGCATTCAGTGCATAAGGTACAATGTTCGACTTTATCTTCCTGGTGAATGGAAAGAGCATGTTGGAATACTGATTCCCAGTCCCCATATAGTCCCCACAATCCCTGAAGGATGTGATAAAGGGTAACGATGTGATGACATTCCAAGTTTTCGTTAGTATCGCATGACAGGCATCCAATACCGATATTCCGTTTTACCCAGTCATCGTATATTTTGCTATCTCGAATACGTTTTTCAGTTTGTTTTATTTTAGAGAAGTTGCCCATGAGGTTATTATACAATTAGAATATGCATTTCAGATTATAGAATTTGCATTACACTCCAAAAAGTAAAAATATAGACGTATATGTCTTATTTTTAATGATTTATGTATACCCTTCAAGAGTCGCTATATGTAAAGATGTGTAAAACGCATCAAAAATACTTCATTTTGTGGTGATATTTATTTTATAATTACCTAAAAGGTAGAAACGATTTTGGAGATATTTGAAAAGATGAGTTTTTATATTGTAGAGAAAGATGGAATTGGGATATCTGTTAGGGGTATCGCAAAATCTAGGTCAGCAGCATCGAAGGTTGCGAATAGCAATACAACGATTGTTGATGAGGATGGTCTTCGACAGCTTAAAAGTAAATTCATTGTTACCTCTGGGGCGAAATTAGCGAAAGTGATGGTAGGAGATGGTTTGCGAGATGAGGATTTGATAGCAAGTGAAATATTGAAAATAGCTAAGGATTTAATCTCCTGATTTATTATGAACAATGTATATGTCATTAGCGTGGATGGTGATGGGTTTGATATTGAGGTTTATTACATTGAGGAGGAGACTTCTACTATGATACGGGCTCGAAAATCTAAGGATTCGTTATTGTTGGTTAATAAGGACAGGCATGAGAAATACAGGGTTGTATCTGGCATGAGGCTTTTTTTTGATGAAGATATCGAAAATGATAAAATTGAGGAGATTATTCCTCAGTTAATTAAGGAGTTATGATGAGAAAAATTGCTAAAGAGGTATTGAGGATATCTACCTCTATTTTGGTGGGGGATTTCGAGATAACATTACCGAGTGGGGTTCGTCGGAAGATAAGTGGTGATATGAGTAAGTTTCTTTCAAATAGTTATTTTAGAGAGGTTCCATTGAAGAAGATGTTTGGAATTCTTGAAAAGCATAAGGTTACTCCCATAGATGATGATGGTACTTACTGGAGTGGATTCCTTACGGGAAGAGATGGTCGGGCTTCAATTGGGCTTGCCTATAATGGAGGTACCGTCAAGAACGCATCTTTACAAGTTCAATGGCATAAGATGGACTCAGGGAATTATGAAGTTAATGCTTATATGTTATGAGGTCAGATTGTGAGATATCTATTTATTGCCGGGGCGGGTCGTTCAGGTACTAGCATACTTACTGAACTGATATCTAGCCATCCTGAAATTAGCTTGGGGATGGAGCGGTTTAAAAGATTGTACAATAAAAATGTTCTTAGTAAGGGGCATTTTAATGAAAAGCGTTTCAATTTATTTGATGCCAGTGAAACCAATATTATGGCAGATTCAGAACAATACTTAAATTATTACAAATTGATTCTATCAAAATATTCAGAATCAAAAATTGTTGGAGATAAGTGTCCTCATTTGTTTAAGAATTATGATTATCTAAATTCAATTTAATCAAAAATAAATATGAAGCGAAAATAAAGCACAAGAAGAAGTGTGTTTTCGAGGGACAGGAAAAGTTGATTAAAGAGAAAGCTGATATGGTTCAGCTTAATAGATTATTAGATAGGATTCCAAGTTGTGAGATTGGGATTTAATAAAAGGAAAATGAAAATGAAAATGAATAAGGTTCGTATAGCACAAGAATTATTAATGGTTGCTAAAGATTTGGTAGCCGCCGAGGGGGATAAGTGTGGGCCTAAGGGCTGTATCCGTAGTATTGGAGGAGCGTGGCGCATCATGTCGGGGAAGACAGGTAAGTTGTGGCCACAGGAATATGAGAGCCAAGCTGAAGCTGAAAAGGTTTTGGATGCTTATCATGCAGGAGTTTTTTAATGAGTCGGGTTCATTGATGTTAAAAATTGGTAGAAGATTAAGAGGAGCTGATATTTTCCCCGAATCAAGTGGGGATGATAGTTCCTATTTGCCTTCTCCTGAGGAGGTCCCTCGTGGTTTGACCAAGAAGCAGAAGGAGGCCAAGGCAGAAGAGGTAGAAAAGACCGCCCCTGGAAGCCGAAATGACTGGCGTATTACTTATAGCACGGGTTCTCAGAAGTGGACGGATGACCGCCCTGGTGATGGAGAGAATGACGAGAAGGAGAAGGAAATAGACCGTTTATTAAATAATGATGCGGTTCAAGAAGCGTTACAGATGTTGGAGGATGCCATAAATGCCCTTTTAAGTGGCAACGGTTCTCCTGAGGATTTAATGAAGGCTGTTGCCATGTTGATTGGGGAAATTGGTGAAGACAAGGCTAGGTTGCTTATAAATTCGATTTACAAGGAAGAGACTAAGCAATTGAAAGCCATGGAGACCAAGGATGCCTCTGAGGAAGAAATAGGAGTTCAGAAGGAAATAGTGGAAGCTTTGAAGACAGTTAAGGGGTCGTTGAAATCAGCATCTTGCCGAGAAGCCAATGTGAAAGATGTTTTGAATAAGATAGTTCGTAAGATTCGAGATGATGAGTTGGCGAAGTCGTTGATTAATAAGGTGGTGGAATATTACAAGACCAAAGATGAATCGAAGGATTTAAGTCTTTCGGATTCGAGTAAGATATATCGAGATGTGGATTATGGAGATGACGTTTCTTTGAGTAAGAGGAAGAAATTGGATATTGATTGGAGTAATCATGCTGAGTATCGGAGCGATTTGAGAGATGTTAACCCTGAGATGGTTAATCGGTTGGTAACTGAGCGGTTAAGAACGAAGTTGCCGAAGCCTGACAGGAAGAAAGTTAAGTTCAAAGAGCCTGGATTGGGTACTATGGTGGTTGATTACGATATGACAAAAAACCCTGCGGATGCCAAGGTTGTGACTGTTTGGGGTTGATTATTTTTTTATTTTTGTTTAGTAGATAAAGATTTGAATAGGAAAACAGTTATGAATATTGAAAAAATTGCCAATAAGATTGTAGAATCGAATTTTGTAAGTGCGGATGAGATGGAAGAATATTGTCCCGTTTGTGCTTCTCAAATTCGAGCAGGCGAGTATCAAATTAGTCGTGTCGAATTTGAGAAAGAATTGGGTTATGTCGCTGCGGTTACAGATGTTAAGGAGGAGGTTCCTGTTGAGGGAGAGCCTTCTCATACAGATGAGACTTTGAAGCCTTCTACAGAGGCTTCAATGATTGACCGGATTGCTGATTACTCCAGGGTGGCTCTGAATAAAGATACTTTGGTCATGATAAGTGACCAAAGCAATTGGAGTGCTTATTTTGTTGATAAACTCAATAAAGCTAGAGGTACGACTGATAGGAGTGCCATGGAAAGTGCCTTAGAGGCAGAAGACACTATTACGATGGGAAGGGTGATTGTGACTCCTTATCGTTATTTTTCCAATAAAGACAAGAATAATTTCAGAATGTATGGACTAGATAAAGTTTTCGAGGTTTAAAGTGATGGATGATAGGATTGAGTTAATATCTGACAAGATTGTCATGGCAGACCGTATCGCGGGAGGTACGATTAGGGGCCTTTTCAATGAAGAGTATCCTAACGATAGCAAATATGCGAAGTTGATGTCTCAATATTTCGGCACTCCTATTAATTCAAAATACGAGAGTAAGCTATGGGATATGTGGCGTGACTGGGCAAAGAAGCGTAGGCTTTCTCTGAAAGATATGAAGGCAATGTTAACTGCTTATGATTCTGGCGTTGTGAATAAGGTTTTAGGTGGCAATCCGAGAGGTCCTAAAGACCTTAATGAGATTGCTTCTAGATTGAGAATTTCTGGGAAGATAAATTGGCGAAAAATATATGAGGATTTGGATGGGGTAGATGTTCGTGTTTCCTATGATACTCTAACAACCCTGGAAGATTTGATTGATAGGAATTTTAGAGATGTTCACGAAGACCATTTGCGTTATGCTATTCGAGGATTAGAGCAGAACCTTAAGATGATTAGTAGTGATGAGGAAAGACCTATTGTGGAGAATGCTATTCGGGCTCTTACGTTGGAGATGAAGGCTCAAAGTAAGGGGAGACATGCCTCTCTGAACAAGGTTGCTGCTCGTTTTGTTCTTTATCATCGTTTTGGTACAAGTGATAGTCAACGTAAGGCAATTAAGAAGGGTTCGTTGGCAACTCTTAACCGATGGGCGCAGGCGCAAGGTTTTGATTGGGTTAAGAAGAATAGCAATGTTTTTGGTGGTTATTGGGAAGACCCGGTAAGCCGTGACACTTATGAATTTGATACTGTTTGATTGAAAGGGCTGTTGAATGAAAAAGATAGAAGCTTATTCCTATGGTTGTATTATGGCAAACTTGCCAAAAGATGTGGCTGCTCGTACAATGGCCTATGCTAACCTTATCCCGGATGATGAGATATATGATAATGGGGATGAAGAGCATG